>Ga0335394_10006937_pt1 | contig 12784 bp, 9 predicted proteins | sample MAT03_FD_205741 | JGI IMG/M metagenome (GOLD analysis project Ga0335394, IMG submission 205741) | Freshwater microbial communities from Lake Fryxell liftoff mats and glacier meltwater in Antarctica - MAT-03 (spades assembly) (version 2) ...
GTTTTCGCCCGGCACCCGTCGACCGGTGAGGTAGACGGTGTGGGGCTGAAGTACTTTCCGGATTCGACCAAGCCCGAAGAACCGCCGGAGGTCCGGCTGTTTAACCCGCGGGAGCAGCTTTGAGTTCTCAGCGGCGCATCCTCAAGGCAGATCAGAGCGAACCCCGGGACTTCGTCGGCGCACTCAAGTCGATAGTCGTGCCGCGGCCGATCGCCTGGGTTTCGACAGTGTCGGCAGACGGGGTTGAGAACCTCGCCCCGCATTCGTACTTCACGGTCGCCAGCCAGCTGCCCCCGGTGATCCAGTTCACCTCGATCGGCCACAACGATTCGCTCCGGAACGCGGTCGATACCGGTGAGTTCGTAGTCAGCCTTGCCAACCGGGAGATGTTCGAGCAGATCAACGCGAGCAGCACCAACTACCCGCCGCAGGTCAGCGAGTTCGAGGTCGTCGGCATTGAAACCGAGCCGTCGGAGCTGGTCGCGCCGCCGCGGGTCGCGGGCTCACCGGCGGCGATCGAGTGCGTCACCGAACGGACCGTGGAGTTCGAGCATTCGGTCGTGGTCTTTGGCCGCGTCGTGGCGATCGCGATCGACGAGGCAGTCCTTGACGGAGATCACCCGGAGATTACGAAGCTGCAGCCGCTGGCAAGGCTGGGGCGGGACGAGTGGTCCGAGATCGGCCAGATCCTCCGCGTCGCGCGCATTCCGTACGAAGGCTGAGCCCGGGTTGACCTGAGAGGCCGGGCTTCAGGCTCAGCGGCCGAGGTTGGCGAAGGATCCGGTCTCGACCGAGAACCTGGCGTCACCGGCGCGCTTGGCCTCCTGGACCACGGCTTCGGCGACCTTCGGGGCGACGTCGCGGTCGAATACCGAGGGGATGATGTAGTCCTCGGCGAGGTCGTCGTCGCTGACCACTCCCGCGATTCCGCGGGCGGCGGCCATCTTCATCTCTTCGGTTATCTGGGGGGCGCCGGCGTCGAGTGCACCGCGGAAGATCCCCGGGAAACAGAGCACGTTGTTGATCTGGTTCGGGTAGTCCGAACGGCCGGTGGCCATGATTCGCACGTAGGGCGCAGCCTCTTCGGGCATCACTTCAGGGTTGGGGTTGGCCATCGCGAAGACGATCGCGTCGCGGTTCATCTTGTCCAGCGCTCTCGCTTCGATTACTCCAGGGCCGGAGAGGCCGATGAAAAGGTCCATGCCCTCAATCACTTCTTCGGGGGAGCCGAGCAGGTGCTCCGGGTTCGAGTTCTCCGCGTACCAGCGCTTTATCCCGGTCATCTCGCCGGACTCGTAATCCGGGCGGGTAGTCGAAAGCGCGCCTGCACGGTCGCAGCCGACGATGTGGGTCAGCCCGGCGGCAAGCATCATCTTGGTCACTGCGATTCCGGCGGCGCCGAGGCCGACCATCAGCACTCGCATGTCTTCGATCTTCTTGTCGATGATCTTCAGCGAGTTGAACAGCGCCGCCATGGTCACCACTGCGGTGCCGTGCTGGTCGTCATGGAAGACCGGGATGTCGATCAGTCCCTTCAGCCTCTCTTCGATCTCGAAGCAGCGCGGGGCGGCGATGTCCTCGAGGTTGATCCCGCCAAAGGTCGGCGCCATCAGCTCGACCGCGCGCACGATCTCGTCGGTGTCGGTGGTCGAGAGGCAGATCGGAAAGGCGTCGACGCCGGCGAACTCCTTGAACAGCATGCACTTGCCCTCCATCACCGGCATCGCCGCTTCCGGACCGATGTCGCCGAGGCCGAGTACGGCCGTGCCGTCGGAGACAACCGCGACCGTGTTCTTCTTGATCGTGTACTCGAAGGCGAGGCTGCGGTCTTCGTGGATCGCCGAGCAGACCCGGGCGACACCGGGCGTGTAGGCCATCGAAAGGTCGTCACGGGTCTTCAGCGGGTACTTGTTCTCGACCGAGATCTTGCCGCCGCGATGCATCTGCATGGTCCGGTCTGTGTACTCGACAACGCGGACCCCGCGAACCGATCCGATCCCCCGCAGGATCTGCTCCCAATGGGACTGGTCAACCGCGTCGATAGTGAACTCGCGGACCCGCTTGCCGTCGGCACCGGCGCCCGGAATGAGGTCGACGCCGACCAGCTGTCCGCCGGCACCGGCGATCGCCGCCGTGAGCTTGCCGAGGGGCTCCTGACGGGCATCGAGTTCGACCCGGACGGTGACGCTGTACTGGGCGCTGACTGTGGCCATCGGCCCATCATATTGCGCAACCGCGATCGACCTGCTGCTCGCCGTGTGCGCTCGCCACAGCGATCGAACCGCCGCTCGTCGAGACGTCGTTCCGCTGCGGCATGTCGTGTCCGGTCTGGCCCGAGCCGACGTTGAGTGGTCGGTCTTTTCGTAGTGGCACTGATCGGCATGCCGTGGCCGTGCCGATCAGTGCCACTACCCGGGTAATGCGGTGGCGGATGCTGGAAATCAGGGACCGGGGCGGGGCATATGATCATTCGGTGAGCGAAAGCGGCGAGACCCCCGAGCTGTTCCTGATCGACGGCAACAGCCTCGCCTACCGGGCGTTTTTCGCCCTTCCCGATTCGATGGCGACCGCAGACGGCCGGCCGACCAATGCGGTCTTCGGTCTTGCTTCGATGATGGTCAAGCTGATCGCCGACTACCGGCCGACCCAGATAGTGGTCGCCTGGGATGCCGGCATGTCGGGGCGGGAAGTGGTGTACCCCGAGTACAAGGCCCATCGCCCGCCGAAGCCGGATCTGCTCCGGGAGCAGTGGCCGAACCTGGTCGGGCTGGTCGACGCCTTCGGCTATGCGAACGTCAAGGTTGACGGCTACGAGGCCGACGACGTGATCGCTTCCCTGGTTGCCGAAGCGAGGCGGCGATCGATCACGACAGTGGTCGTCACCGGGGACCGCGATGCCTACCAGCTGGTCGGCGACGGAGTGACAGTGATGAGCACCGGGAGGGGGATAAGCGATACGAAGATCTACGACCGCGAGGCGGTCAAGGAGCGCTACGGCGTATACCCGGAACTGGTCACCGACCTGATGGGGCTGCGCGGTGACACTTCGGACAACATCCCCGGCGTGCCCGGGATCGGCGAGAAGACGGCTGCCGCATTGCTGGAGCAGTTCGGCTCGCTGGAGGAGATCCTGGCCAACGTCGATCAGGTCTCGGGGGCCAAGCGCAAGCAGAACCTGGTCGAGTTCGCCGAAGACGCCCGCATCTCAAAGGACCTGGCGACGATGAAGTTCGACATCGATTGCGGCATCGACCTCGACCAGCTGATGGCTTCGAAGCCGAACCGCGAGAACCTGCGTGAGTTCATGCGCGATTTCGAACTTCGGGCTGCGCTCAACCGGCTCGAGGAGGCCCTGGGGGAGTCCGAGCAGGTGCCGGGCGAGCCGGACTCTGCCCCCGGACCGACCGAGGTGGAACTGTCGGCCGGTGGGGTCGCGGATCTCGGTGACGGCCCGATCGCGGTCGAGATGCACGGCGGCTGGGCCGCAACAGACGGTGAGTCCGTGGTCGGCGGCCAGGACGATCCCGAAGCCTTCATCGGGCAGATCGCGGGCCGTGCTCTTATTGCCCACGACTTCAAGGCGATCGGCGGCCGGAACGGAATGCTGGCCGCGCTGGAGGCGAGCGAAGCCGGACCCGCGATCCACCACGATACGAACATCGCTGCCTACCTGCTCGAGCCGAACCGCAGGAGCTACGCGCTCGACGATCTCGCGATCGCCGCCGGACTACAGCCTTCCGGGCTCGATGACGAAGACGGCCAGCTGACCCTTGTGGCCGACCCCGGGGATGAGCCCGCTGCCTCGCTCGCCCCGGAGATCGCCGCCACGGTCTGGAATCTTGCGCAGATCCAGCGTCCGAAGCTCGAAGAGACCGGCCTGATGCCGCTTTTCGAGCAGGTCGAGCAGCCGTTGATCAGGGTGCTGGCGGCGATGGAGCGGATCGGCCTGAAGCTGGATACGGACAAAGTCGACGAGATGAAGTCCGGGATGGATGCGCGCATATCGGCGCTGGAAGCTGAAATCTACGAAAAGGCGGGCCACGAGTTCACGATCGGCTCGCCCCAGCAGGTCGGCCAGGTGCTGTTCGAGGAACTCGGGCTGACCCGCAAGCGGCGTGGCAAGACCGGCTTCTCGACCGACGCCCGGGTGCTGGCCCAGATCCGGGAGGAACACGAGATCGTCCCGCTGATCGAACAGTGGCGCGAGCTGAGCAAGCTCCTGAACACCTATCTCGATCCGCTGCCGAAAGAGATCGACCCCGAGACCGGCCGGGTCCATACGACGTTTGTTCAGACCGCGGCACCGACCGGCAGGCTCTCCAGCATCCAGCCGAACCTGCAGAGCATCCCTATCCGGACCGATGTCGGCCGGCCCCTGCGGGGCTGCTTTGTGGCCGAGCCGGGCAACCTGCTGGTCTCGGCCGACTACAGCCAGGTGGAGCTGCGGGTGCTCGCCCACATGGCCGACGAACCGGTACTGAAGGGATTCTTCCGGGTCGGAGAGGACGTCCACCGGGCGACCGCCGCCCAGGTCTTCGGAATCGAACCCGAGGAGGTAGACGACGCCCAGCGATCGAAGGCGAAGATGGTCAACTTCGGCATCGTCTACGGCCTGACCGGCTTCGGTCTGGCCGACCGGCTGAACATACCCCGGGCAGAGGGCGACGAGTTCGTCAAGGCCTACCTCGATCGCTTCCCGGCCGTCGTCGCCTTTCAGGACAAAGTCGTCGAAGAAGCGACCGAGACCGGCTACGCGATCACGCTGCTGGGCCGTCGCCGACCACTGCCGGAGCTGCGCTCGAGCCAGCCGAATACGAGGCGTCAGGGGATCAGGCTCGCGGTCAACACCGTGATCCAGGGCTCGGCCGCCGACATCATCAAGGTGGCGATGATCCGTTGCCACCTGGCCCTGGCCGAATCCGGAATGAGTTCACGCCTGGTCCTTCAGATACACGACGAGCTGCTCTTCGAAGGCCCGGCCGAAGAGGCCGGAACGGTCACCGAACTCGCCCGGCGGGAGATGTGCGACGCCTATGAACTCGAGCCCCCGCTCGAGGTCGATGCCGGATCCGGCCCGGACTGGCTTGCCGCCAAGTAGGCCGGGTCCGGGGCAATGAGCAGCGGCTTCACCAGCCTGTTGATCATCGCTGTGGGTGCCCAGCTCGCACTCCAGGCACCGATCAACAGTGCCCTGGGACAGCATGTCGGCAAGCTGGCGGCGTCATTTGTCAGTTTCCTGATCGGCACGAGCATCCTCTTGATCCTGGTATTCGTTTCTGGCGGGGCTGGTTCACTTTCGGCCCTCGGGGACGTGCCGGCATACCAGTTGGCCGGCGGCCTGATCGGCGCCACCTACGTCGCCACGGCCACTTTTACCGTGGCCCGGATCGGTGCCGGTGCCGTTGTAGCGGCAACGATCACCGGCCAGCTGCTGAGCTCGCTTGCGATCGACGATTTCGGGCTGGTCGGGGTGGACGCCGTCGCGCTCGACGGCATCAGGATCCTGGGGGCGCTGATGCTCCTCGGCGGCACCCTCCTGGTCGTAGGGCAGGGGAAACCGGCCAAGGAAGAACCGGCCGGTCAGAAACCGGCCGCGCGGGTACCGGCCGGGCAGAAACCGGGTGGCTCACGTGTTCAATGGAGGGCTGAGTTGCCGTCGATAGCCGCCGTCTTCGGTGCCGGCCTGCTGGTCGGGTTCCAGCATCCCCTGAACGGCCTGCTCTCGGAGTCGGCCGGGGAGCTGGGTGCCGGCCTCACCAACTTCCTGGTCGGTACCTCCTTCCTGCTGTTCCTGGTCCTGGTGACCGGTCGTGGGCCGAAACTGGCGGGTGTGCGCGGGGCACCTGCCTGGCAGTTCCTGGGCGGGCTGATCGGGGTGATCACGGTAGCGGCGGCGCTCAGCGCCGTCTCGGTGGTCGGTGCGGCCGGCCTCACCGCCGCGCTCGTGACAGGCCAGCTTCTCGGTTCGGTTCTGATCGACCGGGCCGGTGCTTTCGGCCTTCCGGTGAGGCTACTCACGGCCCGCCGCCTGGTCGGAACGATGCTTCTACTGGCCGGGACGGCCGCCTGCGTCTCCTGATCGGCCTTCGTCCGCTGCGCGTCCTCCTGCTGCGTCGGCGGCAGCCCCCTGGGCCCGGGAGCGGTAGAGGAAAGGCAGGGCGAGCGCCGAGATGGCGGCACCGATCAGGTAAGAGCTGCCGTAACCCCAGACGTCCGCTGAACGTCCGAGAACGGGCTGGACCACCACTCCACCACTGGAGCCGAGCATCGAGTCGAAGGAGAGGATCGTGGCCCGCTGGGATGACGGGATGAGCCCGTTCAGATAGGACTGGCGGATCGGCATCGCGGCGGCGAACAGCATTGCCCAGACCGCGACCAGGCCGACCACGACCCAGAAGTTCTGGACCAGCCCGATGAGCGCAAGGCTCACGGCGCCCATTGCGACCGCGAGAAGGAGGGCGGAGGTTCGCAGCCGGAACAGCCTCCGGATCCGGGGTGCCGCGATGCCGCCGACGATCTGTGCCCCGGCGACCAGCGCCGCCGTAACCCCGGCGATCCCGTAAGCCGTGGGGTCGCCGACCAGTTCCAGCAGGTAGGGCTGGAGCGCGTAGAAGGCATAGATCCCGACCCCGGCCGTGAACGGCGAGGCCAGCATCAGCCACTTGACCGCCGGCACCCGCCAGCCGAACTCGATCGATTGCGAGGTGATCGACCGCATCTCCTTCAAGGTCCCGTCGCTCTTTTTCGGCTTGAATCCGACGTCGCGCATCACCGTGAAGGCGAAAGCGAACATCACCAGAAGCACGACCGCCCTCATCACGAACGGCACGCCCAGACTCGTGAACTGGGCCACGAATCCGCCGGCGACCGAACCGGTGAGCATGCCGACCCCGGTGACTATCTGGCCCTTTCCGAAGATCGCCTCGAGGCTGCCTTCGTAGCCGGTCGCGTCGAGGGCGTCCACCAGCCAGGCTTCAACCGCGCCGGAGAAGAAGGTGAAGCCCAGCCCGAGCAGCATCGACACCAGTGCCCACGCCCAGAACGGTCCTTCGATCTGCCAGAGCAGTACGTAAAGCAGAGTGGTCACCATCAGGGTCACGGTCCCCGCCAGGTAGGAGACCCGGCGGCCGATGGTGTCGGCCACGACCCCAGTCGGGATCTCGAAAATGACCATTCCGGCAGTGAAGAAGGCGTTCGCCGCGAAAGCTTCGAGGTTGCTCAGGCCGGCATCGAGCAGGAAGATCGTATTGATGCCCCAGATGAACGAAGCCGCCAGGGTGTTTCCCAGCATCAGGGTGAGGTAGACGCGCTGGATGTAAGCGGGGGAGGGCATCAGCTGGACAGCGCAGCTTGACATGCCGGCCCCGACGGGTTCCGGGATAGGGTGCCCGCATGAGAAAGTCCTTCGTTCTGCTGGCCGTCCTGCTGGGCATTTTTGCAGTCGGCTGTGGCGGCTCCGACGGATCCGGAGACGACCCGCCGGCAGCCTCGCCGGATACCCCCGCGCAGAGGGCGGGGGAGCCTGCCACCAGTGATTCGCTGGACGGCCGGACGTTCGTCGCCACCAGCGCCAAGGGCGTCGATATCACTGAAGCCGTGCCTCTCGAGATCGCCTTCGACGGGACCAGCCTCTCGGTTGACGCGGGGTGCAACTCGATCAGCGGCAACTACTCGCTCACCAGTGGGGTGATCCAGGCTTTTCTGGTCTCGACACTTATCGGCTGCCCAGCGAAAGAGACGCAGCTCGAGGTCTTCGCTTCCGAACTGCTTCGGCAGGGCGCGGCCACCAAGCTGTCGGCGAACAATCTCGCCCTGGTGGGCAAGAACGGCACCTCGCTCTTCCTGGAGGATTGACGACCTGAACCTGTGAGGTGTTCGACCACGTCGCCGCCGATAGGCTCAGACTGAGCACTTATACCGAGGAGAACGAGCAAATGACCGTCGCATCGAAGGAAACCGCAACCCGCACCTTGAAGAACTACGTGAATGGCGAGTGGGTTGAAGCGGCCGGAGCCGAACTCCACCCGGTCACCAACCCGGCCAACGGGGAGACGATCGCCCTGGTTCCGTACTCGAATGCGAGCCACCTCGATGATGCGGTCAGGGCGGCGCGTGAAGCCCTGCCTGCCTGGCGCGGGGTCAGCACCATCGCCCGGGCGCGCAAGCTGTTCGAGCTGCGCCAGATGCTCGACGCGCGCAAGGACGAGTTCGCCCGCATGGTCGTCGCCGAGATGGGCAAGACCCTGCCTGACGCCACCGCAGAGGTCGGCCGCATGATCGAGATGGTCGAGGCGGCGACTGCGATCCCGACCACCATGCAGGGCCGCATCCTTGAAGACGTCGCTCGCGGTGTCGACGCCGAAACCATCCGCCAGCCGGTCGGGGTCTGCGCCGCGATCGTCCCGTTCAACTTCCCGGCCATGGTCCCGTTCTGGTTCCTTCCGTTTGCGATCGCCTGCGGCAATACCTTTGTGCTCAAGCCTTCCGAGCAGGTCCCGCTGACCCAGTCGCTTGTTTTCGAGTCGCTCGATGCACTCGACCTGCCGCCCGGTGTCGTCAACCTGGTCAACGGCGGACGCGAGGTCGTCGAAGGCATCCTCGAGCACCCCGGAATAGACGCGATCTCTTTCGTCGGCTCTGCGCCCGTCGCCCAGATCGTCTACGAGCGCGCGGCTGCTTCCGGCAAGCGGGTCCAGGCGCTCGGCGGGGCGAAGAATCACATGGTGATCTGCCCCGACGCGGTGGTCGAGCCGACCGTCAATGGCCTGATCGGCTCAGGTTTCGGAGCGGCCGGCCAGCGCTGCATGGCCGGCTCGGTAATCGTCACCGTGGGCGAGGCTCACGACTTGGTGATCCCCCGGCTGATCGAAGAGTCCTCGAAGCTGTCGGTGGGCAACGGTCTCGACGAGGGGGTGGACGTCGGTCCGGTGATCTCCTGCGACGCCCGTGACCGGATCAACGACTGGATCCAGCGTGCGGTGGACGATGGCGCCGAACTGGTGCTTGACGGACGCAGCCCCGAAGTCGGTGGCAGCGACGGCGAGGCCGGCAGCGGCGACGGGCCCGAAGGCTCGTATGTCGGGCCGAGCATCCTCGACAACGTCAAGCCCGGCGATCCGATCATCGGCGAAGAGGTTTTCGGGCCGGTACTCGCGGTCGTCAACGTTGCCACACTCGAAGAAGCGATCGAGGTCGTCAACTCCAGCCGCTTCGGCAACGGCGTCTCGATCTTCACCGAGTCCGCCTCGGCGGTGCGCAAGTTCCGCCACGACGTCGAGGTCGGCATGGTCGGCGTCAACATCGGTGTGGCCGCGCCGGTCGCGTTCTTCCCGTTCTCGGGCTGGAAGGCTTCCTTCCTCGGCGACCTCCACGCCCACGGACCCGATGCGGTCGAGTTCTTCACCCGCAAGAAGACGATCACTTCGCGCTACTTCTCCGGCGGCGCCACCAGCGGCAGCTACTTCGTCGAGAGGTAGTCCGGAGACGGCCGAGCGCGAAGGTCAGGCGAATGCAGCCGGGCGCACAACCGGACGGCGGGCGACCGCAGAGGTGCGCGCGAACTGAGGCGGGGCTATTCCGAGGTAACGGTTGAAGGCGAACTCGCCTGCGGCTCCGGCGAAGGCGGTCGCGAGTACCGGCTTGACGAGTCTCGGCGGGATCCTGGGCAGGGCGTTCTGCGAGTTGAGCAGCCACCTGAACTGCCGCTCGTGCGAGGCGTTGAAGCGGTGGTATGCGGCAAGGGCGCCTTCCCGGGTCTGGTGACCCTCGACTACGGCGCGGAGCTCAAGACCGAGTGCGGCTCCGAAGTACAGCGCCGGCCGGATCCCCTCCGCGGTCAGGGGCAGGCAGTGACCGGCCGAGTCACCGGCGAAGAAGACACCGCCGTCGGTGCCGTCCCTCAGCTTGTGGGGGATCCAGTTGCCCTGCCAGCCGACGCTCTCCGCGCCTACATCCCCGGCCAGCAGCTCGGTGGTCTCGCGCACGCGGAAGCGGGGGTCGAAGGAGCCGACCCCGATCCTCAGCTCGTCGCCTGCCGGGAAGGACCAACCGTAGCCCGCGGGTACGTACTTGCTGTCGATCCATACCTCGAGGTCATCGCTGCGACCCTTCGGGTGGACCTCCAGGCCGCGCGAAAGCGGGGCGTCCGGGGGCTGGACGGTCGAGTCAGACGCAAGGACACGCTTCCAGCCCATCGTGTCGATGACCAGCGGGGCGGTGATCGTGCCACGGTCGGTGTCGATCGCAACTGGCTCTGCGAAGCTCCGCCGGTCGCGGGTCCCGCGGCCGTTCACCGATCCGCTCCCGTTATCGGTCCTGCCATTGACCTTTGCGGTCTCGAAATGCGCGTCGCAGTCCTGCCAGAGCAGGTCGCAGAGGGTGCGGTAATCGAAGGTTGAGAAGCTCCACGGAACCGGTAGCTCCAGCGAACCGTGGGCGGTGTGGATCAGCACCGAGTCGAACCGCTGCTTCTCAGATTCGATCAGCCCGAGTTCTTCGAGCCATGCGGTCGGGATCGCGCAGGCCGAAGTCTGCCGCTCGCCGATTTCGTAGCGGTCGATGACCAGCACATCGGCCCCTGAGCCGGCCATCTGCCGGGCCACCATCAGGCCGGCGAAGCTCGCGCCGCAGATCAGCAGGTCCCGCCCGCCGCTGAGGTCGGTCCGCTCGTCACCGCGCTTGGTCGCCCGTCTGGCCATTCGAGCAGATTAATGAACCGGCGGCACGGGTCGCGCAGCCGGCACTGAGCGGAGCGGCCTCCTCGTGGCAGAGTCCGCGCGGAGCGATCCGGGTTTTACCTGCTATTCACGGGTTTCTCGAAACACCCGGCGGTGAACGGCCGCTGCCCGGACGGGCATCCGGAGGGGGCCGCAGCGATCACCATCCGGCGACCCGGCGGCGGCTGCGAGCGGCAGATACGCGGGTCGGTCCTGCTTCTGCCATCATCCCGCGCTGTGACTAATACTGAAAGCACTCTCCTACACGCCCCAGAGGGGGTTCCGGTCGAAGGCTCAAACGGCCTTCTGGTCGAAGTTGACGGCCGGATCGTTCCAAACTACGCAGCGACGATCGTGTCGTTCGAGGAAGGCGACGTCGTCAACGGCAAAGTCGTCCGAATCGACCGTGACGAAGTCCTGCTCGACATCGGCTACAAGTCCGAGGGGGTGATCCCGGCCAACGAGCTCTCGATTCGCAAGTCGGTTGACACCTCTGAAGAGGTCGAACTCGGCGAGCAGATCGACGCGCTGGTCGTAACCAAGGAAGACGCCGAAGGACGCCTGATCCTTTCGAAGAAGCGCGCCCGCTTCGAGAAGGCATGGCGCAAGATCGAAGCTGCCGCCGAATCCGGCCAGCCGGTCGAAGGTGGCGTGATCGAGGTGGTCAAGGGCGGCCTGATCATTGACCTCGGTATCCGTGGTTTCCTGCCGGCTTCGCTGGTCGACATCCGCCGGGTCCACAACCTCGAGGAGTTCACGGGCCAGACGCTCGAATGCAAGGTCATCGAGCTCAACCGCAGCCGGAACAACGTCGTCCTTTCCCGTCGCGCCGTGCTCGAAGAGGAGCGCAAGGAAGTCCGCGACCAGATCCTCGACCGCCTGCAGCCGGGTGAAGTCGTGGAAGGCAAGATCTCGAACATCGTCGATTTCGGCGCCTTCGTAGACCTCGAGGGGATCGACGGCCTGATCCACATTTCCGAGCTTTCCTGGAGCCATGTCAACCACCCGTCCGAGGTGGTGGCGATCGGCGACACGGTCAAGATCAAGGTGCTCGACATCGACCGCGACCGCCAGCGGATTTCGCTGGGTCTCAAGCAGACCCAGGAGGACCCGTGGCAGCGTGTGGTCAGCACCTACCGCTCCGGCGACGTGCTGGAAGGCACGGTGACCAAGGTGGTCTCTTTCGGCGCTTTCATCGAGATTCTGGACGGGGTCGAAGGCCTGGTCCACATTTCCGAGCTGGCCGACCACCATGTCGAGAACCCGGCCGAAGTGGTCGAGCTCGGCGCCAACATGAACGTCAAGATCCTCGAGATAGACGAGGAGCGCCGCCGGCTCTCGCTCTCGATCAAGCGGGTTGAAGGCCAGAACATGCTGCTCAAGGACCTCGGCGCCGCCATCCAGGCAGCATCCGGTTCGGACGACGAGACTGAAGCCGAAGTGATCGACGCCGAGGCCACCGAGACTGACGAGGTCGCCCCTGAGGCCACCGAGGCTGACGAGGTCGCCCCTGAGGCCACCGAGACCGACGAGGCCGAGGTCGCGCCCGAAATCGAGGCCGAAGTTGCCGAGGCCATCGCCGAAGTAGAAGTCGCCGAAGCTGCCGAGGAGGCAGCCGAAGAAGCCGAAGCCGAGGAGGCCGTGGTCGAGGCCGTCGAGGAAGAGGTCGTCGCCGAAGAGGCTGAAGTTGAGGTTGTCGAAGAGGCAGCCGCCGAAGAAGAGGCAGCCGAAGAAGCCGAAGCCGAGGTTGAGGCCGCTGAGGAGGAAGTTGTCGTCGAAGAGGCTGAAGAGATCACGGCTGAGGCTTCTGAAGGGGACGAGAAGTCCTAACGATCGGACTGACCGGCGGCGTCGCCGCCGGCAAGTCTGCCGCGCTCGAAGCCCTTGGGCGCCTCGGAGCCGCCACCATTTCCGCGGACCGGATCGTGCACGACCTGCTCGATCGTGAGCCAGTGATATCGGCACTCCGGGAGCGCTGGGGTGACGGCATCGAGTCCGGTGGGGTAGTGGATCGCGCCGCAGTAGGTCAGCGTGTGTTCACGGACCCCGGCGAGCTGTCATGGCTGGAG
>Ga0335394_10006939_pt1 | contig 12783 bp, 7 predicted proteins | sample MAT03_FD_205741 | JGI IMG/M metagenome (GOLD analysis project Ga0335394, IMG submission 205741) | Freshwater microbial communities from Lake Fryxell liftoff mats and glacier meltwater in Antarctica - MAT-03 (spades assembly) (version 2) ...
ATAATGAAAACCGGAGTTTGGTGAAACAATTGTCAGCGTGCCGGGGACTGACCAACCGTAAACCTGCACTGAGAACTTTTTCTGGTCAGTCCCCGGCACGCTATCGCGAAACGCCGGTTTTCATTCTGATTTGAGTATAGCACCACAAAATCCATATAAAACAAAAAGAGCCTCCAGATTACCTGGAAGCCCTTCTTGTCCTATATTTTTTTACTATAAGTCTGCGGACTCGACGGGAGTCGAGGTCGCACATGGCGAAATAGAATCGTGTTTCTGCCCTGGCGTATAGCCAAGGCTCACTTCTCCTCTACTTTAGCCAAAGTGAAAAAGATTTGCAAATAGAAGTTTGGTGACAATAACGTCCGCGAATCCTCTACGCTTTCACCCCAAAACGACGACAAAACCACTAAGCCAATGATTGTAAAATAGCGTACAATAGTGAGCGCCGCAGACATTCAGCCGTGCTCACTCGTTCACCATGCGGGGCACAACCTTGCCGTTGCTGTGCAGCAGGCGTTTTAGATACAGTTGCGGCTAAGACGAGATCTCACCTGTATATGCGTATGTGTGTTCAAGATGGCGTGGATGAAGCCATAGAGTAGAGGTCACTATGCAGGCTGAACAGTATAGGTTCCCACCCCAACATCCGTTGGCCCCCTATGTGGATGCGATCTGGCGTGTCCAGGCCAATCGTGACTATACTACCGAGACGATCCTGCCCAAGGGCAACGTTGATCTGATCTTTAACTTTGGTGATCCGCTTGCGACTGTCGAGGGCAAAGAATCACGCAATTTACTCGGTACGGCGGGTGTTTATGTCGCTGGCCTCTATACTGGTGCCTTCACCAACCAGCCACAAGGTGCGGTGTGGCTCCTAGGCGTCAGCTTGAAGGTTGATATGTGTACGAGCATCCTGCCTCTACCGCTGGCCGAACTCGCCAATCAAACCGTAGAGGCGCGCCACGTCTTTGCTGATGCACCCCAATGGCTCGAACCGTTGGCCGAATCAGCTACCTTTACACAACAATGTCATTTGCTGACCGATTGGTTGGTGCGGCGCATCAACCCTAACCCCAACGCTGCGCTTGTCCGCCAAGCCTGTCTGGCTTTACGCCAGTACCCAGATGCAGCGCGCATTGCCGAACAGGCCGCGCGGTTGCATCTCTCGGAGCGCCATTTGCGGCGGCTTTTTTATCAGCACATTGGGATTGGGCCTTCTACCTATCTGCAAATGGTGCGCTTTATTCGCTGTCTCCACCTCATGTCTACGCCCCATACCCTCACCCAGATCGCCCAAGAAGCCCACTACTTCGACCAAGCCCATTTCTGCCGTGACTTCAAGTCAATCGCGGGCATAACACCGCAGCAATACCGCGCCTGCGTGGGCCATGTGCCAGGCCATTTCTTTACATAATGTCCGTTTTGTACAAGCTTACTATTCTCTGCCATGCCATAATCGGTACATGACCTTTCACAAGAAAACAGGTACATTGGGTTGTAACACTTGCCGACAGCAACCCAATGTTGCCAATCATGCAAATTATGGGAGGATAGCAGACAAAAAGAATGGATACCCTCAATCCCGCAAGTTCACAGCAAGCCGTAGACGAAGCCAGCATTCGTCACCTGGTGCAGCAGATGGCCGAGCATTGGAATGCCGGCGATGGTTATGCCTATGCCGCGCTGTTTACTGAAGATGCGGATTTTCTCACCGTCAATGGATTGCATATCCATGGACGCAAGGCGATTGCCGACGGTCACCAGCAAATCTTCAACGCGATTTACAAGGATAGCCAGAACGCGGCTACGATCACGGATGTGCGTTTTGTGCGTACTAATGTCGCCTTAGCCTATGTGCGTTGGCATTTACATTTCTGGCAGGAGAAAACGTGGGTCGAGGGTCAAGCCATGAACACAGTAGTGTTAGTCAAACTCACTGTGACAGGCGAATGGGCATGGCAGATTACCGCTTTTCAAAATACACCCCTGATCGCCCGTTAAATTTTCTAGTTGGAGGATCTGATATTGCGTAAAATTCTCAAAGGTATTGCCATTGTGTTGGGCGTTCTGGTGGCCTTGATCGTTGTTGCGGGGATCGTCATCTATGTACTGAGTGAGCAGCGAATCAACAAGACGTACACGGTGGCGGTGGCACCCGTGGCAATTCCTACAGCGGAAGCTGACATTCTTGAAGGGGAACGACTGGCAAAAATTCGCGGTTGTACCGGCTGTCACATGGCCGATATGGCGGGTGACAGTGCCTTCATTGCAGGTGCACCTGTCGGGACGATTCCATCGGCCAACTTAACCGCGGGCCAGGGCGGCAGCGGACAAACGTATAGTGATACAGATTGGGTGCGGGCGATTCGCTACGGTGTCGATCAAGTGGGCCGCGGCCTGTGGATCATGCCATCGCACGAGTATTTCAGCATGAGTGATCAAGATCTGGGCCGCTTGATCGCCTATCTGAAGACCCTTCCTGCGGTGGATCGAGTCCATCCGTCACGGCAGCTTGGTCCGCTCTTCCGCGCCCTTCTGGTCGCCGGACAATTGCCCCTGTTAGCCGCCGAACAGATTGACCTGACCGCCGCGCCGCCAGCGGCACCAACGCCGGGCGAAACGGTTGAATATGGCCAATATCTCGTCGTAACTTGCAGTGGTTGTCATGGCGCTACCTACACGGGTGGGCCACTACCGGGTGCAGCGCCTGGTGAGCCTGAAGCTACCAATTTGACCCCAGGTGGTGTCATGCAAAACTATAGCGAAGCCCAGTTCGTCGCCGCCTTGCGTACAGGCATCCGGCCCGATGGCAGCACGATTCCCAATGAAGTGATGCCGTGGCAAGTCTTGGGTGGCAGCCTGACCGATAGCGAATTGAAGGCACTCTATCTCTTCTTCCAATCTTTACCAGCCTCTACAGCAGATGCTAGCCAAGCATTTGTTGTGCTGCGCGGGCACATCAGCACTGACTGAATATTTGGCATCCATTTTGCCTAGCGTTGATTAGGTGCCCTCTGGTACGAGCGCATTTCTTGAATCTCGCAAAGTGGACAAAATCGAGCTAAGCTCAGCGCTGTGTGATGCGCTCGGGTTGAAGCTGTAACAGGGGCTTGTAACATGAAGGGTGAGGCATGGATAAAGTCGAGCTAAGCAGCTGTTCCTTTTACCGCAACGAATTCTGTAAGGAGAAGACCAGAATGCAGCACACATATTTGACACAAAGTTATCGATCCGCTTGCCGCCACTGGATCGTACTTTGTACCATCATCCTCACCAGTGGCCTGACGGGCGCTCACTCTGGCCGGTTGTCGGCGCAGGTACGTACACCGCTACCTTTACCCCAGGCCGTACTGGCCGGCGAGACGATTGTCTATATCAAAGAAAACCGTGAACTGCGTCTGATCCAGCCTGACGGTAGCAACGACCGTCTGCTTTGGCGCATACCGGAGGGGTCAGGGCTCGAGTCAGGGGGCGAGATCGAATCGGTGGCGTGGCGGCCCGACGCCCAGCAGATCGCCTTTGTCAGCAGCCACGAAGAACTTTGCTCGGAGTGGGTGGCCGATATCTACCTGATCAACCCTGACGGCACCGGGCTGCGCCGTCTGACCAATTCGCCTGCCTGTGCTGAACTGGCCGCGTATCCGCAAGGGAGTGTGACCGTGCAGGTTGAAAATCTGTTAAACAATTTCAACCAATACTTCGTTTACATACAAGGCGCACCCATCGCCAAACTTGTGACAATTGCGCCGGGGGCGACCGTGCTGGTTGACTTCCCCCAAGTTGCCGATTTGGGGGAAGGGCTGAACCAGGAAGTGGTGGTGTTTAATGGCAGCATTCGTTGGTTCGCGGCGGCGGTTCAAGCGGATGTAGTCGCTGGCCAAACGGTCCACGCTGGCAAAGCGACCCTGGACAGCGGTGGCATTACCGCGTTTGGTGCTTCCAGCGTCAGTTGGCACTTCAGCGGGACAAAGCTCGGCTTTCAATTTGGCACCGGGCGGCTCTGGCAGGTGGCACTCAATCCGCCCCTGTTAAGCACAGGCGGGCCGCTGCTCGATCCGCAGACCAACAATGCCATTCTTGCCAGCCAACCAGTTTTGTCACCAGTGGATAACCGCGTGCTCTATCAGCGCTTTGACACAACACCCAATACGATTTCAGAAACCGAGATGGACAGCAATAGCCCCGGCACGCCGGTGGTAGAGGTCACCGGGCTGAGCGGCATCAGTTGGCTGACCGACGGCGCTGGCGTTGTGGCAGCAGATGACGATGCACTGTTGAGCCATACCGACCTGTATCTTTACACGTACAGCGATAACGCCGTCACGCAACTGACGCAAACCGAGACGAGTCAAGCGGCGGTTTACCCCAAAGTGTCAGCCGACAGCAGCCAAATCATGTATACCTATGTGGCCGATCTCACCATCAGGCCGCTGGTGACGCAGTTGCGCATCATGAATGTGGACGGCAGCGACGATCACTTGCTGGTAGACGGCGGCGTCACTGGTGACTGGAGCCGGGTTGCGCCCCAGAATCCACCGGCTACGCCCCAACCGACATCAACCACAACCCCCCAAGGGCAACCGACACCAACCGCAACCCCACAGGGGCAGCCAACACCCATAGCTACACTTACACCAGGGAGCATGCCCTACTCGCTCTTTTTACCAAACATTACCCGCTAATGGACAACTGGCGTCAAAGTCGCACCGATTAGGCGGCATATAGACGCGAGAAGCCATGCAATTTTTAAGGATTATCAAAAGTTGACATTTCAAACTCTCAGGTAGCGAAACCCTACGATTCCGTCTACGGAAAAGCAAGCCGCTTTATCCTTGGCTTCCAATTTGCACATTCGTATAACATTACGCTATATTTACGAAAACTTCCATTTCATATTAACGTCATCATCAATAAAAGAAACGTAGATAGTCTTTTTTGACCTGATGCCATTGCTCCACTACTGAGACTTTGCACCCAAAGCAGTAAGCTTGTGGCAGTATTATAATTGTATGCCTGCCAACTGCACATCCTTCTAGAGCGCTCAGCACTGACGTCATCGATCGCGCTGAGCGTTTTTGTTTTTCTATTTTCGGAGAAATCCTATGAATCCAACCGCCCTGACCTCCCTACCCGAACAGGGCCAAGTCGTTCAAGTTCGTCAGCGCATCTTTGTCGTAACTGATGTTCAGGCTAGCACACTGCCATCGCCCATCTTGGCTTCCGGCCCTATCCGGCCTCAGCATCTCGTTTCGCTTACTGCCACCGAGGACGATGCACTCGGTGAGACCTTGGAAGTGATCTGGGAGATCGAAACCAACGCTCACATATTCGAAGGTGCCAACCTCCCCAGTCATACCGGCTTCGACTCGCCCCACCGCCTCGACGCTTTTTTGAATGCCGTCCGTTGGGGTGCTGCATCCAATGCCGATATTCGTACCCTTCAAGCCCCCTTTCGCAGCGGCATCGACATTGAAGACTACCAATTGGATCCACTCGTACGCGCCATCCAGATGCCTCGTGTCAACCTGCTGATCGCCGACGATGTAGGCCTAGGCAAGACGATTGAGGCGGGCATGGTCATTCAAGAACTGATTATCCGTCAGCGCGCCCATCGTATTCTTATCGTCTGTCCTGCATCCCTTCAGGTGCAATGGCAAGAACAAATGCGTGACAAATTTGGGCTAGAGTTCCGTATTGTCAATAGTGATCTAATGGGAGACCTCCGTCGTCGCCGCGGGATCCACGTTAACCCATGGACGCATTTCCCTCGGCTCATTACCTCCATTGACTACATCAAACGCGACCGGCCGCTCCGCCTCTTTCGCGAAGCACTGCCCATGGGCGACGAACCCACCTATCCACGCCGTTTTGACTTACTTCTCATTGATGAGGCGCACAATGTAGCCCCATCAGGCAATGGACACTATGCGATTGACTCCCAGCGCACCGCTGCTATCCGTCTGCTCGCCCCTCATTTCGAGCACAAACTCTTTCTGACGGCGACACCTCACAATGGCTATGTCGAGAGCTTTTCCGCGCTGCTCGAATTGCTCGATAATCAGCGTTTTGCCCGTAGCATCCCACCCGATCCCGAAACACTGCGTCGGGTAATGGTACGCCGCCTCAAGACCGAATTACCTCCCGATACTTTTGGTCGCGCCCGTTTTCCCAAACGCCATCTCGATGCCATCACGGTTGGCTACACCACAACCGAGCGTCAGGCGCATAGTTGGCTGCAACAATACACGACATTGCGTCAAAAGGCAGCTCGCGACAATCAAGAGCGCACCGCCACCATCTTTGTACTCAAACTACTCAAGAAGCGGCTCTTTTCTTCACCCGCCGCGATCGCCAAGACATTGATCAAGCATCGCATTTCATTGACTACTGCCAGTCGGCAACCAGCATCAACCGGACGTCGGATTGGCGCTGACGGCATTTTGCGCGCGCGTCTCGAAGGTTTAGAGGATGCCTACGCCGATGACATCACCTTCGATGAGACCATTGATGAAGCCCTGCACACGGTTAGCCGTCTCTTTAGTCCGCTCTCACCCCAGGAGCAGGACCTACTCGATCAACTCATCCACTGGGCAGAAGACGCTGCCAACCGGCCCGATGCCAAGGCCAACCACCTCATTACTTGGCTCAATGAGACTGTGCGCCCACAAGGCGTCTGGTCAGACGAGCGCGTCATCATCTTTACTGAATATCGCGATACACAACAATGGCTCCAAACCTTGCTTGCGGCCCAGGGCTTAACCAGCAATGAGCGCCTGATGATCTTGCACGGTGGCCTCAATACGGACGAACGAGAGCGTATCAAAGCCGCTTTCCAGGCAAATCCAACGGTTAGTCCAGTCCGCATTCTTCTTGCGACCGACGCCGCTTCCGAAGGCATCGACTTGCAGTTGCATTGCCATCGCCTCATCCATTATGAGATTCCCTGGAATCCTAACCGGATGGAACAGCGCAATGGGCGCATCGACCGCCACGGCCAGCAGCACAACCCATGCATCTTTCATTTTGCACCGGCTGGCAGCAGTGCTGCTAGCCAGAATACGCTGGACTGGGACATGGAATTCCTCCTACAAGCTGCCCGCAAGGTCGAACAGATCCGCGAAGATTTGGGCAAGGTTGGCCCCGTCATTGCCGACCAAGTCACCGAGGCCATGCTGGGCAAACGAGACCGCATTCAGACGATCGATGCCGAGGCTGACGGACGTCAGGTGCGCCGCCTCTTGCGCTTTGAGCAAGATGTCAAAGCGCGCATTATATTCCTCATGGAGCAGTTAAAGGAGACCGAGCGCACACTCGTCCTCTCACCAGAGAATGTGCAGAGTGTCGTGGAGATTGGTTTGCAACTGGCCAACCAACCCCCGCTGCAACCGGCGACCTTGCCTGGCCAATGGCCAGACCCAACGGGCCAACGTACCCATTGCCCCGTCTTTCACCTACCCCCTTTGCAGGGCAGTTGGGCACTCTGCACCGAAGGGTTAAACCATCCACATACCGGTGAACGTAGGCCGATTGTCTTTGATCGCACCCTCGCTCGCCGCCGAGACGATGTGGTACTTGCCCACCTCAACCATCGTCTGGTACAGATGTGTCTACGGCTGCTGCGTGCCCAGATCTGGAATGATAGCCAAACGGGCGGCAGGCTAGGCCAACAGCAGGGCTTGCACCGCGTCACGGCGCGCGTCGCGCCCGACCATCTTTGCTCTGAATTGTCAGTGATTGCCCATGCACGGCTGCTGATCATCGGTGGCGATAGTCAGCGCCTCCACGAAGAGTTGATCTTCGCCGGCGGGCAGATTCGGCAAGGCGTCTTTCGCCGCTTTGATTCACTTTACCAAGCCGAAGATGCCCGCAACGCAGGCACCGATGCCCAGCCTTCGCCTGACGTCCAGACCGCGATCATCAACTTGTGGCCCAAAATCGAAGGTGGTGTCGCCCGTTCGCTGGCCGTCCGTCAGGAAGAGCGCACCACCAGCCTGATCCGTACGCTGGAACAGCGGCAGGAGAAGGAGATTGCCGATATGCAGACCATTCTGAGCGAACTCGCCCAAACGATCCACCGCGAGCTGACCCATGAACCGGAACAGCTTTCGCTCTTTAGCCAAGAGGAAAGCCAGCAATATACGCGTAATGTGAGTGCGCTCGAAGCTCGTCTAGCCCAGATCCCTGGTGAGATGGAGGCCGAAGCAAACGCCATCCGCCGTCGCTATGCCAACCCCCAGGCCCGGCTTTTTCCCGTCGCCGTCACCTGGATCGTCCCAGCACGTATCGCCTAATTCTTCGCGTGAGATATCTTATGTCTATTAGCCAACACCATAACGAATGGCTCTCCCTCATCGAAATTTCCGGCCCTTTTCTTTCGCTGCCGGTGCTCAACCGTACCTTCCCTCAAGGGTTGGAAACAGTGCAACCTGCCCTGCGCCAGGATCTACGCGCGGCTTATGAGGAATGGCGCGACAACCAGGGCGGCGTCCGCGCAGATCCCGCCATCCACCGCGCCTGGATCGAGTGGGTGCTGACCGATCTCCTTACAATGGACGACGAAGTGCTGATCCGCAACCAAAGCGCGCGCGTAAACAAAAAAATGGAGACACCCACTGATCATTTCGCTGTCACCGTCCCAGAACATGGGGAAACCCTCCGCCCCGATTTCACGGTGGTCAACCCCAGCCTTGCACATCATCCCGGAGGAATCGAAAAGGGGACGGAGAATAAAGTAGGTCGTCTGCTCGTTATGATCGTCCCGCCAGGCCAGGATCTGGACAAGCCGCTGAAAGGCCAGCGCTGGGCCGCCTCGCCCGCCACGCGCATGATGCTGCTGCTCCATGGCACAGGGGTGCGGCTGGGCTTGGTGACCAATGGCGAACAGTGGATGATCGTCGATGCACCCCAAGGCGAGACGACGGGCTTCATCTCTTGGTATGCCGAACTTTGGCTCGACGAACCGCTCACTCTGCAAGCCTTTGTCACTCTTTTTAATGCCGGCCGCTTTTTCGGCGTGGCTGCAGATAAGACCATCGAGGCACTATTAGCTGCCAGCGCGGCCGATCAGCAAGAGGTAACCGACCAACTTGGCTATCAAGTTCGCCGCGCCGTCGAATTGCTCGTCCAGTCTATCGACCTGGCCGACCGCGATAGTCACGGTAACCTGCTTGCCAATGTCTCGGCCAGCGAACTCTATGAAGCCGCCGTCGTTGTCATGATGCGCCTCGTCTTTCTGCTGACCGCCGAAGAGCGCGATCTGCTCCTACTCGGCGATGCCCTCTACGATGAGCACTACGCCCTTTCCACGCTTCAGGCCCAGTTGCGCGCCCTGGCCGATCAACATGGCGAAGAGATTCTTGCCCTCCGCGACGATGCTTGGCAGCGTCTGCTCGCGCTCTTTCGCGGTGTCCACCAGGGTATCTACCACGATCGTCTCCAACTTCCCGCCTACGGTGGCGATCTCTTTGATCCCAATCGTTACCCATTTCTTGAAGGCCGCGTCCAAGCATTCTCCCAGGTGGCGGGAAGTAAGCGAACAAGCGAGGCTCTACGCATCTCCAACCGCACGGTCCTGCATTTGCTCGAAGCCCTCCAATTCCTTCAGATCAAGATCGGCAACGAACGCCAGGCCCGCCGCCTCTCCTTCCGTGCCCTGGATGTTGAACAGATTGGCATGGTCTACGAAGGACTGCTCGACCACACGGTCAAGCGCGCGACAAGCCCTGTGGTGGGACTCGTCGGCACCCGTGAAAAGGAACCGGAGATTGCACTGGCCCAGTTGGAAGCATTCGGCACACGCGCTGAATTGCTAAAATTCCTCCAAGAAGAAACTGGTCGTTCGGCCAGCGCGCTGCAAAAAGCAATTGAGGCGGCCCAGCCCGATCTCTACACCGCCGAGCAATTACGCATCGCCTGCGATAATGATGATGCGCTCTACCAACGCGTGCGGTCCTGGCACGGCCTCATCCGCAACGATGATTATGGCCGTAGGGTCGTCATCCCAGCTGGCCGTCGCTACATGACCAGTGGTGCCGCTCGCCGAGCCAGTGGCGCTCATTACACCCCGCGTAGCCTGGGCGAACCGCTGGTGCAACATACGCTAGAACCACTCGTCTATATCGGCCCTGCCGAAGGCCGCCCACGCGACCAATGGCGTCTCCGTTCGCCCGCGGTGTTGCTCAACCTCAAAATCTGCGACATGGCCATGGGCTCTGGCGCGCTGCTCGTCCAAGCCTGCCGTTACCTAGCCGACCGCCTGCTCGAAGCCGTCGATACGGTTGTCGATGGCCCATTAGGCGCGCACAAGGATCGCCTAGCCCAAACGGATGGCGCAAAACCCAATGCCGCGACTTGGCAACCACTGCTCCAGGGAATGGCCGACCCCGCCGAACGCCTGATCTTTGCCCGCCGCCTGATCGCCCAACGCTGCCTCTATGGCGTCGACAAAAACCCCCTCGCCGTCGAGATGGCCAAGCTCTCACTCTGGCTGATCACCATGGACCGCGGCAAACCCTTCACCTTTGTCGACCACGCCCTGCGCTGTGGCGACTCGCTGATCGGCGTCGATCTAGCGCAACTCAAGTGCTGGAACCTGGCCGGCACCGGCAACCGCCAATTTGGCACTCTTAGCCTGGATCTGGACATCCAGCAGATGATCGCCCTGCGCCGCGAGATTGAGGCCATGCCCGTGCTTGATGTACAGGATGAGGCAACCAAGCGCCACAAGTTGGCCCAGGCCCAAGCCATTGCGAACAACTTGATCAGCAGCGCCGACGATCTGGTCGCCACCTACTACAATATGCTGGGGCAGGCCGAACAGGCCACCCTACGCGCCGCGCTCTTGACTGCTCGCCAACAGAATGCCAGTATTGAACCGAAGTGGCGCGGTCTCGCCAACCTGGATGGCCTCAAGCCCTTCCACTGGCAACTTGAATTCCCCGAAGTCTTTCTGGGTGAAGGCCGCAGTGGCTTTGACGGCTTTGTGGGCAACCCACCGTTTACTGGCGGTCGGCGCATTCGGGAATCGCTGGGGGACCGCTACCGCATCTACCTGGATAGCGCCTACGTTGGGGCCAAAGGCAACGCCGATCTCAGTGCCTTCTTTTTCCTGCGCGGCTTCAATCATTTGCAGCAGAAAGGCACGCTAGGCCTGATCGCTACCAACACCATTGCGCAAGGAGACACTCGCCTAACTGGTCTTGCCAAAATTGAGGAAATGGGTGGCACTATTTACCGGGCAATTAATAACATGTCCTGGCCTGGGCAGGCAGCAGTTGTGGTAAACATTATTCACCTTGCTAAGGCTAAAATGCAACCACCATTTATGTTAGATGGGAGTAATGAAGAGTATATCTCAAGCCAACTCGATAATCGTAAAGTAGCCGGTGAGCCATATACATTGCAAGCTAATTCAGGTAGAAGTTTCCAGGGTTCGCTTACCCGTGGCATGGGCTTTGTCATTACATATGAAGAATCAGAAGAATTAATCTCGCAAGACCAACAAAATTCGGAAGTCGTTCAACCCTATTTGAATGGGCAAGACTTGAATAGTTCACCCAGTCAGTCTCCCAGCCGCTGGGTGATCAACTTTCGCAACTGGTCATTAGCCAAAGCTCAAACATTTACAGGTCCCTTCAAAATTCTCGAAGAGCGAGTCTATCCCGAACGAATGAGTATTGAGGAAAATCGTAAAGTATATGAAAAAATTTGGTGGCAGTTTTGGCGTCCGCGTACAGAGCTCTATCAAACCATCGCTCCGTTGCGACGGGTGTTGGTGGTTGGCCAGACCAGCAAATATCATAACTTTATTTTTGTACCGAATGGAACCATTTATAATCAAAAGCTGATTATATTTCCAACTGAATGCTACGGACACTTTGCATGTTTGCAATCTGCATTTCATATCCACTGGATATTTACTCGTGGCTCCACCTTAAAGAAAGATCCAGTCTATACGCCAAGCGACTGTTACGATCCGTTTCCATTTCCAAATGTTGATGAACTCCTTAAAACAGTAGGACGGGAATTTCACGAGCACCGCCGCCAGATCATGTTTGCCCGTCAGGAAGGATTGACTACTACCTACAACCGCTTCCACGACCCGGCCGAATCCGCCAGTGACATTGCCCGCCTGCGCGCCCTGCACGTCGAAATGGATCACGCTGTCGCCGCGGCCTACGGTTGGCCCGATCTGGCACTGGATCACAACTTTCATGAAACGGCCCAGGGCACGCGCTACACGATCAGCGACATTGCGCGGCGGGAAGTCCTCACGCGCCTGCTCGCCCTCAACCACCAGCGCTACGCCGAAGAAGTCGCCGCCGGGCTGCATGGTAAGAAATCAAGCACACGTCAAAGCGCCAAGGTGCAGCGTGAGGAGACACATCCCGTCCTCAATATAGAGACAGGGCAGTTGGGATTATTTGAATAATCAACTCATATTACGCACTCAGCAGCCAAAGCTAGTAATGCTCCTGACTATATAATGTGAGTAATACAAAGAGAAAGGCTGGATTGTGACGGCAATAACATTCAATTTTGACACGCAATCGCTTATCAAAGCAAGGCCACTTCAACTCAAGTTAGGACAAGGCAAGTTTCAATTTCCGAATACGGGCCTTTATACGCCAATCAGAAAATTTAAACAAGCCTATTGCGCAAGCTACAACGGTTTTTATCAGTTCAAGATGTTTAACCTGCTTCACGTAGCCGCGGTCAAGATGTTAACAGGAAAACTATCTAGAGGTGACTTTCAAACTGCGCTATTCGCATCGGGTGGCCTCT
>Ga0335394_10006941_pt1 | contig 12782 bp, 7 predicted proteins | sample MAT03_FD_205741 | JGI IMG/M metagenome (GOLD analysis project Ga0335394, IMG submission 205741) | Freshwater microbial communities from Lake Fryxell liftoff mats and glacier meltwater in Antarctica - MAT-03 (spades assembly) (version 2) ...
CAAGGTTAGCTCATAAGCTTCGTGCTTTATTCTATTTAATTACTGTAACATCTCACACCAATTTCTATCCAATTTCAATCCACTTACCCAATAGACCATATGTTCTGTAAAATGTATCATGTGTAATGATTTGAAAAACCTCTGTAGATTGTCAGAAGGAGACTATATGAAACAGGAAATACTTGATGGTGTATATAAATCCATAGAAACATTTCAGAACCAGAATTGTGGGTTATCTCCAACTATCCGAGAAATCGCGGGTAGTTGCTATTTAAATGTTTCCAAGATTGTCCGTTGTATTGATATTCTCCAAGCACAAGGACGTTTGATCCGTTCTCCTCGTATTGCGCGAAGTATTCGTCTGCTAACGCCAGAAAAGCGGTAAAAAGCGGAACAAAATTTCAAGCAAAGATTCAAGCAAAAAGTACACATAACACAGAATTAGTGTGCTATTTTTTAGGTGTTCTAAGCTACTGGATAGCGAAAACAAAAGATTTATTGATTACTTAGAAAAGCTTGTCAGACACAGAGTGCATTTATTTGTGCCTCTGTGTCTGACATTGAGAAAGGATAGTGACATACTCCCCACGCCTAAAGGCGGGGGCTTCTGAACGACGCTTGCGCTTACCGTCGCCTTACGGCGTTGGCAGAGGCGCTACGTTATCGTTCACGGATGCGTCCCATCCGTTTTGCATTAAAGCACGATTGAGAATATAACAGCGGTTTTTGGACTGTCAACGTCACATTTCAAGATACAGTACAACTCAACACAACCGATTATGGAACAGATAGTATTTTTACCGATAAAATTGTCATATCCTTAGTTGATCGTTGGGGAGTCATTCTGACTGTACAATCTAACATCAACGAACCGAATGTAGTGTGGAATCCAGCAGGTAATTCAAGAGCTATCGATAATTTAGTAAATGCGTTTACTACTGTAGAAAATCGCCTATTAGCACGTACCAGTTTCAGTTTTAAGGAAGTGTTTGGTAGGTTGGAAGTACGATTTAGCGGTTCACTCAATCTTCAGAACACAATTGCCGCTATAGTTTTTAATAAAAACCTTGTTCGCTTTAGTGGAGTAACACGCCGTACTACTGTAAATCGATTGGATAACCGCAGTTGGGGAAGGATAAATACCGTAGCAGGTCTTGATTTTTGTCCTTCTTCAACTCCCTATGGATTCTTCAACCAAGATGATAAGGGAATTCAAAACACTGTTATTCATGAACTAGGTCATGTTTTAGGTTATCGTTCCACTGCGTTAAATACTGAAGCCGGTGAATTTCAGTTGAAGATTGTCAAGGATGTAGCGTCAGCAAATTTTGACTCTACGGCGGATATCGGTATTTTTTGGGAAAACTATACACAACCACTTGTTGAACGGATAGCGGATAACTTCTTGAATTGGGTGCGAAATAGTTATGTCGGTATTGAAAATAACATCGACAACTACAATGCCGCAATTACGCCCGAGCAACGAAGGGCATCTGCTTATTGGCTTGGAAACACCCCATTTCAGTTGACACCATCGTTAATTGTCACTAGTCCAGGTATTGGAATTTTTACAAGTCAAGCGATAACATCCGCTCTTTCTGCCACAACTCTAGCTTTATTACGTAGCTTAGGAGCGGGCGAAATAGATCCGAACTGCACATTTTGATGTAGTTTAGGGATATGGGCAATCCACAAGATTGCCCAATAATTCATCATTCTTCGCCTCAATATGTCTATAAATACTTTTGCTTTGAACCAATTTGGACAATTCGTTATAAACTTTCGTTATATTGATGCTTTAGGCTTTAGGTGACCCCTTGCACATTTCATGTATAACTTGCTGTCTGTTATTATCTTCAATTATAGTAAAATATGACTACAATCTAGTTTTAGCGGATTCTCCCGATTTGACAGTTGAAGCATTATGGCAGTTTGGGAGAGGAACTATCTACGATTTTGACTTCGTAGATACAAATCTTTTCCTTGCAAGTAGTAATGGTGTTTGGTATACAGAACCAATTGCTGATCGGTCGCCTTCTAGATGGGGTGAAGAAGACATTTCATATCAAAGATTATCTATTAGCCCAGATGGTTCACATTTGGTTACAACGAGTAATGGTATGACGCAAATTCGAAACGTATCTTCGGGTCAAAATCTTGTAGAAATGAATCAAAATCAGGTGGGTAATCAATTTGCGTGGAGTCCGAACAGCAGATTATTAGCTACAGAAACATACCTTGACTCGGAAGCTTCATATAATATAGCGCTTTGGGATATACGTAGTTTAGAAGTCGTCATTTTTGGAGGTTATTCAGATTTAATCGTTGCTTTGCGTTGGCATCCTAATGGAGAGCTATTGGCAGTTCGCCTCAGCAACGGTACTATTTTTATCGAGAATGTTATTATTCGTCAGCGTGTACAAGAGCTAACGGCTGCTCCAATTACGTCTGCCTCAATGTCTTGGAGTCCTGACGGAACAAAATTTGCTGCAACCAGTGACACAGTGTCGCCCGTCAAAATTTGGAGAAATGACACATTCGAACAAATTACGACAAATCATCAGCCAACATTCATTGTTGCATTAGCTTGGAATGCTGATGGTACATCTCTGGCAGGTTCATATGAATCGGGCGGAGTGGGTGTTTGGAATATCGAGACAGACGAAGTTACTTCTATAGGGTTTCACGCAGACAACTCTCTGAACGATGTAGCGGAACGTCTGGAGTGGCAAGGAAATCTACTTGCTTCTCTAGATCGTAATGGGTACCTAAAGGTTTGGGATGTGCCAAGCAATCAATTGGCGTGGGCAAGTGCAACCCAACAATTTCATGGTGAGATGCAAGACTTTGCTGTAAGTGAAGATGGTGCATTTGTTGCAATAAGCTATTTAGGCAGTAATGAGATTACAGTCATCAACGGCAATAATGGTCAGCTATTACAAGTGTTAAATGCTCCTAGACCTTTAGACGTCACGCGCATGGCTTGGAGTTTATCCAACGATCAATTGGCTGTAGCGAGTACAAATCTATTAATTTGGTCATTCCAACCAGATGGTTCTAGCAACGTTATCGAAGTAGAGGATGTACGTGATTTTTCATGGTTCCAAGATGATACATTAGCTATTTCCTCCGATAGCGAACAGCATGAAAGTGAATTAAGGTTAATCGATAGCGAAACGGGCGAACTCCGAACTACGCACAATATAGAGGGATTGATATTTCCCCGTTGGAGTCCCAACGGATGTTGTATCGCTATATACCGTAATAATCAACCAAGTAACGACTTGACGATGCCACAAACTCAAATTGATATTTTGGACATTGAACGAGATAGCATATCATCTGTCATCATGCCTTTCTCAACCCCATTCCAAGCAATCCCTTCTGGAAATTTCGTGTGGTTGCCTGACAGTTCGGGTTTAATTGGATTTACGGATGATGGAGCATTATGGAATTGGGTAATAAGTTCAGGCAAATCTGAAATAATTCTTCCAACGCCATTGTTTGATGTGACTAATCAATCATTTCCCCTCACGATAAATGCAAGCGGCACGTTAGTAGCGTTCAGCAATATAACAACCTTAGGACATATACGTATCTTTGACACCATGTCCCTAGAATTTCTACTCACTGATCAGGATATCGCTCTTACTCGCTATCCTTTTTATTGGGGCGATAACGATAAATTTTTCGTTTATCAAGGTGTGTTGCGGGCATTTCAAATTACAAAAATACAGTAAAGTCACTTTTTTATGCCCCGAACATACGCGGACGATATTGAAGTGCTTCGGCGGCGTGCGCGACATCGATCAGGTCGTCGCCGTTCAAATCGGCAATCGTGCGCGAAAGTTTGAGCAACCGATGATAACTACGCGCGCTCAAACTCAAGCGCTTGACCGACGTATCGAATAACTGCTTTGCCTGCGGCGTCAATTGACAGAACTGTTGAATATCCCCGACCGCCATATCGCCATTGGTCATCGTCGTGCCATGCGCATAAGCCGCGAAACGCGCTCGCTGACGATCACGTGCCTGATTGACACGCGCTCGTATGCTGGCTGAGGTTTCGCCGCGTTGATCGCTGATCAGCTTATTATGTTCGACGCGCGGTACTTCGACCACCATGTCGATACGATCAAGAATGGGACCCGATAGTTTGCTTTGATAGCGCGCGATCATGTTTGGCGTACACGTACACGGCTTGATCGGGTCGCCATAATACCCACATAAGCACGGATTCATCGCCCCGATCAGCAAAAAATTTGCCGGAAAAGTCAAATTTTGGCGCGCACGGCTGATCGTCACCACGCGGTCTTCGAGCGGTTGGCGCAAGACTTCGAGCGTCTTTTGACCAATTTCGACAATTTCGTCCAAGAACAAGACGCCACGATGACTCAAAGAAACTTCTCCGGGACGCGGCAGCGAGCCGCCACCGATCAATCCCGCCTGGCTGATCGTATGATGCGGCGCACGAAACGGGCGCACGCGCATCAGTGGGTTATCCATGGTGAGCATATCCGCAACCGAATAAATGCGCGTCACCTCTAATGCTTCATCGGGGTGAAGCGGTGGTAGAATGCCCGGCATCGCCCGCGCCAACAACGTTTTGCCCACACCTGGCGATCCAATCATCAACAAATTGTGGTTGCCGCCCGCCGCGATTTCTAATGCGCGCTTGACATGGTCTTGCCCGCGTACATCGGCAAAATCGACAATGTTGCCCAAATGACTGGCGTCATTTTGTATCGATGGATCCAACTCAAAAGGCGCGATCACATTCATACCGTACAAGTGTTCGACCAACTGCCCTAGCGTTTCAACCGCAATCACGCGAATTGTGTTGATCAGCGCGGCTTGCGGCGCATCCTGAGTCGATAACACAATCGTATGATAGCCCTCTTGTGCCGCAGCGTGTGCCATCGCCATAACGCCGTTGACATGGCGCACGCTGCCATCCAGCGATAGTTCTCCTACAAACAGCACACCGTCCAGCGCGGTCATCGGCACTTGGTCGGTCGCCGCCAGCACGCCGACCGCAATCGCCAAATCGTAGACGGGTCCCTGTTTTTGCAGGTCAGCCGGACTCAGATTGACTGTGTAACCTTTGTTGACAAAGCTTAAGCCAGAATTTTTGATCGCAGAACGCACACGCTCACGGCTTTCTTTGACGGCGGTATCTGGCAATCCCACGATAATAAACACGGGTATGCTGGCGCGCGGGTTAAAATCGACTTCAACATCGACGATGCAGCCATCAAGCCCGATGACGGCGCACGCATGAACAGTGGCAAGCATTCTTATTCCTTTAAGGTGCAAACATCATCAAAGTATAGCCTTCAATTAAAAAGCCGTCCGAAAACGTTTTCGGACGGCTTTTTCTTATGCTGGTAATGCGGCAATGATTACATCCATTGCTACTTGCAGTGTATCGCTTACAGCGCGGCGACAGCGAACAGGTTTTCACCCGTCCAATCGCTGTATCCGGTATCTGGCGACCACGCACGCAGCCAGAACTTGTAATTTCCATCGGTCAGCGTGATAGGCGACGTAAGTGTACACACACCGCCCGTGCACGCGATGACTTGATCGATATGCTGTTCAAAGACATTGGCTTCAGTATCGTCATTCGTCACCCAAATCTGATACCACGTCGCGCCGTCCGAAGCGTTCCAGACAAAATCAGGCGTCGTATCAGACACGGTTCCGATTGGTGCAGTGACGACTGGCACACTCAGCGGAATACTGACGGTGAACTGGGTCTCGCTCGACCACAGACTGTAACCGCCGGCGGATGTCCATGCCTGCACCCACCAGCTATGCACACCAGCCGTCAGTGTGACGGGCAAACTGGTCGTACATGTGCCAGTATCAATGTCGGTGCAAATAGCGCTCTGATCGTACCAACCGCTGTACACATAGCTACCGTTCTTGCTCACCCAAATTTGATACCATTCGCCACCGGGCGCAACATCCCAGACGAAATCGGGCTCAGTCTCGGTGCCAATATCACCTATGGGCGCGGTTGGAATCGGCGTCGGCGTAATGGTAACGTTGATGGTGAAGTCGTTTTGACCCGTCCATGAACCGTAACCGACTTCATCGTTGTACGCGCGTACCCACCACTTGAAGACGCCATCGGGGTGTGTGATGCCCGTATCGACTTCGCAAACGCCCGCCGAGCAGATCGCCGCGGTCGGAAATTCGCCCGATGTTATGTAGGTGTCGCCAGGACCTGTCAGCCAGAACTCGTACTTGCTGACGCTGCCGACTTCGTTCCAGCGATATAACGGCGTGTTGTCCGTCGTCGCGCCGAGTGGTTCAATGACCGTCGGTGCGGGCGGGTAAACAGTCGTCAGCGCCGAAGCATCGTTGTTCGACAAATCGATATCGCGGATGCCCGACGACGTGAGGATCGCCCGCGTTTCATACTCACCTGCGTAATCCGACGCGACTGTGAAGACGATATCGATACTGATCGTTGTCGATGGGGCAATAGCGCCCAAATCGCACGTCACCAACTCGCTGGATGCCACATTTGCACATGCTCCAGGCGCGCTGACAAATTGGAGTGCATTGTCATCGTCACTGTCGTTATCGTAGTAGTAATCGAGTAAAACACTCGACGCGGTGGTCTCAGCATCTAAGTTGCTGACTTCGATTGTATGTGTAACTTCCTCACCTGGCGTCGCTTCGGAGGGCGATTGAATGCTGACGCTCAGGTCGAGATCGTCGAAATCTAGCGTTACAACTTCCGCACGACGGAAATTTTCGCCATCCGCCGCCTGTAATTGCGCATCGTTGTGATGATGCAGCAGCAAGATTCCTGGCGGCACTAAATCGAGACCATCATAGGGGTAATACGATTGTTCGTGGAAGTACAAGAATGTGTTACCTGGCACGTCATCAATTGCATTTCCCAGTACGCCCACATCAATCAACGGATAGAACATGTCGAAGTAGATGACATCGCTCACGTCGATGATCGTGCCTGTGGTGGCGGATGCGGTCTCAACATAAAAGTCGAAATCGGTATCGCCAGCTTCAAGGACGCTTGTGCCGCTCGTCGCATCGAAACCGCATGTATTCGCGTAATCAAGCGGCAGATACGGATAGAAGACCAGTTCCGCCACGTTGGTATTGAACAAATAGGTGTTAAAACCAGCGTCCAGTCCATTGACGAATTCGTGTAAACAGCCGCTAAAAGTCGCAGCCGGTGCGATTAATGTCAGATAGCTGTCATCGCTGAAGAAATCACCGGGACCGCCGAACATCGTCACGACCCAGTCGTCTGCGGCGATGCCGAAGCCGTCCTGGTTCGCGTCAATGTAAACCGTCAAATAGACGGCATAAGGGGATGCCCAATCCGCTGCCATCGAAAGACCGAAGCCAACCTGAGTATTGGAAGGGTCTGACCAATACCAATAGTCCGACTGAACACCAACCTGCTCAAGGTCAAGGTATGGAATAGGCAGCGTTGTATCGTTCAATGGATCAGTTGCCATATGACGGAACGCCTGCACCGTCGAAACGATGTCTTCAGGGAAGTTCGTTCCAGAATCGACACCTGTCCCCGATTCATCCAGCGCGAAAGAGGCTAGTGTATAAGCGCTGTCGCCTTCAATCTCAATCGTGCTGCTGTCAGCGCGCATCGATGAGGCAGGACGCGGCGCGGCGTAAAGTGGCACACGCAAAGGCGCGCCTGTGCCCGTCGTCGGCGTCAGCACCAGATAACCGCTTTCTTCCGACATGAAATGCCGCGAGAAAGGCGCGCCAAAGAACACGCTTCCGCGCGTCAGTGAGTCGTCCGAATAGTTGAACGGATCGCCGTCGGCGTAATCAAGCGCGAGTTGGAGCGGCACGACAGCCGTATCGAACGCGCCAACCGTGATCGTACTGACACTCGCTGCAAAACTGGCAATATTGTTGTCGTTGACCACATCGATGCTGACATCGTAACTGACAGAAGCCGCACCTTTGTTCCACAACGTGACGCTGCGTGCAATCACGCTGTCTACATTGGGGTCGACTTCGGGGAAACCGAAGCTGACATTGACTGACTGCGGATAATCGGTGTTATACGCGATCACCTGCGAATTGAATGCATCCGGCACATCGATGCGCCCCGCACCCGCGCGCTGCGGTCCGATGCGAATGCCAGATGATTGTGATTGGAAATAAACATCGTTGTTGGCGGTATTCATCACCAACGCCTTGATCTGCCATGGTGACCAACTGGCATAAACCGAGTCGCTCAAGAGAAGCGCGACCAAACCTGCCACATGGGGCGCAGCGCCCGATGTCCCACCAAAGCTGCTCGTTCCATTTCCAGAACCGCTCGAAGGCGCAGTCAGGAAGTAATCGCCCGGTGCCGCAACGTCCGGTTTCAAGCCGTACTCGAAATAGCCGAGCGGACCACGCGAACTGAATTCCGAGATCACGTCGTTCAGGTCTGGCGTATAGATCGGCACGTCAGGCTTAATTTCAAGCTCGATCACGCCGATGTTGGCGACAATTGAGTCACCGACGCTCTGTTGAATTGAATAGCACGGGATGTAAAACGTGAAAGAACTGCACGCGAGTGCGATGAACACGTTTGGCACATTGTTGGCGATAACCAACGCTACTGGTCGGTTTGGCGCGGTTTCTGCCGCTTGATGAATGGCATTCGAGCCGCAGTTTCCTGTCCAGTACAAGAATGCGATACGATTCACTGGGAAGCTCGCCCAGTCACTCGCCTGGCAACCATCTTCCGTCACATATGTCACGCGTCTTGGTGCGACCGTTGACAGCGCCGGACTGTTGGTGACACTTGCAGGATAGTTACCGTTCGCCGCCACATGCAGGGTAATCGTCGCGTCGAAAGCGCCATCGAAGGTCGATGCGACCGAAATCGCCGCGGACGCGGTCGATGGACTGCCCAATACGTAGAATGAATCGCCTTCATTACCTGCTGATGCCACGACCACCGTGCCCGCGAGCGCGGCATTATCGGTGACAACTTCATATGGATCGAGCGGCGACACGCCGAGAAACAAGCCATATGGCGCGCCGAGCGACATATTGACGATATCTGACTGTACACCGCCCGTATATACACCGCTCACCGAGTCGTCGATAGCATCAATAATTTGCACGTCGGATGTGAAGCCATTGCAGCCAAAAATACGCATTGCGACGAGTTTAGCATCGGGTGCCATGCCGGGACCAAGTTCAAGCGTTGTATAATCCACGCTGTTGTAAGGACCACCATAATTCGTCCCCGCGTCGGTGATGCCTTCACCCGCGATCAAACCTGCCACTGACGTCCCGTGACCGCCGCCTAATGCTTCGGCGCAGTCAATGGGGTCGTCGTCTGGAAGCGGTGTGTTATCGCCCACGAACGCATCACCCACATAGTCGTAACCGCCAATGACCTTGTCCGTCGGCGCACCGAAGTTCGGCTCGCCATCTGCCACCGTTTCGCGGTCAGAAGCAAGGGTTGTGAAGCTGCCATCACCACCGAGCGCAACATGTGTGTAGTCGATACCCGAATCGAGAACCGATACGACCACGCCAGCACCTGTTGTTTCCAGCCCACTTGGGATCAACCCCGCCCATGCCTGCGGCGCGCCCACAGTCGGCACGCTGTTGCTATCCAGCCGATTGTACAGACGTACCGGATATACGGCTTTGACGTTCGGCAACGCGCGAAGTTGGGCAATTGAATCGACCGACACTGCTACCGAAATACTGTTCATAACGGTATCGGTGCGACCGATGACATCTGCCGCAATTCCAGCACTGCTGATGTTTGCCATCAGGACGTTTTGTGCATTTTCGACGGTCACACGTTGCGTATCTGCGAGCGCATTAGCAGCGATTTCGGCACTTTCGCCGCCCGCCTGTGCAAAAATGACCGCCGCTGGGGTATCATAAAGCTCAATGATGACCAACGTGCGACCATCCGTTAAAGTCGTAGCGAATTCAGGCACGAATGCGTTGATATTTTCGCCTGTCGCGGCATTCGCGTTCAGAGTACCAACACCCGGCAGCGATCTAGTCTGCTGTCCGCGCAGAGCGTTTAGTTGATCTTGCGTGGGGCGATTAGGCGTTCCGTCAGCACGAGCATCCTGTGCCAGTGCCGAAAATCCGCCGATGCTCAAAAGCATGGTGAGCGCACCCATCAAGAATAATAAACGCAATCTTCTTAAAGTTTGTGCCATGTACGTAGACTCCTTTAATCATGATGTGCCACAATTAGCGTTATTAGATCGTAGTTTCGCTCGAAACGAAGCGGCTATTACAAACAAACTTCTACGACCAACCCATGCTAGAAGTATACAAACCGTAAACGAAAATTGCACAATCTTTAATACGCGCTTGGTTATTTAATAAAGGATGTGATGAGATGTTCACTGAAGACGCGCGAAATTTTCTCAAGAAACCGTTGACAGCACGCTTATCGACACACAGTGCCAACGGCTACCCACATACGGTTCCGGTGTGGTTTATGCTCGAAAATGACGACATCATCTTTATCGCCGAACGGCGCACACGTAAAATCAAAAATATCGCGCTGAATCCCAAAGGCGCGGTTGCCATCGGTGGCGATCCTGGCGATGAGGCAGGGTATCTCATTCAAGGTGAGCTTACCGTCGAAGAAGACCCCGATTTTGCATGGATGAAACGCATGACACGCTTTTACGAAGCGCCAGAAAAAGCCGAGCATGACATCACGACATGGTTGGAATTCGACATGGTCATTATTCGCTTAAAACCTGTTCATATTATCAAGGTACTTTGAACGTGATGCCAACAAAATCCGGTTCACAGCCGCTGGCTGACCGCATCCGCCCAACCTCACTCGATGAGTTTGTCGGGCAAAAACATCTCGTCGGCGTTGGCAAGCCGCTGTATCAGGTCATTCACCAGAATAAAGTCCGTTCGATGCTGTTCTGGGGCCCCCCTGGCGTTGGAAAAACGACATTAGCACGGTTGATCGCCGTTGGAACAGGACGCGCGTTTTACGAACTCTCGGCGGTGAGCGCAGGCAAAGACGATCTGCGCGCGATTATCGAACGCGCCCGCCGCGAAAGTGGCTATCGCGACCCGAACGCCGCGCCCGATTTATTCAGCTTGATCGAACAATCACAGGCTCAAAAGCCGCCCGCGCCAATCTTGTTTCTCGATGAAATTCATCGCTTCAACAAAGCCCAGCAAGATTTTCTGCTGCCGTATGTCGAAGATGGCACGATTGTTTTGATCGGCGCGACCACCGAAAATCCCAGCTTTGAAGTTATTTCAGCGCTGTTGTCGCGCTCTCAGGTATTTTTGCTCGAATCGCTGTCGGTCGATGAGATCAAGCAAATCGTCGCGCACGGCGCACACGTATTAAACGTATCGCTCGATGACACTGCGCTCGATTTTCTTGCACAGTATGCCAACGGAGACGCGCGCCTTTCACTCAATCTGCTCGAAACCGCCGCCGAACTGTACGCAACAAACGACGATGCACACACGCTTGCGCTCGAACAGTTACGCGAAACGCTGCAATCCAAGCATTTGCGTTATGACAAACAGGCGGACGAGCATTACAACACGATCAGCGCGTTCATCAAATCGATGCGCGCGTCGAACATCGATGCGGCGCTGTATTATCTGGCACGCATGGTCGATGCGGGCGAAGACCCCAAGTTCATCGCGCGCCGTATCGTCATTTTCGCCAGCGAGGACATCGGACTGGCGGACTCGAACGCGCTGACGATTGCGAACGATGTGTTTCGCGCCGTCGAAATCATTGGGTATCCCGAATGCGTGTGGAATCTGTCACACGGCGTCATTTACATGGCGAATGCGCCCAAATCACGCGCGACCGAAGCGATTTACGCCGCGCTTGATGATGTCAAACAAACCGGCAACTTGTCGATTCCGCTCAAGCTGCGAAACGCACCGACCAAATTAATGAAAGACCTCGGCTATGGGCGCGATGACAGCCCCAGCGATGACAATTTGCTGCCAGATACGTTGAAAGGCAAACACTACTACAAATAATTTATGGCGTCGCCGTCGCTGCCAACTGGAAACTATTTTGCTGGCTGAAAACACCCGGATCGAGTTGAAATGTCGCTACAACACTGAAGTCATCGATGATGAAACGTCGGCGCTCCATGACCACGCTCGACGCATCGCCCGACCCAAAACGGATGTTGGCGATGATTTCGCCATCATCTGCGCCCTTGAGTAATGTGATGCGCGTATTTTCCAGGGTGGCACGTACCTGGTCGTTGGCATACGCCGCGCTGTAAATCGTATAAGTCGATTCGCTGGTGTAACACAAGTTGCCTTGTGGTGGGCAGTAACTTGTGTACGTCATCGTCAGCGTACTGTCGGCTGCGCGCGTCAGCGTGACCGCGCTCAATGATGCTGATATATCAGTGCTGACCGCCGCCCATGAGCCAAGAAAATAGCCGATCTCCGCGTCGAGCGTCGCCGTCGCGTTCGTGTTTGCGGCAGCCGTCGCGGTTTCAACCGCTTGTGCCGTCGCGGCGATGTGTGTCGCTGTGATCAAACCAGTGTCCAATGTCGCATCAATCGCATCCGCCGTCATGGTTTGATTTGCCATTGCGACAACGGTTGCATTTGATGCACTCAATGGGGTTGTCGTCAATTCGGCTTGGTTCATACCTGTCGAACGCACACTAGCGATCAAAATCACACTCACTATCAAGCCCACAGCCACCAACGCCGCGCCCCAAACCAACGATGGCTGACGTTTCGGTTTTGTCGTCAGTGCGCCGCGCGCG
>Ga0335394_10006950_pt1 | contig 12775 bp, 16 predicted proteins | sample MAT03_FD_205741 | JGI IMG/M metagenome (GOLD analysis project Ga0335394, IMG submission 205741) | Freshwater microbial communities from Lake Fryxell liftoff mats and glacier meltwater in Antarctica - MAT-03 (spades assembly) (version 2) ...
GTGGAAGGGTCGAAGCAGTTCCTGCGCAGTACTGGCGCCAGCCTCGTGGTGAACTCCAGTCTCCGGCTGGCGTTCAATGGCACCAGCTGGGGCGAACGGCCCAACGGCCCAACGGCAGTCCCTACGGATTTCCGTCGGGCCACGCGGGGTTCGTCACCTCCAGCGCGCCTGCCTGCAGGACCGGTACGGCTGGAAGTACGGCCTGCCCGCCCACGCCCTGGTCGCTTACGTCAGTTACGTGCGGGTCGATACCGATCATCACCGCTGGCGGGACGTGGCGGCCGGTGCGGCGGTGTCGTACGGCATCTCCAAGCTGTTCGTGACCCCGGAGAATGCGACCCACCTGGCACCGGTCATCGGACCGGACTTTCTTGGCATGCGCTGGGAGCGCAGCTTCTAGCCCTGCGGCGGCGTCGTCGGCCGCGGAGCGGGCTCGGCAGCCAAGCTGCCACCACTACGTGACCGTAGTCCCCGGTCTGCGCTGACGCCGCGCGGCCTGCCATACACGGGCCGGTCCGCGACTCGGTAAATCCTCCTTCTGCGAGACATTACTCCCGTCAGGCGACACGATCAGCTCGACGCAGCGGTGGGCAGCCCGCTCTCCCCGGGTTGAATCAGGTCCCGCTCCATGCAGCCTGGCGGGTGATACCCGGCGAACCTGCTCTGGCTTTGCGCCCAGGAAAATCAGCAGGTCACGGACTGAACGTGCGCGTGCATTGGCAAGTCCGAGTGCGGCCCTGTCCCACAGCCGCTTGTTGGCATGCCCCAACACGAACAGGCGTCGCACCCGATCATCAGCCAGCCATTCGGCATATCGATGCAACACGGTAAGGCTCGCGCCCGTTGGCGTGGAACTGGCTCTGGGGAAGTGAATACGTGTTGGCCACCTTGGCAGACCGACATAGCGCTGCGGGCGGCTGCCCTGCGCGCCGCTCATCCAGCTTTTTGCTTCGGCACTGGGCACGTTCGGCTGACCGGATGACCTTGCCTTCTTTTTCATGACCTGGACGGCTCCTCGACCGGAGCTTTATAGCCCATAGTGACGGACCAGTAATATTGACAGGGTTATCACCATGAGAATCACCAGCGGCGTGCCCACTCTCAGGAAGTCACGGAAGGTATAGCCGGCAGCGCCCATGATCAGCAGATTCGTCTGGTAGATCACGGCGGTTCCAGGTCGCCAGCGTGGCGACCACCACAAACGCCAGCAGCACGGCTACTGAGCGCAGATAGGGGTGCGGCCCCACGGGGGCCAACCACTTGCCGGCCAGTTGAACCAGATCATTCATGAACAGTGAACCTCAATATTCCGTTGCGGGAACCAGCGGACTCGCCGGCACGACACCTGGATTGGCTCATCACCGCCAGCCAATGGCACAATGGAGTCATTCCATGTCGACGCCATACACACTTCACAAGATACTGGAAGGATTGCGCCTGAGGCGCGGTCCAACCCGCGGGCGGATCCTGTTCACCCGGTCGCCGCTGTCGGTGGAGGCAACTCTCCTCGTTCGGGCACTCGTAATCGTCGGACTGTTTACAGCGGTGCTCGGTGTTTTGTGGTGGGACCGCGAAGGGCTGACGGACCACCATGACGGGGTGGTCTCGTTCAGTGACGTCCTGTATTTCACGATGGTGACCATTACCACCGTAGGCTACGGCGACATTGTGCCGGTAACGGATCGCGCCAGGCTCATCGACGCTTTTTTTGTCAGCCCGGTGCGTATTTTCGTCTGGTTCATGTTCATTGGAACTGCGTACCAGTTTCTGATCAAGCAGGTCATCGAGGACTTCCGCATGACGCGCCTCCAGATGCAGCTGACGGACCACGTCCTCTTGTTGGGCTATGGCGGCAGCGGGTCGACCGCCGCGGCGGAGTTGGTCGCCCAAGGGACTCCACCGGACCACATTGTCGTCATCGACAGTGACGAACAGCGCGTGCGCGAGGCGGCGGCGGCCGGCTACATCGGACTCAGCGGCGATGCGACCGGGGAGGAGTTGCTGAAAGTAGCCGCGGCGGACCGCGCACGCGCGGCCATCGTGGCGATGGGCCGCGACGACACCATCGTTCTCGCCGTATTGACGCTGCGAAGCATCAGTCCAAGCATCCGCATCATTTGCTCGGGCCGAGCACTGGAGAACAAGAAGCTGCTGGCGGTCGCTGGCGCCAACATCGTCGTTTCCCCGTATCAGGTTGGGGGATTTCTGCTCGCCGACGCCGTCGCTAACGAGGACAGCGTCGAAATACTGACCGACCTGCTCTCCTGCGGGGGCCAGATTGCGATGATCACCCGGGCGGCCGGGGCCGATGAAATCGGCCACCCCGCCCGGCAACTTGCCAACAAGCTGGTCGTCGCGGTACAGCGGTCGGGACGTCGGATCCCGTTCTGGGAGCGACCGGACCTCGTGATCGAGCCCGGCGACTTGCTGGTAGCCATTACGCATAATGGTCCCTCGGGCAGCCGATAGCGCGCGGACGCGTGACTACTGCTGAGCACGCCGTAGTCCTGGGCTCGGCGGGGAGGTCGTTCATGGTACGTACTGCGCTCCATGGATGCGGTACTTGATCATCAGCGCACAGTCGAGGGCATCGTGATCAGCACGGATCTGACCACCGACCTGTTTGACCAGTACTGAGAGATCGGTGCGCCCCGTCATAGGCTGCCGTCAGCGGGCGGGACTCTGGCGATTGGGCAATGAGCGGCACTGGTCCACGATCAGTTGCACGCGAGCATGGCGTACTCGCCGACCGAGAGTCAGCAGGTAAAGTCTGTCCATGATTCCGGGTACGAGACCCACGCGCCAAAGTCCGTAACGCCTGTGCGCTTCATCAGCAAGCGCCCGGCGCACCGAGAACGCCTTCAGTATCTGCACGTTCTGGTACGTGAATGCCTTGGCAGTTACCGGACGAAAGGCCGAGGGCCGGGAAATCATTAGCGCGGCGATCCGCCTCAGCCGGTCCTGGGAGGAGGCTTTGTGATTCTCGGTAATCGCCCCGGAATCCAGCTGAGGCCGGCAGTGGAATGTCCTGCCCCTACCGGGCTTCCATGCGCTGCTGGTCGGCTGCATCCCGGAGGTCGAGACTCTCGTCAAAGAACTTGTCGAGGCGCACCCCCGGCTGCCGGGACCAGGAAGGCGGAAATATCTTGCCTGGCGGCGTCACATAACGGGTGTCTACCGCGTACTGCTGCTGGAACCACAGGTACGCCAGGCTGGCGACCACGGGAATGACGGTGGCGATGACCGCCGACTGTAGCCGGGCGAGCCGGGTGGCTCGGCGTAAGTGCAGGTAGATCGTCACGGCGGCCACCACCGCGATGAGGTTGGCGCCAAGCCACCGGAGGCGGGCCATGCCGCTGGCAAAGGTCGCCACATCAGCGGCCCACCATAACCACAGACATAACGCAGTGGCGCCCAGCGCTATCGCTGCGTTCCCACTCCACTGCCAGCGGGACCGGACCGCGCGCCCGAGAGATACCCAGAGCGCAAACCAGACAGCCAGGATCGCAGCACCCCGGAGCAGGGTGTTGACGAAGTCCGCCGCCGTGTCGTCAGGCGACCCGATCCAGGCCGTGAAGCCGGCAAAACCCGCACACGCCACGCCCCCGATGACAGCGACCGCGTACTCCCAGTACCGTGACCGCAGCGACTCCAGGTCCGGCCGTTCGGCCGCAAGGGCATCAGCGGCCGTGCGGATCCGCAGGTGGCTGTGGCCCACCTGCACGTTCGTGCCCGTGGGTCCGGTTATCGTCGCCTGCCGGACGCGCTCATCACCGACAATCAGGCCATTGATCGTGCCCAGATCCGCGATGCCGATAGTTTCACCTTCCCGAAGCGAAAGTGCGGCGTGACGGGCCGCAACGTAGGGATCATTGAGCACGACGTCACAGGCCAGGTCCCGACCGATCACCAGTGGCGGGCCCGGGTTTTGCAGGACCAGGCGCTGCCGCGACAGCATCATGCCGTGAGAGTCCAGCACGTCGATCAGAACTAGCGTGTCCATCGAATCGCCCGCAGGTAGCGCCGGGAAAAGTCCATTCCCGCGGCGAAGTCAACGCCCCGCAGCGTCACAGCACTGACGAACCCCTGCCTGGGCTCATTCAAGCTGATGACCACCATCGTCACGTCGTACAGGCCCTCGTACAACCGGTAACTGCGGACACACAGCGTGACGACGCCTTGCAACCGGTTGAGATTCACGGTATCGCGCTTGCAGACGTAGTCGGTTACATACGGTGCGGGTTTAAGCCGCGCCGAGGCGGCCGCTGCGACCTGACGCAGCTGCTCAGCGAACTGCAGAGGGCTGAGGCGATCTGCCACCAGCACATCGTGTCCGAACTGAAAATCCCCGGTTTGCAGCCCGGGTTCGACCGACAGCGCCAGGTTTGCCCGGCATGCCACACTCTGGAGCAGGAGACCCTTCACGGGTGGCGCCCCCGCAATCGCCGTGCAGTCGACGAATGGCGCAAGTTCCGCTGGCAGTGCATACCCCGCAGCGGTCTGGGTCGGAAAGCTGGCCGGCAGGGCCGCCAGCACCTCGGCCTGGTGGTTCCGGAGCTGCTTTGCGACCTCGCTCCGCAGGTCGCTGGCACCAAGCGGCGCCGCGGCTCTCTCGAGCAGCGGCGCAACAAACTCGGCAGGCACCAGGAAACTGATCAGCTGGCCACGGGTCGAGAAGGCGACGTTGATGCCGACCACGCGACCCCGGCTGTCCAGGGCCGGCCCGCCTGACATACCGGGATTCATCGGACCCGCGTAGTACAGCCGTGGACTGAACTCGTTCTCCAGGCGCCCGTTGCCAATGCCCTCGGTGATGACAAGCCCCAGATTAAGGGGAAAGCCTACCGTGTAAATCCGATCGCCACGGGCGGGATTCTCGGACCGCACTTTTAACGGCTCTGGCGCCAGTTTATCGGCGCGGACCAGCGCGAGGTCATGAGCCACGTCCACGACCACGATAGACACCGTCCCGACCCGGCCATCCCCCGTGTCGTACTCCAGTCTGTAGGCTTCGGGCGACAGGGCGGCGCGCGCGATGACGTGATAGTTGGTCAGCAGAAGGCCGCCGGGTGCCACTGCGAATGCAGTGCCGTGAAAGGCCTCGGACCGGTTCGTACCGTAGAAGCCGCGGATCCGTACTACGGAACTGCGCACGCGATCCAGCATGCGCCGGGCAGCGGCAGACACCGGACCCTGGTCCCACTCCAGGTCCAACCCCTCGTCAGCGTCGAGCGCCGCCGACGGCAGCGGTGTGGCCTGAGTTTCGGCCGGAAGTGGATCACCGTCTGCCGCGGGCATCGCCGGGGATGCGCCGGACTTTTGCGCGTCGGCCTGATTCTGGGCCATGACCGTTACCCAGGATCCCAAGGCGCAAAGAAACAGCGTCGCGACACAACGCTTTAAGGCTGACCTGTAACCGGGTGCGAACTGCATACCAGAGCCCGAGTTTAGCCGCTTCGCTCCTTGGCCATACTCGGAATCCGGCAAAAGTCGGGACCTTCGGACGCGCCGGCCGCTGGGTTGTGGTCCGGTCAGGCGGCAACGACCTCGGCCCGCAGCTCCCGTCGCGCCTTTACCGAGTTCGCGACGAGGCAGCCGTGCTCGGCCTTCTCCAGCAGGCGCTGACAGAGTTCGGCGCTGGCGCCGGCCGGGACTTCGAGTCGGGCAATCGTCACGAATAGCGTGAACTGTGTGACGCCGTCGACGCGCTCCAGCGTGCCCTGCACTTCGCAGTCGAGCGATCGCCATTCGAGCTTCGAGGCCCGCGCGATGGCGCGGAACGTCAGGATGAAGCAGCTCGCGAGCGAGGCACAAAGCAGCGACTCGGGAGACCATTGGTCCCCGGGACCGTCGAACTCCTTCGGTGCCACGCTAGCCAGCGCGGGCAAGCCCTCGGAGTTGAGGGCCGTCGAGCCCTCGGCGCCTCCACGCGCGCTCACGCGATACAGGTGAGGAAATGCCTGCATGGCTCAGGGCGCGCCGGTGGCCTGGCGGTCGACCGGTTGCTTCAATGGCGACTGCCCGTCACAGCGCACTTTCGGTCCTTTCCCACATCACCGGCACCTTGGCGGCACCAGCGCGTTCAAAAATATCTATAAGAGGCCCCGCGCGTGTCGCGAGTGCGATCCGCGGCTCATCATCATGCTCGTCGTCGTCTTGATCACTTGCCGTCTCTGAAAGGCCGGCATTCGCTGCTGCATGCACTTGCAGCTGTTGTCGCAAACGCTTCACGGCCGCAGGAATATCTTCTGCGCCGATCGCACCTGGAATGTTACCGCTTGCGCCCAACATCCCTATAAGCTGAAGAGCGACATTGCCAAACATCGTAATGGATTCCGTCTTTGTCGAACTGAACTGGATCAGCATACCAATACTCCGATTCTTGATCCTTATTGAGTTAGTTAATTTTTTCGCAATTGCGGTGTGATCACCGTGGCCATGGAACAGGTGCATCAGCGGGCACGCGAGCAGCATCAGATCGGGCCCGCAGCCGCAACATCTCCCCGGTGCTGGCGCCGTGTTCGTTCGACATGACCAAGCTGCCAGCTTGATCCGGTCAGTTCGAATTGGCGGTTCGCCACCGAACACAGGCTTGAAGATAGCCCGGATGGGGCGGGGGATAACGCGGACGGGCGTGCTCATGCACAGTGTGGCAGGTATAAGGGATCTCAAACCCCACAGGAAAGCCCCGTCTGAGACACTAAGGCGCAAGAGATGCGAAGCGCATTCAAGGTAGAAGGCAGAACGGGCGGGGTTTGATGAACGTCCTCAAGGTTGCCGGTATTCTCGTCTTGGTTGCTCTGCTAGCGGGAGTGCGCGTGACGCAGCCTGTTCAGTAGCGGCTTGCGCCAGGCGGGGGCACATTCGGGGCGCCGTGGCAGATCCCCCGACTTCTCCGTGCCGGGATAGCAAAACCCCATCGGCAGGATGGCTACCTGCTTTGGATCGTAGAACACCTCCCGGGTGATGCCCAACCACTCGCGGAAACGATCGCCGCTCGCGTCATCAAACGGAATACCTGACTCGTGCACGTTGCGTCCCGGGGCCTGGGTGGCGCGATCCGGCCGTCGTGGGCGTTTGGAACCGCTGCGCAGGCGCGGATCGCCCAGACTCCCGGGTACCCGGGCACCGACATGTCGGGGTTGGCGCAGATCCGACCCCGGTCCTTGACGATGGGCAGACTGCCCAGCAGCGGGTTGGGGGCTGGCCTGGAGAAAGTCGTTGATCTCCCCTGCCACCTCCACCCCACTGTAGCCGCCACCGATCACCACAAACGTGCTCAGCCAGTGCCGCGCCTCGGGGTCGGGCTGCAGATATCAAGGAATACCTCCTGCACCACCTCTTCCGCGTCGGCTCGGTTGCGCAGGTAGCGATGCGCTATGGACCACACCAGGGCACCGTAACCCAAGACGCAATCGTGCGCCGCCGATGGCTCGCCGGCGGCTACCCGGACCAGGACTGGTTTTAAGCTCATAGCGTGACCTCTCCCGACAGCACCGGAGTGCCTGGTCCGTTTGGCGGTGCTATGCCGGCACCACCGGCACGGCATCAATAACGTGGAAGACGCCATTGCTGCAGGCGGTGCCGGTGAGTAGCGCCGACACGCCCGTATCCTCGGCACTGCGGAGCGACGCGTCAGTGCGGTGGCCAACAAATCAGCCAATGCGTGATTGCAGATTCCGTAGCCACCCGCTGCGTGCGCAACCTGCCGGGTGTCGGCGCCGCGATCTACCAGATCCCGAACAAGGCAGCGACCAAACGGATCAAAGACGCGTTCCGTCGCAAGGCCGACTTGCAAGCCCGCCATTGTCCAAGTGCTCAGGGAGCGGTAGGACGATCCTTACACGGATCAGGGAAGGCTTCCTATCGTTGCCACGAGTCGGCTGTAGCACTATATGAGCGCAGATTGACACGAAGGACCGCATCCACTGGCTGACGAAAGACCTTTTCGCCATCGATGCACAAGTCTTAGACGGGCAATCTGCCCAAAGGCCGCCCCAAAGGCGGCCTTTGTGCTTATAAGCAGCTGGCAGCGCTTGCATGACATCCAAGCCGGTGTCGACCAAGACTATCGCAGCACCACCCCGGCGGCGAAATCCGGAATCAACAGTTCGCGCTCCCCCCTTCAGATCGCGGGTAGCTCCATCTCCATGAGGAGGCGCTGAGCGGCGTCCCCGAGCACATCCCGCTGGAGCCGTCTCGGATCGCCGAAGAAGGCGCACGCGATCGCGCGGTCCAGACGCTGGGTACCCACTAGCGCGAGCACCTCGCTCTCAGTGGTCACCCCCTCCGCGAAGGTCACCCGCTCCTCAATCTCCTCGGGCTCGTGAAGGCGGTGATTGAAGTACTGGAGCGAGAGGCTTCGCGCGCGCGCCTGGTGAACGCCCGCCACAACCACGCGAAGCTGTCCTCGCTCCTCGGAAGTGAGCTCCAGGAGGATGCTTTCGGTGGCGGTATGCAAAGACGAGATCTGGTGCCGCGTGGCATAGTCGGTCAAGCGGAGGAGACGCGGACCGAGACCGTCGGCGAATGCCTCGAGCTCGGCGAGACCGGCGTGCTCCCGCTGCGCAAATGCGAGCGTGGCAGCGAGGACTTCGCACACGGCTTCCGCCTCGGTCGGATCCGGAATTTCGGACCCCGCCGAGACGAGCGCTGCGGCGAGCCTGCGTGAAAGGCCCGTGAGGCGACCGCTCACGCGCCCATCCAGCGTCCCGGCCAGCTGACGGTGCAGGAGCGCGTAGACGGCAACCGGTCCATGCGCCGCTGCCTTCAATGCGTGGTAAACGTCAGGCGTGACAGCGAGTTCTACACGCCGCTCCCCGTAGCGCAGCACCAGCTTGTCTGCCAAGACCATCAGGACTGGACCGTCCTCCTCCGCTTCCCGCCGGGCGTGGTCGTACCCCCGGTGAAAGCTTTGGTTGACAAGATCCAGCGGGCGGCGGCCCAACCTCCTGTCGGACAAAGCGAGCGCAGCCAATGCAGTGAACCCCACCACCGCAGGGGTACGGATCCTCATAAGTCCTCCTCGAGAGCTTCTTGTCCTGTGTCGCGCTGTCGGTCGTGATACCTCTTTAGCGACTTTCGGAGTAGGGCCTAAAGTAATGTTAAGCGGAGCGTGAGTGGCCTTGCCCCATGTGCACGAACTGGCCTGGGGTCGATCAACAGGAGGCCGGGCGCTTTCTCCGCTAGTCATCGCGAAGTTTCTCGCCTTCCCCCCGCTTCGGCCTGAACGTCGAATCCTCATTCAACCCGAGAGTCTGCTGGCGGGCCGGGGACGAGCCGGCGGGAGGGGCGCCCGCCGACATCCTGAGCTCGCGCCACTTGAGCTTCCAGTCAGCGATCCGGTGCGAAGGTGCCTCGTAGCCGAAGGCCCGCCATCGTCCTGGTGCCACGGTGCCCTTCGCGGCGACATGCGTGGCGAAGGCGGTGCACCAAGCGTCGAAACCGGGCAGCAGAGTTCCCTCACTCGCCAGATCCTCGGCCTGATTCTCCGAGTAGTGCCGGCCAACACCGGTGCGGGCCGCGCACCAGAGCGCATCGGGTACTTCGATACCGCCGTAGCGGCATTGCCAGACGAGCGGGGCGTAGGCGTCGCGCGCGTCTTCGAAAGGCTCCCCCTCGGGATCGAACCATTCCTTGTGCCTGAGGATTTTCGGGCGGCCTTCTGCGTCCATCTCCAGCCCGCCATCGTCGGTATACGTGAAGAATCCGGCGGTCCTCCCCTCGAGGTGGTTGACCGAGAGTTGCTTCCACTGCGCGCTTTTCTCGAGCGCCATCGCCATCTCGGGATTCTTGTGCTCGATCAGGTTTTCATCGGGATTGCCACCATTCATGCAGACCAGCCGGTCGAACAGCAGCTTCAGACTGGAGGTCGGGCCATACCAGTTGGTGGGACCGATGATGGCCCAGGCGTCTGCGAGATCGAGCCTCGCGTAGAGGTCGAGATCCCACATCAGGTCAGGCTCGTCCTTGTTGTTTCTTTCGTAGCAGTTGCAGGGCCAGACGCAGAGAGCCATGGCGGTCGATACACAGGCATTGCAACTCTGGATCCGCGCCCGGCCGAAGACGTTGCCGAGATCCTCGAGATCGATTTCCCATTCCTGGGGCAGCAGCTTCCCCATCCGCAGCATCAGTGCTCGAGCCTTCGAATCCACCCCGGGGCAGTTGAACTGCCGCCGGTTCGAGCCCGCAATGATCAACACCCGGAGCGGCCGGTCCGCCGGGGCGAGCAAGCCGTTGCTGTCGTCAGGTTTCACGTGCGTCACTCCGATAGTTGTCGAGGAAGCGCCGGTCGATTACGTCCTTCAGCCACATGCTGGAGCTGCCCTGCCACCAGAATGGGCCCCAAGTCGCGAGCGCCGTGCCCCGGCCGAGATTCAGGATCGAAAGATAGCGCTTCTGCGGCTGGTAGTGAACCAGAGGTGTGCCTGTCACGCTCGCCAGCAGATTGGCATGGATGCAGGATGCCTGGCGCACACCGAACACGCCCAGTCTGGGGAGAGCGAAGCCTTCGAGTGCTGCGCAGTCACCCGCGGCGAAGATTCTTTGGTCCGCGATCGATTGCAGGGTCCCGGCGACGCGCAGACCGTCCTGCGGATGAGTCGGTAAGCCGAGTTCACTGATGAGGGGGTGCGTTTCGAGCCCGTTCGCGAGGACGACCACATCGGCGTCGATCCAACTGCCGTCGGCGGCGAGCAGTGCCTGACGCTCGCGACGGACGACGGCCGTATGAGTCCGGATGACGACTCCCTGTTGCGCCAGTATCCGCTGCAGGGCTCGCGCGGCACCGGGCGGGGCCTGCGCGATCAGCCGCTCGTCCCGCGTGATCAGGGTCACGTAAAGCTCATGGCCGTGACGCGCCGCGAGGGCCGTCACATTTGCAGCCACTTCGCAGCCCGAAGGCCCGCCCCCGATCACAGCGACCCGCGGCGAGTCGCCCGCAAGGAACCGCGCCTCCAGATGCTGCCGCAGCCGCCACAGGTTGCTGATGGGCTTCACGGGCCAGACGGTCGGATCGTCGGCCATGCCGGGGATAGCGTCAGTGTCGACGCGGCTGCCGACATTGATCGACACGTAGTCGTACTCGAGCTGCCCGCCTCCCGCCAGGCGTGCGCTGCGGGCATGGGGATTCATCGCCACGACGCGGTCCTCGATGAACTCGCCACCGTGGCGCTCGATGAGTCGGCGCGGATCGACCTGGTCTTCGCCGGGCTCGTAGCTGCCGCCCAGCATTCCCGTGGCGAGACCCGAGTACCAGAATGCCCCGGGATCCACCAACTGCACGTGGGCTCCCCGTTCTATGAGATTTGCAGCATGGGCGGCCACGTGAAGATGCGCGTGACCGCAGCCGATCAGCAGAATCCTGCAGTTTCTACTCACAACCTGTCCTGTGCCTGAGTGCCGTCCGGCAGCATCAGCGGCTCACCATCAGCGGCTTGGCGGTCCGGGGTACACTGGGTTTCGATGATGGGAGGTCGCATGCACCGCAGAGCATTTCTGATAGGTACCGCCGGCACACTGGCCAGCTGTGTGGGCGGCGCAGATCCGGCGCCGGTCGGAGACAAGGCCGGTGAAACGTTCGAGGTCACGAAATCCGAGGCCGAATGGCGGAAAGTCCTCACGCCGACGCAATTCAGGATTCTGCGCGAGAGCGACACCGAACGGCAAGGGGCCAGTCCTCTCAACGACGAGCATCGGGAGGGCGTCTATCACTGCGCGGGTTGCGACCTGGCGCTCTATTTGGCCAGCACCAAGTTCGAGAGCGGGACGGGTTGGCCGAGTTTCACGCAGCCGATCCCCGCTGCCATCCGGACTTCCGTCGATCGCAGCCTGCTGGGCGCGCGCACCGAAGTACATTGTCGGCGATGCGGCGGCCACCTCGGTCACGTCTTCGAAGACGGACCACCCCCCACCGGTCAGCGCTATTGCATGAATGGCGGGGCCATGATTTTCAAACCGACGGCGCAGGGAGCGTAAGGCGATGCAATGGTCTACGAGGGGCAGCTGGGCCGCGGCGGTGATGTTGACGATCCTGGCGGGCGCCACGACCAGCGTGATGGCCGCCCCGGCAGCAGACAGCAAGCGGGCAACGGCCGTCTTCGCCGGCGGGTGCTTCTGGTGCCTGGAGCAGGCGCTGGACGCGGTGAAAGGCGTGGTGTCGACCACGTCGGGCTACACCGGGGGCAGGATTGCCCAGCCCACCTACGAGGAAGTCTCCGCCGGCAACACCGGACACATAGAGGCCGTACAGGTGGTGTATGACCCCTCCCAGGTCGGCTATGCGGACTTGCTGAAGGTGTTCTGGCGCAACGTTGATCCGGTCGATGGAGGCGGTCAGTTCTGCGACCGCGGGTACCAGTACCAGTCAGCCATCTTTGTTCAATCCACGCAAGAACGCCGGCTGGCGGAGCGGTCGCGGGACGAGGTCGCCGGTGATCTCAACGCGAAGGTAGCGACGGTGATCACCCCCGCTGGAGAATTCTACGCCGCGGAAGACTACCATCAGGATTACTACCAGAAGAATCCGGCCCGCTATAACTTCTACAAATGGAATTGCGGTCGAGAGCAGCGGCTGAAGGAAGTTTGGGAGCGATCCTGAACTGCACGTTCAGCCCTCCACCCCGATCTCTTTCAGTTTCGCCTTTGCTTTGGTCGTGACGAACCAGGCCACGGCCACCGTGGCCAGGAGCCCGGTTGCGAAAAACAGCCACTGGAGCGGTCCACCGCCCTCGCCAGAGGCCGCCTTTCCGGCGGATCCCAGATAAACGTAGAGGAG
>Ga0335394_10006951_pt1 | contig 12775 bp, 11 predicted proteins | sample MAT03_FD_205741 | JGI IMG/M metagenome (GOLD analysis project Ga0335394, IMG submission 205741) | Freshwater microbial communities from Lake Fryxell liftoff mats and glacier meltwater in Antarctica - MAT-03 (spades assembly) (version 2) ...
TGTCGGCACGGATGGTGACGGCGGCCTCGATGCGGATGGCGCCGGGGTCGAGGCCATCGCCGTCGAGGTAGTCGACGAAATGCCAGGTGCCCTTGGGCAGCTTGGCGATCTCGGCGCGCGTGAATCGCTCCGTGTAGTCGAGGAGGTCGCGGCAATACTGCTCGAACTCCGCCGGGCCATAGCGATCGATGAGTTTGATCATCTCGCGCTCGCCCACGACGCAGGCCGCCACCAGCGACCGGATGTCGCCCAGCACCTTGTCGGGCACGCGCACGTTGCGCTCGATCAGCCTGAACATGCTCTCGTCGGGTTCGCCTTCGCGCCACAGGCGCGATGGCGGAATGCGCAACCCTTCCTGGTAGATTTCCGTCGAATCGCTGGCGTTGCCGCCGGGCATGCGTCCGCCGATGTCGGTCATGTGCGCGAGTGCGACCGAATAGCCAGCGAGCTGCCCGTCATGGAAGATCGGTTTAACCAGCACGATGTCGGGCAGGTGCGTGCTGCCGTCGTAGGGATCGTTGGTGATGTAGAGGTCGCCGGGAAGAATGCGTCCCGCATACGCGCGCGTCACGGCCTTCACGGCGAAGGGCATGGCGCCCAGGTGAAACGGCAGGCAGGTGCCCTGGGCGATGAGCTGGCCGTCGGCAAGGAACAGCGCCGTGGAGAAGTCGAGTGCCTCCTTCACCACGAACGACCGCGCGGTGCGATACACGGTGAGCGCCATCTCGTCGGCCAGCGCCACCAGCGCGTTCTTGATGAGCTCGAGCGCAAAGGGATCGCGCGCTATCGACAGCGCTGCGGTGCCCGCCGCGGCCGGCAGATCGGTCAGGCGGTTCATCGTGCGGCCTCCAGTTCGATCTCGATGGTGTCCCACGCTATGCGCCGCGCGCGGCCATCCGGCGGAACCACGGTCGTGCTGTCGAATTCCTCCACCAGCAAGGGTCCATCGCGCCACGCTGCACCGAGGTCGCTGCGCATGCAGATGGGGGTCTCCATCCACCCGAAGTCGGGGCCGAAATAGACGCTGCGCGAGCCGCCCGTGCCTGCCACGCTGTCGCCAAGAGACAGGGTCTCCGGCACCTGCGAGACGGCAATCGGCGCGCGCGCGATCACGCGGACGTTCATCGTCTCGATGGTCTCGGTGTCGGAGCGATAGCCGTACTGCTGCTCGTGCGCGACCGAAAATTGCTCGCGCAACACGGTGCCGGCGTGCTGCGACGGAAAGGGCAGCGTCAGTTCCGAGTTCGCACCCGCGTAGCGGAGGTCGACCAGCCGCTCGAAGCGGTGATCGGCCACGGCAAAGCCTTCGGTCATCAGCGCGGCCGCGCCTTCGGCCTCCAGCACGCCGAAGAGCGCGTGCAACGTGACGAGGTCGAGCCGGTCCACGCGCTGCTTGCAGGTGCGCACATAGTGATGCTCGATCTCCGGAAACAGCATCCCGAGGGCGCTGAAGAGACCCGGTACCGGCGGCACCAGAATGTTGCGGATGTCGAGCAGTCGCGCGAGTGTGGCCGCATGCACGGGCCCGTTGCCGCCGAACGCGAGCATGGCGAGATCGCGGGGATCGCGCCCGCGCTCCGTCGAGACGGCGCGCAAGGCGCGCGCCATCGTGGCGTTGGCCACGCGATGCACACCCCACGCTGCATCGGCGAGCGCCAGGTTGAGCGGGCCGGCCACCTCGCGCTGCAATGCTTCCTCGCCCAGGTCGCGGCGCAGGGGCAGCCCGCCACCCGCGAGTGCCACGGGATTGATGAAACCCAGGATCAGGTTGGCATCCGTCACGGTGGGGATGGTGCCGCCGCGGCCATAGCAGGCCGGACCGGGGGCGGCGCCTGCGCTGTCGGGACCGACACGCAGCGCACCGCCCGCATCGAGGCGGGCCATGCTGCCGCCGCCTGCACCCACTTCGGCGATGTCGATGGCCGGCGCGCGCACGTGGTAGCCACCACCGCTCAGCAGGCGCCCGGCAATGTTGATGCCGCCGCCGACTTCGAGTGAATTCACGCGCAGGTACTGGCCGTTCTCCACCAGCGCCGCCTTGGCAGTGGTGCCGCCCATGTCGAAACTGAGGAGGGAGAGGTTGCCCAGGCGTCGCGCGAGTTCGGCGGCGCCAACCACACCGGCCGCCGGACCGGATTCGATGATGTGGATCGGGCGCTCTGCAGCCGCGGCCGCGCTCATTGCGCCGCCACTGGATTGCATGATCGTCAGCGGCTGGTCGATGGCGCGCACCCGCAGCTTTTCCTCCAGCCCCGCGAGGTAATGCCGCACCAGCGGCAGCACGTACGCATTCACCACCGTGGTGCTGGTGCGCTCGTACTCCCGGATCTCCGGCAGCAATTCGCTCGAGAGCGTGACGGGGATGTTCGCATTGCGTTCACGGATCAGCTCGCGCAGGCGCACCTCGTGCGCGCCGTTGGCGTAGGCGTTGATGAGGCAAATGGCAATGGCCTCCACGTTGCTGGCCAGCACGCGCGCCACGACGGCACGCGCGGCGGCGTCATCGAGCGGCCGCTCGATCGCGCCGCGATGGTCGATGCGTTCCTCCACTTCGAACCGGCGCTGCCGGGGGACCAGCGCTTCCGGTTTGCGAAAGCGAATGTCGTAGAGCACCGGCATGCGCAGGCGGCGGATCTCCAGCACATCGCGGAAGCCGTCGGTGGTGATCAGCGCCACCTTGGCCCCCTTGCCCTCGAGCAGTGCGTTGGTGGCCACCGTGGTGCCATGCATGATCTGCGTAATATCGGCCAGGTTGAGGCCGTTGCGCGCCGTGGCGTCCTCGAGCCCGTTGGCGATGCCCTGGCTGTAGTCGTCCGGGGTCGACAGCACCTTGGCGCGCAGGATGCGCCCCTCGGGACTCATGAACACGAGGTCCGTGAAGGTGCCGCCGATGTCGATGCCTATTCGTTGTCCCATGATCCGTTCGCGGTTCGTGAAGAGGTCGGGGCGCGTTCAGCGCAGGTGGAGCAGCTCCGCGGCATTGGTGCCGAGGATGCGATCCTTCTCGCCCGCCGTGAGGAACGCGCAGTGCGTGCGCACGTAATCGAGCGATTGCCGGTAGGTGCAGAAGCGCTCGACGTTGGGCATGTCCGAACCCCAGATGAGCTTGGCTGCGCCGAAGGTGTCGCGCATGCCGCGGATGAGCGCCTGCGCCTCGGTATACGGGTAGTCCCATACGCCGCCCCAGGTGATCGGGAACATCACCTCCAGCTGCAGGTTCTCGCGCTTGTAGGTGGCGAGCACTTCGTCGGGAAACTGCCATGCACCCGTGCTGCCGAAATGCGCCACCGGCGGCCCCATCACCAGCAGGAAGCGATGCGCAGGATAGCGACGCAGCAGCGCGTCCAGCGCGGCGAGGTTGCCAAGATAGCCGGCGCGATCGTAGGTGGGCGTGGAGGAAAGCTCCATGAACACGGGCAAGCCATAGGCGACCACCTTCTCCCAGAACGGCCGGTAGTCATCGTGGTCGACGTTGCGCTGGTAGCCATGGCGCGAGAAGTCCTGCGCGTAATAGAGCCCGCGCAGGCCCAGCGCATTGGCGGCGCGGTCCAGTTCCGCGAGTGTGGACGGCTGGTCCGCCGTCGCTTCGTCCACGTGCAGCAGCCCGGTGAACTTCTGCGGATACTGCAACTGCGTGAAGGCGTTGAAGTCGTTCATCGCGCCATAGCCGCCACCCGCCTGCAGGATGCAATGGTCCACGCCCGCCACCATCATCTGCGCCAGCATCAGCTCGGGCGGGCACGCCAGTTCCTGCATGCCCACCGGCAGGTATTGGGACGCGTAGTCCTCGCCGTCGTGCGTGAACAGCAGCTGGCCGAAGCGGCCCACGCGGAAATTCACGTCGGTCAAGCCCGCCCAGGTGCTATCGCCGGCGCGGAACAGCATCGCCGGCTTGACCTCCCCGCCGTCGCGGACGCGGAACGTGCGCGCCGCGGGTCGTGTCACCACCTTTTGCAGGTACTTCAGGTGAACGGCGGCGGACGGGTGGCCGCACGCACCAGACCAATGCTGGAAGACGTGGGCGTGGCAATCGACGATCATCGGAGGCGACTTAGGGACGAAGGGAGTCGGGCCGGCGTGCGGCCGGCCCGCGGTAACGACAACACAGGGGTGTCAGGCGGCGCCCAGCTTTTCCATGTGCAGCTTGAAGAGACGGTCCATCTCGCCGTTGATCACCATGAACGCGCTCCACATGTCGAGGAAGTGCTTCCACTCGACATCGCCGTAGCGCACGGCCCACGTGTTGGGGCGCTTGTCGATCGGGCTGGCGGGGTCGAAGACATGCGCCCAGCTGTTGCGCTTGGCGAACAGCAGCACGTCACTGTCGCCGCTCATCCACACCTCGGCCTTTTTCGCGCGGATGGGCTCGGCCGCGAGCACGACCTGGCCCGCGGTGGTGATGAGCTTGGCCTTCGGGAAGAGGATCGGAATGCGTGGCTCCTCGCTGCCGCCGGCCACCACGGAGAACGTGACCTTCGGGTCATCGAAGTCGGACAGCTTCTTGAACTTGGCTGCGTTGTCCTTGTGCACCATCAGCAGGCTGCCCTTGGACCACAACGGCCCTACGTAGTCCACGACCAGCGCCCGCGGCGTCGTGTAGGTGAGTGAGGATCCATAGAGATCGTAGTCACCTTTGCGCAGACTCACGGTGGAGTTCTGGAACGTGACTTCCTTCCACTCCACCTTCACTTCCATTTCCTTGGCGAGCCGCTCCACGGCGTCCTTGTAGATGCCCCCGAGGTCTCCCGTTTTGGCGTCCTTGTAGAACCACGGTCCGGTCTGCGAGTAGCCGACGCGCATCACGCCTTCCTTGCGAATCTTCGCCAGGCTGGAATCCTCGCGGATGCCGGTCTCCAGCATTTGCGCCATCACCTCCCGCGGTGCTATCGCGGCGCCGAGGACACCAGTGGCTACACCTAGGACCGCCGCGGTGCGCAGGAAATCGCGCTTGCCATCGTTTACGTCATCGTTCATGGGTAACTCCTTCGGGGTGAGGGACGGATCGCGGAACCCGCGCTTGCTTCGGGTGGGACTGCACAGGGGACTTGTCGAGCAACACGCGTCGCGGGTTGCGCGCGAGGCGCGGCACGAGTTCGATCAGCGGCACGCCGGTGGCGGCGACCAGGTCGTGGATGGCGATGGCTTCGCTGCCCTGCGTGCCGAGCAGCACGACCTCGTCGCCGAGCGCCACGCCCGCGACGTCGGTGACGTCGACGATGGAGTGCTCGGTATGGCGAGGGCCGACCAAGGATGCGCGCTGGCCGCGGACCAGCACCGTGCCGCCGGCGGGGAGGCGCGGATAGCCGTCGCCGAAGCCGAAGGGAATGACCGCCAGCAGCGTGTCGCGGGTCACCGCAATGCCGCTGTAGCCCGGGACGGCGCCGGCGGCGACGCGCTTCAGTGCAATGATGCGGGCCTTGACGCTGGAGAGCGCGCTGCGCGCATCGACCATCCGGTCCCACGGCTCCTCGAAGATGCCGTAGACCAGCCGGCCGGGGTTCACCGCGTCGAAGGCGAGTCCCGGCGCGGCGATCATCACGCGGCTGCTGGCCACCATGCGTTCGAGTCCGCGCCAGCCGGCGGCCTCGATGCGCGCCGCCATTGCGTTGAATCGCTGCACCTGCGCCGCCATCGACGCCAGATCGTCCATGTCGGTGAGGTGCGTGTACACGCCATGCACGCGCGCCGAGGGGTGCGTTTGCGCCGTGGCAAGCACGTGCTGCAGATCCTCGTCGCGAAACCCCAGGCGGTTGAACCCTGCATCGAGCTTCACGCTGAAGGCAAGGTGATGGGCGATGCAGGTGTCGAGCGTGGTGGCGTCGTGCGCGGTGACGATGACGTCAAGCGCCGCGAGTGCGGGCAGTTGCGCTGCGCCGGTGCTGCCGTAGAGCAGGATGGGCAGGGTGACGCCGGCCACGCGGATCGCACGCACGTCATCGGGGTCGCCACACGCCAGCGCGTCGATGCCTTCCGCGGCGACCAGCCGGGCGATCGTGGCGGCGTCGAAGCCGTAGGCGTCGCCCTTGGCCACCGCGTACACGCGGGCACGGCCGGCAAGCTTGCGGATCAGGCGGAGGTTGTGGCGGATGGCATCGACATCGATCTCCACCCACGCGGCGCGCTGCGGCGGCGCGCGCGGGCTCGCGTCAACCGCATCCGTTGCGGCGGGTGCGTCGAGCGTGGAGGGCGCAGGGAAGGGTTGGCGGCGCATGACTTCTGCCGGCGATTATGCGGTCGCCGATAAATAAGGCATAGTTTGTTTTTTTTGAAAGGCGCATAAGTAAAACTAATCATGTTTGCGGCGCCGGGGTGGCGACCGCACCAGCGTGCGCATGCTTTGCCGGATCCGTTCGATGAAGAGCCGCACGTTGGCGGGCGGTGCGTCGCGGCGGTAGGCCACGAACATCGGGAAGAGCGGAATGGCGGGGCGGGCGTTGAGCATCCGCAGCGTGCCGGCCCGCACCTCGGCCTCGATGATCTCCGCGGGCAACAGGCTCAAGCCCACCCCCTCCACGGTCAGCGCCTTGCTGATGAAGAGGCTGGTGCACGTGTTGAGCCGCAGTGGCGTGAGCCCGGCGCTGGCGAACCACGCGTGGATCGTTTCGAAGAGCAACGAGGGTGACGGATGCGTGACGATCGGAATCTTGGCGAGCGCGGAGGGCGTGGCGATTTTCATCTTGCCCAGGCGCCGCGGCGTGCCCACCCAGTAGTGCGGCAGGTCGGTCAGACGTTCGAACGCCAGCAGCGGGGAGAGCGTCGGCCCGGAGATGATGGCGACGTCGAGCTCCCCGCGCAGCAGCTTGGCGTAGAGGTTGACGCTGAACTCCACCACCAGCTCGATCTGCGCCTGCGGGTAGTGCGTCTCGATGTCGACCAGCAACGTTGGCAGGTAGCGCGCCGCATAGGTGTCGGTGGCGCCCATGCGGATCAGGCCGCGGATGTCGTCGTGGGGCAGGTTGCGGTCGCTGATGCGCTCCGCGATGTCGAGCATGCGTTCGGCCTGCTGTGTCACCTCCATGCCCAGCGTCGTCAGCGTGGCCCGGTACGAGTCGCGGTTGAGCAGGCGCCCGCCCAGCGCGGACTCGAGTTCCTTGATCCGCAGCGACAGTGCCGGTTGCGTGATGGACAGCCGCGTGGCCGCGGCGCGCACGCTGCCCAGGTGCGCCACCCAATAAAGCGCCTCCAGCTGCGCCAGCGTGAGCTTCACCGCATGGCCTGGCGTCGCGCTACGTGCTGGCGCCGCGCGCGCTGATCGGCCACAGGCCCTCGACACGGCCGCCACGCACCGCGACGTACCAGTCGTGCAGGTTCACCGTGGGATCGCAGTGGCCCGGGATCAGCATGACCTTGTCGCCCAGTCGCAGCGGCGCTGCGCCAGCCGGAATCCGGATCTTGCCATGCTCGTCGGATACGCCGACGACCTCGAGGTCGTCCCGCCCGTGGATCCAGGGCAGGCCTTTCTCGGCGCTGTAGGACTTGAGGCCCGCATCGACGATGGCGCGGTCGGCGGTGGGCGCGCTCATCACGGTGGTCAGCACGAAGAGGCTATGGCGGAACTCGCGGTAGCGCTGGCCGTCGTCGCCGCCGATGCGCGCGTACTCGGTGTCCATGAACACGTACGAGCCCACCTGCAGCTCGTTCCACAGGCCGCTGCCGCCTTCCATGCGGAACGTGCCCGTGCCGGCGCCGCAGATCAGTTCGCAGGACAGCCCCGCGGCCTGCAGGCGATCGACCGTCGCGCGCACGGCATCGGCCGCGCGCGCGATGGCCTGCTGGCGTAGAGCGAGCGTGGCCATGTGCTGGGCCGTGCCGTGATACGCCTGCAGCCCGCGAAACTTGAGGCCGGGAGCATCGGCGATCTGCGCGGCGAGCTTGGTGGCGGCTTCGGGGGTGGCGACGCCGCACCGCTGCATGCCTACCTCGATCTCGATCAGTGCGCCGAACTCCACGCCGAATTCAGTCGCGGCCCGCGACGCTTCGACCACCTGTTCCGGCGCGTCGAAGCACAGGCCGATGGTGGCGTCCGTGGCCAGCGAGGCCAGGCGCCGCAATTTCCCCATGCCCACGACTTCGTTGCTGACCAGCACATCGCGGACGCCACCGCGCACCAGCGCCTCCGCTTCGCCGACCTTCTGGCAGCACTGGCCTACGGCGCCGGCCAGGATCTGCTTGCGCGCGATGGTGGGGCATTTGTGGGTCTTGGCATGCGGGCGCAGCCGCACGCCCGCGTCGCGCGCGAACGTGGCCATCTTCTCGAGGTTGTGCTCGAAGGCATCGAGGTCGACGATCAACGCGGGCGTGTCGATCTCGTCGATGGGTGCACCGATTTGGGCCGGACTCGTGTTCATGCGTTGCATTCCTTCGCTTGCCAATACGGGTTTGGCTAAGTGATGATATAGCAGATGCATTCCACCTCGACGACCACCGCGCTTCGCCCGATTTGAATCCCGATCACGCTCCAGCCAGCGTTGCCGCGGACGCGATGCCGACCATTCGCGTGGTGGATGTGCACAAGCGCTTCGGCACGCTCGAGGTGCTGAAGGGTGTGTCCTTCGACGTGCATCGCGGCAACGTGGTCAGCATGATCGGCGCCAGCGGCTCGGGCAAGAGCACGCTTCTGCGCTGCATCAACTATCTGGAGACGCCTTCGGCAGGAGACATCTTCATCGAAGGCGAGTCGCTGTGCTATCGCACCGATGCCGGCGGCCAGCGGAAGCCGCGCCCGCTTTCGGAGATCAACCGGATCCGCCGTGACCTCGGCATCGTGTTCCAGCAGTTCAACCTGTGGCCGCACATGACGGTGCTGGGCAATGTGATCGAAGCGCCGCAGCGCGTGCGCGGGATGTCGCGCAAGGCAGCCACGGAGCTTGGCCAGGCGTGCCTGCGCCGTGTGCACCTGGCGGAAAAGGCCGGCGAGTACCCGGCCCGGCTCTCGGGCGGCCAGCAGCAGCGCGTAGCCATCGCCCGCGCGCTGGCGATGCAGCCCAAGGTGATGCTCTTCGACGAGCCCACGTCGTCGCTCGACCCGGAACTGAAGGACGAGGTGCTCGCGGTGATGCGCGATCTGGCCAGCGACGGGACGACGATGATCGTGGTCACGCACGAGATGGGCTTCGCGCGCGATGTGTCGGACCAGGTGATGTTCCTGCACAATGGCCTGATCGAGGAGGAGGGGCCGCCCGAGCAGATGTTCGGCGCTCCGAAGTCCGAACGCTTCAGACAGTTCATCTCGAAGCACGTGCAGTAGCGGCGATGTCCGATACGCTGCGCGAGGTCTTCGACATCGGGGTGTTCTGGGAATACCGGACGATCCTGCTGCGCGGGCTGGCCGTCAACTTCTACGTCTTCGCGGCGGCGGCGGCGCTGGCCCTGGGCGTAGGTTTGGGCGCTGCGCTGATGCGGGTCAGCCGGTTCCGGCCGCTGCGCTGGCTGGGCACGCTGCACGTGGAGATTTTCCGCAACGCGCCCGACTACGTGATGGTGGTGTGGGTGCATTTCGTGCTGCCGCTGCTGATCGGCACCGTGCTGCACAGCCGCTTCGAGTTCAATCCGTTCGTTTCCGCGGTGATCGCGCTGGGCCTCGTCTACAGCGGTTACTTCGCGGAGACGTTTCGCGCCGGCATCGAAGCGGTTCCCGTCGGTCATCTCGAGGCGGCGCGCTCGTGCGGCATGTCCGAGCGGCAGATCCTGTGGCGGATCATCCTGCCGCAGGTCGTGCGGCGGATGCTGCCGGAGTCGATCAACCAGTTCATCTCGCTGTTCAAGGCCACGACGATCGTGTCGCTGATCGCGGTGCCGGACCTCATGTACCAGGTGTCCATGGTCACGCAGCAGGAGATGCGCCCGCTGCCACTGTATACCGGCGCCGCGCTCACGTATTTCGTGATCGTGCTGGTGGCCGGCAGCGCGTTGCGCGCGTTGGCCGAGCGCTGGCGCACGCGGATCCTGGCGTAGGGGCGGGCATGGGCAACTGGGAACGCCTGGTCTGGAATCAACGCGACGCGTTGCTCTCGGGCCTGGCCGTCACGGTGGAGGTTTGCGTCATCGCGTTCACCTGCGCCATTCTCGGTGGCCTGTTCCTTTGCCTGGTGCGCCTGTACGTGCGGCCGCTGCGCATCATCGCCATCGGCCTGATCGAATTCTTCCGTGCCACGCCGATTCTCGTGCAGCTGCTGTGGGTGAACTACGTGTGGCCGGAACTGTTCGGCTGGCCCAACACCTTTTTTGCGGCGGCCTGTACAGCGCTGGCGGTGCAATCGAGTGGCTATCTTGCCGAAACGTTTCGCGGCGGTATCGAGGCCATCCCCAAGGGCCAGCTGGAGGCCGCCTACGCGGTGGGGATGTCGCCGCTGCAGGTGTTCCTCCGGATCACTCTGCCGCAGGTGCTGCTGAGTTCGGCGCCGTCGATCGTGAACCAGTTCACCGTGATCGTGAAGTCGTCCACGCTCGTTTCGGTGATCACCGTGCAGGACCTGATGTTCCAGTCGCAGAAGATCGTCAACATCGGGTACGAGCCGATCGAGATTCTCACGGCGACGGCGGCCATCTACATCGTCTGCATCTTCCTCGTGTCCGCCGCGGGCAAGCACCTGGCCGATACATTGCGCCGGCGCTATGGGATCGCGGCGGCCTGAAGGGGCGACATTCTTCGTTGGGTTGGCCGGTGCCTGGTGGCGTGGCCAGCGTCGCGGATCACCACGCGAGGCTGAAGCCTCGCCTACACGCGCAGTGCGTCGCGCGGGCTAGCCGGTCCCTTGGCTCAGAGGGTGAGCCGCACGCGCTCCCAGGTGTGTTCCATGTGCTGGTTCACCACACGCGCCAGGCGCGCGCCATCGCGCGCTTCGAGGAACGTAATCATGTCCTCGTGCTCGGCCAGCGCGGCCGCCCACTGCTGCGGCCCCTGGTTACCGATGTAGCGGATGCGCTTCAGGCGCGACTGGATCGACGTGTGCGCGGACTCGAGCGCGGCGTTGCCGGAGAGCCGCAGGAACGCAGTGTGGATCTGCTGGTTCAGCTTGAAGTACTCGAGCCGGTCGCGGACGGTATAGCGCTCGACCATGCGGTCGTGGATCGCGCGCACGTCGGCGATGGCTTCCGCGGACGCTTCGCGGCAGGCGAGGCGCGCGGCGAAGGCTTCGAGCACGCCCAGCACGTCCAGCATATCGCGGACATCTTTCGCCGAGAACTTCTTCACGGTGGCGCCGCGTGCGGTGACAAGTTCGATGAGACCTTCGCTGGCGAGGAACTTCAGCGCCTCGCGTAACGGCGTGCGCGACACGCCCAGCGTTTGCCCGAGGTGGGTTTCATTGACGCGGGACCCGGGGGCAAGCACCCCTTCGATGATCATGTCGCGGATACGCGTCACCACTTCGTCGTGAAGGCTGCGCCGCGCGATCGGCAGCGCGATTGCGGCCGGCGTGGCCGGCGAGACGTCGGGGATGCTTGTATCCATGGTCATGCGAACTCGGAACTCCTCCGGAAATATATCGGGCGGCTTCGTGCTGGTTGCCCGAATGTTCGCGACTGAATGCTGCATACAGTATACGCATTGGAAAATTTTGTGCATACTTCACCGATGAGCCGGGAAACGGCCAAGGCACGCTGTGCCTGATTCTGGAGGAATGCATGGGAGGATCACCCACCGGCAGCACCTACACGCCACCCCTGGCAGGGACTGCGTTCGCGGTCGTCGATGCGCACCAGCACTTCTGGGATCCGCAGCGCAACTATTACCCGTGGCTCAACGACGAGCCGCGCATTCCGTTTCGTTACGGCGACTACGGCGCCATTTGCAGGACGTACCTGCCGCCCGACTATCGCGCCGATGCGGCGCCGTTCGTGGTCGAGAAGACGGTCTACGTCGAGGCGGAATGGGATCCGGCGGACCCGATCGGCGAGACCCGCTATATCGCCGAACTTCGTCGCGCATCCGGGTTGCCCACGGTGATGGTGGCGCAGGCCTGGCTCGACGCCGGCGACGCGGCGCAGGTGCTGGAGCAGCAGGCGGCATTTGATTTCGTGCGCAGCGTGCGTCACAAGCCGCGGGCCAACAAGACACCCGGTGACGCTTCGCCCGGCGGAATGACGGACGCGCGATGGCGCGCGGGCTTCGCGCAGCTGGCCGGCAACGGCCTTCGCTTCGACCTGCAGACGCCGTGGTGGCATCTTGCGGAGGCCGCACAACTCGCCGCTGACTATCCGGGGACGACGATCATCCTCAATCACACCGGGCTGCCGTCCGACCGCAGTGCCGAGGGCATCGCCGGCTGGAAGAAAGCGATGACGACGCTCGCCGCGCAGCCCAACGTCAAGGTCAAGATCTCTGGACTGGGGCAGGCTGGGCAGGCATGGACGCCGGCGGCCAACGGCGACATCGTGCGCACCGTGATCGATCTTTTCGGCACCCGGCGCTGCATGTTCGCCAGCAATTTCCCCGTCGACAGCCTGTGTGCAACGTTCCCGACGATCTTCGGCGGCTTCCGCGAGATCGTTCGCGATTTTTCCGCCGAGGACCAGCGCGCGCTGTTCTGCGACAACGCCATTCGAATCTACGCGACGCCATGACCGCGAAACTTCCCTCCATCGGCTACGTCGGCGTCGGGCTCATGGGGCTGCCCATGGTCAAGCGCCTCGTGTCACTCGGGTATCCGGTGCGCGCGTTTGACATCCTGCCCGCGCAGGTCGACGCGGCGCAACAGGCAGGTGCGGTCACCGCAACCTCGCCCGCGGATGCCGCGCGTGGCGTGGACTTCGCGTTGCTCAACCTGCCGACGAC
>Ga0335394_10006964_pt1 | contig 12766 bp, 11 predicted proteins | sample MAT03_FD_205741 | JGI IMG/M metagenome (GOLD analysis project Ga0335394, IMG submission 205741) | Freshwater microbial communities from Lake Fryxell liftoff mats and glacier meltwater in Antarctica - MAT-03 (spades assembly) (version 2) ...
GGATGGAAAAATTCAGTTTCGAGGCGTGTTAAAAAAAATGATTGTGAGGTTTACCGGGGTAAATGAGCGATTATTTTTTTTGACACAACGACGAAAATGGAGTTTTCGGCCAAACACTACATATTCTCCAAAAGAACATTATGTGATCATGTCGAAAAATGGGGACTATATCAAGAGCCCCCTATGTTATTAGTCCCACTCAATTTGATGCAAATCCTTTACTTAAACAAATAAATGTACTACAGGATCAAGGCCGGGAAGTGATGAGTTTTACAAACTCTTTTAATGGCGCCAACGAAGTTCATTTTGCGTACCTGCGTAAGAAAAAGGCTTAGAACTTTAACTACACCGTTACCTAATGCTTTCTTAGTGCGTTATTCAAGCATCCATCAACTATCGGCTCTGCGTCAGCACACGGCACTTTTCGCTGAATGGGATAAGTAATTTCTTTTAAGTTAAAATCTGCGAAATTTATTCTTAAAATTCTACGGCAACTTCTGCATTATCCGTAATCGGCATCTAACACGTCCCAACGACCAGCCTGAAAACATTCTGGCAAGCGTTCAGCCGGGTGAGGCAAATTACACCCACAGGCAGCCCACCGAAATATAAGTTAGGTTTTGACCTAAGTTAAATTTGAATTTGCTACACTATTGTCATGTTGGTGGTGATGCCGCGCAAATAACGAAATGCTTTACTAAAACTGAATGGGCCCACGTGTAATTTTTGCGCAGTGCTAAAAAAATCAAAATTTAACTGAATTCCGTCCCTCCTTTTTCGATAATTTTGCGGTTTTTACACATCCAATATTTGCGGTTTTTACACGATCTATTTCCTTAATTCTCCCTAAATTTAATCTCAATTCACACAGCTTTTGCAGCTCAATTTCAGGTAGACAAGAAAGTGATAGCGGCACAACACAGGCTCTGGAATGATAAAAATCTTAAAAAATTTGAATTATGAAAAACAAAGTTGTGTCTATCAAAAAGAAAGAAGATTGCGCCGTTCAAAACCCTTCATCTAACCTCAGCTCACCCAGCGCTCGTTCACAGGATCGTTTGCTTCTTCATATAAATAGTAGAATAGCGAAGATAGCCGTTCCAACTTTCGATGGTCTGCAAATGATCAATGTGGATGATATCATAAAGTGTATTGCCCACGAAAGTTACACAGAAATTATACTTATTTGTGGCGCGAAATTTATGGTGTCGCGCAACTTGAAGGAATATGAAGAAATGCTTAGTGGGTTTAATTTCTTCAGAATTCACAATTCATGCGTGGTTAATTTGAGACACGTGAAAAAATACGTAAGAGGCGAGGGTGGTTATGTTGTTATGGCCAATGGCATTCATTGCGAAGTATCACGCCGGAAAAAACATGAGTTAATTAACCGGCTTTCGATTGTTGAGTTTTAATACCGTTGCTGCGATCAAAATGACCATTTATCTTTTAATCAGACCAAATATTAATTGCGCTTAGGTTTTTTTCGGGACAAGGTATTGCTTTACGGTGTCAAATTTTAAAACCTAAAACCATGAAAAAAAACATTATTCTTGTACTCAGTTTACTGACTTTGGGGTCTGTAGCGCAGTACAACAACACGTACGACGTGAACGCCAATTCAGACAACCTGAATCCTTCCTTTGTTATCACCAACAAAAAGGCCGAATCCATCACTGTGTCCTATGCTTCAGACGCAGCGACCCTTCCCCGAAACGATTATTTCATCCTCACAAAACATGATGCGTTCGGAAACGTTATTTATAACAATGTGATGACGCCGGTTTTTGGTCCCACCGACGGCCTTACTAACGTAGAGGCACTTATAGAAACAGACGACGAAGGAGTGATAGTGGTTGGATATCACTATGACAATTCTGATCACATTGAGCAGCCATTTTCACTTAAAGTAGATGTTAATGGCAACTTTCAGTGGGCAAAAATTTATTATGTAAATAAAAAGCCCATCGTAAAGTCCCAGATCAATAAAATATCACTATGTCGGGTGTTTAATGACACTGACGAGAATTATTTTATTTCAGGATCTGGTGATTCCGACGTCAATCCCGGACAGGATGTGGCCACCAACGTCATAAAAATTGATGCTTTGGGCAATATGTTGTTCTCTAAAAAATATTACAATACCGCACCAGGGCAATTTATTGTCACCAGAGACTACCCCGGTGATATTGAATTTTCCAAAGCGGATAAAACATTTATGATCACTGGTTACCGCGAAGAGTCTACCGCTAACACAAAAGGTAGATTGATGTATTTTTTTGGTATAGACAATGCCGGAACTGTAATTACAAAATTTATGACGCTTGCCTCCAAAAGTATTCCGTTAGATCAGGATATGATTTATGATCCAAATAAAAATATTTTTGCAACTACCTTTACGCATGCTAAAAACGGTTATGTTCCGGGCACCTCTTCCATTATTGGATTTGTGACTATTGACGCGAATCTGAACATATACGACACAAAATATTTATGGCATAAAGAAGCCTCTCAGCATAATGGCCGTTCCATTTCCCTTTGTGAAAATGGCGACTACCTGCTGTGCTCGGGAATTTATGATAACAATTCTGTGTTTGTGCATAATCCGGCCTGGCTAAAAGTTGATCCCACTGGTTCTCCGTTATCGGCGTTGCTGAGATACAATATCAAAGACGATGTAATTTTCGGCCACCATGCCACGACATTCAATCCAAATTCCGGAGAAGAAGAATATGTATTGATTAATGAGCAAAAAACAGACCTGCGCATGATCAGGACCACCATTGGAGGAAAAGCATGCGGGGTAGACAAATTTGAACCCTTCGTAGATAAGTACGACCCAGAAATTGCCACTTACGAATATGACTACAAAGAAAACGGAGATCAGAAAGATTATAAAGTATATGAAAAATTATTTTTTCCTGATTACCGCAAATGCGATGGCGACGGCACGAGCTACCGCACAACAGGTATAGATCCAGCAAGTAACAAAGATAACACCATCACTTTGTATCCTTCAGTTGTTTCAGCCGGAAATGCTTATCTCATTTTAGAGAACAATTCAGGTGCTGATGCGAAAATAGAAATTCTCAACGTTACAGGCATGTTGGTGTATTCTAACAAACAAGTTGTTTCAGGTAAAACGGAGGTGAAACTAAACACTTCTGGCACTCTTCCTTTGGGCATGTACCTTGTGAAAATTTACACCGCAGATAGCAAAGCAATCAGCACTTCAAAAATTCTAATTACTGAATAAAACTTCAACCTCTGAAAAAGGCCACCGGATTGGGTGGCCTTTTTAATTACAAGATAAAATGATAAAAATTACACCGGTACATTATGTTCCCTCAAAGCATCGTTCAAAGAAGTCTTCAAATCAGTACTCGCCTTACGTTTTCCAATAATTAAGGCGCAGGGCACCTGAAATTCTCCGGCGGGAAATTGTTTGGTGTAACTTCCGGGAATTACAACACTGCGTTCAGGCACGTAGCCTTTGGTTTCAACAGGTGAAGGTCCGCTGACATCAATAATTTTTGTGGATTGAGTTAAAACCACATTAGCACCTAATACGGCTTCCTTCCCCACTCTCACACCTTCTACAACAATACACCGCGAACCAATAAAAGCATTATCCTCAATGATAACCGGCGCAGCCTGCACGGGTTCTAACACGCCGCCGATTCCTACTCCGCCACTCAGATGAACATTTTTACCAATCTGTGCGCAACTTCCTACAGTAGCCCACGTATCCACCATCGTTCCAGAATCTACATAGGCACCAATGTTTACGTAGCTCGGCATCATAATCACCCCACTCGCTAAAAACGCGCCGTAACGGGCAATCGCGTGCGGCACAACCCGCACACCCAAAGCCGCATAATTTGTTTTTAAAGCCATCTTATCATGAAATTCCATCGGGCCAACTTCAAAGGTGGTCATCTTACGCGTTGGAAAATAAAGGATCACCGCCTTTTTCACCCACTCGTTTACCTGCCAGTTGCCATCCGGCGTAGGCTGCGCAACTCTTAGCTGACCAAGATCTAATTGTTCTATAACTTCATTAATAGTGTTTACTGTATGTTTGTCCTGTAACAACCCTCTGTTTAGCCACGCGGCTTCTATAATTTCTTGCATACTGTTTTTTATGAAAGGCTAAATTAACAAAAAAGGCTAAACTCTAATAGCAGGAGTTTTTACAAACTACTTAAAGCTAGTTTAAATAGTACCAAATTTCGATATTGGGATTCATCCATTTAAAACTTTTTTTTGTTTGGAAGTTTAATAATGGTTCGATTGACTTGGTATATGGCTCACTACCCTTGATTTACTGGACTGATTAAACCTTTAATTGACTTCACTTTGCATGGATTAAAACTTTTTTCGGGTAGTTATATACTGATTAAAACCCTTTATGACTTAAAGTGGAAGGTTCAAACGAGGCAGTGGGAACTCTTGAAACGTATAGCGGGTTAGTGGAAACGAAAAACGGAAACATTGCACCCGAAATCGGCATGATAGAAAGGTATGTTGGGGACATTAAAGCGGAAGCAGGGATTATTGAAAGCCAAAAGCGGTAACATTAAACCAAAACACGGGACGATACAACCCTATAAGCGGGAACATCAAAAAGGAAAGCGGGATGATTGAAAGCAATCACGGGAGCATCAAAATAAATAGCGGGATGATTGCGGGATGATTGAAAAAGGCCGTAATTAGCGAGAGTAGAATTTATTTTCTGTAAATTGTCTCTTTTTTAACAAAGGCTTGTAAAGGAATGAAATGGTACAACGCACATATGGATAAATTACCGAGAGACAACCAAACAGTCTTAATTTTAGTTAATGACATATACTACGATGCAATTTATAGTGCAAAAAATAATTTATTTACCTGCACAAAACATGAGAATATAACTTTCAGGCCAAAATTCGATAATTTCTATTGGACAAATTTTAACCCTCGGGAGAATAAGAAGTTATTGAAGCCTGTTTTCTTTAAATTCTATTACTATCACCGAATCCTAAAAAATATTCCTATTCTTCAAAATAAATCCATGAATTAAACGTTTAAGAAAAGTAATTGGTATAAAGCTAAATTGTCCGCACCCAAATAAAAGATCACTAAAAAATGACAGATTCAAAAACAGAAGTTGAGCTACCTTCACCGGAAACGATTAAATCTCTAAAAGCACTTATTACTGAACAAGAGAAAAGCCTTTTAAATACAGGGTTTGTTATTCACGACGATGCACTCCAACTATTAACTATTTTCAGATTGAAAATAGTTGGGCTTATCGAAAATTTAGAGTTAGATGGGCAAAAGCAGCTGGTGCTGAAAGAGGCAATGGAAATATACCGTGAAATTTATGACAACTTAACTTTAAAAGCAAATCATTTATACCCACCAACAGTAAAGTTTGCTGGATTATCAACTTCATTCCTCTCTATTTGTAGAAACGTAATGAAAGAGTTTTCCATCGGTATTGAAATAACAGATTCTTTACCCATTGGGGTTCCATTATTCACGTTGGATGATTCATATAGAATTTATTATCTATTTAAAGACGTTCTAACCTTAATGATAAGTAATTCCAATAGCCTGGGCTTTAAAGCTAATTTTTCAATCATTGGAAGGATATTTTTTATTGATTTAAAAGCCAGTCCCGATCAAAATCAATTAAACACCAGTCATAAAAATGATTCTTACGTTAATTTATTAAGTGTTATCCGTGGGCGGTTACTTTGCATTAACGGGTTTGTTGGAGCAGACACAGATTGGAAAAAAACAATTAAAATTGGCATCCCGATCTCAGATTCAAAAAACCTACTAGAAAGGCATTGATTTGCACGGAGCACCTAGCTTAATTTACCTTTTTTAAACAGATCACCTACTTCTACACCCAATGAATGAGAAATTTTAATCATGGTGCTTATCTTCATTTCCTGACGGCCCTTTATATACTTCCTTAAATTTTCAACATCTAATTCCGCCTCGTAAGCCACATCCCTCTGCTTTAATCCCTTCTGTTTCATAATGGCCTCAATTCTTTTCCCTAAGTCTAAAACAACTTGTGGCATATCTTTTTTTCGGGTAGATTTCATCGGAGTGAAAAATACCAGTAAAAGATTGTTTTGATAGGATTGTATTTAATCGGTTGTATGTAACTGCATTTTTTATATTTTTACCGTTAGTAATCAAAATCTGAACAGTATTGAATATACCATAAATGAAGACTATCTTTGATTCAAACAATTTCAATGAAAAAATAATAAGTAAATACATATTAGCGTTTAGTTTATCACTAGCTATGGAAAACTGGTAACTTTTAAAAGCAACAAGATAATAGACTTAAATGCTCACGTCAAGGCGTGGGCTTTAGTTTATTCTGTTGCTTGGGCATACCAGTGCCTCCATAGCAGGATTACTACTAGTCCACGCCGATTTTTTTATCCCAGATGAAGAAATGAAAAAAGCTCTAAAAGAATTGCAAAAAAGTTTCCAGCCCTATTCTGTATTATGGGATCAATGGACTAAATATTCACTCTGTGGACTTACCGAGGAAGATATTTATATAATTCAGGTTCAATTAAGCAATAAGTTTACGTTTACCCATTACGACCTTGTTATGTTTTATAACAAGCCTGACAAAATCCTTCAAATCGTTCAGAAACTGGATTCAAATTATTCTGAATTTCAAGAGTGGGCCACAAGAAAATTTCTTGGCTGGATAATTCAAATGGCATTAAGGCAGGGGGTTCATTCGTTTTTAGAAAAGCCCATTATTTTTCTAAATTTATCCAACGACTTAAAAAAATGTGTATTGAGTTTTGGTTTTGAAACCTTGAAAGAACTCGTTGAAAATTGCAATGACAATGATTTATTAGGAGAAAACTATTTTAAACAGCCTTTAATGTTTAAAAATGTGCTTGACTTCTTAACCGATAAGGATATAGCCGAAAAAATTGTTGCGCCTGAATTTGTATCAGAGATAAATTGATCTAAATACAGAAAATATGAAAGAAATAGAACGTGAACAGCTTATTGATTTTTTTAAAGCACTAAACGAAGGGAAAGAAACGGAAAGTGATACGCTCAATGGTACAATTCATAGCGGCATTTTGCCATCCCTTTCATTTCTAAAAATCAATATTCAACAACACTTCAAAAACCCAGAGAAAGGGGATACTGAGCTAAATTCTTTAACTACTCAGATAGAGCTTATTGAAAAATTGACTAAAGAACTGAGAGTAATAATGTCGGATTTAAAACCGTCTTTACTTAAAGATTTTGGGCTGGTCTTAACGTTTGAAAATTATGCTAGAAAGTTGAGTGAAGTAAAGGGGTTAGAAATTCGTTTGAAAAATGACACTTAAATAATTAAAGGTATTTTTTCTTATCAAGAGGAATTAAATATTTTCCGGGCATACGATTTAATAATAAATTATCTGCTGCTAAATTCCGACCCCGAAAAGGTGACTATTTTCCTTAACATACTTGAAAATCAGCTCTACCTTGAATTTGTTGCCGGAAAATCAAAAAGAGAAACCACTAATGAAATAGATCATTTTTCTAATTCAGAATTTAAAAAGATACAGGCAAGATTAATACTGCTTAACGCAAAGATTGGTGAAAACAGCGACTGGATAAATTTTGTTCAAATAATTATCCCACTTAAAAAATAACTATGAGCGAAAAAATAAGAATAGGTCTTGCTGACGATCAGGTTTTTGTAAGACAAGGTTTCGTAGCCCTATTAAAAGAATACGATAATCTATCAGTAATTTTTGATGTATCGGACGGCGCAGAATTATTAGAGGTACTGAAAAATTCACGACCGGATGTGCTTTTGCTGGATATAGATATGCCAATAATAGGTGGTAAAGAGGCTTTAGAGCAAATAAATAATTTGTATCCCGAAATTAAAGTAATCATTCTTACCATGTATTATACGGAGGAATATATTCGTGAATTTTTAAAACTTGGCGCAAAGTCCTTTCTGGCAAAAGAAAGCGACAGACAGCTGGTAATAGATGCAATAAACTCCGTTCATGTAGTTGGGCATTACTACGATAAATACGTTGCGGAAATTTTAGCACGCCAAATTAAAAATATTCTTATAAAAGAAGTGACACAAGAGGGGAAAATAAAATTATCTCGCCGTGAATCACAAACTTTGGAATTGTTGCGTCAAAACAAAATCAACAAAGAAATTAGTGAGCGTTTATGTATCAGTGAAAGAACTGTTGAAGGAATTCGGTCAAGTCTCATGCAAAAAACAGGTGCTAAAAACCTCGCAGCCCTTCTTTCATTTGCCCTTGCCAACAATTTGATTGCAGAAAAATAGAGTATTCAATTTTTAACATTCACGTATTTTTACGTAAACGTTAATTTAACAACTGCGTAAAAATACGTGAATGTTAATTTAATAACTAGGTATTTTTACGTAGTTCAATCACGTATTTATACGCATACAACCTAAGGTCTTAATCCTTATTATTACTGAGTAAAACCTCTATTTTAACTGCTATTTATTTTGATGCATTTTATTAGAATAAAATTAATTGTAATGAATAAATGCTAATAGAAAAAAGAAATACTTATCCCATGTGCCTATGAGACATCTTGAATTTGACTTACTTCTTGTGCGAATTGTTAGAATTATTCGCAATCTCAGAGAGTTTAAACAACTACCTATCGCAATTGATTTAGATACAAGTATTTCTAGCTATTCAAGAATAGAAAAGGGCGAGACGCCCATAACTCCTGGGCGACTTGAAATTATTGCGAATGCAATCAAAGTAACCTCCGACGAACTCAGAGCGCTAACAAGAATAGCAATGGAACTTACAAATAACAACTGTACCCTTAACGAAGCTTTAGCTAAAATACCTTTAATGTTCCCTCAAAGAAATGAATTGAATAAGATCAAAGAACCTGAATTAGCTTTTATTATTACCCGTTTTAGCCTTACAAAAAACTATTCACAAAAGGAATTTAACTCTCTAGATATTATTTAGTGTCTGTTCGAAAACTAGGTGTTTGGATGGAAAAATTCAGTTTCGAGGCGTGTTAAAAAAAATGATTGTGAGGTTTACTGGGGTAAATGAGCGATTATTTTTTTTGACACAACGACGAAAATGGTGTTTTCGGCCAAACACTATTTAAGAACTGTCGAAGTAAGCACTTGCGTATTCTGCAAGTACTTGCATATTCTGCAAACGAATTGCGTATTACGCAACCGAAAGTTCTTGACTTTGTAGTTTTATTCATTCAGTTTTGTCGCACAATTAAAAATTGAAATTATGGAAACAAAAAAATTGAAATCTTTAATCCTTGCTGTATCTCTGACCTATTGCATAGGATTTAGTGCACAGGTTGAAACCAAACTAATCAAACAGGTAAGTGTTGATTATAATGGCGTGACCGATACAGTGGACTTAATGCCCATTGATATTAATACCAATGGAGATGTCCTTGTATCAGGCAACCAAAAGATGAGTTCCACCCAGTACAATGCGGCCACCGTATCCGATGGTATTAATACATGGATTGATTCTTATAATCCAGGAACGGGAAAAGCATTTATAACTTGTAGCACACATGACCAAAGCGGTAATACTTATGTGGCTGGCGGAATTCGACTTACTTCTGCGAATGGCATGGATTTTTTGCTCATCAAATACAATAATTCTGGGGTACAGCAATGGGTATATTATTATAACGGAACAAATTCCACTACGGATGTCGTTTCCGCCCTGATCTTTAAAAATGGGAATATATATTTAACGGGTGCGAGCGATGGCTCTGGCTCATTAATGGATTATGCAACTGTTAAAGTAGATGCAAGCAATGGAACTCAAATATGGGTTAGCCGTTACGATTATAGTAATAACATTGATGTACCAACAGGTATTACTTTTGATAATGCTACAAATCAAGTCTTTGTTTCAGGATCAAGTGGAACAACGTTTACGAATTGGGATTTTGCGACTGTGAAATATAGCGCAACTAATGGCGGACAAAAGGGAGTTTCACGCACTGCAAACCCAGCAGGATTCGCTCAAGATCAGGTTTATAGTATGGCTACCGATGCCCAAAGTAATGTGTACGCTGTGGGAACAGCAAAGAACGGAACAAATTACAATGTGCAGTTGGTAAAACTGGACACTGCATTGAATACTGTTTTTACCCAAACCTTTGATGCGCACGGGTACGATGATGCTGGAATTGCAATAGCCTTAGACAATAATGCGAATATCTATATTTCAGGTTCATCGTATAAGAGTAATGGAACTAGAGAGTTGTTGGTATTGAAGTATGATAAGAACGGAAACTTCAAATGGAAATTCCAAAGACAAACTACGGGTGGTCAAAGTGCTGAAGGATTACGAATCAAGTTGAAATCCAATAACGAAATCTTTGTGGGTGGGAACTTTGGTACAGGAAACAATCAGGATATAGTTCTTTTATGTTTGGATAGCTTGGGAACTTTGCAAGTTGAAAAGATTTACGACGGTACAGGAGGCTTAAAAGACAAGTTTATGGATTTAGCAATTAGTGGGGATAAAATTTACGTTTCAGCTAGAACTTCCACCGCTACTGCTTCCACAGTAGATAATAATATCACTATTACGTATGAGTACAATAACTTTTCTCAAAACGTTACTACCATTGGGAGTGGAGCAACCGCCCAAAGTTATGTAGATCGGGAAGTGATCGTTTCCTTCAACAAGAAAGCTGTTAAGATGAGTGCAATCAATGATAAGCAAATGACCTTTGGTAACCTGCAAGATTTTGTACAAGATAGTACTTGCCATAAAATTTTGATGGCTTTAGATCCGGACAGTGTTTTGAGATTTGATCCTCGGAAATTATCAACTAGAAAAATATTCTTTGATTTGGTCGAGAAAGATTCGCTGTCTGAAACCAGAACTGGTAATTTCGTTAAAGTCCCTGAGTTTTATACAAGTCTTGTTTTAACATTGCCCTCTAGTATAAATAACGTTGGCGCAATATCTCCATTTAATACAGTTGAACCAGATATCCGTTATGCACAATTGAATAATGTGTTTCATTTGGCTTCACCACCGCCTTCACCGCCATCTACCAACGATCCTGATTTCAGCACAGCACAGGGGGCTTTACATGCCATACCGGGTTATTCTCTTGGACACATCAACGTAGATTCAGCTTGGGCGGTGATTACCGGAACATCCAGCATTCGTGCAGGAATGCTCGACACGGGTATTGAACCTGGCATGTCTGAATTTCCGGCAAACATTCCGGGTTTTGATTTTGTCGCTAATTCTAATTTAGGTAACGGAGATTTAGACAATCATGGTACGCCTGTTGCGGGTTCAATCGGTGCAATCAGAAATAATAATTCATGTATTGCAGGCGTAGCCGGAGGAGACGCTTCAAGTAGTCAGCCGGGAGTAACCTTATACGATTGCCGTTGTTCGCAATTGGGAGGCGTTATTGAAAGTTGGGCTGCACCTGCCTTTTTGAAGGCTTCACAAGGTACTAATATAGGAGGGTTTGCCGTGCATATCATCAACGTTGGATTCTTTTATGGTGGTGCTTACCTGATAAATAATTGGGGTCATGGTGTCGCACAATTGACCATTGACAACATGAACTTTGCAAACAGAAACGGTGTAGCAATGGCTATGCCTAAAGCAAACTTTGCTAGTTTGGGAACCAATATTTTTCCGGCAGATTGGTCGGACGATATTATTATGAGTGTTGGCTCGAATGGTTGGAATGGTGAACATTGCGATCAGAGTCAAGGTAATTGCAGTAACGCTTCTACGAATTGGGGACAGATTGATTTTATCGCTCCGGGTACAACGCAATTAGTCAAAACAATCAGCAACTCTAACGCCTGTATTCAGGAACATGGGACTTCACAAGCAACGCCACATGTTTCAGGGGCAGCAGCTCTATTGATGGGTTATCGTAACCAGCCAAATCCACATTGGAATAATTTGGTTCACGAAGACGTGGAGCATATTCTGCAAAGAACTGCCACTGATTTAACTGTTACAGCTTATGCTGAAAAGCCTGGTTATGACAGCGTTTCAGGATGGGGTCGAATCAATGTGTACAGAGCGATCCGCGAAATGAATAAAAATTATTACCTAGTAAGACATATTTCCGAGAGCATTGGAAGTACAGGAACAAGCGGGGCTTTAGTCGCTAATGTATTTACTGATACCATGACATGGACAAACTATCCAAGCGTACCTACCGGAACCTATGTAACAGAAGTCTATAAAAGAACCACAATTATCAATTTCACATTGAATACGACAGAAACGATCATTGACCAGTGGCCTTTGAATAAAGAATGTTATGGCGTGAAATTCGACAGTACCTTTGTGGATGGGGATAGACCTTACTATGGCAGGATTGATGGGATTTCGACCACGGCTTGCACGATGACTACGTTTTATTACAAAATTCCAAGCCTCAATGTTCACATGCCTTATGCGCCGGGAGAAATTAAGAGTGCGTTCTCTCTTTATACCTATGATTCGGAAGGAACTGTGGGTCTGAAAGAAAATCCTGAATTGGTAAATTACAGTAAATTCAAGGTTTTTCCAAATCCAAACAGCGGTCAGTTTGAGGTAGAATTTGCTTCGGATTTTATTGACAACTTGAGTTACAAATTAACTAACACATTGGGGCAAGAGGTTCTAAAAGGTACTTACAAGTCTTCGTTGGGGATTAATCATCTTAAAATAAACAACTCTGATTTGACCAA
>Ga0335394_10006967_pt1 | contig 12764 bp, 10 predicted proteins | sample MAT03_FD_205741 | JGI IMG/M metagenome (GOLD analysis project Ga0335394, IMG submission 205741) | Freshwater microbial communities from Lake Fryxell liftoff mats and glacier meltwater in Antarctica - MAT-03 (spades assembly) (version 2) ...
TCGCATTGAGCGCGGCCTGCGTGGCCAGCGTGCGCGGATTGTAAATCTGGTCCATCGCGGTGCCGCGAGGTCCCCCTTGCACTGCGATGATGGGGGGGCGTTCGCACCCCGCAAGCAGGGCTGAAAGAGTGATCACGATTCCACAAATACCGAGTGTCTTGTTCATTACTTGTCTTCCTTGACGGCGCGCCAACCCACTGAGAGTCACCTGTGTATTTTTATTGTGACATTCCTAACTGTCAACTAATATATAAATACTCACTGGAAATTTTGAGGCGGATCTTCCTGACATCCCGAGATGTTCGCGTTCGGCCCCCCGGGCGGCGTGCTTTTTTACTGTGCATGGTCCGAGAGTCATCCAGCCGCTCCGATGCCATCACGCAGTCGCGCATCTGAAGGCCTGGACCTGAACGGGTGGAAAGGCAGATTGGGTAGCCCGGTCTACACTACATCTGATTTGACAACAGGCTGAATAAGAAGCATGGCCCTTACATTTCCATTTTCAGCCATTGTTGGCCAGGAAGAGATGATGCTGGCGATCCAAATCGTGGCCGTCGACTTCTCGGTCGGAGGTGTCCTGGTTCTCGGCGATCGCGGCACCGGTAAGTCAACTGCGGTCCGCGCCCTCGCTGATTTGTTGCCCCCGATCAAAGTGGTCACAGATTGTCCGTACGGATGTGACCCGTCCAAGACAGGATCACAGTGTCCCCAATGCTTGTCGACGAGGACCGGCAAGATGGCCACATCGACACGCCCTGTGCCCATGGTGGACCTTCCCTTGGGCGCTACAGAAGACCGAGTGGTTGGAGCACTGGACCTGGAGAAGGCCCTGTCTCAAGGGGTCAAGGAGTTTGCGCCTGGTTTGCTCGCCAAGGCGAATCGCGGTTTCCTCTACATTGACGAAGTCAATCTGCTCGAGGATCACATTGTCGACCTGCTCATCGATGTAGCGGCCTCTGGTGAAAATCTGGTGGAACGCGAGGGCCTGAGCATTCGGCACCCTGCGCGCTTTGTGCTGGTCGGCAGTGGCAATCCGGAAGAAGGCGAGTTGCGGCCGCAACTGCTGGACCGCTTTGGCTTGTCAGTCGAAGTCAAAACACCTCAGGACCTGGCCCAGCGTGTGCAGGTGGTGCGGCGCCGGGATGCATTCGAACGCGATCCACAGGCGTTTCGCGATGAGTGGGAGCCAGCGAACCGCGAGCTCAGGCAACGCATCGTCCAGGCGCGCAAGCGGGTTGCGACCGTCGATGTGGGCGACGACGTCATGATGCTGATCGCGCGGTTGTGCCAGCAATTGGGCACCGATGGGCTTCGTGCCGAATTGACGCTGATTCGCGCGGCACGTGCCTATTGCGCGCTGCAGGGGGAAACCCAGGTCGATAGTGGCCACGTGCGTGTGGTGGCGCCTTTGGCACTTCGCCACCGCTTGCGCCGCAACCCGTTGGACGACACCGGGTCAGGGGCGCGTGTCCAACGTGCGGTCGAGGAGGTATTGCCCGCATGACCGGGGCTGAGGCGTCCGACCCGGACCCCCGCTGGCTCGATGCGCAGTTCACCCTGATCGCACTGCAGATGGACCCGGCGGGCTTCTGCGGAGTCTGGCTGCGGGCGGGTCATGGCCCCGTGCGGGACGCCTGGCTGGAGCAGTTATACGCTACCGGATGCCGAGTCTGCAAGATTCCAGCGCAAGCGGATGATGATCGCCTGCTGGGTGGTATTGACCTGGCCGGTACGCTGCGAACCGGCGTGGTGGTGTACCAAGCCGGGCTTCTCAGCAGCGCGGACGGAGGAGTGATCCTGCTGCCCATGGCCGAACGACTGACTTCGCAGCTGGTCTCGCACCTGTCCCAGGCCCAGGACCAGGGCGTCGTTTTGCCACGGCATGGCGGCCCAGCGGCATCGTCACGATTCGGGCTGGTGGCACTGGATGAGTCCGATGAGGACGAACCAGGGCTATGCGCTGCGCTGGCGGACCGCCTGGGTATCTGGCTGGACCTGCGCGAAACCACTTTCGCTCAGAGCGAGCAGCGCGTGGCGCTGCTGCAGCCGCAAGAGATGGCTGAGGCCAGACTGCGATTGCAGGCCATGCGCCACGAGCTGCAACAGCTGCAGACCTTGTGCGAATTCTCCCTGATGCTCGGTGTGGACAGCCTGCGTGCCTGCAGTGCGGCATTGCGGCTGGCATCTTTGCATGCTGCCGTGCATGGGCGTAGTGTCTTGGAAGACGAGGACCTGGCGGCCGCCGTGCGACTGGTTTTCGGGCCGCGCGCCACCCGCGTGCCGCAGCAGGAAAGCCTCGACGAGCCATCGCCTGAAGAAAAAAATGCGTCAGAGCCGGATGACGACAGCGCTGCCCCACAGCCGCCGCAACCGCCCGAGGAAACCGACGGGTCGGACGCGTTCGACGGGGAGATGCAGCAAACTCCAAAAGAGGTGCTGCTCGCGGCAGCACTGGCCAGTTTGCCCCAGAAATTGCTGGATTCCCTGCTTGTTGGACATGCTGGCAGTCCCCATGCCAAGGTCTCTGGCAGCAAGGGCCAAGCCATGCGCGGATTGCAGCGCGGACGACCCCTGGCACCACGCCCGGGCAAGCCGGGTGCCGGGAAACGGCTGCATTTACTGGCCACACTGCGTGCAGCAGCTCCCAAGCAGCGCCTGCGCAAGCCCTGGGGGGGTGGGCGCATTGCCATCCGCGCGGAAGACTTCCACTTGCACCGGTTTGAACAGCACCGCCCCACCTGCCTGATCTTTGCACTGGATGCCTCGGGGTCTTCGGCGCAGCAGCGGCTGGCAGAAGCCAAAGGCGCAGTTGAGTTGCTTCTTGAGCAGTCTTATTCCCGGCGCGACAATGTCTGTGTGATTGCTTTTCGGGGCACGCAGGCACAGATGTTGCTGCCTCCAACCCGCTCTCTGGTGCGCGCCAAAAGGGAGTTGGCTGGGTTGCCTGGTGGTGGCGGAACCCCGCTGGCCTCGGCCATCCAGACCGCATTCATGCAAGCAGACATGCTCCAACGCAATGGTTCTACGCCCATGCTGGTGTTGCTCAGCGACGGACGCGCCAATGTGGCTCTGTCAGGGCTGGGGGGGCGCGCTCAGGCCCAGGCGGACGCCCAGGCATGGGCACAGCGGTGGTACAGCAAACGATTTGCATCGTTGTGGATAGATACATCCAAGCAACCCGATCCACTGGCGCAACAGTTGGCGGCTCGCATGGGCGCCCGGTATGTGCCGATGCCCTATGTCGACGCGCGGCGCATGGCCAGCGTGGTGCAAAGCCTGCGGCACCCGCAGGCAAGCACGTAGGCCCGTCATGTGGGAGTCGTTGTATCCGGCGCTGGACTGGAAAACCAGCCAATCGACCTGGCCCCACGCCAATTACAGTCGCTTTGTTCAAACCCCCGGGCAACGGTGGCACGTGCAGGTTGCCGGTAGGGGCCCCACTCTGTTGCTGCTGCACGGGACGGGTGCGTCCACGCATTCGTGGCGCGACCTGCTGCCAGTGTTGTCGCTGCACTTCACGGTTGTCTGTCCCGACCTGCCAGGGCACGCATTCAGCGCATCCCAGGGCACGCGCGAACTGTCGCTGCAGAGCATCGCGTCGAGCCTCGGGGAACTGTTGGATACCCTGGGTCAGTGGCCCATGGCCATTGTGGGCCACTCGGCGGGCGCTGCGATTGCTGCACAACTGGTGCTGGGCAACTTGGCGCGACCGATGCCTTGCGTGATCGGCCTCAACCCGGCCTGGCTGCCGCTTCCGGGCCTGGCCAATTGGTTGTTTCCTCCGACTGCCAAACTCATGGCGCTGAATCCGTGGTCTGGCAAATGGCTTTCCGGGCAGGCCACCAAGCCGGGCAGGGTGCGGCGCTTGATCGAGGGAACCGGCTCCAGACTGGACGAATCCGGCATTGCACTCTATCAACGATTGTTGGCGTCACCAGCCCATGTCAACGGTGTGCTGGGGATGATGGCATCTTGGCAACTGGACAGTCTGGCAAGGAGGCTGCCGCAGCTTTGCGGACCGATCTTCATGCAAGTGGGCGCCAACGACCTGGCCGTTCCTGGCGTATTGGCGAAGCAGGCGCGTGCCCTCATGCCGCATGCCGAGCTCGTCTCACTTGCAGGCTTGGGTCACCTGGCCCATGAAGAAGACCCGGCGGGTGCTTGTGAACTGATGCTCGAATGGATCAACCGAAACGGCCGTTGAATTCGACCGTGGCGCAGTTCAGCAGCCCGATGCGGTTGCCAGGCTGACTGCGAATACGGGGGCGACGGATCGCCAGGGCCGGGCCGGGTTCACGCCTTGGCCAGACCGAACAGATGGGCCAAATCCTTGAAGAAGATGCGTATGTGCGCGGTGATATCGCGGCGCACCAGTTCCTTGTTCATGTAGGCTTCGAAGGTCAGGCGTTGCACATCCTTGTCTTCGCAAATCTTGACGAACCGCTCCCGGCGCTTGTCGTTCTGGTACCAGAAATACTGCATGATACCCAGCACCCAGAAAACTTTGCCGTGCTGTCGGAGAAAACGCTTGCGCGCCTGCTTGAGGCACCGGGGATTGCCGGTCTTCAATGCCTGGTCGACTGACTCTGCGGCCATGCGCCCACAGGCCATGGCGTAATAGATCCCTTCACCGGACGCGGGAGCCACAACACCGGCTGCATCCCCGATCACCACCACATCGCGTCCGTTGTCCCACCGTGGAAGTGGCTTGAGCGGTATCGGGGCACCTTCTCGGCGCAGGGTTTCCGTGGCGGCCAACCCAGCCGCTTCACGCAATCGACCGACCGAACTGCGTAACGAGAAACCTTTGTCGGCACTGCCGGTTCCCACGCTGATCGTGTCGCCGTGCGGAAACACCCAGCCGTAAAAGTCTGGCGAGATGGTGCCTTGGTAATAAACGTCACAGCGGTCCGGGTCATGTGCGCCCACCGTTGCTGGCGCCCGCACAATTTCGTGGTAGGCGAAGACGTACTTCGTCTTCTCTGCGCCCACAATGTTTTGTCGGGCGACTTCGGAGCGCGCACCGTCAGCTCCAATGACCATGCGCGCACGAATGCTGGTCGGCGCACTGCCGCCGTGTTTATCCAAAGCACCGAAATGGACGCGGGCGACCCCGTCTTCGTCACGGGTGATTTTTTCGAACGATCCACGGCAGCGTTGTGCCCCATGCTGCTCTGCGCGTTCACGCAACCATTCGTCAAAGGTGTCGCGGTTGACCATCCCCACGAACCCGTTGTCGATCGGAATGTCCACCCGGTTGTTCTTCGGGGACACCATGCGTGCGCAACGCACTTTGGCCACTAGCAGCTGGTCAGGGATCTGGAAGTCTTTGATGAGGCGCGGTGGTATGGCGCCACCACAGGGCTTGGTACGCCCTTGGCGATCCAGCAGTAGTACAGAATAACCGGCGGTCGCCAGATCGTTGGCCGCCGTAGCACCCGACGGGCCACCGCCCACGACGACGACATCAAATTCAGGTTGCAGCATGGTAGAAACTCCCAAGGTTCGTTGGTTGAAGTAACTTTAAAGAGCAGCGGCCGTAAAGTGCAAAGCCCAGGCGCTGACCATCATTCCGGAAACAAATAGCGGAACACCCAATGCGCTCACCATCAGGGCCTTCTCGACCGGTTGCGCGATGAAGCGTTGCATCAGAGGGAGTTGCCCGACGCAGAGCAGGAACACGGCAATGGCGTGGAACGGCTGGTTCCAGTACACCAACAAGACGGCTACCATTAGTTGCGGTATGACCATGAAGGCGCAGGCGACGCGGGCCGCTCTGACCACACCGAGTTGCACGGGCAGGGAGCGCACCCCCATCAGGGCGTCGCCCTGCACGGCCTTGAAGTCGTTCAGTGTCATGATGCCGTGGGCGCCGACGCTGTACAAGAGTGCAAGCGTCAGCGACTTTTCAATCGGCAATGCACCACCGAGCATCACAGCGCCCCCGGTGACCCAGGCCAAGCCCTCGTAACTGATTCCGCATGCCGCGTTACCCCACCAGCCGTTTCGTTTGAGGCGCAAGGGTGGCGCGCTGTAAGCCCAGGACAGCGCCACGGCCAGCGCGCAGGCCCAGAATCCCCAGAGACCCAGGCTCCATGCCCAGACGAGGGAGAGCAGGCTCCAGAGAATCGCGATGTAAAGACCCCATTGGCCCGGCATGCGCCCGGATGGAATGGGTCGGTTGGGCTCGTTGATGGCGTCAACATGGCGGTCAAACCAGTCATTGACCGCCTGGCTGCTTGCGCACACCAGTGGTCCGGTCAAGATCAGCCCCATCAGGATGATGAACCAGTTAGCTCCGAGGCTTTGCCCTGACGCAACGACACCGCAGGCAAATGCCCACATGGGAGGAAACCAGGTGATGGGCTTGAGTAACTCTGCAACGGTGGACAACCGTGGATGGGCCATGAAGCATTGTCACCAAGCTACCCAACTTGTCAATAGAAGTTGACACTAATAGTGTCAATTTAAATTGCTGACCTCAACCTCACTCACCATTCCGAAGCGCCGCAGCTTGACATACAGGCTTTGGCGGGACAGACCCAGCATCTCTGCCGCCGAGGCGCGGTTGTTGTTGGTCAGGTCCAGCGCCGACTGGATGCACATCTTTTCGATCATGTCGATGGTTTCACCCACGATGTCTTTCATGGGCATGCGCCCCACTAGGCGGGACAGTTCTGCAACCGAGCCCGCCATACCGGTGGCTCCAGGCGTCTCCAGCGGGCGGCGGCGAACCATGTCTTTGATATAGAAGGCATAGTGGGTCTCGTCGCTGGCCAGTGCCAGGGCCGATATTTCCACTGCCATGGCACCACCGGCCATGGACCGCAGTTCCGTGGCGAACTCCCGCACGATCGATTGGGAGCGCAGGTTGGTCAGCAAGACTCCCCAATCCACGCCGCCCCGAACCAGCCAGTTTTCCAGTGGCTGGCCTACCAGTTGGGATGGCGCTGTGGCCCCGAGCATGGAGAGAAACTCTGCATTCGCAGACGTGATTCTGCCCGCCTTGTCGGTCAACGCGAAGCCATCCGGCGAGTGCTCGAGGGCCTCGCCGAAAAGCGTTTGTGTGCGGGACGCCGACGGACTGAGCGCTGGCTCCATGGGCAGCAGGCGCACCAGAAACTGCGGCCCGCCCTCCTGGCGAAACACCGATGCCGATACAGTGCAGTCATTGGCGCCACCAGTAAACCGGGCGCGGCACATTTCGATGCGGCCAGTGGCAAGGGCCATGCGCAGCAAAGACTGGATCTCTTCCCGGTATGGGGCCTCGAAGCATTCCTGCAGGTCCCGACCGATGAGTTTTCTACTAGAGTCTTTGGCAAACGCCTGGGCGCCTGCATTCGCCTCCAGCACGCGGTAGGTCACGCCATCCACCAGCATCACCGCCTCGGCGGTGGTATCAAAGAGCATGCGGTAACGGGTTTCAACATGGCGCAGGCGCAGGTAGTCCCGCTCCATGGACTGCTGGGTTTCCACGAGCCGGCGTTGCAGCACCGCCAAGGCCTCCAGGTCGCGTCCGATGGCCAGGTACTTCCCGCCATCTTGCAGCGGGAGCACGGCGTACTGGACGGCCACATTTGCCCCTTGGGCTGACGTGTGGTTGATATGCCGCCAGCGTAGTTCGTCCTGAGGCTTCTCCGGGTGAAGAATATCCTCGATCTTGGCCCGGCTGTCGACGCTGGCGGTGTCAGCCCAGGGCTTGCCGATCCAACTTTGGCACCCCAAAGCCGCCAATTCGGTCTTGCGAACCGACACATCCTCGACCACGCCGTCTTTGTCCAGCACGATCGCAATGTCGGAGACAACATTGATCAGTTTGGCCAGAGTATCGGCAGGCAGTATGTCTATCTTCATGGGGCAAGGCCCAGGCGGGCTGACAGTTTCGAGTCAATACCTCTGCCCATCCATTTACCTGTCGCAAAAATCGGACCCACACAGCGAACAGAGCATGATGCAGTTAGGGTCATGGCCGAATCCTCAGCGGTCACGGCCGAGTGCTGTGACACATTGAAGCGCCAGCCGTTGTGAATCCCGTGCATCGCTTCCGACCAAGTCAGCCCCCGTTTCTTTGGCGAAAGCAGGATTGGCCATCGCCATCGGCCCGCCGACCATGATTTGCACGCGCTGATTGGCACAGTGGCGTCGAATGTTCGGAAACAAAGACCGGGACAGTTCCAGGCAAACATCGCTGCACATGGAGTAACCGATGAGGTCAAACCACTCGCTTTGCACCAGGGGCTGGACTTGCGATTGGTTCTCCAGAACCACGTCGGAAACAGACCAGCCTGAACGCCTGAAAAACTCTCTCAGCATGAATCCGCCGATGCTGTGCTGGGACGCTGGGGAGCGAACAAACAGCACACTGTACCCATTGGTATTCTCGTTCGCATGCTCCAGAAACACGGGGCTCAACTCATACAGCACTGATTGAATCGTGGCACCTGCCAACGTGACACTGGCAAAGTCCACGCGGTCCTCCTGCCACCAATGGCCAAACACCTGGCAGGCGCCGGCAATCCCTTGCAGGTAGATGGTTTCCAGTTCGACACCACGCCGAATCCAGTCGTCTACCACGGCCTTTGCCGATTGCGGGTCACGAAGGCAGGCCAGTGCCAGGGCGCCTATGTCATCGGCGGCAATTCCGACCACTGGGTTTTCTTCCCGGGCCGGCCAAGGTGCTGGCTGCAGGCTGAGGCCCGCGGCCCCATGGACGCGAGTTGAACCGAGGCGACTGGGAGTCTGAAGGGCTTGCATAGGTAACGCCTGTTAGCGGCAGTTACCTGAGTTTTATTCTTTTTCAACAAAGTGAACCCAGGGAAAACCCTTAGTTTGTAAATTAAAAAATACGTCAATTTAAGTTGACACTTTGGACTGAGATGCCTACAGTTGATTCAACACAAGACCTTGAGACAAAACGATGTCTACCGCTCCTCAGACCTCCCATGCGCTCTACACCCCAGAGCAAAAGGCCCGCAGGGACGCCACCGCCTGGACTTTAGTGCAAGGCATTTTGGCGCCCGTGCAATTCCTGGTGTTTCTGGTCAGCCTGTGGCTGGTGATCCGCTGTCTGATGACCGGCCAGGGCGAGGCCCTCGCGCTGGGCTCTGTGGTGATCAAGACCTTGGTGTTGTACACCATCATGATCACCGGGTGCATCTGGGAGAAGGTGGTTTTTGACAAGTATCTCTTTGCGGAAGCTTTCTTTTGGGAAGACGTTTTCAGCATGCTGGTGCTTGCATTGCATACGGCCTATCTGCTCGCATGGTGGACCGGGCGCCTCACCGCCGAAGAGCAACTCTGGCTCGCCGTGGCGGCGTATGTCACCTATTGCATCAATGCCGGGCAATTCATCCTGAAGCTGCGCGCCGCACGCTTGCAAGCGGAAGCGATGGCGAAGCACGGCGCGCAGTCGCCTGCCAATCTGCTGCAACAGGGAGAAGCGGCTTGAACCAAGTGATCCCGATCCATGCCAAGGAATCGCTGGGGTGCAGCGATACGCCGGTGCTGGTCGAGAAAGGCCAGCGCGAGGTTTTTTGCGGCTTGACCGGCATCATCTGGTTGCATAGAAAAATTCAGGACGCATTTTTTCTGGTGGTCGGTTCCCGCACCTGTGCGCATCTGATTCAGTCCGCAGCAGGCGTCATGATCTTCGCCGAGCCCCGCTTTGGAACTGCCATCATCGACGAGCGTGACCTTGCCGGCTTGGCCGACTGCAACGACGAGCTGGACCGCGTGGTCCGCCAGTTACTCGCCCGCCGTCCCGATATCAAGTTGCTCTTTCTGGTCGGTTCCTGCCCGTCCGAGGTGATCAAGCTCGACCTGTCGCGTGCAGCCCAGCGTCTGAGCAACGAGTATCTGCATGCCGTGCGTGTGTTGAACTACTCGGGCAGCGGCATCGAAACCACTTTCACCCAGGGCGAGGACGCCTGCCTCGCCTCGCTCGTCCCGGGCCTGCAGCAGTCCACGGCCAGCACGCTGCGTTTGATGGTGGTTGGCACGCTGGCCGACGTGGTCGAAGACCAATTGCGTCTCGTCCTTGGCGCCATGGGTATCGCGCAAGTGGACTTCTTTCCACCCAGGCGCAGCACCGCCATGCCGCCGATTGGCGCGTCCACGCGCTTCCTGCTGGCGCAACCATTCCTGGCCGATACCGCCAAAGCGCTGCAGTCGCGTGGGGCCGTGCATCTGGGGGCACCGTATCCCTTGGGTGCCGAGGGAACCACTGCCTGGTTGCAAGCCGCAGCGCAAGCCTTTGGCATCTCTCAAGAGCGCTTCGAAGAGGCCACGCGTGCGCCCCGCCTGCGTGCAGAACAAGCGTTGAGCCGGCATCGGCCCCTGCTCCAGGGGAAGAAGATTTTCTTTTTCCCAGACTCGCAGCTCGAAATTCCACTGGCCCGCTTCCTGAGTCGCGAATTGCAGATGGAGCTGTCCGAGGTAGGAACTCCTTATTTGCACCGGCAGCATATGGCGCATGAACTGGAGTTGCTGCCGCGGACGACCCAGCTCTCTGAGGGTCAGGATGTGGAGCGTCAGTTGGACCGGTGCATTGCGGCACAGCCGGACATGGTGGTATGCGGGCTGGGACTGGCCAACCCGCTCGAAGCCCAGGGTTTCACGACCAAATGGTCCATTGAGCTGGTGTTCACGCCCATCCAGGGCTACGAGCAGGCGGGCGACCTGGCGGGCTTGTTCAGTCGACCGCTGACGCGCCGCTTGAAGCTGGCCGCCTGAGGGGACACACAATGCAGTTGACCCTCTGGACATACGAAGGCCCACCCCATGTGGGTGCCATGCGTATAGCAACCGGCATGACCGACGTGCATTACGTGCTGCACGCGCCGCAAGGCGATACCTATGCCGACTTGCTGTTCACCATGATCGAACGCCTGCCGCGCCGGCCTCCCGTGACTTACACCACGTTTCAGGCGCGTGATCTGGGCGGCGACACGGCGCAGCTGTTCAAGGATGCCGCACAGCACGCCTTCGAGCGTTTTGCACCTAAAGCCATGCTGGTGGGGTCTTCCTGCACCGCCGAGCTGATCCAGGACGACCCGGGCGGCCTCGCCCTGGCCCTGAACTTGCCTATTCCGGTGATACCGCTGGAGCTGCCCGCCTACCAGCGCAAGGAAAACTGGGGCGCAGCGGAGACTTTCTACCAGCTCGCCCGGCGTCTGGTTCGCCCTGTCACCGAACGCGCGCCGCTGGATGGTTCGCGCAAACCCCGTTGCAACATCCTCGGGCCGACCGCCATGGGGTTTCGCCACCGCGACGACGTAATCGAAGTGACCCGACTGTTGCAAAGCATGGGAGTGGAAGTTCAAACCGTTGCGCCGCGTGGCGCCAGCACGGCAGATATCGCCTCCCTGGCGGAAGCTGACTTCAACGTCGTGCTGTATCCCGAGGTGGCCAACACCACCGCAGCGTGGCTTCAACGCCAGTTTGGTCAGCCTTATACCCGCAGCATTCCCATCGGCACGGCAGCCACACGCGAATTCATGCAGGAAGTGGCTGGCCTGGCGAAGCTTGACCTCGCCTCATTTCCCGAGGATCAGTCCAAGGCCGCATGGTACGCACGCTCGGTCGATTCCACTTACCTCACGGGCAAACGCGTGTACCTGTTTGGTGATGCCTCCCACGTGGTCGCTGCGGCACGTGTGGCCAGCCGTGAAATGGGCTTCGAGGTCGTCGGCATGGGCACCTACAGCCGGGAGCTGGCGCGCGACGTGCGCGATGCAGCCAAGCAATATGGTGTCGAGGCTCTGATCACCGACGATTACCTCGCCGTGGAAGAGCAAATCACTGCATTGCAACCTGAGCTCATCCTCGGCACCCAGATGGAGCGCCATATTGCCAAGCGCCATGGCATTCCCTGTGCGGTCATTTCCGCGCCGGTGCATGTGCAGGACTTTCCTGCACGGTATGCGCCCCAAATGGGATTCGAAGGTGCCAATGTGCTGTTTGACACCTGGGTGCACCCGCTCATGATGGGGCTGGAGGAGCATCTGTTGGGCATGTTCCGGGAAGACTTCGAGTTTGCTGCAGGCGCTGCGCCCTCGCACCTCGGAGCGGGGCACGCACAGCCTGCACCGGAGCCCGTTACTGCCAAGCCGGTTCCCAGGGCGGCCTCAGCCAGCCCGGAAATTCTGGTGCCCGTGGTTACACCGGCCGCACCGGCCGCACTTCAGAACGGCTGGACGTCTGATGCAGAAAAAGAGCTCAACAAGATTCCCTTTTTTGTGCGTGGCAAGGCTCGGCGCAATACCGAGCGATACGCACAGGAACAGGGTGTGATGACGATTACCGTGGAGACGCTTTACGATGCCAAATCTCATTTCAGCCGCTGACTCGGCGCGCGCTGCCAGGAGCACCCCGATCCGGGTGACCATTGTGACGATGGATACCCATCTGTCCACCTCGGTGCAGCGGGCCAGCAGCCAACTGCGCAAAGAATTCCCCGGCCTGCACATCTCCCTGCATGCTGCCTCCGAATTTGCAAATCACGACGCTGTCGTTGCCCGCTGCAAGGCCGACATTGCCCAAGCCGACATCATCGTGGCGGGCATGCTGTTTCTGGAAGACCACTTTCTGCCTATTCTGGAGGATCTGCGTGCCCGCCGTGACCATTGCGACGCGATGATCTGCATGGCCTCTGCCACGGAGGTCGTGCAATTGACCCGCCTGGGCCAGTTTGACATGGGTAAGCCGGCCAGCGGCCCGATGGCATTGCTGAAAAAGCTGCGCGGCAAAAAGGAAAAAAATTCAAC
>Ga0335394_10006968_pt1 | contig 12764 bp, 24 predicted proteins | sample MAT03_FD_205741 | JGI IMG/M metagenome (GOLD analysis project Ga0335394, IMG submission 205741) | Freshwater microbial communities from Lake Fryxell liftoff mats and glacier meltwater in Antarctica - MAT-03 (spades assembly) (version 2) ...
TTGTCATAAATGAAAATCAGATTGTAATTGGTAATGTACATAATAACGAAGCTTTTTTATGTCGCAATTTGTCAATGGCGGTATTTGAAGAATTTTTTAAGGCGTTTGGTGGTCGCTCTTAAAATTGCCACTAACTAGCGCATACGCGATACGATGTATCGCATAGCGAACTTAAAACCTTTAAATAATTTAAAATGAAGATAAAATAATTTATGCTACAATTCACATCTCACAAATTCAAGTTGAAGTTTGGTATTAAGCCACACAGGATTTACGACATGAAACCACATATTGACCAAGCGTTGCGTGATGAGTTGGTGAATACACCGTTGAACTTGGATGTAGCCCTTTTTGGCTTCATGTCAGGAGATATGCCCCACTATTATATGCTTAATACCCTTTGGAGTTTGAGCGATCAGGGAGAGCCTAAAGGGCTTATAGAATGCGTGACATTGTTCGACTCAAAGGAGGAAATGGAAATATTCAGGACTCGCTTGCAGAGGATAAGTGATTTGATGGTTTTGCAAAATAAGAAGCATTTATGAAAAAAGTTAATGAGCAAAAAAATAAAGTAACAAAGCAAGATATTGAGGACTTTAATAACAAACTCAAAGAAACTATGCGTAAACACATGCCTAAAAAATATCTTGACACTAAGAAGCATTTATGATAAATATTGATACAAGAATCCTAAAACAATTGAATGAGAATGAGTTCTGGTTACTTATTCACCTTGCCGAATTTCTTAATAGGGATAATCGTGTTTGGCCGTCAAATAAAACTCTTTGTGAGAATACCGGATGGCATATTGAAAAGTTACAGAATGTAAAAACATCCTTAATTAACAAGAAAATAATCAGTGTTAAGGTAAGATTTAACACTTCAAACACGTACACTTTTCACACTAAATTCATAGGTAAATTTAACTCAATAGACGGTTTAGAACTTGAGGAGTCTACTGGAAAATCCAGTATACAGTCTACTGGAAAATCCGACAGACAGTCTACTGGAAAATCCGACAGGGAAGTATTAGTTAGGGAAGTATTAGTTAAGGAACTACCTTATGAATCAAAAGATTCATGTTCAAATACTCTATTCCCTAATATTGGAAAGGCTAAACCGAGTAAAGAGAAAGAAAAAAAAGAACGCGGGCGCGAGAAATCGAATTCAGGGGATGTTAAAACCGAAGTCGATTCCTGTTATGCCCAATTCGTACACATTTGGACTGAGGCGTACCCGGAGCTTGGGTTCGATGGTTTGAGTGGTAAAAAAATAAAGTCGCTTATAACGCAAAGCAGGGCTATTGTCGAGCAACGTGGCTCAGACCCCTCAGATGATCAGAAAGCTACAGGTATTTTCATGTACCTGATAAACTACGTTAAGCGATCTGGTCATTGGTTGAACGGAAAGACTATTTCAACATTTGATTCAAAATACAGGGAAATTTATTGGGAAAAAGAACATGGAAAACAAAAACCAGCCGGAAAGCAATCCGCAAAAGATTACGTCAGCCAACTCATCAACCAGTCTCAGCATTAGGGAGGCAACTATTGTTGCGAAGATTGTTGAGGTAAATCTTTTAGTATCCTTCAAAATGGAAGGACAAGAAATCGTTGATTGGGCTTTGGAGCTTAATCGGTTAATGAGCATTGAAGATTTAAAGAAGCTGCCGTTTATTTTAGATTCCTGGAAGAAGAACGAATTGATTTACGACCAGAAGATAGGAATTCAGAATTTCTTTATAGCAGCTAAGCAAGTAAAATTGGAAGATGGTCAGTTTAAAATTTTAAGAACCATTTGGTAATATGAGCACACTCGCAAACATAGATAAAGCTATCCTTAGCATTGAATGGATACTGAAAGATCGTCAGAGGATTGTAGATGAAATGGGAAGAAGGGTTGAGTTGAATGAGAATCAGAAAATTTACATTGGCAAGGAGACGGAATTAATTAAGAATGTAAAAGTACTTATTGCCGCTTGCAAGGTAGACTTCAATAAGAACCTAGGGAAACTACCTCCACAGGAGCTTGACTTGGAAGTAGCCGTATTGGGAGCACTAATTCTTGAAAAGCCAGCACAAGTAGTTTTTAGCTTTCTGAGAGTTGAGCATTTTTATACTGATGCACACCAAGAAATTTATAAAGCATGCCTGAGTTTAAGGGACAAGCAAGAGCCGGTTGACATGCTTTCATTGGTTAGTGAATTAAGATCAATTGGATCATTAGATAAAACTGGTGGGGCATTTTACATTGCAGAATTAAGTTCTAAGGTTTGTCAATCAGTCAACATAGAATATCACGCAAGAGTATTAATTGAACGTGCTGTTTCAAGAAGGTTAGTTACGATGGCAGGAAACGTGCTGCATCGTGGTTACGATTTAAGTCAGGATTGTTTTGAATTATTGGACTACGCTGATGAACAGTTAAATGAAGTTAAGGAATGGACTAAAAAATAATCCCCAATTAAGAAATGAGTCAAGAAAAAGAGTCGAGTTATATTCCTATTGATTTCACCTCGGTAGTAAACAGTCATGGTGAAATTGTTCAAAGTGGTGAAACGTGTAGAGTTTCAGATTTATCGGAAGTTTTCGCATGGATGCGTGGAACAATCAACTCGTGGTATGGTTGGAGTAATGATGGTAAGGGTACTATGTTCGATTATCTGTCAGTTATGAAGGCTAAGCATGACAAGTGGAAGTTTTGTTTCTACAAGCCGGAGGACATGGATTCAATTTTTCAGGATGGCAAAGTTCAGATTAAGGCAAACAGAATTTATCAGAATTTAGCATGGTCATTGACAGGCAAAACTTGGAGCAAGGCATTTGCTGATAAGTACAGATTGGGTAGCAGCCAGCAAATGGATATCCATGAGAAGGCAGAAGCGTTGCAATTTATCTCAGATCATTTTTATGTAGTTTATCCGAGAGACAGAAAGTATAAAAACATTTTAGATGATATGCTTTTCATGCAGGAGAAATTTGGGATAGATGTTTTTTTAATTGATCCATGGAATGCGGTGAAGCTACCTGATGGTAGAACCGATGAAGTACTATCGGATGTATTTTTTGAAATGAAGGAGATGTCGTTGAGAACCAACACGAGCATGAACATAATCAATCATCCACGTAGTTTGAATGATGTGAAGGAGAAAGATGGTAAGTACAAAGTGGTGAATCAGTTTATGGTATTGGGAGGATCTGCATGGGATATGAAGATGGATTCGCAATATTCAATTTACAGACCAGAGCGCCATCTTGATCCGAAAGACCCGAAGGTTCACTTTTACAATTTGAAGCAAAAGCAATCGGAAGTAGTAGGTGTTAATCGTGGCTCTTATGAGAAAATAGTATTTGATGTTATTAAAAAACAATATTATTTTGATGGGGTTAACCCGATGACAGGGCATGTGAAGGAATCTAAATTAAAACAAGGATTGGTAAATTTCAGTGAGCCACAGAAGATAAGTGATTCAGACGAAGTTCCTTTTTGATATGAAAATTAAAAAAGTTTAATCCATACAAATCATAAATCATGGCTAAGAAAATTAAAAAGAAATGCTACAACTGCAAACACGCAAGCAAACCATTTATAATAGAAGGGAGAACTCATGTTCGTTGTAACCACCCTAAACACGAAGAGGGGCTTACAAGTGGTGAACTTTCTTTCTGGGATACTTTGCAGGAATTTTACAACACGTGTGACAGTCACGAATTTGTAATACCAAAATCATGACAATGGACTTAACTAAAACTATATGAATAAGGAAGAAATGCAGGCAGGTGATGTTAGTCCTTCGTTACTTTCTGGTAAGCACATTTTAGACTGCTGTTGTGGTAGTAGGATGTTCTGGTTTAATAAATCAAATCCATCTGTCCTATTTGCGGATATAAGAGAATTGGAAACCGAGCTTTGTGATGGTCGAATGTTGGAAATAAAGCCTGATATTATTGCAGACTTTAGAAAAATGCCTTTCAAGGATAATACTTTTAAAATGGTTGTTTTTGATCCGCCACATTTGCACAAGCTAGGACAAGATACTTGGATGGCTCAAAAGTATGGTGTGTTGTTTTCTACTTGGGAAAATGATATAAAGGAGGGATTTGATGAAGCAATGCGAGTGCTACAGCCATTTGGTACTTTAATATTTAAGTGGAATGAAATTCAAATTACAACTAACAAGATACTTGAAGTGATTGCAGTTGAACCTCTCTTTGGACATACAACAGGTAAACACGGAAGAACAAAATGGATGGCTTTCATGAAAGGTGTCTCTGGCAATGTGGCATAACATACAATGGACTTAACTAAAACTATATGAATAAGGAAGAAATGAATGACCTTTTGCAGTTAGGTGATGTTAGTGGTAGTTTTATGATTAGAATTGACGGACAAAGTTTATCTGGTGAAATAATTTGGGAAAACGGAATTGGTCATTGCCCTAATTCAATAGGGAAAAAAGAAATGTTCAATGATTTAAAATCGAATGGTTTTAAAATAATACAATTTGCGTATAGTTCTTACGGAGGTTGCTATTTTTTGGAAGTAATCGGCAGATATTCTGGGAAAATAGAAATTGTTTATTTACAAGAAAACCCGCTTGATTTTTCTTGGGTGGTTTAATTACCAATAACATATCGATGGACTTAACTAAAATTGACATAAAAGATTTACGACCTTTCACTGCAAGTGAATTTAAAGTAGGATCACACTACTTCAAGAAAGATGATGGTAGTTTTGAAACGGTGAGTATTACAGAATGGGAATTAACATTTGAAAAAAGGAAGGAAGAGTTACGTTTTATGATTAAAAAATTATGCAAAGAAGGAAGGCTTTTTGTCAGGATTAATAAACCATGGAAACCTTTTGAAATATGATTTTACTATACACATCTGGAAGCCTTGAAAGTCACAAGAACTTAGGTAAAAAGCTATCTGAATTAAAACCTGGTGATTACGTTTTAACGATTAAGAAGAACCGTGCTGTTCGATCTTTGTCTCAAAATAAATACTACCACTGCATCTTGAAAATAGTTGGTATTGAAACCGGCCATACGCATGATGAGTTACACGAAGCATTGAAATTGAAGTTTAACGCTAGTGTAATTTTCTTTCCTAAAGGTGGAAGCCAGATAGTAGGCAAGAGTACTTCTGATTTGGACACGAAGGAGTTTACTTCGTATATAAACCAAGTAAAAAATTGGGCTATGCACGAGTTTGGTATTGTAATTCCTGAGCTCAAAGATTTGGACTACATGAGATGGATTGCTATTGAGAATACTTACGCTGAAAATCAACAAGGATGAAGATTTGCCAATGGCCGGATGGATGCGATAATTACTGTGAGGGGAATACGCATTACTGTGGAACTCACAATTATCAGCTAAGAAAATCCATGAGAATATCCATGAAAGAGCCGAAGAAAAAAGCACCATTGAAAAAATATGGTGAAAATACCTTCCTGTGCTCCAATGGAATTAGGGTTAAGCAGATATTCATTGATCATAAGAGATCAGAATCATACAAGTTGATCTATCCACAACAGACCATGATGTGCGTTGGATGTGGAATAAATCAGGCGCATGGATCAGCGCACATTATTTCTCAATCCAGATTGAAAAAGTTAGGATTGACAGAATTAATTTGGAATCCTGAGTTATTCTTTCCGGGCTGTATAATCTGTAATTCAGTTATTGAAAACCCTAAAGGAGATGCCTGGAGGAAGCTATTGAATATCGAAGAGTGCCTTCGGGTTATTGAAAAGTACGATCCAGAGCTACACTACAAGTTTGTGGGGGATTAAAAAATGATTTTCAATAAAAATTTGCTTGATAACAACTAATTAATTTAATTTGAATTCAAGTTCAAGTTTAACAAAACAAAACGAAACAAAACATGAAAAACCTACTATTAATGGCGCTATGCATGTTCCTCGCGGTTGGAGCTATGTCATTTGCTACCGACCCGGTTGACAAAACCTATGATGAAATAACTATCTCTGGACAGGATGCGGTTGCATCTCAGATCGCGTATGCTAATAACATCGAAGCATCACCAGATTGTAGGTTTATTCTCATTGTTAGCCAAGAAATTACTGAAACCAAATCCATTGACATGATTAATTATGATGTTTGTAGGATTCGATGGCAGCCGGGTAATTATAGTTCTATGATCAATAAAGAAATCAAACGAATATGGAAACCGTAACAGGACCTCAAATATTGACGAACTGAAATTCCTTCATAACATAGTAAAAGCCCCTGCATAAATGTAGGGGCTTTTATTTTTAGATAGCACCTAATAACTTTAGAATATTAAATGATAAACCTTAAACCAATACAATATGAATATTTACAAAAGAATTTATGACAATCCACTCAACGAAGATGGCTCGGAAAAAGAAAATGAACTTTTAGGCGATTTTGAAATAATAGAAGTGTTGTCTCAGGGTGCTTATGAAAGCAAAAGAATAGGCAGGGCAGACGGAACAGTTTATTTAATTACCGAAACAGAAGTAAGTGGTATATATAATCCTAGTAAAGGTGGGAGTCAATTTAAAGTTGATAAAATTGCTTCGGTACGGGCGGTAGAATCAAAAGCGATATGCAACATTCCAACAGGCATCGGCTTACCTTCGATGGCAAATCCTTGCAGTGCAGGGGCTTTATTTTTGTAGATACTTTCAAAAGTATTAGGTTTTTAAAATATTAATATTTACCATTGTTCAACCAAACAAAATTACCAATGATGTCAAACGAAATCGAAGAAGTAGAGGTTTCTACTGAGTTAACCGTACAGGATCAATTTGCTGCTTTTGAAAAGCAAGCGAATGAATGGAAGGAGAAGGCTGAAAAGATCAAAGTAACCGATGCGAGTCAAACAGACCTTATGGAAGGGGCAAAGCAAGCTTGGTTAGCATTATCAAAAATCATAACCAGTGTTGAAAAGCGACACAAGGAGTTAAAGGAAGATTCGCTCAGGTATGGTCAGACTCTTGACTCCGCAAAGAGAAAGCTCATAGACCTAATTACACCACTTAAAAAGTACTTAAAAGATCAGATGGAATTTGTTTCCATTCAAGAAGGCATAGCCAAGGATCAGCGCTACGAAGAACGATTGGATATGATTAAACCCTACATGGGAGATGATGCCAAGTTCTTGCAGTTGGGAGAGATGAGTGAAGAGTCATTTCAGGGTATGTTGGATGGGCAGAAGTTTGCTAAGTCTGAGCGTGAGCGCAAGCAGAAAGAAGAAGTGGCAGCAAAATTGAAACTTGATGAAGATTTCAAGAAAGAGCAGGATCGGATTCGTGCTGAGAATGAAAAACTTCGGAAGGAGAATGAAGCGAAGAATCAACAAATAGCAAATCAAAAAGCTATTGCGGATGGGAAGTTAAAGAAGGAGCGTGATGAGCGTATTCGACTTGAACTACAGGCCAAGGAGAAGTCAGACAAAGAAGATGCTGATCGAAAAGCAAAATTGGTTATTGAGCGGAAATTAAAGAGAGCACCAGATAAAGCAAAATTGAATGCTCTTGCTGAACAGATTAATTTGATTCCATTACCTGATTTAAAGGAAGATGATTCTAAAATCATTTTGAAAAATGTGCAGGTATTGTTGGCTAAGGTTGTGAAGTACATTGGTGAGCAGACTGAATCTTTATGAGGCCAGTATGAGTTTAGAAAACATAACATTTATTGATATTGAAACCGTACCAGAAACCAATCCTGAGTACGTATTCAAATCGGAAGAGCTAACGGTATCAGAGAGACTGTTCACTAAGAAGTTTGATCGATCTAATGAAATCAAGGAGGGAGTTACCATTGAAGAATTTTACGGTAACAATGCAGCATTATATGCTGAGTTTGGGAAGGTAGTTTGTGTTTCATTAGGAACTCTGAGGGGAGATAAGTTCTACATCAAAACTATTTCTATTCGGGATGAGGTAAAGCTATTGGAGGTATTGAGTGAGGCATTGATGAAATCAGGCAGTAAGATTTTGGTCGCTCATAATGGAATGGATTTTGATTATCCATTCTTGTTCAGGAGATATTTGGTCAATGGCGTTCCGGTGCCGGCAATCTTAAATACAACTGATAAAAAACCATGGGATGTACCGTTGGCAGATACTTTGAAAATGTGGAGTGGAACACAATGGAACTACAAGGTGTCGTTAGAAATGCTTTGCCATCTATTCAAACTGCCATCACCGAAAGCACTAATTTCAGGAGCCAGTGTTTCTGATATTTACTATCTTAAAACAAGCGTGGATGATAGTGAGCTTCCATTTGATAAGGAAGATTCAGCTATGCGAAAGATTGGAGAGTATTGCGCGGGAGATGTTATTGCTCTGGCGAATGTTTATTGTAAGATAAAAAACTTAGCATTGATTGACCAAACTAAGATTGAGTATGTCAAGTAATCCATTTGAAGATTCGGTAAAGCCAGATCCCACAGGAAAGCAAGTAATCATTGGTAACATTCCATCAAAGAGTAATTGCTACAGGATTGTCACAATCAGATCGAAAGACCCGATGAAGAAATCATTCTCAAGTTTAGCGAAGGACAAGCATTTGAAAGAATATGAGAAGGCATTCAACTTGCAATGCATGAGATACCGAGATGCAGGAATAGATTCTGACTTTAAATTTGAAATGGATGTTTATTACCCTTCCGCTCGTGCTGACTTGGATAACAGCTTAAAGGTAGTTTTGGATTGCTTGCAATTTGTTGGAGCAATTACTAATGACAATCTATGTCAGGAGATACTTGTTAGAAGGAATATTGATAAATTGAATCCGAGAATTGAGTTTGAAATAACAAGAATAATCTGATACATTTATGGCGATATATGGCGAACAAAATGGTACAAAATTCAGAGTCATTGCGATAGGTCAATTATCCATCGATCAAATAAAAGCCGTAAAAAATATGGTTGAATTAGCATCTAAAATTAAATTGAAACCAAATAATGACAACAACAGACAAACAAATCAAAAAGATCAAACTACATCCTGATCTCAGTAAGGTCCGTATCGAATGGGATAACCTTGTAACCTCCACGGAGGCAGAAGATGAAGAAAGCAAACCTTTGAAGAACGAGTACGGTGTAACGGGTCGCTACAAGCCAAGGAAGCAGTTTGTAGACACGATGAAGAAGCTACGCAAGTTTGGCCACGAGCTTTGTGGAATGACTGTAGAGTCAAAGGAAATAGGTGACTGGACTGTTTCTGAGGTATCCTTTGCCGGAGATGTGCTTTTGAAGCAGAGCCGGGCGGTGCTCAAATTGTCAAAAGAAACACCTACTGGCAAATTGATAGACTTCAAATGCCCTCAAGTGACCATGTATCCTGAGAAAGATGATGAATCCAGATATGCAGGAGCAGAGAAAATGTCTGTTATTCTTGAGGACTTGATTGAAGAGGCATGGTTGTACTTGAATGGAGAGTACGCTGATGAAGGCCAGCTACCATTATTTCAGACTGAACCTAAACTACAAACTAACTTTGATCAGTGAAATGGAAGAGGTTTTGTTAGCTCAGGTAGGTTGGAGAGACTATTTCTTTGAGATAGGAACAAAGAGGGAGTTTGTGGTATTGGACTCAAGCCAAAACATGGTTGAAGTTCAAGAAGTAAATACAGGTAAAAAATATTGTTGGCCGATGGATACGAAGGTCATAAAGGGCAGAGAAATTTGAAATTGAAATTCCCTGGGGCGAAAAGTCTCAGGGGATTTTACAAAACCGAAAATTCAAGGTCAAAATTCTATATCGATTTTTCACTTTTAAACAAAAACGTTATGAAAAAGCTATTTATTGGAATCATTTTAACACTTTTGGCATCATCATGGAGCTTTCCTGATCAACCTGAGAAGATTACAGTAACATTGAACTATGGCTGCAACAAGATAGTCTACAACAACTGCATTAGAGCCGAAATGATGGAAGGGGGAATTCACCTGTACTTTCCTGACGGAACCATCCGATCTTACTCCCACAGCGTAATTGTTGTGATTGAGCGCAAGCCTAACTAACACTGCCACACAGCCGAACCGCGACAGACTTATCCTTTCGGGTAAAGTAAAAAAGCAAAAAAAAATAGCGGTACTATTTTGGCACCCATACGCCTTTGAGGATTTCACAGAAAAGCCCTTATTCCAGGATCGGGAAAAATTCCAGAATTGGGAATTTTGCATTGCTTATTCCATAATTGGTAAAAATTCCAATATTGGGAAAAATTCCAGAATTGGGAATTTATATTTTTTTGCTGGATTTATATTTTATAAAACCGGTTCCCAGGTTTATATGAATGCAAAAAATCGCTTATAATAGAGTGAAAATATTTTCAAACTTTCTTTAAAATATATTAGGTTTTAAAAATCTAATACTTACCTTTGGGTATGGATTTGTAGAAAATCTACGAGCCACAAAAAAACAAACGACAAAAAAAATGGAAACTTTAAAAAATTATGTGAATGCGAAGCCAGCGGGCGAAGTAATGGGAACCGTTATTAATTGGATTATTGGGGTATCGGGTGCCCTGTTTGTCATTTATGCCTTTACTATCCAGGTAATGGACAAACTAATTTAACTAACCATCTAAACGACAAACAAAATGAAAACAAACGAAATTTTAATCGCACTAAACATTAAGAAGGCAACAGTTAGCCAAAAGAGCCACTGTAAGTCATTATCTGAATTATTCGCGATGGTGAGGGACTTGAAAGACCAGGTTATTAATGTAGTAATTGAGGCAAAAGACTTTTACTTTGGTCAAAAATCAAGCTATTCAAGCCGGTATTATGGTCGCCCCCAAGAACGCTATATTGATATTGAAGGGGACAAATTACCCGGTGAAAAGTGGACTATTGAAACCCTTACTGGAACCTATAAAATAAGCCTACCAACGCAAAACTCCTTTTATAGTTCCTTTTGTGACTTATTGCCACAATTTGCACCCAAAGTGAATAATCTAATTTCAGACCGTGCAAATTTAGAGTTACTATTTACTGGTGAAATTTTAGAGCAGATAAAAAGATCGATTCCTTTTGCTTCAATAGGTAAATATTCATGGGATCGAATTTCGATGCAAAATATTAAACTTGAGATGTCAGCGCAAAAAATCAAGATTGTTGCTACCGATGGTTATAGAATAATAACCGCTGAATTGGTAGATTCCTTCAATGATCATGAAGGTGAAATACTTTTACCCGCAAAAGAGCTTAAAACAGCATTGAACGGCAAAAAAGATTTGATTGTCTGCTTATTCAAAACAGGTGAGGTTTTTACAAAAGGTACATTAAACGGGGTGCAATTTGATTATTTAGATAGTGATCAAAGATACCCAGCATACAATAACGTAATACCTACTTATTCGGATTTTGTTGAAGTTAACCGGAAAGAGTTAATTAGAGGCATAAAACAAGTTTTACCGTATGCAAACAGAGTTACTCACCAGGTTAATTTGCACGTCAACGGGTCAATCCTTTTGAATACTGAGGATATGGATTTTTTAAGTGAGTGCAATTGTGATATAACCTATGAACAAAAAACAACGCCTGATTTTGATCTGTCCTTTAATGGGAAATATTTGCTTGACTGTTTGGCCGCGAATAGTTCCAAAACTGTAAAAATGTACACCGATGGCATTACGTCAAGACCGGCTCTATTTGATAATGTACTATTGATGCCAATAGTGCCTCATTAATTTAACTAACCTTTAAACAAACGACAAATGGAAACTACAAAATTAACAAGCGTTCAAAAATTGATCAAATTCGTGAATCAAAAACCTGGTTTAGACTTTAATAATTACGGGGACTCAAAAAGCTACAATACTGAGAGCCGGGAAATAACAAAAGACCGAAATGATTTCTTTGAATTATTAGTCTTCGCTCAAAATAGAATTGAGGATTTTGAATCTAAATTAACATTCAATCTTACTCAGAGCTCAGGCCGGTTGACTTTAAAAAACGGTGAAATTGATTATTGTACCGGTCAATATTTTTGCACCGAATACAGACCGGCCGCGAACAGGGTAATTAGTCAATTAATCTGGAATGACTATAGAGATGAAAAAGAGCCCAATAGTCCTAATCCTATCTATAAAGATGGTCACGCGATGCGTAAAGCTATAAGTAGATGGGTATCAATGCGGGTTCGTAAAAATTACTTTAATTAATCACAACCTTTAAAGGACAATATTATGAGAACAATAGAAACAAAAGTATATCCATTTTCTGAATTGTCAGAGGATGCGAAGGAAAAAGCAATTGAAGGTCTTTCTGATATTAATTTAGATTATGACTGGTGGAACTTTGTGTATGAGGATATAACCGGAGTTTTGAGTTATTTCGGCACAGATGCAAAAGTAACCGGATTTGCTCTTGATACAGCTGATTATGTTAGTATTGATATGCATGTTAATTTCTTTGAACTATATGAGGCCGTTAACACGCAGAGTTACAAAACTGAATATCCTAAAATTTGCGAAAAATACAACTTAATGAAACAATTTACTGCCATTGATAGTAGAGTAATGAAACTAATAAATGATGGGACTATCAATGTAAGTACTGAAGTTAGCGCTGAAGATAATCGACACAGTTTCAATGTAGAAATAACCTTTGATCATTCAAATTATAACGATCTGAAAAACATAAATAAGGAGTTAGATAAATTGAAATGTGATATATGTGAAATATTATCGGATTTGAATAGCCTTGCTTTGTCATTACTTAAAAGTGAATTTGAATACCTACAAAGCAAA
>Ga0335394_10006970_pt1 | contig 12764 bp, 10 predicted proteins | sample MAT03_FD_205741 | JGI IMG/M metagenome (GOLD analysis project Ga0335394, IMG submission 205741) | Freshwater microbial communities from Lake Fryxell liftoff mats and glacier meltwater in Antarctica - MAT-03 (spades assembly) (version 2) ...
CCGCCGGACCGACCCGACTCCATGAGGCACGCACGTGAAGCAGTTCAACGGCCGAGTCGCCGCCATCACCGGCGCAGGATCCGGCATAGGTCGGGCACTGGCCGTCGGCTTGGCCGGGCGGGGAGCAGACCTCTCGCTCTCGGACATCGACCAACAGGGGCTGGCCGAGACGGTGGGACTCTGCGAGGGCCGGGGCGTCAAAGTGACGTCGAACGTGCTCGACGTGTCTGATCGAGCAGCCGTCTACGCATGGGCGGATCAGGTCGCCGACGAGCACGGCACGGTCAACCTCGTGATCAACAACGCGGGTGTGGCCCTTGGTGCAACGGTGGAGGGCATGTCCTATGAGGACTTCGACTGGTTGATGAACATCAACTTCTGGGGAGTGGTCTACGGGACCAAGGCGTTCCTGCCTCACCTGAAGGCGTCCGGCGAAGGCCACATCGTCAACATCTCCAGCGTGTTCGGGCTCATCAGCGTGCCATCCCAATCGGCCTACAACGCAGCGAAGTTTGCCGTCCGAGGCTTCAGCGACACCCTGCGCATGGAGCTCGAAATCGAGAGGTCGTGCGTCTCGGCCACGACGATCCATCCGGGCGGCATCAAGACCAACATCGCACGCCGCGCCCGGATCGACCCCAGCGTCGCCGGGCTGGGTGGTGGCGAAGAGTCCGCTACTCAGTTCGACCGCCTCGCCCGGACCACCCCGACCCGAGCGGCCGAGCAGATCCTTGCCGCGGTATGCCGGGATCGACGCCGGGCCACCATCGGTGCTGATGGCGCGGTGATCGACTTCATCTCCCGGCTGCCAGCGGGCCTCTACCAGCGTGCCCTGGTCCTGGGCGCCCGCCGACGCCGCTGACCGGGCTTGAAGCCTCAGCCGCCGACGTCGGTCTGGTAGTCGCGAAGGGCCTGGGTGATCGTGTCGTCCGCTTCCTTCAACGCCACGTCGACGTTGCCATTGTTCAACAACACTTCGTCGAGCGCCTTGCCGATGGCACCGCGCACCTCGTCGTAGGGCCCGATCACCGGACCCGGGAACTCGGTCGAGATGTTGGAGAGGACGTCGTAGGCCACCTTCTGCCAGCGCCCTCCGAGCGACGAGGTCCAAGCGGCCTGCAGCTCGGGGTTCGTCTCGATCGACTTGAGCACGGGCGCAATCGACCCCTGCGTGGACCACGCCAGTTGTGACTCGGTTCTGTTCAGGAACTTCATGAAGTCCCAAGCCGCAGCCTGCTGCTCTTTCGGCACCGTGTTGGTCATGTACCAGACCAGTCCCCCGACCTGACCCTTGCCGGGCTCGCGTACTCCGGGCAGCGGCCCGACGCCGATGTCGAGGTCCAGCTTCAATCCGGCCGGGAGATCCACACCGAACTCCGCTTTGATGTCCTCCGCGGCCACGGTGCCCTCGATGACACCAGCCACCGTGGACGCTGCCCCCGAGGAGTCGACCAGCATCGAGGTGCTCTGGGTTGCCATGGCGAGGAGATGGTCAACGTTTCCATCGACGCTCGGAACGATTTTCACGATGCCCTCGGCCTTTGCGGCGGACAGCTTCTGCAAGATCTCCCGCGTCGTGTCGTTGTCGAACGTCGACTCCGTAGCCAGACCGCCGCCGCGTCCGTTCTCGTCGTTCACCAGGGTCTGCTTCACCCCGGACAACCACCACTCCAACAGGAACGGCCAGGCCTTGAAGGCGAAGGGCTGGTCGACGACTCCGGCCGCCTTGATCGCCCGGGCGTCGGTCAACATCTCGTCGAGGTTCTTCGGCGGAACGTCCGGATCGAGTCCGGCCGCCCTGAAGTGCGCCCGGTTGTAGTACACGAGCGCGGTGAACGTGGAGAACGACGCCGGCCAGAGTTGGCCATCGATCGTGTAGCTCGCAGTGGCGATCGGCAGGAGGTCGTCGAAGGTGCTCTTGGCCTCCGGATCTGCGTCGAAGCACGCCTGAGCCGGGAGGAATTGTCCCGAATCGGCGATGAAACGGGTCTTGGTGTCGTCCGGCACGACGATGGCAGGGAGCGACTTGGTGGGTACCGATTGTTCGATCTTGCGATGAAGTTCTGATGAGGAGCCCTGCCCCTCGGCTGTCACCACCACCTTGTCCTGGCTCGCGTTGTACTGCTCGATCAATGACTCGAGCGTTCGCTTACCCAGCGCCGTGTAGGAATGCCAGACCGTGATGTTCACCGGTTCGGTGACCTTGTCCAGCGCCTGGTACGGACAGTCGGTCGGGGACCGATCCGTCGGCCCGGCGGCGGTTCCACCGTCGCCACCGCCGCATGCTGACAGCAACAGTGCGGTTGCTCCGGCAATGGCCACCATCGAACGGAAACGTCTCGTCATGTGAGCTCCTTTGGTCACGCGTTCAGCCTTTCACTGCGCCGGCGGTCAGGCCGCGGATGATCTGTTTCTGGAAGACGATCAACAGGATGAGGATCGGCAGGAACGCTATGAGTGCTGCGGCGACTCCGACGTTGAATCGCTCAGGTCGTTCGACCGAGATGCTGCGGAGTGCCACCTGCACGGTCTGCCATCGTTCCTGATCGACGACGGTGCGAGGCCACAGATAGCTGTTCCATGCCCCCAGGGCGGTGATCAGGATGAACGATCCGACAATCGGCCGGTTGGTCGGAAGGGCCACGCGCCACATGAAGCCCAGGTGTCCGAACCCGTCGAGCCTCGCCGCGTCACGTAGCTCCGAGGGCACACCCAGAAACCCTTGTCGCAAGAGGAAGATCCCGAAGGCGGAGGCGGTGAACGGAACGACGAGTCCCTGGATGGAGTTGAGCCACTCCAGCTCGCGGATGGTCTGGATGTTGGCCAACAGGGTGACCTCGATGGGGAGGAGCAACGAGGCGAGCAGCAGGACGAACAGCACGTTCTTGAGTGGGAACCTCAGGTAGGCGAAGGCGTAGGCGGCGGCGACCGAGGTCACCAGTTGCGCCACCGTGATCAGGACCGCGATCAGCACCGACAGCGCCATGGCCTGGCCGAGCGCGCCGTCGGACCACGCCGTTCGGAAGACACCCCAATCGATGGCAGTGGGAAGGAACGGCTGGCCCTCCTGGAGGTAGATGAACGGGTCCGAGAACGCCCGGACCACGGTCATCCACATCGGGTACAGCACGAGCGAGGACAACACGCCGAGCAGTACGTACCATCCGGCGGCTCGGCGCCTCGCCCGTCCTCGGGAGGTCACCGGTATCGCAGTCTCAGTTGCCATAGTGGATCCGCCGGTTCAGCACCGTGAGTTGCAACAGGGTGACAGCGAACGTGAGACCGAAGAGGCCGAGCGACATCACCGCCCCTTCGTTGATCCGCCCGAACTCTTGGCGCCGGAAGATCTTGAACACGAGCGTCTCGGTGCTGCCCGCTGGGCCACCACCCGTCAGGAACTCCATGGGAGCGAAGGACTGGAACGCAAAGATGACGAGCACCACGACCAAGAACAGCAGGGTGGGGCTGATCATGGGCAGGATGACCCGGAACAGCCGGCGGATCGGGCCGAAACCGTCGATTCGGGACGCCTCGAGCACTTCATCGGGCAACGCCTGGAGCCCCGCCAGGACGATCACGAACGTGAGACCCATGTTCTGCCAGATCGAGCTCAGCGCCACCCCGCGAAGAGCGCTGTCGCTGCTGGACAGATCGATGAACGCCACGCGTCCGAACTTCCCGATCTCGGGGTTCACCAAGCCGAAGAACACCACGGAGGCAACGGCCACCGAGGACGCGACCGTCGAGCTGAAGATGGTCTGGAAGATCTTGATACCCCGAAGCCGGCGGTTCGCGGCCAGCGCCAGCAGCAGGCCGAGCGCCAACCCTGGTGGCACGGTGTAGAGCACGTATTTGAGCGTGATCCACAGACCGGACTGGAACTCGTCCCCGCCGAGCACCTTGGGCAGGTTCGACCAACCGACGTATCGCTCGCCGGTCCCGAATCGGTTCGGACGGTAGAGCGCGAACCGGAACAACCGGTACAACGGGTAGAAGGAGAAGACCGCGAGGATGATGAACGCAGGAGCGATGAGCCCATAGGCCAGCAACGCTTCGCGCCCCCGTGGACTGCGCCGGCCACGGGTCGCGGCTCCGGCGATCGTCATGGGATCACGGGTCCGGGATCAATCCGATTCTCGGTCGACTGGTCGAAGACGTGCAGCTGATCGGGGTCCGGGGTGAGCCGGATGCCCGAACCGACGGCCGGTGCCACTGAGCTGCTGTCCTGACGGACCACGAGGAGGTGTTCGCTGACTTCGACGATCACGTGTTGTTCGTGTCCCAGGAGCTCCACCGACCGAACGATCCCCTGCAGCGGCCCCTCTTGGTGCACGATCAGGTGCTCCGGACGGACGCCGATGACCACGCGCTGGTCGACCACCACCGAGTCGGACAGTCCGGCGGGGAGCACAAGCGTCGACTCGCCGATCGAAGCGACGAGCTGGCCGTCGAGTTGTCGCACCGTGGCATCGAGGGTGTTCATCGGTGGAGAACCGATGAACCGTGCCACGAACAGGTTCGCCGGACGTTCGTACACTTCTTGTGGGGCTCCCAGCTGTTGCAGCCTCCCCGCGGCCATCACGGCCACCCGAGTTGCCATGGTCATGGCCTCGACCTGATCGTGAGTCACGTAGACGAACGTGGTCCCGAGCCGTCGCCACAGCTCGACCAGCTCCAGGCGGGTCTGGGTGCGGAGCTTGGCATCCAGGTTCGACAACGGCTCGTCCATCAGGAAGACGCGTGGCCGGCGAACGATGGCCCTGGCCAGTGCGACACGTTGGCGCTGGCCACCGGACAGCGCTCCGGGCTTGCGGGAGAGGTAGTCGGTGAGTCCGAGCGTGGCGGCAGCCTCCTGGACCCGGACGGTTCGTTCCGATGGGCCGAGCTTGCGAGCAGGGCCGCCGTCGGTCGGCTCCATCGGCCGGGTGAGCAGCGGCGCCTCGATGTTCTTGTACACGGTCATGTGGGGATAGAGCGCGTAACTCTGGAAGACCATGGCCACGTCCCGGCGGCCGGGGTCGACGCCGTTCACGACTTCGTCGCCGATCGACACGGTCCCCACGGAGGGCTCCTCGAGGCCTGCGATCATGCGCAGGGCTGTGGACTTTCCACACCCCGATGGTCCCAACAACACCAGGAACTCGCAGTCGAAGACCTCGAGACTGAAGTCGTCGACCGCCACCGAGTCGCCGAACTTCTTGGAGACCCCCCGCAACGCCACGCTGGACATGGCGGCCCAACGTAGTGCCGGCAGCGGTTCACGAGCCGGACCTCCGGAACGTCGCTCGTTACAGTCCGTTCAGGTTCCACCACGGGTTGGTCACCAGGTCGACCCCGGCACGGTCGACCCAGACTTGCTCCGGGCCGCTTCCGACGAATGCCGCCCAGGGCCCACCGTTGGTCACCGTCACCGTGCCAGGATCCACCGATGTCTTGGGATCGAAGACCGTGCTGTCGTAGAAGACACGATCAGCCACACCGTTCTGCCAGTACCGGAGGTCGCCGGCCCCGATCAACTGCCGCGAGGCGAGCGCCGAGGTTCCGGGCCCCGGCGGCGGGACCACGAAGGACGACGTGAACGCCGCCGGTCCAGAACCCACCGTTGTGCTCACCGAACCGCTCGTGTTGGTGTGGGTGATCGGATACGGCGCGGTGTAGAGGTTCACCGGGTCGAGTGCGGAGTAACCGGCATGCGCCTCGAGGATGAACGTGCGTGTGCCGGCGCCGTCAGAGACGTAGGTCGTCCACTCGGCCCGCAGTCCACCGGAGGCCCCGGCCTTCTGGGAGACGTTCAGGGTGAGCCAGTGATCGGCCGCGAGGTCGCTGTCCTCGAGCTTCACGGTGGTGAGGGCCAGACCGGGTGGCAGGCGCGCCGCGGTCTGGAAGGCCGCCAGGTCTCCGCTGGGGATCCGCCAGTGCCACGACACCGCTGAAGGTGCGGAATCGACCGAGGACTGGACGATCGGCTCGGAGGTTCCGGAGAGGATGGAGAGGGCGCTGACGCCGGCCAGTCCGCTGTAGATCGACTTCTTGAGGTCGAGCAACGATCCACGCGTACCGGGCGCCACCCGACCGTCGGGCTCGGTGACGTTCCACCAGGGCCCGATCATGAACTGGATCTTGTCGAGGTACACCAGTACATGTCCGGGAACCGGATCCACGAACGTCGCCCATTCGCTGTCGTCGTTGAGCACCACGTCGGCCAGGTCCACCGAGATCAACGGCGCGCTGTGCGACGTGCTGTTGTGGAAGATGCGGTCGTTCACGCCGTTCAGCCAGTAGATGAAATCGTTGGCGGTGACCCACTCCCGGGTCGGAACCACGTAGTGACGATCGACCGGATCAGGAAGCGCGATGGTCGAGTTGAAGAGGTTGTCCGCCGTGAGAATGGGGACACCGTTCTGGAGGACTGTGGTGTTCATGGCTGTGCTGATGACCCCGCTGCCCAGGCTGTGGGTGAACGGCTCGGCCAGTGCAAGCGGGCCGATGGGGTCGAGCGATCCCTCGGCGGCCCGGGCCCGGATGATCATGAATCGCGGCACCCCGGAGCCGTCGTCCACGTAGGTCGACCATTCGGCACGCAGGCCCGTGGTGAGGCCGCTGACTCGATAGACATTCAGGCTCAGCCAGTACTTCGGGGCCAGGTCACTCTCGATGATCTTCACCTTGGCCAAGGTGAAGCCCGGAGGAAGTCCGACCGCAGACGTGAAGGCCGCGGCTTGTGCATCGGGAACGACCCAGTTGACGAAGATCGACGGCGGTGTGTCCTCGACGGTGAACTCCAGGACCGACTGCCCGGCACCTGCGGCAACCAGATCGGCTTGGGCTCGTGCCTCCTGATAATTGACCGTTCGCTTCACATAGTCGAGCGTGGCCTTGTCAGGCGGTGAGCCGTTGGAGAGCCCCGCCGGAGCGCACGCCGTCAGCAGCGCCGCTGCGGCAACCACCGCCACGCACATCCGTCGACCCAGGCCCGCGCCGTCACGTGGGTCGTTCCATGCCGAGCCCATTGCTCTCCGCCGTGGTGTTCCGCGCCTCGTCCTCGGCCAGCGTGGCCGGACGGTGAACACCGTGAAGGATACACAGTTGAAGTCGCGTCGGACGCTGAACTCCCGTCGACTCCGAGTCGCCCCGCTGGTCGACTGCTCAGAAGCGGCCGAGCTCCATGACCTTTGTCCAGGCGGCCACGAAGTCCTTCACGAACCGGTCCTCGCCGTCGGACGAACCGTAGACCTCGGTGATGGCTCGAAGTTGGGAGTTCGACCCGAAGATCAGATCGCAACGCGTGCCCGTCCACCTCAGCTCGCCGGTCGCCCGATCACGACCTTCGAAAAGGTCCTCGGATTCGTCGACTGGCCGCCATTCGGTGTTGATGTCGAGCAGATTCACGAAGAAGTCGTTGGTGAGAGATCCAGGCCGATCGGTCAGGACACCGTGAGCAACACTGGCGGTGTTGGCGCCCAGTACCCGGAGCCCACCGACAAGAACCGTCATCTCCGGTGCGCCCAGGGTCAGCAGCTGCGCCCGGTCCACCAGGAGTTCCTCCGCGGTCCGACCGTGGCCCTTGCCGAGGTGGTTGCGGAAGCCGTCTGCGGTCGGTTCCAACACCGCGAACGACTCCACGTCGGTCTGCTCGGGTGTTGCATCGGTTCGCCCGGGCGTGAACGGAGCTGTGAGGTCGTGGCCAGCACTCCTGCCGGCAGCCTCCACCGCGGCACAACCACCCAGCACGATCAGGTCGGCGAGGGACACGGTCATGCCCGAGCTGGCGGCGTCCGTCCGGACACTCTCGATGACCGCCAGAACCCGACGCAGCTCGGGTGGGTTGTTGACCGCCCAGTCGTTCTGGGGGGCGAGGCGAATCCGAGCGCCGTTGGCGCCACCACGCTTGTCGCTGTTGCGGAAGGTCGACGCCGACGCCCACGCAGTCGAGATCAGGTCGGAGATGCTCAGGCCGGTGTCCAACAGTTTCGTTTTGAGCACTTCGATCGCGTCGTGACCGATCAGTTCATGGTCGACTGCGGGGACCGGGTCCTGCCAGATCAGTTCCTCGGAGGGGACCTCGGGGCCGAGGTACCGGACGACGGGACCCATGTCCCGGTGGCACAACTTGAACCACGCCCGAGCGAACACGTCTGCGAACTCTTCGGGGTGCTCGTGGAACCGCCGCGAGATCGGTTCGTAGACCGGGTCCATCCGCAGCGCCATGTCGGCCGTGGTCATCATGGGCGCATGGGTCCTGGTCGGGTCGTGGGCATCGGGGACCGTGCCGAGCGCGTCGGGGTCCGACGGGGTCCACTGCTGGGCTCCGGCGGGGCTGCGGGTCAGCTCCCACTCGTAGCCGAACAGGGTGTCGAAGTAGGTGTTGTCCCAGGCGGTCGGAGTCCTGGTCCACGCCCCTTCGATGCCGCTGGTGGTCGTGTGCACGCCCTTCCCGGTGCCGAAGGCGTTCTTCCAGCCGAGACCCTGCTGCTCGATCGGAGCGCCCTCGGGCTCAGGTCCGACCAGGGCTGGGTCGCCAGCGCCGTGGGCCTTGCCGAAGGTGTGGCCGCCCGCCACGAGGGCAACGGTCTCCTCGTCGTTCATGGCCATGCGAGCAAACGTTTCGCGGATGTCCCGGGCCGATCCCAGCGGATCCGGAACGCCGTTCGGCCCTTCTGGATTCACGTAGATCAGACCCATCTGGACCGCTCCCAGGGGGTCCTGGAGGTTCCGATTGCCGCTGTAACGCTCGTCGCCCAGCCAGGTGGTCTCCGGTCCCCAGTAGATGTCCTCCTCGGGCGCCCAGACGTCTTCGCGTCCACCGCCGAACCCGAAGGTCTCGAAACCCATGGACTCCAACGCGACATTGCCCGTCAGGATCATCAGGTCGGCCCAGGACAGTTTCTGTCCATACTTCTGTTTGATCGGGAGCAGCAGGGCGCGTGCCTTGTCGAGGTTGCCGTTGTCCGGCCAGCTGTTCAGCGGGGCGAAGCGCTGGGTCCCACTGGCAGCGCCGCCGCGGCCGTCCTCGATCCGGTAGGTGCCCGCGCTGTGCCAGGCCATCCGGATGAAGAATGGGCCGTAGTGGCCGTAGTCCGCCGGCCACCAGTCCTGTGAGGTGGTCATCAGCGTGGTGAGGTCCTGCTTCACCGCATCGAGGTCGAGCGTGGCGAACTCCTGGGCGTAGTCGAAGTCGACGCCCAGGGGATCGGCCATCGGCGAGCCCTGATGGAGCATCCGAACGCTCAACTGGTTCGGCCACCAGTGCTCATTGGCGGCGGAGCCGACCGCCGTGTGGGCGGAGTGTCCCCCGCTCATCACCGGACATCCGCCGGTGTGCTCATTGATGTCGAGGGCCTCGCTGTCAGGCATGTGGTGCTCCTTGGGGTGAGATGTGTCGGTCGGTGGGTGTGTTCTTCGAGTTGCGACAGGCGGGGCAGAGGCCCCAGTAGAGGACTTCGGCTTCCTCGATCACGAAGCCGTGGTCGTTCTGTGCGGTGAGGCAGGGCACGTCGCCGACGGCGCAGTCCACGTCGGCGGTGAGCCCGCACGAGCGGCAGATCACGTGGTGGTGGTTGTCTCCCACTCGACTCTCGAAGCGGGCCGCCGATCCGGCGGGTTGGATCCGTCGAACCAGTTGCTTGTCGACCAGAACCCCGAGCGAGTCGTAGACCGCTTGCCGGGAGACCGAGCCGATCAGTGCCCGCACGTCCTCGGTCAGGTCGTCGGCCGTGGCGTGGGGTCGAGCCGACACCGAGCGGAGAATGGCCAGCCGTTGTGCCGTGACCTGAACGCCGTGTCGCCGCAGGAGTTGATCGGGGTTCTCAGGCACAGGGGCATCGTGCCACTGATTCTGGGCGGTGTCAAGGATTGGAATAGATCCAGTCTCCACGAGTTTGTCCGGATTGACGACGGGCGCCGGCCCGGGAAGAGTCATCTCGTGACGCCGGAGCCCGTTCGTCGAACGAATCGTGAGATCCTCGGCATGTCGGCGGTCCTCCTCCCCTTCACCAGTTCAGGCACCATCGACTGGGATGCATTCGACGAGCATGTGGCCCGAACACACCACGCTGGTCTCGTTCCGGCGGTCAACATGGATACCGGCTACGTCCAACTCCTGGACGACACGGCCCGCCACGACGTGCTGGACCGCACCTCGGCGATCACCGGGGGAGCATTCGTTGCCGGGGCGTTCGTCCCCGATGAGCGAGGAGAGCCATTCCAACCGGATGCACTCGTGGCGGCTGCCTCGGCCGTGCGCACGCGAGGTGGCACACCGGTGGTGTTCCCATCGTGGGGACTGAACCAGCTTCCCGACGTCGAGTTGGTCGCCGCGTTGGGTCGCCTGGGGCGGTCGGTCGATCGATTCCTGGCGTTCGAGCTGGGCCAGATGTTCGTGCCGTACGGGCGTATCTACGGGCTCGACGCCTATCGGCAACTGATGGACATTCCGCAGTGCATCGGGGCGAAGCACTCGTCCCTGAGTCGGGTGTCGGAGTGGGATCGGCTGGCACTGCGCGACGCCCACCGGCCGGAGTTCCTGGTGCTCACCGGAAACGACCTGGCCATCGACATGGTCATGTACGGGTCGGACTACCTCCTGGGACTCTCCACCTTCGCCCCGGACCTCTTCGCTCGACGCGATCGACTGTGGGCGGCCGGCGACTCCGCCTTCTTCGAGCTGAACGACACCTTGCAGTACCTGGGGCAGTTCGCTTTCCGAGCGCCGGTTCCTGCCTATCGCCATGATGCGGCGATGTTCCTCGAGCTGCGAGGTTGGTCTGGCTCCGACCTCACGCCCCCGGGCGTACCCCGGCGTCCAGCAAGCGACCGTGAGGTGCTGGCCGACATCGCCGAACGCCTCGGAGTCCTGGCGTGATCCCACAGGTTCGCAAGCTCGCCACGATCGATCAGCTCCGGGGTCATCTCGACGCGCTCGGCATCGATCTGCCCATCGATGAGGTGGTCGACCCGAGCGGCGCTCTGGCTCAAACCCTCACGGTTTGCGACGGGAGCGCCGGTGACCGGGTGGTGTCGAACCGGTTCGCCATTCTTCCGATGGAGGGGTGGGATGCCACCGACGACGGTCGACCGACCGATCTGGTGCAACGGCGTTGGGAGCGATTCGGGGCCAGCGGCGCAGGCATCGTGTGGGCAGAGGCCACCGCCGTACGTCGGGACGGACGCGCAAATCCACGACAGTTGGTGCTCGACGCCAACAGCATCGGGGCGTTCGCATCGCTGCGCCGGCTCCTCGCTCCCGAGCAGCTCGTCGGGCTTCAGTTGACCCACTCCGGCCGCTACTCCCGCCCACTCGGTGCTCCGCTCCCCCGCATCGTCTACCGCCACCCGCTGTTGGACGGGCCGGTCGACGCCGACGATGCAGCGCTCCTGAGCGACGACGAGCTCGACGAGCTGGTCGACGAATTCGTGGGGTGCGCCCGGCTCGCCCACGAAGCCGGCTTCGACTTCGTCGATGTCAAGGCCTGCCACGGCTACCTGGGACACGAGCTGCTCTCGGCGATCGACCGCCCCGGTCGCTACGGAGGCGCCTTCGAGGGACGTACGCGATTCCTTCGTACCGTCATCGAAGGAATTCGGGCAGCGGTTCCGGGGCTGGCGATCGCCCTACGGCTCTCTGCTTTCGACGTCGTCCCACACGTCGCCGGATCAGACGGCGTCGGAGTTCCAGCCGTCGATGGGCCCTATCGTCACGCCTTCGGCGGCGACGGCACGGGCTCGGGCATCGATCTGAGCGAAGCGCACCAGGTGCTCGATCTCGTGGCCGGGCTCGGCGTCGGCCTCGTGTGTGTCACCGCAGGCAGCCCCTACTACTGCCCACACGTTCAGCGTCCGGCATTCTTCCCGCCCTCCGACGGCTATCGATCACCCGAGGACCCGCTCGTAGCGACCGCTCGCATGATCGACGCAACCGCAGAGCTCGCTACCGGTCACCCCGAGATCGCCATCGTTGGCTCGGGCTACTCCTACCTCCAGGAGTGGCTGGCGAACGTTGCGCAGGCAGTGGTGCGCAACGGCGGCGCCGCCAGTGTGGGACTCGGACGCATGGCGCTGTCCTACCCGGACCTCCCGGCGGACGTACTCGCCGGCGCGCCGGTCGATCGGCATCGCCTGTGCCGGACGTTCAGCGACTGCACCACTGCGCCTCGCGCCGGACTGGTCTCGGGTTGCTACCCGCTCGATCCCTTCTACAAGGCGCGGCCCGAGCGCATCGAGCTGGCGGCGAAGAAGCGCTCGCTCCGCGCCTCGCCCTGATCAGCGGTTTCCTAGGAGCGTCGGGAGGAGTGCCTGGGCGACCTCGGCCGGACGTTCCTCGTGTGCGAACAGCCCCGCGCCCTTCACCACGGCGAGGCGGGCGTCGGGAAAGGTCCCCACCATCTCCTCGGCCCAGGCGAGCGGGAAGTACGGGTCCTGATCGCCCCAGACGAGCTGAACCGGGACATCGATCTGCCTATGCAGTGCGGCCAGTTCGTCGATCATTCGAGGGTCGAAGCTGCGCAGCACCCTGGCCGCGGCGTCACGTAGCGCCGGCACCTCGTGTAACGGCCTCAGGAAGAACTCGTCGAACTCCCCGTCGAGCAGGGACGAGTCTGCGAAGGCGTCACCGAACAACAGCGCCGAGCGGCGAAGCCTTCGCCGTCCCGCCACCCAGCCGAGCGCCGCGCCGAGACCGGGTGCCCGGCGGATCCCCACGAAGGACTTGAACCGCCAGCTCATACCGTGGGACTGCTCGGTGTTGATCAGGCCCATCCCGGCCAGAC
>Ga0335394_10006971_pt1 | contig 12763 bp, 12 predicted proteins | sample MAT03_FD_205741 | JGI IMG/M metagenome (GOLD analysis project Ga0335394, IMG submission 205741) | Freshwater microbial communities from Lake Fryxell liftoff mats and glacier meltwater in Antarctica - MAT-03 (spades assembly) (version 2) ...
CGCCGGTCGAGTTCGGCTTCTACTACGACTTCGACCTCGACACCCAGCCGTCGGACGCCGACCTGAACTGGATCGCCGACCGGATGCGGCAGATCATCAAGGCGAAGCACCCCTTCCGCGTCCGCGAAATCACCGCCGCCGAGGGGCGCGAGCTGTTCAAGGACAACCCGTACAAGCTCGAACTCATCGACGGCCTGACCAACGGCCAGGACGAGTACGGCAACAGCGCCGCCGGCGCCCCGCTGCTGACCGTCTACCAGCAGGACACGTTTACCGACCTGTGCCGCGGCCCGCACGTCGAGACCACCCGCGACCTGGACTCGAAGGGGTTCAAGGTCACGCAGGTCACCGGCTCCTACTGGCGCGGCGACGAGAAGAACAAGGCACTCAAGCGCTTCCACGCCACCGCCTGGGCCAGCGAGGCCGACCTGAAGGCGCACCTGGAGCGCGTCGAGGAGGCCGCCCGCCGCGATCACCGCAAGCTCGGCCGCGAGCTGGAACTATTCGCAAACGAACCGGTGTTCGGGTCCGGCTTCCCGATGCTGCTGCCGAAGGGGGCGACGGTCCGCCGGCTGCTCGAGCAGTTCATCACCGACTACGAGCGGCACGCCGGCTACTGGCACGTCTACACGCCGGACGTGGCGAAAAAGGAGCTGTACCGCATCTCCGGCCACTGGGAGCACTACAAGGACGGCATGTTCCCGCCGATGGATCTGGGCGAGGGCGGCCAGGAGTGGGACGAGCTGTGCCTGCGGCCGATGTGCTGCCCGCACCACATCCAGGTGTACCAGGCGAAGCCGCGAAGCTACCGCGAGCTGCCGATCCGCATCGCCGAGCTCGGCAAGATGTACCGCTACGAGCGTTCCGGCGTCGTCGGCGGGCTCAGCCGCGTCCGCTGCATGACGCTCAACGACGCCCACCTGTTCGTGCGACCCGACCAGATCAAGGCGGAGATCGCTGGCGTCCTGAGCCTGATGAAGAAGGCGTATGCCGACCTCGGCATCGCCGAGTACCGGTTCCGGCTGTCGAAGCACGACCCGGCGAACAAGGAGAAGTACGTCGATAACCCGGCGATGTGGGAGAGCAGCACCAGTATCCTGCGCGAGGCGCTGGTCGAGTCGGGGCTGCCGTTCTTCGAGGCGGACGGCGAGGCGGCGTTCTACGGGCCGAAGGTGGACGTGCAGGTGAAGGACGTGCTCGGCCGGGAAGAGACGCTGTCCACGATCCAGGTCGATCAGCACCTGCCCGAGCAGTTCAAGCTGGAATTCAAGGACTCGGACGACACCGCGAAGCGGCCGGTGATGATCCACCGCGGCGTCATCAGCACGATGGAGCGGATGATGTCGTACCTCATCGAGCTGTACGCCGGCGCGTTCCCGCCGTGGCTCGCGCCGGTGCAGGTCGGCATCGTGCCGATCGCCGACCGGCACTTCGAGTACGCGGAGAAGGTCGCGGCGACGCTGCGGGAGAAGGACTTCCGCGTCGAGAACGACCTCGGCGACCGGCGGATGAACGCGAAGATCCGCGAGTTCCAGTTGCAGAAGGTGCCGTACGTGCTGGTGATCGGCGACAAGGAGATGGCGGCCGAGAGCGCCGCCGTGCGGCTCCGCAGCGGCGAAGACCTGGGGGCGAAGCCGGTGGCGGAGTTCGTGGCGCTGCTGGAGCAAGTGGTGAAGTCGCGGACGCAGAAGCTCGTGGGATAAGCGCGGGCGAGCGGCCCGCGTGAGCGGGCTGTTCCTTCGCGCGTCAGATGCGCTCCAGAACAGCCCTCTCACGCGGGCCGCTCGCCCGCCCTTTACTCTTCGGTCACGTCCGACGCCTGGAATTCGACGCCGATCAGCGCCGTCACCGGCACCTCCCGGCCGCGGTACTCGACGAGCCCGCGGCGCACCTGGACTCGCCACAGCATCGTCTCCTTCGCCCCCCGCACCGCCTTCGCCAGACTCTCCCTCCCGTCGGTCGTGACCACGTACTTCCGGCTCTGGCCGGGGCCGAGCGGCTGGTCGTCGCCCTCCTGTGCCCGCTCGTAAGCCCGCTTCACTTTGGGGGCGTAGGGCCACGCCACGGCACCGCCGGCGAACGGCTCCTTCCCCACCACCAGGGCCGTCGGCGGCTTGTCGGCCTCGTAGGCATTGCGATTAAACGCGGGGTCGAGCGGGTGAAACGTCAGGTCGGACGACGTGTTGCGGACGTTCAGCGTCAGCACGACCCCGCGCGGCAGCGTGGAGGTCTCGGACTTCCCGCCCTTGTCCGGCTCCCGGACCACGACCAGCTTGCGGACCGCGACGGCGACCGGCTCGACCTCCACGTCACCGACGATGACCTTCTTGCCGAGGCCGGCGCGCAGCTCGGGCGGGAGCGGGCCGTCGAGCGGCACGGCGATCTTGCCGGTCTTCTTGCGGTCGGCCGGCGGGAACTGGCCGCGGTCGTCCGGGATCAGCGACAGCGGGTGACCGTCCGGCGCCTTGCCGCCGTCGCGGATGAACAGCCCGTACACCGCCAGCACGGTCGTGAGGAGGGCGTAAGGAATCAGCACGAAGAAGCCGACCTTGAAGAGCATGTTCGGGCCGCCGCCCGCGGCCGGGGCGGGCCGGCCGCGGTCCGGGCGGGGGCGGCGCTCGCGGGGCGGCTCGTCGACGGGAAGCGGTACGGGGGCGGCGGCCGGCGCGGGGTAGGTCGCAACCGGGGGCGGCGCTTGCTCGAAGCTGGCCCACGGATTCGCGGTGGCGGCGACGGCTGGCGGCGGTGGGTACGCCACGACCGCGACCGGCGGCGGGGACGGCGTCAGCGGCACCACGGCCGGCGTCGGGTAGGCGGGCGCGGCGGCGAACCCCGCGAACGGATCGGCAGAAGTTGCGGCCGGCGGCGGCGGCGAGAACACCGCCATCGGGGGCGGAGGCAGCGCGACCGGTGGTGGCAGCTCGGGGACCGGCTGTTGGCCGGGGTCGCTTCCGAACACGTCGTCGCTTTCATCAACGGCCTCGCCGAAGATGCTGTCCTGGGTCGCGGGGTCCGGCAGGTTGAAGACCGGGAAGTCCGCGGCGGGCGGCGGCGGCGCAACCGGTGGCGGAGGTGGCGCCAGGGGTGGTGGCGGCGGCGGCACGGGCGGCGCCGGGGCGGGTGCGACGAGCACTTCCTTACAGTTCGGGCAGCGGACCTTGCGGCCGAGCAGCTCGGGGCCGACGCCCATCTTCTTGCTGCAGAACGGGCAGGGAAAGGTGGTCGGGATCATCGGCACTCGGGGCGTGACACCGGGGTGTCACGGGTGGGGGGCGGGGGGAAGGTGATGCCATCATACCCGCTACCGGAACCACCGCCAGTCCCGCACGTCCCACCACGGCCGCGGCGGGATGTCGAGCGGCGTCTCCCACAAGATCAGCGTGCACTCCCGCTTCACGTTCGGCATCATGTAGACGATCTTCTCCTTCGGCGTCACGCCTTCCATGTCGAACAAGAACGACACCACCCGGCAGCCGGGCCGCATCTGCTGAATCTTCGGGATCAGCTTGACGTTCAGTTCGGGGAGGAGGAACAGCGTCAGGACGGTGGCCGGGCGCAGGTCCACGCTGCTGTCGAAGATGTCGCCCTCGCGGATCTCGACCAGCTCGCCCACCCCGGCGTCGGCGACCTTCTGGCGGGCGATGGCGGCGACGTGCGGCTGAATCTCGTAGCCGACGCCGCGGCAGCCGTGCTTCTTCGCCGCCGTCACCAGGAACCGGGCGTCGCCGCAGCCGAGGTCGTAGACCACGTCGTCCTTCGTCACCCGGGCCATGTCGAGCATCTTGTCCACGGCGTCCTGCGGCGTCTCCTTGAACACCACGTCCACGCGGCCGGGCGGGCGGACGTCTCGCTCGACCCACGCCATGACCCCGAACCAGACGCCCGCCAGGGCGGCGACGAACAGCACGTAGGCCACCACCCGAAGCTTCCCCCGCCGGCTCACGATTCCCCCCCGGTCGCGCGGACCACCACCACCGTGCGGTCGTCGGTCGTCGGCACCCCGGCCGTGTACGTCGCCCACGCCGCGAGCAGCGCCGCCAAGTCGTCGGCCGCGGCGTCGCACACCGGCCGCAGCGCCGCGCCGACGCCGGCGGTGCCGAACATGTCACCGGCCGCGTTCGCCGCTTCCAGAATGCCGTCGGTCACGACTGCCACCCTGTCGCCGGGGACGAACGTGGTCGATTGTTCGGGGTACGACTCGGTCGGCTTGATCCCGAGCGGCAGGCGCTGGGCGCGGTTGAGAGTGGTGCGGGTGCCGTCGGCCCGGACGACGAGCGGCGGGGCGTGGCCGGCGCTGGCGTAGGTGAGGCCGTGATTCGCGGGGTCGAACACGACGGCGAACGCGGTGACGAAGCTGCCGGTGGGCCGCGTGTAGCGGCGGGCCAGGTGGGCGTTCAGCTGCGTGAGGAGGCTGCTCGGGCAGGCGCGGTCGGACTCGTGGAGCGTGTGGGCGATGCTGTGCGTCATGGCCATCAGGACCGCGGCGGGGGCGCCGTGGCCGCTGGCGTCGGCGACGAGGACGCCGAGCCGGCCGGCGGGGAGCGGGAAGAAGTCGTAGTAGTCGCCGCCGGCCCGCGCGGCGGCGCGGTAGTCCACGGCCACGTCGAGGCCGGGGATGTGTGGCACGGCGTCGGGCAGGAGCGCCTTCTGGATGTCGGCCACGGCCTTCATCTCGAAGTCGGCGGCGTCGAACGCCCCCTTGACCGCCTGCGACAGGACGAGCGTCTGCGTGGCCCGCCCGAACAGGTTGCTGAGCATGACCAGGTCGGGGAGGCGGTCGCGCGCGAAGGCGTCCGGCTCCTCGCGGGCCAGCACGACGGCGTTGACCGCGACGCCCTGTTCGAAGTGCGGGATGGCGAAGACCGTCCGCTGCCCGGCGAGGTAAACCGACGCCGGGTCGTCGTCGCGGATGTTCAGGTCGGGGATCAGGCGCGGTTCGTCGGCGTACAGCAACTCGGCGAGGACGCCGCCGCGGTGGACGGGGAGGCGCTCCGGCTCCGTCCACGGGTTCGCGGAGTCCTTCCACAGGCTGCACCGCGTGACGCGGTACTCGGGGACGCGCAGCCCGCGGCGCGAGATGGACAGCCGACGGGTGACGGGGAACAGTTCGTCCATCCGGCGGGAGAAGAGGGCGTACATCTCCTGCGGGTCCGAGGAGCGGCTGAGGGCGCGCATCAGGTCCACGCTGGCGGCGAGGCGGCCGCGCCAGTTCCGGGACTCGGTGTCTAACGGGTTCGTCGTCGCCGACATTGCCGCCTCCGCGGCTGGCCCCCGGAGGGGCGGCGGGCGTCCAGCGCCCCACTAGACCGCACACCTGGCGACGACGCAAGCGGGAAGCGCAAAAAAGAAAGCCCGGGAACGGCCGTCCCCGGGCTTCGTCGGTGCTCACGGGATTAGCCGTTCTTGGCGCCCGCGTCCACCTTGGCCTCCTCGTCGTCGTTGCGGGCCTCGGTGGCCTTCTCGTCGATGCGGTTCTTGGCCTTGTCGATCTGCTGCTTGGCCCAGTCCTTCACCTCGGTCGCATTCTCGCCCACCTTGTTCGCCGCCTTCTGCGCGGCCTCGGCGACCGTGTTCCCAGCTTCCGTGAGCTTCCCGCCGATCGTGTCCGCCATCGGTGTCTCCCGTTCGAGTTGTCGTGAAGCCGGGGTTATCGGCCCGGCGCCGGTTGCGAATAGTAATGCAGTCGCCGTGCCAAACGACCTGGGGTAGAACGACACCGCACCCGTGGAGGTCAAAATGCGTCGGCTCTCGTTCCTGGCGGTCGCGCTCGCGTCGGCCCCGCTCGTCGCCCAGCCGGCGGCCCCTGCCCCGCGTCACGTCGTGCGGGCGGCCATCGAGTCGTCGCTGCCGACCGCTGGGGGGAACATCCGCCAGTTCGCGTTCGACGGCGACCCGAAGACCGGCTTCGCGTCAGTCGGCAGCCCGAAGGCGGGTGACCACCTGACACTGGTCTTCGACGCCCCCGTCACGTTGCGGTCGGCATCCCTGGTCACCGGCCGGGTGGACGGAACGGACACACTGCCCGCCGCCGCGTGGGAGGTTTCCACGGACGGCACGAAGTTCACACCCGCCGGGCTGGCGACCGGCGGGTACGGTGGTATCCAGGCGCACGGCCCGGTCCGTGCCCTCCGGCTTCGTGTCAATCACGACCTCACCCACCCGCTGGTCGTCCGCGAGTTCACCATCGACACCGAGCCGAAGGTCGTGCCATTCCGCCACCCGATCGAGTTCGTCCTGGACGTGACCGACGCCCCGGAAATGAAGGCGTGGGGCGACAAGGTGGTGCGCGTCTGCGAGCGCGAGTACCCGGACATCTGCACCTTTCTCGCCAGCGACGGCTACACGCCGCCGACGCAGTTGCGGATGACGCTCAAGAGTGCCTACGGCGGCGTGGCCGAGGCCGGCGGATCACCGGCTCGGTCAAATACTTCAAGAGCCGCCCCGACGACATCGGCGCGATGGTTCATGAGACCGTTCACTGCGTTCAGCAGTACAAGGGGCGCGGCAACCCCGGCTGGCTCGTCGAGGGGATCGCCGACTACGTCCGCTTCTGGCGGTTCGAGCCGGGGAAGGCCGGCCGACTGATCCCGGAGAAGGCCCAGTACAACGCCAGCTACCGCACCACGGCGGCGTTCCTGGCGTACGTCACCGACCGCTACGACCGGCAGGCGGTGCCGAAGCTCAACGCGATATGTCGGGAAGGCCGCTACACCCCCGCGGCGTGGCGAACCCTGACCGGCAAGGACGTGGAGGAACTGAACCAGGAGTGGCGGCAGTCGCTCGCCCGCTGACCAGCCATGACCGTCACCGACGACACGACCGACCTGCCGACGCCGACCGGGCCGATGCGGACGTACCTGTACGCGCCGCACGAGCCCGGCCGGCCGCCGGTCCGCCGCCCCGGCGTCGTGCTGTACTCGGAAATCTTCCAGCAGACGGCCCCGGTCCGCCGACTGGCGGTGCAGTTGGCATCGCTCGGCTACCGGGTCGCGGTGCCTGAGGTGTACCACGCGCACGAGCCCGCGGGCTGCGTCCTCGGGTACGACGACGCCGGTAAGACGCGCGGCAACGCCCTGAAGCAACTCGTGAAGGTGGCCGAGTTCGACGACGACATCGCGGCCGCGGTGGCGTTTCTGAAGGAGCACCCAGCCGGCACCGGGGCCGTGGGTGCGGTCGGAATCTGCCTCGGCGGACACCTCGCCTTCCGGGCCGCGCTGCACCCGGACGTGCGCGCCGCGGCGTGCTTCTACCCGACCGACCTGTACACAGGCACGCTCGGCGGCGGAGCCGACTCGCTGGCCCGCGCCGGCGACATCCGCGGCGAGCTGTTGATGGTATTCGGCCGGCAAGACCCGCACGTCCCCGCGGCCGGTCGGCGGGCGATCTACGACGCCCTCGACGCGGCCGGCGTGTGGTTCACGTGGCACGAGTTCAACGCCGCCCACGCCTTCCTCCGCGATGAAGGCGACCGCTACGACCCCGCCGCCGCCCGGCAGGCGATGGGGCTCGCGGCGGCCCTGTTCGGGCGCACACTGCTTTCGTAGGTCGGGCCGAGTCTTCGAGGCCCGACGCGGGGCGCGAACCGCCGACGGTGGAAACCCCGGCGCGCCGACGGAACAGGGTCTTCGCGCGAGTGATTGACGCCCCGCGTCGGGCCTCGAAGACTCGACCCGACCTACGAAGACAAGGACCGTCCGTCATGCTCGCTGCCCGCGTCCAACACTTCACCGAGTCCGTGATCCGCGAGACGACGCGGCTCGCGCAGCGGCACGGCGCTGTCAACCTCGGCCAGGGGATGCCCGACTTCGACCCGCCGGAGGAGGTGAAGGACGCCGCCTGCCGGGCCATCCGCGACGGGTTCAACCAGTACGCCGTGACGTGGGGCATCGCCCCGCTGCGGGCCGCCATCGCCGACAAGGCCCGCACCTTCAACGGCCTCGCCTGGGCCGACCCGGACGAGCACGTCACCGTGTGCTGCGGGGCGACCGAGTGCCTGATGGCGACGATGCTGGCGCTCATCGATCCGGGCGACGAGGTGGTGATCTTCCAGCCCTTCTACGAGAACTACGCCCCCGACGCGCTGCTCACCGGCGCCGCGCCGCGCTGGGTGCGGCTGAATCCGCCGGACTGGTCGTTCGACCCGGCCGAGCTGAGGGCCGCGTTCGGGCCGCGCACGAAGGCCGTCATCCTGAACACGCCGAACAATCCGACCGGCAAGGTGTTCACCCGCGCGGAACTGACGCAGGTCGCGGAGCTGTGCCAGGAGTTCAACGCGGTCGCCATCTCGGACGAGATTTACGAGTACATCCAGTTCACCGACCGGCCGCACGTCAGCATCGCGTCGCTGCCGGGGATGGCCGACCGCACGGTGACCATCAGCGGGCTGTCGAAGACGTTCACCGTCACCGGCTGGCGGCTCGGCTACACCGTCGCGCCGGCCGCGATCACCGCCGGCATTCGCAAGGCTCACGACTTCCTGACCGTCGGCGCCCCGCACCCGCTCCAGGTGGCCGGGGTCGCGGCGATGGCCCTGCCGAAGTCGTACTTCGACGGCCTCCGCGACCACTACCGCACCCGCCGCGACCTGTTCCTGCCGTACCTCCTCGAAGCGGGATTCGTCGCCCGCCCGCCCGACGGGGCGTATTACGTCATGGCCGACTTCTCGGCGCTCTCGACCCTCGACGACGTGGCGTTCGTTCGCCGCATGATCGAGACGGTCGGCGTGGCCGGCGTGCCGGGGAGCAGCTTCTTCCGCCCGAAGGACGCGGGCCGGACGCAGGTCCGGTTCATGTTCGCCAAGCGGGAGGAGACGCTCCGCGACGCGGGCGAGCGGCTGCTGCGGCTGCGGGCCGCAGAATAACCGGCCCGGGTGGACCGTCTACCCGGGTGCCGACTACCAATCCGTGTGTCCACTACGAGGAGTTTCAACCCATGAAGGCACTGTTGTTCACCGCCGCAGCCGCGGCCCTGACGCTGGCCGTCGGTGTGCAGGTCGGCAACGGGCAGGAGAAGGCCATGACGCCGCTGACCGGGAAGATGAAGGGGATCGACGGCAAGGACATCGACCTCGGGCAGTACAAGGGGAAGGTGGTGCTGGTGGTGAACGTGGCGAGCCGGTGCGGGTACACGAACCAGTACAAGGGCTTGCAGGAGCTGTTCGACCAGTACGGCAAGGACGGGCTGGTGGTGCTGGGGGTGCCGTCGAACCAGTTCGGCGCCCAGGAGCCGGGCACCGAGGAAGACATCGCCAAGTTCTGCTCCGCGAACTACAAGGTCACCTTCCCGATGACCGCGAAGGTGGACGTGAAGGGGCCGGGCAAGGTGGACCTCTACAAGGCGCTGACCGCGGCCACCCTCCGCGACGGGAAGACGGAGGAGGTGGGCTGGAACTTCGAGAAGTTCCTGATCGGCCGCGACGGGCGGGTGATCGCCCGGTACAAGTCGGCCGTGGCTCCGGAGTCGAACGAGCTGCAGACGGCGGTCCGCGACGCGCTGGCGAAGAAGTAAGGCGAGCAGAAAGCCCACCCGTCGCAGCGGGTGGGCGTTGCCCCGGAGTATGATGTCCCGGGGCAACCATGTCACACCTCTGGCACGTCCGCGGCCACCGCTTCACGATCGGCACCCGGCCGCTCGTGATGGGGGTCGTAAACGTCACACCCGACAGCTTCTCCGACGGCGGCCGCTTCCTCGACCCGTCGGCCGCAATCGACCACGCCCTCGCCCTGGCCGCCGACGGCGCCGACGTCCTCGACGTCGGCGGCGAATCGACGCGCCCCGGCGCCCCGGTCGTGAGCGAAGTCGACGAGCTGGCCCGCGTCCTTCCCGTGGTCGCGGGGTTGGCGAAGTGCACGGCCGTGCCGCTGTCCGTGGACACGATGAAGGCCGCCATCGCCCGCCGCTGTCTCGACGCGGGTGCGGCGATCGTTAACGACGTGTCCGGCCTCACGGCCGACGCCGACATGCCCGCGGTCGTCGCCGCGGCGGGTGCTGGCGTGGTCGTGATGCATATGCAGGGAACGCCGCAGACGATGCAGCAGAACCCGACCTACGACGACGTGGTCGGTGAAGTCGTGGCGTATCTCGAAGCGCGATTGCACGCCCTGTCCGCAGTCGGTATTCCCCCCGACGCGGTGTGCCTCGACCCCGGTATCGGTTTCGGGAAGACACTCGACCACAACCTCGCGCTGCTCGCCCACCTCGACGTGGTCGCCGCCATCGGCCGGCCGGTGTGTCTGGGGGTGAGCCGCAAGGGGTTCATCGGGAAATTGTGCGGCCGCGAGCCCGCCGACCGCGGTGCGGGGTCGCTGGCCGTGGCGTGCTTCGCAGCCGCGCGGGGGGCGGCGCACGTGCTGCGCGTTCACGACGTGGCCGCAACCCGCGACGCGGTCGTGCTGCTCGACGCGATCGACCGCTCTCGCCGCGCGATCGTCGCCACTGGTACAATCCCGACGCCGCCCTGACCCGCACCCGGAACCGCCTTGAACGCCGACGTTGCACTTCACCGGCCTGTCTCCAGCGAGTTGGCGGACCTCTGCCGCGACATGGCCGACCGCGCCCGTGCCGCCGCCGACGCGCTCGGCTCCGTCCGCACCGACGCCAAGAATCGCTGGCTACTCGCCGCGGCTGCCGCGCTCGAAAGCCGGTCCGCCGAGATTCTCACCGCGAACGGCGACGACGTGGCCGCCGCGCCCGGCTACGGCCTCAACGCCGCCGCGATCGACCGCCTCACGCTCACCCCGGCCCGCCTCAAAGCCGCGGCCGACGGGCTCCGGCAAGTTGCGGCGCTGCCCGACCCGGTGGGCGAAGTCCGCGAGGGCGGGCGGCGGCCGAACGGGCTGGAGGTGCTCAAGGTCGGCGTGCCGCTCGGCGTCGTGTTCTTCATCTACGAGAGTCGGCCGAACGTGACCGTGGACGCGGCCGGGCTGTGCGTCAAGAGCGGCAACGCGGTCATCCTCCGCGGCGGCAAGGAAGCCATTCACTCGAACACCGCCCTCCACCGCGTCCTGGCGGCCGAACTCCCCGCCTGCGGCCTCCCCGCCGACGCCGTGCAGTTGGTGACGACGACCGACCGGGAGGCCGTCGGGCACCTGCTGCGGCTCGGCGACCGGATCGACCTGGCGATCCCGCGCGGCGGCGAGAGCCTGATCCGCCGCGTGGCCCGTGAGGCGACCATGCCGGTGCTGAAGCACTTCGATGGCAACTGCCACGTCTACCTCGACCGCTCCGCGGACCCGGACATGGCCGAGCGCATCGTGGTGAACGCGAAGTGCCAGCGGCCCGGCGTGTGCAACGCCGCCGAGAGTCTGCTCGTTCACGCCGCCGTCGCCGACACGCTCCTGCCGCGCGTCGCCGCGGCGCTTCTTGCAAAGGGTGTAGAACTGCGCGGCTGCGACGAGACGCGGAAGCGGGTGCCGTCGGCGAAGGCGGCGACCGAGGCCGACCACCGGGCCGAGTTCCTCGACCTGGTGATGTCGGTGAAGGTGGTGGCGGACCTGGACGCGGCGGTTCGCCACATCAATGCCTACGGCTCGAAGCACACCGACGCGATCGTGACGGCCGACCTGGCGGCGGCGCGGCGGTTCACGGAGCGGATCGATTCCGCGGCCGTGGTGGTGAACGCGAGCACGCGGTTCAACGACGGGTTCGAGTTGGGGCTCGGTGCGGAGATCGGCATCAGCACCGACAAGTTCCACGCCCGCGGCCCGTGCGGGCTGCGCGAGCTGACGACGTACAAGTACGTCGTCACCGGCGACGGACAGGTGAAGGGTTGAAAGCCCGCTGAGGGAGAAGGGAGGGAGCGATGATACGCGACGACATACGCCGGCTCACGCAGCCCTCCCGTAGCTCAGCGGCAGAGCGTCGGCCTTATAAGCCGGTGGTCGCGGGTTCGAGCCCCGCCGGGAGGACACGCCTCGCGACTTACCACCCGTACCCGCGCTGAGGTGCAATAATGGGACGGTGCTTCCAGGCCGCGTGCGGAACATGCCGCCACACCTTTATGGTGACGGAGGGAGGCGGGTTCAGTTTCGACGCGCTCCGCTGCAACCGCTGTGGGGCCGACACGACCGTCGCACACGCGGATGTGTCGGACGACTACTTGGCGATGCTCAAAGGGTTCGGCTGCGAGGGAACGGAGCCCGATGGGGCGGACTGGCGGACGTACCCGGGCGAGCCGATCACGAACGACGAGTACCGCCGGCGGGTGGAAGTGAAGGCCGGCGTATGCCCGTGTGGCGGGCAGTTTTCTTACGACGCCCCGCCGCGTTGCCCGGCCTGCCGATCGGACGCGGTCACCGACAATAAACTCGAATCGATTCGATTCGACTGACCCCGTCCCGGTTCATCGCTGGTCACGGTGGTTTCGCGGAGGGTGGTATGGCGAACGACCCTACACCTGAGGACGGCGGCCACTGGCACACGACAGCTGACGGCCGTTCTCTTCCCGCCATCCCCTACGGGAGCGAAGCCGACGACTGGGGTGCCGATCGGCAACCGTGCCACGACTGCGGTGTGCTGAAGGGGGAATACCACTTCCCAGGCTGCGGGGTTGAGCGGTGCCCGAACTGCGCCGGACAACTTGCCTCGTGCTACTGCGATTTCGAGGGTGACGAGGGAGAGGACGAAGGCGGTGACGAGGCTGTCGCGTAGGCGCCGTTACGGAGTCGAGGTCATGCTGGGCGGGGTGTTCGCACTGGTCGCCGTGGCGGGGCTGTTCTGGCTGGCGTACCGCCGGCCGCGGCCCCGTCGGTGGCTCATTCCCCGC
>Ga0335394_10006975_pt1 | contig 12761 bp, 10 predicted proteins | sample MAT03_FD_205741 | JGI IMG/M metagenome (GOLD analysis project Ga0335394, IMG submission 205741) | Freshwater microbial communities from Lake Fryxell liftoff mats and glacier meltwater in Antarctica - MAT-03 (spades assembly) (version 2) ...
GCGAAATGTGAGTTTTGAGACGATGGGTGCAAGCGCCACCACCTTTCCACAAAGAATGATGCTCCGCATTGGAGGAATGTTTTTGGCTCTCACCCTCCCACCAGCCTCCCTATTCCCCTCCTCCTCTTCGGTCCGCCAAAAACAGCACGCGGGGTCGCTTTCTCGCCCGCCCACCGACCTCCCTATTCCCTTCCTCCTCGGCGCTCCCCAATGCATCGCGGATGAAATCCGCATAGGACTTCCAACCCGCTCCAATCCAAGCGTGTCGGACTCTTCACCGGGCCTGTTCAACCATGGATTGATGCGGGCTCGGGCCGCATCAATCCTTTGCGTTTAGGCGTCGCGGGTATTCGGAACAGTCTCATTCAGGTCAAGAGGGTTGATTGGAAAGTATGGTGGTGCCGTAGTCCGCACCTGCTCGTCGAACCAGAGCACAAAAGACTCGGCTACCTGCTTGAACGAATGAACGCTACATGACGCCGCCCCAAACGTGTCATCTGGAAGCGAGTAGAGAATGCGGACGTGCTCGCCTGGAGGGCAAACGACCATAATGTTGAAGCCGTCGAATGGCTCACCGGCGAACGTGAGAAAGTAGTAGCGCCCGAGACGCTCCCAATCGGAATTATCGGCAACGCGGTAATCATGCTCTACGGCTGCATATATCTCTGCATCGGACAATCCTGTAAAAGACTCATCCCAAAAGCTCTCGATGGCAGGATAAACGTCTCGAATTTGGCTTACGGCGTGGAAGAGCGAGCAATGGTTCTCGCGGATGTCGCCGAGCCTGAGGCCTTGAATGACGATGGATATGCGACCGAAGCCGCTCCACTCCGGGCCGTAAGGCTCGTGATACGCCTCAATCGCAAAATCTGTTGGCTCTCCGAAAATCATGACGGGCTAGCGACGCCTAACTTTGTATTATGCGAATCTTCGATTCCATAATACTGGGCTGGTTTCGTATGATTTGAATTTTTTATTCATTTTACATAAGAAGGATTCGTATCACTATTTTTGACATTCGTATTACATGACAACGCCTATCAAGCCCGAATGATTGGATCAAGTCCGGAAAGTGATGCGGTTGCGGCATCGCAGCCGCGGGACAGGAGATACTTTCCAAGGAAAGAGCGGGAAAAGCGGTCTGAGGAAACCGTGAGGTTCGTGGAGTGCGGTGTGAAGCGCAGCGAAGCACCGCTTTGGAAGGCAGGTCATTTTCAAGAGAAACCGCCGAAGCTACGTCTGGGCTGCTGTTGGAAGCTGGGTATCTGATCTACCGAAGCTGGCCGTAATCCCACCATCAGCCAAAGCGGTGCTTCGCTCCACACCACACTCTAAAACCTTCGGCGTTTACATGCCGACAAAACGCACGCGTTGTGTGCGTTTTGTAGCCCATCCCACCATCCAGGCAGTAACCTGCACTTCTCACACTTTTTTGCTTGAGCGAAGTTTTGCGATAGAACGCTGGTGACGGAAATAGGCCGGCGAAGCCGGATGGGGAGCGCGTGCGACCCCGCGTGCAGTTTTTGGCGACCCGCTGAAAACCTCCAAAACATAAGGCGAAGCCCTCCATCTTTCCAAGGGCGTGATGCTGCGCATGGTGTTTTAGAAGTTTTTGGCGGGTCGCCAAAAACTGCACGCGAGTCGCGTGCGCTCCCCATACATCCGCTTCGCCGGTGTAAACGATCTGTCTGCTTTTTTCAGTAATGTGTGAAAAATGCGGGGTAATAGCATTTCAAAGCTGAGCTTGGGAACGAGGAAAACCTTTGCGTCTTTGCGCGAGACCATTTTCTGGCGGCTACTCAGCCACCGGCTTCGGCGCTTTGAGCAGCAAGGTGAACACCGCGGCGGCTATCATGAAGGTTGCGGCCCATGTAAAGGCGGTCTGGTAACCCTGATTTACCAAAGCGAGATCGGCACCTAGGAGTGGACGTTGCATATGGGCGAGTGTGACGGGTAATGGAAGGGATGCGAGTAGCGGACCGAGGTAGCGGCCGAGGCTGCCAGCGGCTGTGTTCAAGGCGAGCGCGCGACCTTGGGCTCGCCCGTGTACGTAGCGCGAGACCATTCCGCTGAAGATGGGAACAGACAGACCGTTCCCCAACGCCATCAGTGCGCAGGCGGCGAGAAATTGCCCGGTGCCGTAGGTGCGCGGGAGCCACCAAAGGCTGAACGCAAGGATGAGGCAGCCCGCAAACGCGAGCTGCTTTTCGATCGGACGCTTCAGTAATCGCCGCAGCAAACCTCCCTGCACCAGCACGCCCATCAGGCCGACAAATGCGAACGCATAGCTCATCTGCGCGCGGGAGTAACCGAGGTGATCCGCGCAAAACAACGAGAACAGAAGATGCACGAATGCAAAACCGATGGTGGAAAGCAGGGAGGCAATCAGCGTGAAAGAGACGAACGACGCGCGTCCGTCGGCGAAGACTTCGGAAAGCGGCGCGGGTTGGGTCGGATGATCCCGCTTCTCCGGTGGAAGTGTCTCGGGCAGTTTCATCACGACGAGCACCACGTTTACGATGGAGAGAACTCCTGCAAAATAAAACGGAGCGGCCGGACTGAAGAAATGGGAAAGCAGTCCGCCGATCGCGGGCCCGAGCATGAAGCCAAGCCCGAACGCCGCGCCGATAAAGCCCATGGCCTTTGAGCGGTCTTCCGGCTTGGTGACGTCAGCGATGCAAGCCTGCGCCGTGGCGATGTTGCCGCCACTTGCGCCATCGATGATGCGTCCGAGAAAAAGCATCCACGGCGCAAAGGCTGCGCCCGTTACGAAGTAGCCGATTGCCGTTCCGATGATGCTGACGATGAGCACGCGCTTGCGCCCCACGCGATCCGAGATTTTTCCAAAAATCGGCGCGGTAAACAGCTGCACGAGCGAAAAAACACCGACGAGCCAGCCGAGTGATTCGGGCGACATTTTAAAAGGCGCATTCTTGGCGTATTCCGGCAGGACGGGAATTACGATTCCGAAGCCAACCATGTTCACAAAGATCGTCAGAAAAATGATCCCGAGCGTCGTGTGCTTTTTAATATGCTCGGCTCTCTCCGGCGTGAGTTCTTCGGTGGGCATCGAGTGGGCGAGTTTTAAGTGTTAAATTTTAAGAAAAGGCAGGTGCTGAGACACACCTTACTTTTGGATCCCAGCGGTGAGCTGCTCGGCAATGGCGAGGAATGTTTTGGAAATGGCGCTCTCCGGATCGGCGGCGGCGATGGGCAAACCGCGGTCGCCGGATTCGCGCGTGGCTATATCGATCGGCACCTGACCCAGCAAAGGAACGCCGAGTCGGTCTGCTTCGCGTTTCCCGCCGCCTTCTCCGAAAATGTCGTAACGTTTGCCGTCACTCGGGCAGAGGAAGTAGCTCATGTTCTCGATCAACCCCAGCACAGGCACATTCACTTTCTCAAACATCGTAGCGGCCTTGCGCGCATCAATCAGCGCGACCTCCTGAGGGGTGGAGACGATCACTGCGCCTGCGAGCGCCACCGTCTGCACGATGGTAAGCTGGATGTCTCCGGTTCCCGGAGGTAGATCGAGGATGAGATAATCCACGCCATCCCAGTTCACCTGACGCAAAAACTGCTGGATGTATTTCGTGACCATGGGGCCGCGAAGAATGGCGGGTGCGCCATCATCCAGCAGAAAGCCCATGCTCATGAGTTTGAGACCGTGGCGTTCGATGGGGATGATGCGGTTGTCCTCATCGGCGAAAGGACGTTCGTTCGTTGCAAACATCAGCGCGATGCTGGGTCCGTAAAGATCGCAGTCGCACAAGCCGACTGTGTGTCCCTGTGCCGCGAGCGAAAGCGCGAGATTTGCGGAGACCGTGCTCTTGCCTACACCGCCCTTGCCGCTGGCGATCGCGATGACGTGTTTGACGCCGGGGATTTGATTCACTGCCGCCGCGCCGCCTGCCGGTGTCGTTGCCGAAGGAGCCGCCTGAATATCGATCCGAATCGTGACTTTTCCCACGCCCGGCAGCGCTCCGAGTGCGGCTTCGCTATTTGCTTTGATCTGTGCCGGGATGTTTGGGTCGTTCGTCGCGAGGGCCATTTGCACTATCACGTCGGCGCCGCTGACCTGCACATCTTTTAAGAGACCAAACGAGACAATATCCCGGCTAAAACCGGGGTATTTGATGGTGGAAAGTGCTGAGCGGACGTCGTCGGGAGTAGGCATGGAAAATTGGAGGCGCATACGAGAACCACGCCACCCGGATTTACACAAGCTTACAAAAGGGCGGCGAATGAAGAAGGAGGAAGGATAAAGGAAGAAGGTCGAGGCGCTTCGCGCTTGGTTGAAAGAGGGTGAGGTTTCGATTCCACTTCTCCTATCGTGCGAAGCACCTGACCCTTTTTCCTTCTTCCTTTCCCCTCACACCTTGCGTCCGAAGAAGGCAGAAAACGCAGAGCGTGCCACGACTTGGCGGACTTTTGAGCGGGGGACTTTGAGGCGATGTGTCGTTTGAAGAGGGGATTGCTGACGTAAAAGCTGGAGTGTGGAAACGGCCAGGAGGTAGGGGACTGCACAGGCAAACCGGACGCGACGCTGGCGGATGGCGTTGATGTAGGCGGCGGTATCGATGAGCAGGGCTTCGGCGCGGGCAAGCCATCGGTCGAAGACGGGTTGCGCGGTAGTCGCTTTTTCCATCAGTTCACCGGGCTCAACGCCAGCGGCTTTCAACTCATCGGCTGGCAGATAGCAGCGCCCATTTTTCAAGTCCTCCGGCAGATCGCGCAGGATATTCACGAGCTGTAGCACCTTTCCAAAACTGACGGCGAGCTTGAGCAGATCGTCATCTGGGATGGTGGAGTATTTGGGGAAGTGCGACAGGCAGACGCGGGTCCAGAATTCGCCCACACTTCCTGCCACGCAATAAGTATAGTGTTCCAGTGCCGCTGCATCGGGCAACGCCGTGCACTCGCCTTTTGCGGCGAAAACCTGCAAGTCGTCGGACTGACCTTCGATGATGTGACGCATCACCTGGAGCGTGAGCTTCCGGTCGGACGGTTTGAGTTTATGGAAATGCTCCAGGCATTCCGGCAGCGCATCCAACAGCGCCTGTTCACCGAGATGATCGGGTTTGATTGTCGTTTGGATTGTGGCGATCGCGCCGGCGTCTGGCTTGTCTTCGAGCAACTGTTGAAAGCATTTCAAAGTCGCGAGCAATTCATCCGGCGGGTTGGAGCAGGAATCCGCGATGGTGTCGCTCGCACGCGCAAGGAGGTAGGCGATGCTGATGGGTTTCCTCACTTCCGGGGGTAAAAAACGGAGGCTCAGATAAAAGGAGCGCGAGACCGATTTGAGAATGGGGTTGAGCGAGGCGGCACTCATTGGCGGGCGGGTTCGAGTTTGATGTGGTCGCTCGCCGCATAGCCGATTCCCGCGTCCTCGGCGAGTTGCAGCCAGCTTACTGAGTTACCAAGCGGAGGGAGCTTTGCGCTGGCCCGCCATTTTTCCAAAAGATCCACGCCGACGCGGTCCAGCGCCACAGGATCGACGCTGCCGTAAATCGTGTTGTGCGTGTAGGCGTAGTTTGGATCGTGGGAAATGCCACCCGCATATTGTGCGATGAGCGAATCGAGAATGTGCACGACCGCCTTTTCGCCCACGCGCGGATCGAGGTAAATATCAGGAATCGAGGAAGCGCCCCCTTCGCCGAAGGTCGAAAAGCGGCGGGAGTTGTCCATATTTGCCACTGTCGCGCTGTATAATGTCCCGGCAATGCCGCAGCCAGAGTCGTCGGTGAGCGTGGGGACATTGATGAATTTGGTGATGTCGCGAGTTAGGATTTTTGCGAGGTGACTTTTGGAGCTGAGCTGGTTCAGGTCTGTCGTGGTATCTATCCCCTTGGGTTTTGAGATAAAGAGGAGATCGCCCCAGATGAGCTTTCCCAGCACAGGAGCCTGGAAGGTTCCTTCCGGATCCCAGCCTTTCGGCGGCTCAATGCCCTGCACGGCGCAGCCCATCTTTTCGTCGAAACCCGCTTCGCGCAGATCTTTGAGCGTACGATCCCAGATCACGATTTGTTTGGAGGAAACACCCGCCAGTTTGAGGCCGTCGATAATCGCTTTCACCACGCCGACGCGGGTGGAAAAATAACGTCCGCCGCCGGTGGATACTTTGATCCCGATTTTGTCGGTCTTTTTCACCGGACCAAGCAATGTCTTCCAGGCTTTTCCCACCGCTTCCGGTGTGACCGAGGCAGACGCCGGTAAGGTGGGCGCAGGTATAGGCGTTTTTTCGTCGCTGGCGAGGCGAACCACCAGCGCGTCCACGAGCTGGCGTGTAACGGAAGTGTTTTCCTCAAGCGACTGAATGGCGGAGTCGTCGTAAGCGTAGACGACGCATGAGGGCTCCTCGGGAGCTTCCTCTTCCTCGGCAACGGGTGCAGGCTTTGGGCTGGAGGGATCAAACTGATTAGACGGATCTGTCTGATCAGTCCGAAAGTTTGGCTTCGGCGCTTCCTGCGCGTTCAGCGGAGCCCACATCCAGACCAGCGCGGCAAGCAATACAGCCCACAAAACTCGCGAAATGTACAGGCGTTGTTTAAACGCAGCTCCTTCTTTCCGATTTCCGGTCTCCGCAATGCTCAGCGCCTCCGCGCTGCCCTTCGGCAAAGGCTCCGCCCTTTGGCGTTCTTGCTCCGCTCGAATCCGGTCTTGCATCATCGTTACGGTTTTTTACCGCCGAAAATAAAGTCCGCCGCCTGCGCAACGTCTTTGTCTCCACGCCCGGAGAGATTCGCGATGATGATCTGATCGCGTTTCATAGCGGGAGCGCGCTTGATGACCCCGGCGATACCGTGCGCACTTTCGAGCGCAGGGATGATTCCTTCGCAGGTAGACAGTTTCTGGAAAGCAGCGAGTGCTTCGTCGTCCGTGGCGTATTCGTAGTCGATCCGTCCCACCTCCTTGAAGTAAGCGTGCTCGGGGCCGACCGCGGCGTAGTCGAGTCCGGCACTGACCGAATGCGTGAGCTGAATTTGTCCGTCGTCGTCTGCCAGCAGCCAGGTCTTTGTGCCTTGCAGAACACCGAGCTTGCCGCCCTGGAAACGCGCTGCGTGTTCGCCGTCGCGAATGCCGCGTCCGCCCGCTTCGACGCCCAGCATCTTTACCGTGGCGTCGTTCAGGAAAGGGTGGAAAAGCCCGATTGCATTGCTGCCGCCGCCGACACAAGCGATGAGCAAATCTGGCAGACGATTTTCTTTTTCCAAAATCTGTCTCCTCGCTTCTTCGCCGATCACTTTATGGAAATCGCGGACGATCATCGGGAACGGATGCGACCCCAGCGCGCTGCCGAGAATGTAATGCGTCGTGCGCACATTGGTTACCCAGTCGCGCATCGCCTCGTTTACCGCTTCCTTGAGAGTGCGCTGTCCGGCGGTTACGGGCACCACTGTGGCGCCGAGAAATTTCATCCGAGAGACATTCAACGACTGCCGCGCCATATCCACCTCGCCCATATAAATCACGCATTCCACCCCGAACCGTGCACAGACCGTCGCCGTCGCCACGCCATGCTGACCTGCGCCCGTCTCCGCAATCACCCGCTTTTTACCCATCCGCTTCGCGAGCAGAATCTGGCCGAGCGCGTTGTTGATCTTATGCGCGCCGGTATGGAGGAGATCTTCGCGTTTAAGATAAATCTTCGCACCGCCGAGCGCCTCAGTCAGCCGCTCCGCAAAATACAAAGGCGTCGGGCGTCCCACATAGTCCTTCAACAGGCCATCGAGTTCCGCATGGAAAGCTGGATCTTTTTTAGCTTTTTCATATTCAGCGGTGAGCTCCAGCAACGCAGTCATCAGCGTCTCCGGCACAAACATACCGCCAAAACGGCCAAAGTGGCCTTTCACATCGGGAAGATTTTCAGTCGCAAGCATCCGGGGACGTTACAAGGGAGGAGGGATTTATGAAGGATGATTTACGATTTATGCTTTGGCGTCGGCTGCGTTTTGGATACCTGGATATTTTAACTTAAACTTTTAACTGAAACGCCAAGGTTTGGCTTTCTTTCGCCGATCGAATTTTGGCGTCTTTGAAGTCTTGGCGGTTCAACTCATTTTTTAAACTACATGCAACCGAGGCGTCTCTTTCATTCCACAGGTCTTCGTAACGGCTTTCTTGCGCTCCTGCTCGCAACCGCCGTTTGTGGCATCATGCTCTTGAGCCGCCAGTGGTATGCAGGGCACATGCGCTTTTCCTACCTGTTTATGAATCTGTTTCTCGCATGGATTCCCATGGCGCTGGCATACACGGTCATCAAATTGGAATCCTCCCAAGGCAAACGAGTCCTGTTCTGGTTTTGCGCAATCTCCTGGGTGTGCTTTTTTCCCAATTCCAACTACATCATCACCGACATCGTGCATGTGAAGAAATTCGGCGGAGACAATGTGCCCAAGTGGTTTGATTTCATCCTGACCATGTCGCATGCATGCACCGGACTTTTTCTGGGCTGCTTTTCGCTCTACTTACTTCAGGTATTGGTGGGAGCTCGCATTGGCCGACGCTTCGGCTGGTATTTCTCGATCATCATGCTCGCCATGGCCGCCTTCGGAATTTTCCTCGGTCGTTTCTTTCGGCTCAACAGCTGGGACGTGCTCATGAAGCCGCATAAAATCGCGAGCGAAGTCAGCCGTCTCGGTCACGAGGCCACCTCAGCGGAAATGATGGCGTTCACCGTCACCTTCTTTCTCTTCTCGCTCGCCGCCTACTGCATCTTTGTCTCCGTTGCCCGGATTCATGATGAACCACGCGCTCCCATTCAATCTGAATAAACACGCGATTCCGACTGCCTGCTTCACTCCTGTCTTTCCTGGCGTCCAGACGCCTTGGCAGTTCTATCAACGCTCACTCTTCCAATGCAATTTCGGCCCATTCTTGTTTTATTAACGCTCTGCCTCGCGCTCGCGAGCTGGATGTGGATGGACGATAAAAATGTGGGGGCACGAAAGGCGTCGCGCCAACATCAGGACACCATCAAACCGGACGCTGACTCTTCAGATCCCGTCCAGACGTTAACTCTGGAAAACTGCCGGGAACTCATCCATCAAAATGCAAAGGAACTGGCTCGAGAAGATGCGGAAGATCGGGCGGCAAAAGTGAAAGCCTTGATTCAATCGCTCGGAACAAACCGGAAAGCCGGGCTGGCGGCGATTTCGGAATATCTCGCTCGAAACACCGACGTTTATCTCGGAGCAGGTTTCGAGGAGAAAGACGGGCGTATAACGACTGCTCCAAGCCTGCGAATCGCGCTTCTGGATGCACTCCAAGACTGGCCGGGCGCGGAATCCACAGCCATTGCCAGCGCCATTCTCCAGCATCCCGAGCGCGCGCTGGAAGTGGCCATCGCCGCACGCATTCTGGAAATGAATGCGCCTGGAACGCATCGCGAGGAAATCATTCAGGCCTTTCAGAAGCTTCCGTCAGATGAAGAAGAAGACCCTGATTTTGCAGGAGGCACGAGCCAGTTTCTATTTTCAGCACTCTCCCACTTTGGGGCAAAGGAGCTTTTGCCCGAGGCGGAAAAACGCGCACTCACAAACCCGGCGCTTTCGGTACAATTCATCGCCGCTTTGGAAAGCTTCCCCGACGCCGTTCTCATACAAAACCTGAACAGCTTGCTGCCGCGGATCAATGTGCTGGCTGAAACGTCCTTTGGATTTTCTCCTGCTGAAACCATCAGCTACACGCATCCGGAGTTACGAACCAGCCTCCGCGACGTGTTTGCCACACTGCCTGAAAGCGGGCGTCTGGATTACCTGAACAAGCTGGCCGACTACGTTCCACCTTCCAAAGTAGGGAACTTTTTCGCCTCCAAACCACCGCAAACCCAGCACGCCAATATTGCCGTGGAAGTTCAAGGACGCCTTGAGTTTCTCAAAGCCATCGCCCCGCATTGCGACTCCCCGGATTTGCAAACAGCCCTGCAAACGACGCAATCCAAACTCGAGAAGCTCCCCCAAACCATCCCCTCCCCTGAACTCGACTCGTCACACTTTGATCGAAAGCATTGAAAGCTGGAAAGCATTGATAGCTGTGTATCTACCCACTCACAGAGCCCGGGTGTGACTAAAAGTGGGCGCGGCTGTGATGGAGCACAGGATGCAATTCTATAGTGGGCATTTGCTGATTTTTGCTATGCTTTGTAAACTGCGGCATTTATGGGAGATATGCGAAATTGCGTTTACTGAGATTGGCCCAATTATGCCTTCAAAACAGGCTGGCGGATACAAATGAGGGATCCAATATTTTAGTGTTAAAAGAAAGCTGACCCAACCGCGATCCCTTTTTCACCATATAAAACAGCTTTCAGCCTTCCTTTCTTTCCACACTATAGGTCTATCCCTTGTCACTCTTGATTCGGCGTCTTCGATAACGAGGATGAAAATAGCAATTGATGATCTAATCTCCAAAACTCCGGCATCACCGGCATCACCGATGTAATAGGTTGTTGGCAAATACTGGCTGACTATTTGACCCAAAACAATGCTATGCCGAAGCAACTACGCTTGTCTCAATTGACTGGGCATACTCTAGAACAAAAATCTGAACAGGACATTGTGACGGATGCAGCGGGCGGCGGAGATAAACTCCTCCGTTGACTCAAAAAACAACCCTCTATACGCATCCATTTAACTGAAAACCGTCCGCCTCTTTTAACGATAGAAAAAACGTCCCCTACGAGTGGCCGGAACCGGATATACCGCCTTCAGTTCAATGAACGCACGATCTAGAATTCTTTTGTTGGCCGGAACGATCACCATCCTCCTTTTGGTGGGCACCTTTTGGTTTTACATAGATCGCAAGCCAAATCTGTCGCTGACTCATCAAGACCATCAAGACAAAATGACCGGAGCGGCACCTACTGTTCAGTTTCCAACCACATCATCAGCTTCACCGATAGGAACGCAACCGAGTCGGCAGGAGCAGGAGAATGCGATGTCGCAGTTCCTCAACACCATGAAGGAGAGCTTGAAAAAAGCGGGTATAAAGGAGACGCCTCCAATGGCCGAGCGACTTCGCCATGCTGTGTTATCAAGGGATCACGGCGAAATCATCCGTGCGTTCCACGAAGCGATTTACGGGCGCCTTCAAAAGATGAATGAAGTCTTGCCCATCGTGAAGACCTACCTAGCTGATCCAGGCCCATTTGTTCGCCTCACCGCGGCTAGGACGCTTTACACTGCGGGAGATCGCTCTGGTTTTGAAACGCTGCTTACTTTAGTAATGGCAAACGAACCGATTCTGGAAAATGAACAGGATTTGAGGGTAGAGGCTGCGCGCATCTTCCGACAGTTCCATGAAGTGAAGGCTTGGCCCGCTATTCAAGCGTTATATCAACAAACTAATAACTCGACCCTACTTAACGCCGTAGTGCGGCTTGCCCGCGAGAACACGCCACCTGAACTCATAGATGACTTGTTCAAACAAAAAGAAGCTGTATTTGGTGTCTTCAATCTTGTATTGGCTCAATCTCCAGAAGCAGGCACGCTTGCGAAGGAGATGTTTTTGAATCCCAGAGTGCCCTCGAACTATAAGGAAGAGGCGAAAAATGCTGCAGCATGGGCACTCATCCAAATTGAAAAGGGGGAGCCTTACTATAGCCATTTGGAGCAGCAGGCTGAAAAGGCAGTAGCAAAAATCCAACCTCAGGGGCCTGAAGTCGATACCAATCAATACAAGAAGGCCTTTAGATATTTTGCATCAGTTCGGCATCCAGACGTGGCAGCATTTCTTGAGAATGCACTAGATAGTTCTAGTAACGAAATCGTCCAAATCGCCGTGGTTAATTTACTGTTTAATCAGCGAGCTGGATCGGAGAAAGCAAAACAAGTGGTGTTGAGGGAACTGCGCGGCGAACAAAACAAGCTTGGTGTGGAGCTCATGATGAACATCGCCTCCCAATTGGATGACCGTGAAATCCGTGCTGCGGGCAAAGCCTTTGAACAGCGTTCCAGCGATAATTCATGGCAAATCTACTCAGTCGAACGACGGCAATGGCCTATATACAATTGGATTGATGACTACGTTGTTACCTTGAATGAAGAATCAAAATAAGGAACAGACCTGGGACAGACATATAGTCGAAAAATCGGGGAAGTTGTGCGGGGTTGGCCATTAACTCATTAATTAATCAGCGTCCGCCGACAGCTCAGGCTTCATGCTCCAAAACTGTTTGGCATCATCGGGGCTGACGAGTTCCCGATAGTGAGCGAAGATGATTTGTGGGGAATTTCCCATCTGAAGCGCGAGAGCCGCAGTGTCCTTGAACTTGGCCAGCCAATAGGAACCGAACGAGTGCCGAAGGGCATTCAACGGCCACGGCTTCAAGGTAACATTGCTTTTCTTTTCCTCCTCGGTTTCCGTACCCGGTCTTCCAAATCCAGCCTTACGCATCGTTTCCACACGGCAATCCAGATTTCCTGAGGGAACATCTGGAAGGCGAAAAGGCAGGACGACACCATCACATCGTAGCGATACGCCGATACGCCAAGCTACTTGACTATTGACTATCCTCACTTTGTATCCGCCAGCCTGTTTTGAAGGCATATTACGGCTAATTCCAGTAAACGAAATTTCGCATATCTCGCATAAATTCAGCAGCTTGCAAAACGTAGCAAAAACCAGCAAATGCCCACTATAGAATTGAATCCTGTGCGGCCAGCGAGACTCCAATCCCGCTGTTATCACGATCACCGACTGGATTTAGGACGAATGGCACAAGCCAGCCCACGCGCACTCAACTTTATGTTCAGCGGCAC
>Ga0335394_10006977_pt1 | contig 12760 bp, 8 predicted proteins | sample MAT03_FD_205741 | JGI IMG/M metagenome (GOLD analysis project Ga0335394, IMG submission 205741) | Freshwater microbial communities from Lake Fryxell liftoff mats and glacier meltwater in Antarctica - MAT-03 (spades assembly) (version 2) ...
CACCGTTGGTATGACGAGCGGAATCAATTTTTACCGGATGGTTTGCCGGCTGCTGCGGTGCATGAATTTTTTCTCGCGGAAGCTGGTGGTGTGCGCTACTTGCCGCAGGCATTTATTATTTCAGGTATAGCGCGTGCGTTAACAGCTAGAAAAATTACGGTTTGGATCGGGCGCGATAATTGGCCAACTCCTTACGCACTGCCGGATGATTTGCGTGCGCATGCGTATTTTTTAAATCCGCAATCAGAGAAGCAATATTTATGGGCGCTAGACGCTGCATTACGTAGCCCAGCGGTGCGCGCGGTTATTACGCATCATGAGCGATTGCCATTTACGTTATCGCAGCGGTTTGCACTTACGGCGCGCAGCAGCGGAGTAATCGGAATTTTTACGCGACCAGCTAGATTACTGGGCACGCCGTCGGCAGCGCCGTTTCGTTGGCAGGTGTCGCCAGTAGTGCATGTGCCAGAGAGCAGATCTTGGCAAGTGACGCTTCTAAAAGCGAAGCAATCTCTCCCACAAAATAATACTTGGATAGTTAATTATGAAGATGAAACGTTTTCTCTGCGTATATCTCCCGCACTGGTCAATAGAAGTAGCGAAGAATTTATTGCAGCGCACGACGCCAAAAAGTTCGCCGCAGGTGGTGGATAATAAACTTACAGCGCACGATACGCGGCCGCTGATATTGATATCAACGATTGCTCAACAATCGATCGTAAAGCGGTTTTGTTTAAAAGCAGCTCTTGCTGGAGTAAAGCTAGATACGCCGGTTAACTTAGCGCAAGCGCTTACGCACTCGCCGCTAATTGCACCGTTTAAGCCGCTGCAAGATTACCGCGCACTATTTCGCTTTGCGCTGCGTGCGCTTGCAGTATCACCACTCGTTGCTTTGGATAACGATTTACGCAAAGCATTTTTAGATGGCTCATTAGCTGAAATAGCGCCTGAATATTCAGGCTTTATGCTTGATATCTCCGGCACAGAGCGGCTGCATCGCGGCGAGGAACAATTAGCACGCAGACTTTTTAAAGCGTTAGAAGCGCGCGGTATTACTGGCCGCATCGCAATCGCTTCAAATATCGGCTGCGCCTGGGCTAATTCACGTTACGCCGCAAGCGAACTTACAATAGTTGCAAATAACGATGTGCGCAGCTCTTTACTGCCGTTACCGATTGCTAGTTTCAGATTTGAGCCAGCGGTAACCAACGCTTTGGCTGAGCTAGGATTATATACAGTAGATGCATTACTACGTTTGCAGGTTAAGGATATCGGCCTGCGCTTCGGTGTACATAGTTTACGTAGAATGCATCAGGCGCTGGGTAGTGTTGATGAACATTTTGAAGCTCTTGCTAGTGAGACTGAATACTCGGTAACTAGAAAATTTGAAATTCCGATTGAAAATTTATCTGCGGCGCAAGAGATAACGCTGCAACTTTTACGATCGCTACTGATAAATCTTAATCTTTACGGGCTAAAAGCCGGGTCTTTTTTGATAACTTTTACTACCCGCACTATTCGCGGCGAAACGGGGGTACACAAAAAAGAGATAGCGCTGCAGTCAGCTAGTAACGCAACGGACTCGATCATGCATATTGTGGCTCCTGTTATTGAATCCTTTAAGGTTCCTGGCGGGATCGTATTAGTTTCTGTACTTGCCCAAGCAGTAGTGTGCCAATTAAGTGAACAGCAACAAATGTTTGAGTCACCTTATGCGCAAGAGTTAAAGCGAAATTCCGAAGAATTTTTAAATACTCTGACCGCTCGTTTAGGGGCTGAACAAGTGCAACAAGTTACGTTACACGAGTCGTATATTCCGGAGCGCAGTTTTTCTTACGCTCCAATTGTTCGTAATCAAGTTGTAAAAGAAGCTGCGCCATTATTTTCAATAATCTCAGAAGGCAATATACCTACCCGGCCGCCGCAAATTTTTAGTCATGCTGAAAAAATATCAGTGCTAGCGTTACTGCCCGATAGGCCACCAGCGCGCATAGAATGGCGGGGCACGCAGTATAAAATACTTGCTGGTCGCGGGCCTGAGCGTATAGCGCCTGAATGGTGGCGCAATGTACGGGAAACTTCTGTTCAAAATAGTTTTTCGCGTGACTATTTTACGCTGCAAGATCACACCGGGCGCTGGCTGTGGGTGTATCGAAATTTACAAAACTTAGAATGGTGGATTCATGGGGTTTGGTAAAAATAAGATTATTTGATGGATTTTTTTGAGTCTCTGTGCACAACTAATTTCTCATTTCTACGTAGCGGTAGTCATGCAGAAGAGTTTATTGATCGCGCCTGCGCCATCGGACTTGCTGGTATCGCTATTACCGATCATGACACCCTTGCTGCTGTAGTGCGCGCACATAGCGGCGCACTTGAGCGCAGCTTACCGTTTCGCGTGGGCGCAAGATTATCTATTTATCGCAGTATTCTTGAATCCCCAAGCAGGCAATTATCAGGCCGGGAATTACCGATTTGCGAGTTAGCTGTATATCCAACTAACCGTGAATCTTACGGACAGCTCTGTAAATTACTAAGTATCGGTAAGCTGCGCGCGCCAAAAGGTTCCTGCTTTATTCTGATTGATGAATTTTTACAACACAGTCCTAATATGGCTGTTACATTATTAGCGCAAAATAAAGCTCATCACGCAGCGCTCGCTGAGATTAAGCTTGGGCTAAAAGACAGTAAATTAATCTCAGTAGCTCTTCTACGTGATTATAGTGATCCACGGGCAGAACAAAACTCCCTTCAATTTGCCAGCCAGCAGGATCTACCGTTATTAGCCACGGCGGATGCGCTCATGCACATAGCAGAGCGTAAGCAATTACTAGATGTGCTTACCTGTGTGCGAAACGGCTGCACTATTGAGCAAGCGGGATTTAAATTACTAAAAAATGCTGAGCGATACTTAAAGTCACCGCAAGAAATAGCGCATCTTTTTCGCGCAACTCCTAACGCTATTACGCGCTCTATGCAGCTATTAGAAATGACAGAAGGTTTTTCGCTAGCGCAGCTTAAATACGAATATCCAGATGAAGTAACGCCTCGCGGATTTACGCCGATTGCGCACTTACGTACCCTTACTTATCGCGGGGCAGAGCTGCGTTATCCAGCAGGTATTCCCGTAGCCGTTACAAAAATTATAGAAGATGAATTTTTACTAATAGAAGATCTAAAGTACGAAAAGTATTTTTTAACGTGTCACGATATCGTTAATTTTGCTCGTTCTAAGGGCATTTTATGCCAGGGGCGCGGTGCCGCTGCCAATTCCGCTGTTTGTTACTGTTTGGGCATAACTTCAGTTGATCCAACACGCATCGATTTATTATTTGCGCGTTTTGTTAGTCGCGAACGAAACGAGCCACCGGATATCGACATAGATTTTGAACACGAAAGACGTAGCGAAGTGATGCAGTATATTTATGAGCGCTTTGGGCGTGATCGGGCGGGTTTGGGTTGCGCTATTATTACGTATCGTACCCGTTCTGCGGTGCGTGATGTTGGTAAAGCGCTTGGGCTTGGTAACGCAACGGTTGATATACTTACAAAGCTTGTGCATCGCTGGACCGATAATATTATTCCGCCAGAAGATTTAATCGAAGCGGGCTTAAATCCGCACGACCCAATAATAGCGTTAACATTTTTACTAGCTAAAGAACTTAAAAGTTTCCCTCGTCACTTAACGCAGCACGTTGGTGGATTTATAATTTGTCATCACCCGCTAATTGAAACGGTGCCTATTTTAAAGTGTGGTGCTGAAGGGCGTACGATTATTGAGTGGGATAAAGATGATATCGAAACTTTAGGTATGCTGAAGATAGATATTTTAGCGCTAGGAATGCTTAGCTGTATCCGCCGCGCATTACAGTATGTGAACGAGCAGCGAAGAAAAAAAGAACCTAATAGTTTTGCTTTAGAGCTACACTCAATTCCCGCAGAAGACCCAGTTGTTTATGACAGAGTTTGCGCGGCGGATACGATAGGAGTTTTTCAAATTGAATCACGAGCGCAGATGTCTATGCTGCCGCGGCTAAAACCGCGCTGTTTTTACGATCTGGTAATTGAGATTGCGATTGTTAGACCAGGCCCAATTCAAGGCAATATGGTGCATCCGTATTTGCGTAGACGCGCTGGCCTAGAAACTCCTTTTTATCCGGATGAACGTGCGCGTAAAGTGTTAGGTAAAACACTCGGCGTGCCGCTATTTCAAGAGCAAGCGATGCGCTTAGCTATCGTGCTAGCGGACTTTACGCCGGAAGAAGCAGAAGGACTGCGCCGCGCTATGGCTGCTTGGAAACGCGACAAAGGGCGTATCGCCCTTTTTAAGGCGCGCGTTATAGCTGGCATGATTGCTAACGGATACTCAGAGCAATTTGCTGACACCTGCATGAATCAAATTAAAGGTTTTAGTGAGTATGGGTTTCCAGAATCGCACGCGGCCTCTTTTGCATTACTTGTTTACGCATCGGCCTGGATCAAAACACATTATCCGGTGCAGTTTGTGGCAGCTTTGCTTAACAGTCAGCCGATGGGATTTTACGCGCCAGCGCAAATAATTAATGATTTAACTAGGCATGGATTCGATACCTTTCCGGTCGATATAAGATATAGCGATTGGGATTGTAAGGTAACTGAAGATAATAATTTGCAGCCCGCACTAAGGCTTGGCTTGCGGATGATTAAAGGACTTTCGATGCAGTTTGGTTGCGCGCTAGTGAGCCGAATGCGCAAATTTTCCTCAGAAACTCTCGCCACGCTTTTAACTTTTGATCTGCTTTCAGCGCTGCGTGATGTATCATCAATTGCGACGCTTGAATTACTAGCAAAAGCAGATGCTTTTTGCTCTTTTAACCTGCGAACACGGGATGCTTTATGGGCAATTAAGGCGCTTGCGCCTAAAGCACTGCCGCTAGAAGCAGCGCTGCATCCGACTCGTGCTATTAAACTACCGGAAAAATCCACACAACAAAGTATGTTTGATGATTTTGCGCAAACAGGATTATCACTTAAAGCTCATCCATTAAGTTTTATTCGCGCAGAACTTTCGAAAATTGGCGTGGTAACGATTGCTACTCTGCGCACGATGCGAAGCTCAAAAATTAATATCGTCAAGGTCGCTGGCATAGCATTTATAAAACAGCGGCCAGGCACCGCAAAAGGTATGGTCTTTGTATCGCTTGAAGATGAAACCGGAATTACAAATCTTGTAATAAAGCCGCAAATATTTGAGCGGTATAGAAGGGAAATATTACTTAGGCAGGCGTTTTTAGTACACGGAATTTTAGAGCGTGTTGATGCTGTTACTTATATTAACACTCAATACATAGAAGGCTTAGACGCAAAGCTTCGGGTAGATAATGTTAATTTAAAAACAAGCAGTTATTCGTATTAAGGATACTAGCCCCTCAATTGGCCCGCTAAATACAGTGGAATCCACTGTAAAGCATCAACTCGAGCTGTGTTACGCTGCGACGCTACAAATGCGTATTTTGGTGAATAAGTAGTAACGTATGCGTGCAAACTTCTTAGGGAACCTTGCAGCCCACTTTTGACCTCTAGCGGCGCAACTGAGTTAGCGTATTCAACTAAATAATCAACTTCAGCTTCCGCGCCTGGATTTGAGCGATCCCAATAATGAAGATTGTACAAAAATTCACCGCTACGTTCAGCTATTAGCTCCTGTCCAACAAACTGCTCGGCAAAACGACCATCACATACGCTTGAAAGTTCCGTTGATGGGTCAAGAGTCTGCCAATCAAATCCCAAAGCGTGTTGCAAGAGTCCAATATCTAGAAATAGAATTTTAAAAAAAATATGCTTCTCCTCCGCGGCAAGTGGAAGCACTTTAGCGCATGAACATGTGACACGTGATATAATCCGCGCATGTTGCAGCAGCTCTAATGAACGCTTTACCTTCTCTATCCGAATGTCAGGGTCAATTTTGCGATACTGAACCCTCTGTAACGCTACAATGTGGGGTAAGCGTACAAAAGCTCGGTGTAATGTTTCAACCTGACTACGTTTCGCATATTTTGTAAAATCCTCCTCATATGTCTGCAGAATTAAGCTGTGCTCTCTGGCAACTTCCGTAATATCTCTAGTTTCAGCATAAGCAACGACAGCCTTAGGCATCCCTCCCACACGCATGTAGAGTCGCAATAACGAGAGCAGCTCTAAGTGAATCGAATCTGGTACTTTTTTTTCAAACTGATTCGAACCTGTTGCATAAGACGCGATAAATTCAGCCAGATTGCGACGGCCCAATACATCTAGAAATTCACGAAAAGAAAACGGTTGAATATGTAGATATTCAATCCGGCCTACCGGTACACCCTCGCCCTCCAAAGCAAATTCAAGCAACGAACCGGCGGCGATAACTGCTAACTGCGGAAACTGCTCATACAAAAAACGCAGCGCTGTGATTGCGCTGGGCACCGCTTGAATCTCATCAATAAAGAGCAGCTGATTGGGTGCTCTGAGATTAAAACCGGTTAAAAGATTAAGCTCATCAAGAATACTCTCCGCATTCAGGTCTCCGCTAAAAACAGCGCGAAATCTGTCGGAGGATTCCAGGTTAATCTCTAAAAATCCCGCGGCCCCAAAGTTAGCGCTAGCCCAAGCGCGAATGGCGTATGACTTGCCGACTTGCCTGGCACCACGGACAACCAAGGGACGTCGATCTCGCCGGACAAGCCAACGATCAAACTGCTTCGAACAATATCTAGTAAAATTAACTACTTAGTCTAGAAACCGTAATATATGACGGAGAAAAGATGGCGACAAGTGTAATTTTTGAGGTCCACACTCTAGCTTAAACTCAAAAAGTCCCGGGTCGGCAGCTAAAGTGCTGCGCGCCCGGGGCTTTTCATAATAATTCTAGGCTATCGTGATTTTTATAGCGCGTTTTTTGGCGCCGTCTACAGTGCAAGAGACTTTGGCGTTAGAGCCAATTTTTAAATCGCCCAAAACAATTGTCTCAGCATCGATGGCGAAATCTTTGCCATCGATAGCGTACGAGCCAGTTGCTGATATTGATAAAACACCTTCAATGCGGCAGGTATTCGCTTCGCTTCGCTTGCCTGATGTTTTTGCACTGGCGCGCCCGATAATCGGCACGGTTCGCCTGGCAGGCTGAATCAGGTTTTTCCAATACTGTAAAAATGTGGGGAAAGGGCTACTACTTTGGTTGGGCACAGACATAAAACTTCCTTTTGTCTAAAGAGAAAAAAAGGAGAGCTTTTAAATATTCTGACAGCTAGCAAACGATATTCTCGTTACGTTTTTTTGATCTCGCCTCGCTTCGATCTCGCAAAAACTTATCTAGCAGCGAATAGACAAAAATATCCCTGATTCTCTAGGCTTTTAACAACTTCGCCTATTAAGTATCGGGGACTCTGGTGCGCGGCTTTACGAATCGCAGCTATTATTTTGTACGAGTTTCTAGGTTTCTGCTGCGCAAAAACCTACCTTCTAGCCTTACGTGCTTTCCACTCTTCAAATGTTTCCCAGTGCTCGCTGGTGCTGCCATCGCCAGAATCGATCAGCGGGTCATTTGCCTCCCTAGTAATACTTGGCAGCGGTTCAGAGACACGGGGCGCATTCGCTCGGGCTACAGGCTTTCGCGACCGGTAATAATCGGTCTCAGGATTGTCTTTATCCAATTGCTGAATGCCTTTTGAAAGCTGGTCAATTCCCTTGCCGATCTGTTCAGCGGGACCCTCGGGTTCCTTGCGCGCGCAGCTGCTTAAACATAATGCCAGCAACGCAGAGTAAATAATTATCTTGTTCATGTTTTCGACCTTAACAGAGCCGTTCACAGCGCACCACTCAAGGAAGCACCTAAGCTTGGCCTGCGGCCATTGAGTCACGAATCGTATGGCCCTGATCGCCGCCTCAACTGGCGTGCTCCGTAGAGATGTTTCATGGAGATATTGCTAATCAAAAACGGTTCGTTGCGCTGAAGGCGCAAAATTTGAATAGCCTTGGGTGGAGCGCAGCGGAACCCAAGGATCGTGATATCACATTTTTAGAGTCCTGTAGGGACCAAACAAATTCATCATTGGGGAATTCATTAGCTCTAAGGTCGCGAGGCCCGGCCTAAATCGATAATCTTCTCCAGTAATTCTAGCGGATACACTTTGGGATTTTCAGCTAAGCCTTGATGAAACAGAACGGTCGAAGGGGTTAGAGCTGGCAATGTATTAACTTCGATTATCATAAGATTGCCGGTCTTACGCTCAACGAATGCATCTATGCGCGAATAGCCGGAAAGATTAAGCCCGTTTGCTACTGCTGAAATCCTACTTTGAATTTTTTTAACCGTACTAGCGCTCATAACAATAGCTGGCGGTGGCGTTAAATTAATACCGGTGCCGCCCTGAAATTTTTCTTCAACGGAAAGCACACCGTCTTGCGCTACGGTAACACTTGGTGCCAAGGCCCTCATTTTACCAGCGGCTCCGATGACCCCGATAGTTATCTCAACCCAACCCGAGCGCTTGCGCAGTAAGAGCTTATTATTTTTATCCTCCAATTTATCAGTCACTATGAAGCGCTCAAACAATAACTCGCGTGGCTTAGTAACTGGCAGCTCTACGGGTGCTGGTTGATTCTTAAAAGTGTTCGCTTCAAAACGGGTCAACCCTTGCTCACAGCCAGCCACATAAGTTTTTAACTCCGCTGCTGAATGCAGAACCACCACGCCAGCGGAACAACCGTCTTCGGTGGGTTTAACCAAAACGGGAGAGCCGAAGGTAGTAGTAAATTCGCTCCAAACAACTTTCAACTCAGCATTTGAAAAAGTAGTGAGCAGTTCAACTTCAACTGGTGCCTTAGGCACAACCCAAACGCCAGGAATTTTTAAATCTAGCACAGCGCTAGCAGTTTCAAATTTATTCATGCACAGGTGCGCAGCCGCAGACCGCGGACCATTAAATTTGATCCCTTTTTTTTCAAGCTTTGCCTGCAGTTCGCCGCCTTCCCCAAATCCGCCATGCAGCCCCAAAAATACGAAATCTTTTCCGTGAAGAAATTTATCTAGCGATTCTCGTTTGGGCGCGCTACTAGCGGAAGGTTTTAACCGTAAAGATTTTAGAATCGGTGCCGCCAATTTTTGCATGCGTTTGCCGTCGTGCGTCGCGCGCATGCAAGCCTCAGCAATATCTTCGGCGGTATGGTTTAGGGCGCAGGCGTAGGGCAGGGACCAAACCCAATGCTTCGCGTCTAAGAAATAAGGTTTCGGATCATACTTCTGCGAGCGGGTTAATTTAAGCCATGCATTGGTACCGCTCATTACGGATACTTGGCGCTCTGCAGTGTCGCCACCAAATAATATCGGCACCGGTATGCGTTTGCGCCGACTCGCTATTACTTTAGATTCATTTTGCACAAGTGGAAGCGTTTTATGTGCGCGCGCTAAAGCGCGAGTAACTAAAAATCTTAAAAATTCTCGGTGTGTAATACCTAAGCGCGCTGCTTGAATAAAGATAAAGCTATTCTGCTCCATGCCGGAAACTGGATTAAAATCAGAGAAAAGAATGCTTCCGTCTTTGCGCACCCAACCGTCAAAGCGGGCCACATCACGCAGACCAAATAACGAAAAGATCTGCTCAGCTTTCTGCTGTATCTCGGCTATTAATTTATCGCTAAAGCGCGGCGGGCAATGATAAACTGCCTGGCGAGTTGCAAGGTATTTTTTTCGATAATCAAAAAACTCACCTTCAGTCTCCACTTCGATCGGCACTAAACAAACAGGCTCGTATTTGTCGTTTTGGGTTATAACTGCGGTAAATTCGCGCCCTGATAAACGACGCTCAAGTAATAACTGCGGATACCTTTTAAATAATTGTTTGGCGCCACGTAGGAGGTTTAACTCACTTGAGGCAAAAGCAACGCCCAAACTCGAGCCGCCGCGAGTAGGTTTTATGACTACATGTTTAGTTTTAAGTTTTTTGTAGCCCTGTTTTACTTCGTCAAGCGAGCTACAAACTATGCCTGCAGTATGCGCAAAGCCATGAGCCATCAGCAGCGCTTGAGCGCTGCCTTTATCGTATGCAATATCGCAACTGTCGCTTGCTGAGCCGATAAACGGCATTTTTATGTCTTCTAATATTTTTTGAATCTGCCCATCTTCACCAAAGACGCCGTGAATTACCGGAAAAGCTACGTCGCAGGCTTTTAGTGTCTTAAGCAATAACGGCAAAGTTAGCGGCTTTGCTGAATCAGCTAGTTTAAAATCAAAATCAGCCGGCGTGTTACAAAAAAGCCATTCTCGTCCCAGCAAAAATGGTCGTGCTGTTAAATCAAAATAGATTGGCACTATTTCAATGCCATCACCTTCTAGGTGATCGCAAACGGTGCGGGCAGAGTTAAGGGATATTCCGCGCTCAACGGATGGCCCGCCAAAAAGAAGCGCTAGTTTTATTTTTTTCACAGAGTTTAACTTTAAGCTAGAATACCGCAGACTGAAATGCTTTGCTAAAGTTATAGCGCGGTATGAAAAATGGAGCACCGGGGTAAAACCCCGGCACTCCATTTTTATAGCAAACCAATTTTCTTTTGTGAACTGTAGGCCGATTAACGCTTCAGTTCATTTTTATCGTTATCTCTCTAACTTATTAACCAATTCCCCTAATGCTTTTTCAAACGACTTGAACTCGCGCGCAAGCACTTCGCTGGGCTCTACCGATTGTTTCGGCTTAGTCGCAAGAGTTACTAATCGCAAATCAGCCTTTAGAGCTTCAAAATTTGCACCACGATGTGAATACTTCATAACAACCTCCATTTTGTATATGTCATTGAGGACCTTGTTTAAACGACCTGTCTAAACTCCGTGGTCCTCTCAGTCTCTATCTTCTATTCTTCTTTTCTCTTCCAAGTATAACTTCGGATTAAAAGGGCTTAAGGTTGCGAGTTTGGAGCGATAATTAACGCTAAAACCATAAATTAATGAAATTAACTAGGGTTTTGCTAGTCAGCAAACCAGTCATTTCAAGCGGTTAGAACCGTAAATGCTTCACTGATTGGCCTTTTCGTTTAATGGTCAGCAGTGAATCTATGCCGATTCTAAGGTGCGAATCGACAAAATTTTTAGTTACCGAACTGTCGCTGGCCGAAGTTTTAATCCCCTCTGGAATCATCGGAATATCACTTACTAATAATAGTGCACCTTTGGGGATTTCATTTGCAAAACCTACTGTAAAGATAGTTGCAGTCTCCATGTCGATGCCGATGGCGCGCACATCGCGCAGGTAGTCTTTAAACTTCTCATCATGCTCCCAGACGCGGCGGTTCGTGGTATAGATTGTGCCTGTCCAATAATCGCGCCCGTATTGAGCAATCGTTTCGCTCACCGCTTTTTGCAAACTAAACGAAGGTAATGCCGGCACCTTGCTGTCAAAATAATCATCTGAAGTACCTTCGCCGCGCATTGCAGCGATCGGTAAAATCATGTCACCCACCTGGACTTTGCGTTTTAAGCCGCCACATTTACCCAAGAACAAGACAGCCTTTGGCGGAGCCGCGCCGAGTAAATCCATAATGGTCGCGGCGTTTGAGCTGCCGATGCCAAAATTCACAATTGTAACCCCGTCGGGGCTTGTGGCTGTTTGCATCGGGCGATCCAGGCCCTTTACTTCAACGCCGTACATGGCAGCGAAACGGGTAACATAATCGGAGAAATTAGTGAGCAGCACGTACTCTGCAAATTCATCAACCGCTGTTCCAGTGTAACGTGGCAGCCAATCACGCACTATTTCAGGCTTTGTTTTCATACACTTAACCCACAGTTGAATTCTTCTATATTGCCCATTTAAGAATGGGCTGTTAATTCGATATCCTTATTAGTTTTTAGTTTGCGGTACGGAACGGTTTTCTACAAGCGGCGCCCTTTATAATAACTTTAAAGGGGGAAGGCTTTTAGGTATGGAGTTTTATAGGATGGTTTTTTCAGCTAGGGGTATTTTCCCCTCCCTTTTCTCATTCCTCGCTATATCGTCACTGGCAGTAGCAACACTGTCCTTGCCAGCACGCGCTATTACGCTGGATGAATTTAATGGCGAGCAATCACTTTCAGCGAATCAAACAACGCAAACAAACTTTAGCCCAGCTTCTGACGCCACAATCATGGGTGGTACGCGCAAAATTAAGCTAACTTGGCTAAGCGGCGCTAACGCTATCAACATCGATACAGATGCAACGGTAGTTAAACAATCAACCGATGGCACGTTTGTATATTCTCAAGACTCAAGCGTTGCAGCGCAGTCTTTAATTTCCTGGGATGGAACAGCCCTGGCAAGCCCTGCTGCTAACCTCTTCGCCAACGGTTTAAACTTGCAACAAGACAACGGCACGGCGTTTGCAATCGAAGTTTTAGGGAATGATTTAGCAACACAGTTAGAGATCTCGGTCACAGATGCAACTGATACTAGCAAAATTTCAACAGCAACTATCGAGCTCGAAGCGGGCGCAGCGCGCACTGTATTAGTGCCTTTTTCAAGCCTAAATGGGAACGCAAGTTTACAATCAGTGGGCGCCATATCCTTACTAATAAATAAATCAGCGTCACAAGCAGTTGATTTATCTCTGACCTATATTGGAACAAACGGCCAATGTAGACGGGTGCCGGATTCCAACGGGCGCGTCATCGATGAATGCGGCGTGTGTGGCGGTAATAACTCATCTTGTGCTGACTGCGCAGGCACGCCAAATGGTGCAGCGTTGCTAGACCAGTGCGGTGTGTGTTCTGGAAATGGCACTT
>Ga0335394_10006978_pt1 | contig 12758 bp, 10 predicted proteins | sample MAT03_FD_205741 | JGI IMG/M metagenome (GOLD analysis project Ga0335394, IMG submission 205741) | Freshwater microbial communities from Lake Fryxell liftoff mats and glacier meltwater in Antarctica - MAT-03 (spades assembly) (version 2) ...
GCTCAAGAAAGCTTGACCGCGATACCCGCCAAGAAGTATTCCCTAACCCGGGAGTCGGTGCTACTGGCTAGATTTTATTTGGAAAAATCGGGAAACGGCTGTGGATCGAGTTCGAGTCCAAAATTGTTGGAAAATTGCACTTTGCCTGTGCTTTGCTGCTGCGCCAGCGGTGTGTCTAGGTCAGCCGCCCCGCGTACAGCTACCACCCAGTGCCTATTCCAACCCATGGCAAGGTGTTCCGGCCCCCACTGGAATGTTCCCTCCCACAGGTTCTGGTCAGCCCTATATCGCTAATCAAGCACCGTCTACCTTCGACCCATACGCGCCCACGTTTCGACCAAGCACTGCGCCCACGTCCTATCCAACCTACGCTGCCCCGGTCTACCCTGCCTCGCCCCAAAACTCGATCTTCGGCAATTTCTTCAATTGGGGACAGCCTCAACCGCAGCCCCCGCTCGGTCCAGGACCAGCCTATGGCAACGTCTACCCAAACGCCAACCAACCCTTTGGGCAGCCCACGTTTCCCTCCAGCGTTTACCCCAACTCAACTCCCAACGTCTTGTTCCCAGGCACTGGAAGCTCTACCCCCATCAATTCCAATTGGGCGTTTCCGAACCAACCCAACCCCTACCAACCCAACCCCTACCAACCCAACCCTTATCAACTGAATCCATACCAACCGAATCCATACCAAACCAACCCTAATGGCAACCCTCTGAGCAGTTTCAATTGGAATAACTGGTGGAACAACACAAGCTCCAACTTTAACGCGGGCACAAATCAAGTCGTTCGTCTGTTTCAGGGACCTCGCTTCCGCCATACATGGTTGTCGGGTAGCGACAGCTTCAACGACAAACGTCCCAACGCACTAGAAACCAATGACAGTGATGTTTCGCTCGTCTTTGCCATCCCCAATCTTCTTAATAGCAACCGTCCCTTCTACATTATCCCCTCGTACTCCCAACATGTTTGGGAAGGCCCGAGCGTGCCGGGTTCTGATCTTCCAGGATCCGCCTTTAGCGCCTTCCTGGATTTCGGATGGGACACTAATCCTCAACAAACCATCGGTCTAGAAGCTGGCGGTCGCGTCGGTGTTTTCTCTGCCTTTGACGCCGTCAACTCAGAAAGTATTCGCCTACAAGCGAAACTGCTGGGAAGAGTGAGACTCACTCCCAACGCCACTCTGCGTGCAGGTGTTTTTTATCTCGATCGCAACAAGATCAAACTGCTACCGGCCGGCGGTTTGCTCTGGACCCCCAACCAAGATACTCGCTTCGATCTCTTCTTTCCTGAGCCCAAGCTATCGCACTATCTCGCCACTCTAGGAAACTCCGATGTCTGGTGGTACCTGACCGGTTACTATGGCGGAGGCGCTTGGACCATCAAGCATACCGACGAGACCAACGACGAAATCGATATCAACGATATTCGCCTCCTGATGGGGCTCGAGTTCGGGCGATCGGACCAGATTCGACAAGGCTTTCGTTTAGGCTTTATCGAAGGTGGCTATGCTTTCGACCGGGAGTTGATCTATCGAAACAGGTCTGCAAGCAGCCTCGATCTCGAAAATAGCATCGTCATCCGAGCTGGTTTTGCGTATTGAACGATCACCTCTAGGGCTTCTTGGATACTCTTTTCCGCTTCGGCATTGATGTTGCTGGTGGCTTCGATCGAGGATGAAGACTTTCGGATCGTACAACAGCGTGCCGGCGTTCGAGAGTCGTGGCTGTTCTCAATCCACAGTCGCCAGCGACGCAAATGCTCGCTCGTCTTCTGAAAATTTTCAAACTCCCGATCTTTCTGGGCAAACGCTTTGACTACACGGATCCCCTTGGAGCATCCCGCCGAGAATTGACAACTGACGCGAGGATGCGTCCCATAACCTGTGATAGCGAGGGTACACCGTTCGCCAAAAGATCCACGAACCGATGAATACCGTGGGAACACGAATCAAGGTGAAGAGTGCCAACTTGGGATTGCGCTACAAAAGCATGGCGCCCACCACGACCAGCTGCACCGTCTGAAGAAGAAAGCCACCCGTCCATTGATGCATCAATTTATGCAAGACTTTGCTGTCATGCGCGACCCGGCTAAACGTTTTACATTAGTTCTAACCGCAGAAAGGATTTTAGGGCTCAGCCTGACAGGAGCTAGCCCCATAACTAGCTCTCATCTCAATCGCTGTTGTCTTGCAACGTGACAATCTGTTACGCTGCCAGATGAATGCCGTACCTTTGCCATGAGGTTCGGAACTTCGATACTCGATCAGCCAGGGACGGCGATGAACATGCGACTACCAGGGCGTCGAAACGGTGCCACCGCGACCGCCAAACGAAAACGCCTTGAACGCGGTGCGGAGATATTGCAACAAGCTGCTCAAGCCATTCATGCACTAGCGGAATCCATCGATGAGGATTTCCTGGTCGCTGTCGATAAATTGCTTGCCATGCGAGGTAGTTTGATCGTATGCGGAATAGGAAAGGCAGGACTCATTGGGAAAAAACTGGCCTCCACCTTCGCTTCCACCGGAACGCGTGCGCACTTTCTGCATCCAGCGGAAGCGGTTCATGGAGATTTGGGTAGGGTAGGTCCCAACGACGTCGTCTTGATGCTCTCCAACAGCGGTGCCACCCAGGAAATCGTTCGGATTCTTCCATTCATGGTTCGCAAGTCGGCCGGAGTAATCGCCATTACCAGCGGTGCAAACAGCCCATTGGCTCGGGTCGCCGATATCGCGTTGGTCCTTCCACCTTGCCGAGAGGCCTGCCTCCACAACTTGGCCCCGAGTACGAGCACGACAGCCATGCTGGCCATTGGCGATGCGTTGGCGTTGGTTGTGAGCGAGGCCCGGGAGTTCGGCATGCAGGATTTCGCGGAGCTTCATCCGGGGGGAGCCTTGGGGAGAAAACTGGCGAGCGTCGATGAAATCATGCGAACCAAGAGCGACTGCCGCGTTTCTGCCAGCCAGAGCTCCATCCGAACCATGCTGATGGAGGTTTCGCGACCTGGCCGACGAACTGGAGCCGTCATGCTGGTCGATTCGGCAGGGCGATTGGAAGGGATCTTTACCGACAGCGATTTAGCCAGACTTCTCGAGCAACGTCGCGATAACGATCTCGACAAACCCATTTCGGAATTGATGAATCGGACGTTTTCAGCGATTCAGTCGGGCGCTCGATTGTCGGATGCGATCGACATCATGGTCCAGAGAAAGATAAGCGAACTGCCAGTCGTCGATACCCAAGACCACCCGCTGGGAATGATCGACATCACCGACGTACTCGGACTGGAGCATACCGCCGCCAACGCTTCGCGAAAGCACTTGAGCGAATCGACAATCGGATTTGCAAGCGAAGGAGCGGAGTCTAGCGATTGGGGGGATGGCCCCACGACACTGCGGATGTTTGGTAAAACCGAAACGCTCTAAATCCTACGCGCTCCTACGAGCCTCGCCAAAACACTTCAGAGAGATATTGCCCAGTGGCACCACGCGATACCGAAATTGCAAAACCCATTAAACTGATCCTATCCGATGTCGACGGAGTTCTCACCGATGGCTTGATCACCATCGACAACGCAGGAATCGAAAGCAAATCGTTTCATGTTCGCGATGGTCACGCGATCAAGATATGGCGCAAGGCCGGCTTTCAATTTGGATTGCTAACCGCTAGGAATTCGCAGATCGTCAAGCTTCGAGCGGCCGAGCTCGGCATAACGATGGTTCGACAGGGATTCGCAGAAAAACTACCCGCCGCCCGCGAGATGATTCAGCAAGCAGGAGTGGAGATGAGTGAGGTTTGTTACATCGGTGACGATCTGCCCGATCTCGCGGTGATGTACGAAGTGGGGCTCAGCGCCACCGTGGCCGATGGCGCAGCCGAGGTGAAACAAGCGGCCCGCTGGACGATGAACGCCCCGGGTGGAAAAGGAGCGGTTCGCGAATTGATCGAACGGCTGCTCAAAGCCAAAGGTCGCTGGGAGGACTTCGTCCCCAATCGACTTGCATGATGTTCATCCGCGACTATCTAAGAGTATTGATTCCACTCCTGACGGCCTTCTTGGTCTACCAGGGATTGGTCGTGCCATGGATGGAACCAAAACAAAAAATTGCATCGAAACACTGGCAAGCTCCCTCCATCTTGGACCGCGAGGATTGGTGGGACGTGTACTTTCCAAAAGACTCATGGCAGCGAAACTCGCCCAGAGTTGTTAAAACTGCCAATGCCATTCTCCTTTTTCAAACGCGCGAGCAAAAGACGCCGACCCGATGGCAGGTGAAACCGCTTACCATCCTGATCCCGCAGCGAGAATCGGGAACCAGCAAACGCGCTATCGTCATTAAGAATACCCAAGGTGCCGACATTGAATTCAAGTCGGAAGTCGATTGGACGCAACCCTTACCACCCGTCGTTGGCGGCATTTTGAACGGCGAAATCGAAATTGATTCTCCACCCGACGAAGCTACCAATGACAAGGGAATGCGGATTGTTACTCGCGATGTTCTTATCAACAAACGCCAGATCGAAGCAAACAAAGCGATCACTATCGAAATGGGTAACTCGATCATCGAAGGTAGAAACTTGTCCATTATTCTCGACAAGGACTTGCTTGCTTCTGATACTCCGGAGAAACCAAAGGAATCGCCCTTTAATGGCCTCGACCGACTCGAACTCACCTACGTGGATCGCGTTCACATCGGTCTGGATCCTGGCGGATTGTGGCCCAACAAGGAAGTTCCCGACATCTATCAACGTCCTGCCTTCGCGACTTTGAAGTGCAAAGGCTCCTTCGGCTTTAACTTCCACCAGTCGAGAGCCACTCTCAAGAACGCAGTTCACTTGGAGCACGTGGTGGCCGGTCTAAGTGTCGACACTTTTGACTGCGAAGAGCTCCAAATTCAGATCGGTCAGAATCACAAACAGGGACAAGTGCCGCAAAACGCCAGCTCGGTTAGCAGCAATTGGCAGGTCGAGCGATTGGAAGCCTTGGGGGCGCCGGGACGCGATAGCAATGACCGTTCCAAATGGATAAAACTCGTCGCTCCGGGAATGAAATCCGTTGCCGAAGGCCAACACCTGGACATGGACTTGGTCAACGGAACCATTTTTCTAAGCAATCGGCTTCCCCACGCTACCGCGCACGAGTTGGCTAACGTTTACCTCAGACGGGAGTCTACCCAAATCTGGGCTCCAGAAGTTCAGTACGTCGACCCCAGATCGATCGATAGCAACTCAGACAAACCTCTCGCAAGCAAGAAAAACCAAGATCCGAACAGGCTTGGAGCCATACAGGTAACCGGCGCAGGCCGAGCGCAATTGGACATCCAAGGTGAATCATGGAGGCTCTTCTGGGGCAAGCAATTGCGGGTGCGTCCGGATCCTAACGATCGAGGCAAAGAACTGATTACGATCGATGGAAGCGCGAACGTTAGCAGCTCCGTCCAAGGACGATTCACCGCTGAGCAATTGAGCCTCTGGTTGAACCCGACGACTCCAGAACTGGAGATGCGGTTGGCAACTCATTATACGGATGGCCAAGTGCCGCAATTCCTTCCCGATCGCATGAAAGCCGATGGTGGCGTCGAGATCGACTCTCCCCAGTTGCGAGCTGCTTCCGAATCGATGTTGGTGTGGTTTGCATACCCCACAGCTCCTGCCGCTACGACCGTAGCGACCGACCATCGGTCGATGCCCACCACGGACGAGGCCGGCAGTACTCAAGTCGCGACAGAAAATCGCATTGGAAACTTGAACCTGGCGCCCTCCAGCGGTATCCCAGCCGCTCCTCTCCAGCAACCGATGCTCACTACCCCAAAAAAACAACCCACCAACTCCATGGCGAGCAACCGAGCGACGCCGCTCCGTGTGACCGCACGAACCGTGAATGCTAAAGTTCTGAGCATTGGAAACAAAGCCGTTGTTGAGGTACTCGATCTAGAAGGGAACGTCACCCTGACGAAAGACCAACTCTCGGATAATACTCCGTGGCCGTTTACCGCTACTGGTGATCGACTGTCACTCAGCCAAGGAAAAATGGATACCAACGATATCATCATCGTCGGCCAACCTGCAAAAGTGGCCGTGGGTAGTGGTTGGGCAGAAGCCGCCGAGTTAAAACTTTTGCAAAGCGAGAATCAGTTTTGGATCGACCATCCCGGTGAGTTCGTCATCCCAGTCGAAGCCATGCAGCAGAAGTCAACCGGTTCGGCTGCCTCGCTGGTGAGCCTACCAGGCAACAGCAATTCACCGAACCCAATCAACGGTTTTGTACCAACGCGATCGCCTGCCAAAGAACCAGCCAATACGTTGCGATGGCAACGCCCCCCTCGCATCCAATGGGGAAAGAGAATGACGTTCGATGGAAAAACCGCGCGCTTTGGTGGCGGTGTTTCCGTCGATTGCCGAGTACAAACCGATCCTCAAACCCTTTGGCATATTTCTGCAATCAGCAAAATGATGGCGGTGGATATGGACCGCGATGTCCCTTTCCGCAACGTCAACGCGAGCAAATCCGGGGACCAAGCTCAAGTGTCTGTAATTCGCTTGGAGGATAGTGTGGAGATCCACGCTGCCCAGACGGACCTAAACGGAGTCCGCCGGTCGCTCGAGCACATGAAACTCCCACAACTGGATATCCTCGTTCCCTCGCAGACCTGGATTGGACACGGCCCTGGTGAACTATGGAGTCGTAGGCTGGGCAACTCCAGCCCCATGGGCAGTTCCTTTCCTGGCGTCGGAAGAGACTCCGGTCAAACCTCGGCGGATGTTGCCACGCGAACCGCCGAGCTTCAGCTGCAATGTATCCATTTGAGCTTCATAGGAAAAATGGAAGGCTCTATGCCGCAACGTCAAGCGACATTCTACGATCGCATCGAAGCTTTGATCGGCCCAATAGCATCCTGGGGTGATGTTTTGAACGTTCATCTAGTGAATAGTCTTGGGCGAAATCAGAGTCTGTTAGTGTCCGATCAACTAAGCATTTTTGACGCCTCGGGCTTGAGTTTCAATCAACAGCCTTCGGCGAACGGAAACTCGCTCGGTTCTACCGCCTGGAACGTCGCAGCACTTGGGCGAGTACAGATGCAATCCAACACCGACAAAGGAATCGTATTGCTCGAGTCCGAGCGACTGGCCTACGCGGCCGAATCCGACACGGTCCGCATCGAAGGAACACAAAGACAACCGGCAGTGATAACCGTCGCAGGTAGCCGTTCGGCAGTGACCAACGTCGCAATCCGACTCAAAACAGGAGAGTTTGAGGGGCAAATCAGCAGACTCGAAGGGGAACTGCCGCAAAACTTTCAGCCTACGGGCCCGCCGCAAATTGGCCCGCCGCAAATTGGCCCGCCTCCAATTCAGGCGGCCAATCCAAACAACAACAAGAATCTGCCGAATCCACGCGACAATCCTTTTTCGAAACGAGGTCCTTGAGCGTCGCCCCGAATCTATTGGCTCGGTCTAAGCGATTCAAAGAATGCGTCGGGCTTATCCCATGCTGTTGCTCGCTCCGCCGTCATAGAAGCTTTCTTGGATGAGTATGCCGCGACATCTACACCATTGACATAAATCAAAACCAATACGTCCGATCCTAAATCGTATACCTCTCCGGTGTGCGTTGGGACCATCTTAGCCTGGTCCACCCGATACCGGAAACCGCTAAGTCCAGCACGTGAAATCGCCGTTACGCTTTCTTGCCTCAGGCCCGACACCAATTTCAAACCCTCAATGTAGCCCGCCGCAGTCACACTTTCTCCAGACTTCGCTCCGATCGTCATGATCCCAAACTCGGAACGCGTGATCGGACTTGCTCGCCCTTCCCCGTGTTTGTTGGACGAGAAATTCGATGACTTGACCGGTACCCCCGGCGCGTAGGCCGTGTAGCCAGACGAAGCGATTGGGCTGGACTTCGTAATCGTGTATCCCACTAGGCCTATTCCGCCGCAACACAATAGGAACATCACGGCCCCAACGGACCCTATGACGATCATTGCGATTCTTAGCCCTGAAGCGGGTTTTGGCTTTCGCTTCTTCGGTGGATGGTGATTGGATGTCCTGGGATGGGATGGGGGTGTGAACTGGCCTAAGTTCGACGGAGCCGAGTATGGAGCCGAATGCGGAGCCGAGTATTGGACTTGAGTAGGTGGCAAGAAGTTTGCCAAATTAGCGAAGTCATCTTTTGGCCCCGGTACGCGAGCCTGAGTCTGCGGGCGCTGAACCGCCGTGGGAGAAGCAAACTTTTGCTTGGGTCTCGGACTTGCGACCACCATTTTTGAAACTGCACTCGGCGCCTGGTATCTTTGAATTACAAAGACTTCGTCGCAACCAGTGCACTTTCCTTTCTTCCCTTCTTTGTCTTTGGTTCCTTCAAAGAGTTGCCTGCAGCGGGGGCAAGCGAATGGGAAGGTCGGATTATCCGACCCTGAATCGGACGAGGCGGCTTGATCGCCTATGGTAAACACATTGGAACAGGTGGGACAACAACCGCGCGTACCGCTCAAACTGGAATCGCACTCCAACGTAGATTCACACTTCGGACAGCGGCATTGGATCCTAGACTCGGGGATGACCAACTGAAGATCACAGCCTGGACAACGGCAAAGCTTTCCTCGACTCCCCTCCGAAACACGCAGGGTGCGTTTACATCCTTGGCACTCGAACTCAATCGTCATAGTGACTCGGGCGGTAGTTTTGGAGGGACTCCGGCATCAATCCAGTTCCGAGAAAACAGTTTAGGTTAGTTTTCTTGCCGGCGTGCAAGCTCATCGCGAAGCTTGGCTGCCAGTTCATATTGCTCCGACTGGACTGCGTTGGCCAACCGCTCTTGCAGCGTCGAACCGACATATTCTTCTTTGAGCGAATCCCGGAGCTTGGATAACTGCAGCACCATTTCATCCTGTTCAAAGTCTTCTTCCGCTTCGTGCTCCTCGAAGACCGAACGCATTTGAGCCAGACCCGTGTTGATTTCGGAAATCGCGACTTCGGCGTTCGATTCCTCCAACGCCGCCAACGCCGAGGCTTGGGTACGATGAAACAGCACGAAGGGACGGTACTGCTCGTGACTCATGGTCCATTCCTCCTCGGGGGAATGGTCGCGACACACGTCCATCAACGAGAGAGTATGATCGGCGTCTTCGACCGCGCGATGATAATGCTGCAAACGCAGCCACGAAATCCGACGGTGATAAAACTGCACGAACTCGCGATCCGCTTCAAAACATTGATCCTCGTCCATGACGAAATCTTGATCCCGCTTCTCAATGTCGAGCATGCTGTCCAGGAAAGTCGAAAAACCGTCCGGAGTCAAACCGTCGGGTCGTCCCTGAGTCTCCATCTGGAGGACTCCGAGATCAACACGCATCTGGATGACGTCCCGGCCATCGTCCCCTTTGACGAGCCGCACCGACAGAGAGTGAGGATCGAATTCCCAGTTTTGAAGAACTCCATCAAGCCCTTTGTACGAACTCATTTCGACCTTTCTCAATTTTTTCCTGGACTCATCGGGTCGTTTCGACATCTTAAAGGCTCTCGCGCGGTTGTTTCTAGTTACTTCTAAGCCTCTGCAACCAGTATAACACCCGCCTCGGCCTAGCGAAGACTTGACGTCAGGAGAGACATTAATTTGTGGTGGAGGACGCACAAGTGTTCGCTTTGGGAGGGCCAAAGTGTAGGGGCCGAAACCAAAAAATCAACAGAATCCATCCGTTTGAGGCTGGCTCAATGAATCGGCCTGTCAAATAAAGCTCCACCCGATAACGACTTTTCTAAAAATCCAACCCGTGCAGGCTAAAAATCCAGCCTGGGTAGGCTAAAAATCCAGTCTAGGTAGGATTGTCACTTCCCCGCGTGGTCCCGAAACGGCAAACCACGAATCACTCCGTAACTTGCTCTTCGACAACGCGTTTTGGACGCCACACAAAGCCTTGCTCTTTCCCCCTTCGGTACCGATAGCAGACACGATTCCCAACGAACATCTCTGTTCTTACCTCGAGGATCGCATCGCAAACATGCCATTGATTCTACCGTCGCGCCCGTTGACGCAGGACGAATTCGACGGCGTGCTAGCCCAAGGGTACCGTCGTTCGGGGGTGTTTTTGTACAAAACGGAGTGCTCGGGTTGCAGCGCTTGCGAGCCGTCCCGTATCGATGTCCAGGAATTCGAATTGCGGGAGTCATGGAATAGAATCCTGAAAAAAGGAAATCAATGCCTGACTATCCAAATCGCTCGTCCCACCGTCGACACTGTGCGACTGGACCTCTTCAATGCCCATCGGATCGAAAGGGGCTTGGGCGAGGAGGATAATCCCTACCGATCCAGTGACTACGAGAGCTTTTTGGTCGATTCCTGCTTGACCGACACGGTGGAATTGAGCTTTTGGAAAGACGGGAGCCTGGTGTCCGTCTCCATCGTCGATTGCGGTCGAAACGCGTTGTCGGCGGTCTACACCTATTTCGATCCCAACCATGCGAAATTATCGCTTGGCACATATTCGATTTTGAAGCAAATCGAATTTGCGCAAACCTCGGGTCGCCAATTCGCTTACCTCGGAATGTATGTCGCCCAAAACAGACACTTGAGTTACAAGGCCCGATTCATACCACAACAACGCTGGATCGGCGCGCAATGGCTTAAGTTCGAGAACTCGAACTACCCCGCCGGATAGAAGACACTATTTTACCAGTAACTCGCGAAAGGTAAATTCAGTGCAAACCTTCGAATATCATTGCAAGCACCAGCCATTCCCGTCTTCAACAAATTTCTCCCGAATCCTTTCGACTCTATGGCTAAGTATATTGATCGACGACGGGCCATTGACGGCTACCATACCATCGCTGTAGACAATGGGAATTTCTGGACTGTCCTTTTCGTAGATTGTGTAGCGTGTTTCTTTAAACCGAAACGCTTCTTTTTGAGCCTGAGGCGCTAGCCGATTTTTTGCGGCGTGGCTCGGCTAGCGCCACAAGCTCAAGATCTCAAGTAACTGCATTGCAAAATCTTCGATAAGTAGTCTTATGTGGTGGTGATAAGCGAAAAGTGTCCAAATTCCTAGTGATTTGGTTCACGCAAATGCTCTCAGACGCGCAAGGACTTGTTCATGAACCAATCCGTTGCTACCGATACAATGGCCGGCCCGAATATCGAACTTGTCAGCCCATGAGGAAAACCTGCCCCCTGCTTCTTCGATTACCGGAGCGACCGCCGCTACATCCCAGGGATTGACGATTGGATCGATCATGGCCTCCGCTCGGCCTGTCGCGACCAGCAGATACCCATAGCCATCACCCCACGTTCGGGAAACATAAGCTTCGGCTTCCAACTCGCGATAGGCCGACTCGGCTTTGCGTCGCGAGAAGTTATCCACCTGCGATGTCACTATCAAACCATCGCTAAGTTTGGACTGTTTCGAAACATGCGTTTGAACCAAGACGGGAGCAAGCCCGCCTCCGGTAGATTGCCCGTACCAAGCCCCCAAGCCTTTGGCTGCAATGACGATCTCACCGAGAGCCGGAATCGCAATCACACCGATCTGCGGCTCACCCGAAACTGTCATCCCAACCAAAGTCGAATAGAGAGGCACACCTGAAATAAAACTCTTCGTTCCGTCGATGGGGTCGATGATCCACTCGAACTCAGAGGTGCCAGATACACTTCCAAACTCTTCGCCAAGAATCGCATCCGACGGAAACGATTCCGACACCATCCCGCGGACCACTTGCTCGGCTTGTTTGTCGGCCAATGTCACGGGGGAGCGATCACTTTTCCGCTCGACTTGAAACTCGCTGGTACGAAAGTACTTTAGCGTTTCGCGACTAGCTGCCGCGGCTAGAGAAAGCGCAAATGCAACTCGCCCATGAAAAGCATGAGCGAGTGTTTGCGGAAGCTGAAAATCTGGAAAAGTCATTTCCATTATTGAACGAAAACCAAGTCGATCTTGAGTTCGACCTCATCCTCGATCTTGCCCTTGCCGTAGTTCATGCCCCACTTTGTCCGATCAATCTTGAAATCGGCCATGAGTCGCAACGAAGCTTCTGTCAGCTCAGTGGTGGTCGGGATTTTGACTTCAATTGTTTTGTCCAACATCGTCATTTTACCGATTAATGTAGCACTATCTCCATCTACCTCGATCTTGGTCGTTTCAAACTTGATGGTCGGATACTTCTTTACATCGAAGAAGTCAGGGTTCTTCAAGTGGCCAGTGAGCTTTTCATCGTCCGACCAAAGACTGTCGGTATTGATTTCCAGCGTGAGTGAGCTCTTCTCTGGAGAGTCCATATTGACCTTGCATTCGGACTTAAATTCTTTAAAGCCACCCTTGTGTTTACCATCAGGCTTCTTGCCCACGAACTCGATCTTGGACTTTTCTTTGTCGGCCTTGAAGGTTTGGCCAAAGGCAGGGGCTGCGAATGCAGCAAACAGCGACAAAGCGCATACGACTTTTCGGAACATCTCTTTTATCCTCGTGGATCTAGTGAAGTGACATCTGCAATAGGCTTGGGCGAAAGTCTCCCAACCGCCAATCATTATAACAGAAAGGGATGTGTTTGCAGAGCCTCGCCATGTACCTACGAAAAATGCTCGCAACCGTGTGGCAGCGAGCATATTGTAGGAGTTGGGAAAAATTGTGGCTACGCACCCGCCGCCGCAGGTTCGACTGGCTCGGGCTGGTCTCTAACCTCACCCTTGAAATCCAACCGTGTAATCTTGCCCTCGGAATCCTTGATGGCTTCGATCACGATCGTATTCTTTCCTTCGAACGCGCC
>Ga0335394_10006980_pt1 | contig 12755 bp, 9 predicted proteins | sample MAT03_FD_205741 | JGI IMG/M metagenome (GOLD analysis project Ga0335394, IMG submission 205741) | Freshwater microbial communities from Lake Fryxell liftoff mats and glacier meltwater in Antarctica - MAT-03 (spades assembly) (version 2) ...
CTGGACGCTGAATGATTGCGCCTGGATTGCGCAGGGCTTCTGGCGACAAAGCGTGAGGGACGATTTAAACTCTGACGATGCTGAAAAACTGTCCGCAAGAATTGAATCAGCGATGCGGCTTTCGTACGGTGGTCGCAACCTGTGCGACCTGGGTTACGACAACGATATCAGACTGTGCAGCGCTGTCGATTGCATCGACCGCGTGCCAATGTTGAATCGTGTGAGCGGCGATTTGAGCTAAGGATCCGGACATGATCTGGTGGCCGGGGCTGGACTGAGCGGAGCGAAGGAAGCCCCGGGGTTTCGGGTTCGCGCCCTCCAACCCCGGCCACCCATCAATCCATTGCCGACAGAGTACTACGACTTTCGGCGCCGCGGGATGCGGTTCCTGTCATCGACCAGCACGATCCTGGGGGCGTGTACCTGACGTTCTTCATCTGAGTACTGTGCATAGCTGCAGATGATCACAAGGTCGCCGATTTGAACCAGGCGCGCGGCGGCACCGTTGAGGCACACGATGCCGGAACCTCGCTCGCCGCTGATCGCGTACGTCGTGAAACGATTGCCGTTGTTGATGTCGTAGATATCAACCTGTTCCCATTCGACAATGTCGGTCGCTTCCATCAGCAACGGGTCCAGCGTGACGCTGCCTTCGTAGTGCAGGCTGGCATCCGTGACAGTCGCACGATGGATTTTCGATTTGAGCAGCATTCGATTCATTCAGCATCACGCTCGCAGTTTCGCGGTCAATTGAGTTTCACATGTGGCGATCACTTTCTTCACCACCGTATCGACCTCTTCAGTCGTTAACGTACGGTCAGAAGCCATGAACCGGCAGGTGATCAGATACGACTTCCGATCAGCATCGATCTGTTTACCGCGGTACTGTCCACCAAACGATGTTCCCAGCAACAGCGCGCCCGCCGATCTGGACACGGTTTCCGACAACTGAGCCCATGAAACTGATTCCGGAAGTACGAAATTCAGATCTCGGGAAATCGACGGAAAACGGGGCAACGGAGCATACGAGCGCCTGGCTTCGAAGAGTTCTTCGATGAGTGGCACTCGCAGCTCCGCCACGCACACAGTGTCCTGCAGGTCACAGCGATCGAGCACGTCGCGGTTGAGTTCTCCCAGCCAGCCCCACAGCTTTCCGTTCAGACTCACAGCCGCGCCTCGGCCTGCCGCATATTCCGGATGCGATGCGGGTTCTGTTGTCAGCACCGCGTGTGGAGCCAGCTTTGCCGCAAGCGATTCGACGACACCCAGCAGATGGGCGAACGGACGTCCTGAAACGATGCCGATGGTCCATGGTTCGGCCTCATGTTCAGGCTGCCCCAGTCCAGCGGTCAGGTACACGCGAGCCACTTCAAACAACTCCGCGTTTGCGCAACCGTGCCGTTCGTTCTGGCGACGGCAGGAGAGAAGACTTGGAATCAGACTCTGTCGCAGTTGATCTTCGTGGCTGCGGCTGGAATGACTCACGGCAACCGCATGAATATCTCCGTGTGGCCGGAGCAACTGTCGCTGTTGCTCGCTGACAAACGACATCGTCAGGGCTTCGGAGAGTCCGCTGGCGGCAAGCTGCAAACGAATCGTATCGATCACGCGTTCGCGCAGAGTTCGGGAGGTCGCCACGACCGGCAATGCGGCGTCGATGGGGATATGTTCGTATCCATGAATGCGGGCAACTTCTTCGATCAGATCACACTCTCGCAAAAGGTCAGGACGCCAGCTTGGTGGTTCGAATGTCGCTGAGGTCGCGCTGCGTTCAAGACATTTGAGCCCCAGCCGTTTCAGAATGCCAACACATTCATCGGCCACAATCTCAATTCCCAGCAGTCGCGACACCTGACCAAAACGCAGCGTCACGGGATCTCGCATTGCAGGCACGGACTGCCCTGCGACAATCGAACCTGGCAGCAGCGTGCCGCCCGCGACCTTTTGAATCAGTTCGCAGCAACGGCGTGATGCCCAATCAAGCCACTGTCGATCGACTTTTCGCTCAAAGCGATACGATGACGGACTGTGCAGCTTCAATGATCTTGCCGTCGCACGAACCGACAGCGACGTGAATGACGCAGCTTCGATCAGTACGTTCGTTGTGGTCTCTGATATTTCCGTGTCAAATCCGCCCATTACGCCTGCGACTGCCACCGGACGATCCGCGTCGGCAATCACACACATCTCTTCGGTCAATGCATACTGACGCTGATCAATCGCGGTAATCGTCTCACCCTTCTGCGCGCGGCGAACGATGATTGTCTGACCGTGAAGTCGGTCGAGATCGAAAGCGTGCAGCGGCTGTCCGCATTCCATCATCACAAAGTTTGTGACATCGACGACGTTGTTGACAGAATTGATGCCGACGGCAGCCAGACGATCTTTGAGCCACGCCGGACTGGGGCCAATTCTGACTCCGCGAATGACCCGCCCGTGATATTCGGGGCACAGGTCCGGGCACTCGATTGCAATAGAGGCGGCGGTATTGGCTGCCGGTCCGGATTCTGTCACCGCCGCTGGCGGGATGGTGAGCGGTTTTTCGAACAGAACTGACACTTCGCGCGCGACCCCGATATGTCCGAGACAGTCAGGTCGGTTGCTGGTGACTTCAATGTCAATCGCCGTATCAGGCGATGAAAGACCAGCCAGGACATCGTGGAACTCTTCCAGATTGAGCCCCGACATAGTCAGCCGATGAGTTAATTCTTTAACGCTGTGCGGCAACGACACGTATTCGGCCAGCCAGTTCTTACTTACAATCATGACTCAATGCACAGCCGCTAACGTTCAGTTTTCGCCGCCTGTCTCAGGCAGTGCAGAATCCGTGGCCAGCGAGGCCTCAAACGCAGATTCTAACCGGCGAACCCCGGAAGCGACGCAGTGTAGCCGAACCTGGTAACAACGTGAAGGATACGTTGAAGTGCTGGATCTATGCGTTTCCTTCGACGCTGACTTCGCAAATCTCAATCATGCGGTTGAGTTTTGTGATCGCCAGCACTTCGCGTACATCCGCACTCGGATTGAACATCTGAACCCTCAATGGGTGGTTGGGAATTCGAGTCAGTGAGACCAGCAGCCCCAGCATTCCACTTGGCACCAGCCGCACGCCCGTCAGGTCAAACGCCACGATTGACGAATTGTTGAACTTGAGCAAGTCAGAAATCGCGGCCCGGTAGTGGGCGACGTTAAACTCGGACGGCACATCCTTGCCGGAAAACCCCAGCACCGTCACGGGGCCAACGCTGTAAACTTTCAGCAGTCCATCTTCGGTCAAAGCATATTGCTGCGTAAGATCTTCTGCTGCGATCTGTTCTTCAAAATCTTCATTTGCCATGGGAAACACTCCTCCAGGATCATCAATCAGGAATGGCAGTCTAACAAATCCTTAGGGGACACCAATCGTCGCCCGGAAAAAAATGGAATTCGCGATCAGGTTTGCATTGCCTAACTTTAAAAAAGGGGTCAGGAACCAATAGTGCGGAGCACCCTCTGGGCCATTTGGCTATTGGTTCCTGACCCCTTTTTTAAAGCCGCCCCCCACCTGCTCCGGAATCGGGGAATTCATGCCAGTTGACGAGGGATGCTGAATTGCGGGTTTGAAATCCGCAAACGGTTGGTATGTTGGCAGGTTGACTCCAGCGCCGACGCACTCCAACGCTCATCTTTTTCAAACGAAAACCGTGCATTGCTTCCAAACCACCTGACCGCCGAATCACCACGCACCCTGAAACTTGTTTCCGATCGATTGCTGGCAGAACTCAGCGCAGAGCTGCGCGGCCCGAATGTGCTGGTGCTGCTCATGCACGGCACAACACTAGCCTCCGCGCTGCGTGAAGCACGTCCGGATCTGAAATTTACACTCTTTACCACAGAACATTTCTTCTATCGAACTCTGCAGGCGTTTCACGCGGATGCGATGGTGACGCCGGATGCTGTCGGCATTGTCTGTGCCGCTGATCTGCCTGAGCAGGAATTCGACGAAGTGATTTTTCCGACTCTGTCCGGTGATTCCTCGGAACTTGCGCAGGACCTGATTCAGGCCGCCCATCAGCGACTGCGGTCCGGAGGTCGGCTGTTTGCTTCGACCAATAATCCCAAAGATCGATGGGTCCAGAATCAGCTGAAAGCACTCTTTAGCAAAGTCGATGTGCTGAAGCACAAGCAGGGCACAGCCTGCATCGCGACGAAAACCAGTCCACTGAAGAAGGAAAAAGGTTTCCGCGCGAGGTTTGCGTTTCGCCAGGGCGAGCGACTGGCTTACGTCGAAAGCCGCCCGGGAGTTTTCTGTCATCGCCGCGTCGATGGGGGCGGACGGGCTCTGATCCGATCGATGGCGTTACTGCAGGGAACAAACGGTCAGCCGGAGTTCAAGCCTCACCGGATCGTCGAAATGGGCTGCGGTTCCGGTGCGGTGTCGGTCGCCGCTGCGATCGAATTTCCTGACTCAGAAATTTTGGCTGTCGATAGCGATGCACGAGCCGTGGAATGCACACAGCGATCCGCAGCCTTGAATGAAATCTCATCGATTCAGACTCTGTTGGCATCCGACGGCACTTTGCCGGAACCCGGAACATGGGATCTGTTGCTGGGCAATCCACCGTACTATTCCGACTACAGGATTTCGGAACTGTTTCTGCAGGCGGCGCGCACGGGACTGCGTGAAGGCGGTCGAATTCACATTGTGACAAAACTGCTCGAATGGCATCAAGCGAGAATGGAACAACTGTTCGGCGACGTGACACAGCATGTGATCAGTGAATACACAATTTTTACTGCGGTGGCGCGAAACAGGCCAGGATCAAAGACCCGCCGCTAACTGCGGGTCGGACGACTCCAGTCGCTGGCACAACATCTGAATCTCATCCAGATCCATGCTGCGGCGGTAGGTATCGTCCTTCGTGGGTGCGCGCAATTCCAGCATAATGGAACTGCGAACATAGCGTAAACCACGCAACAGGACGTCGCGTTCGTGGGTAGACACTTCGATCTGCATCATTCCGTTTGACACAACAACGGCTCCGATTGACTTTCGCCGAACAATCCGGATACCTCCTGAATCCGAAATCGGCATCAACTGTGCTGCCAGCGTAGATTCACAACTGACAACAGAAAGGCCGGCGCGGTCACGGCCAGCAACGACCAAAGTGTACGCTTTAAAACGGCGATCCTCAAGCGGTCAATGCAAATCCGCCACAAAGCACGCTATTCTTTTCGCGGGTGAATCTGAACGGGAAACTCCGGAAGTCCAATCCTTTCGTGACGTTACGTCCTGAAGCACCGAACTGGCTACCCGGCGAGTGTGAAAACCACTGAAACCGAGGCCGTCGAATCAAAATAGCTCACGTTTTCGGAGTGGCGCGCAGCAATCCTCTGCGGTAGGATTCCGCCATTGCCTTGGGAATCGCAGATTCGGACAGCACGACTTCCGCCTGATTCTCCTGAGTCAGAGCGCGCATTTCCTGTTCCAGCGCGACGGCAGCAGCGCGGCGTTCTTCTGCATGAGCCCGTGCGATTCGCATGTCGGCCTCAGCCTGGTCGGCCTGCAGTCGAGCGCCCACGTTGTCACCGATGTCAATGTCCGCGATATCGATCGATACGATTTCATAGGCTGTTTGTGAATCCAGCCCTTTCGCCAGTACAGCGCGAGCGATCAGCATGGGATTGGCCAACACTTCTTTATGGCTCGCACACGAACCGATGGCCGAGACGATTCCTTCACCAACTCTTGCGATAATCGTCTCTTCGGTGGCACCACCAATCAGCTGCTTGATGTTGGTGCGTACCGTGACGCGTGCCTTTGCCTTCAATTGAATCCCGTCGCGTGCCACGCCGTCAAGAGTCGGACGACCTGTTCGACCGTCCGGACAGTCAATCACTTTTGTCTTCACGCTGGTCTGCACGGCTTCCAGAACATTTCGTCCGGCAAGGTCAATGGCAGAAGCTGTTTTCCAGTTCAGTTCGATCTGAGCACGATGGGCTGCGATCAGCGCTCGGATGACGAGAGGCACATTGCCGCCGGCGAGGTAGTGGGATTCCAATGCATTGGTGGTAATGTCATCCAGTCCCGCCTGAACCGACATGATGCGTGTGTCCACGATGAGCTGTGGATTTACTTTTTTCAGCTTCATCACGACCATCTGCAACGGTCCGATTCCGGCTCCCGACATGAAGGCACGAAACCATAACGAGGCGACGGATGCAAAGACGCCGAGAAACACCAACAACACGACGCCGAAGATAACTGCCACGCCAGCGAGCAGCAATTGCGTAAAATCCAGTGCCCCCAGCATTGGAGCCAAAGTTGCGAAATGTAGCTCAAGCATCATGATCTTCCTTCGTATGTTCCGGACTCGTCAGCGTCCCGTCGGAATGCAGGCGGTGTTCACCGTGAGTTGTGTTGTAATGATTGTAATGTGAGCCGTACAGAATTCGCAAACCACTCAACGATCATCGCAGAGTTCATCAACCACATCCGCGTTGACTGGCGAGCGGCAGCCGCGTCCGACTATGATGTCAGGCTCAATAATAACGTCACTTCGCCGTTTGCGGATCAAAATCAATTTCCAAAGTTGCCATTTTGTTGCGCCTTGATGCTTTAAAAAAGGGGTCAGGAACCAATAGTGCGGAGCACCCTCCGGGCTATTTAGCTATTGGTTCCTGACCCCTTTTTTAAAGACTCAGTGTTAGTTCCAACGATCCAGGAGACCCTGTCATGAGAATCGAATCCCGTCTGAACGAATTGGGAATCACATTGCCGCCAACCCCTGCTCCGGGCGGTGTTTACACTCCTGTCGTGGTCGTCGACCACATGGCGTATGTGTCCGGACAGGTTCCCTATGGACCCGACGGAAAACTGGTGACCGGGCGAGTTGGCTCAGATATGACTGAAGAACAGGGAGCTGCGGCGGCTCGGACAGTGGCACTGACAATGCTGGCCACGATCAAGGCATCATTGGGAAACCTGGATCGCGTGAAACGCATTGTGAAAGTTCTGGGCTTCGTCAACTGTACACCGGAATTTCAGAAACATCCCGCCGTGATGAACGGATTCAGCAACACGATGGTCGAAGTCTTCGGCGACGCCGGCAAAGCAGCCCGCAGTGCTGTCGGTATGGGCTCATTGCCTTTTAACGTTCCCGTGGAAGTTGAAGCCGTTCTCGAACTTCACCCGTAAATCCGCAGATATTGACTCTCAGATTCCGCCAACGCGCGAAGCAGTCGATTCCTGGGTTGTGTTTGGTGGTGTCAGACTTTCAAATACGTTTCTGCCCCTGCCCCTGACGCTGTGTTGTCACAGACGCACGTCATCCTGTATCCCGCCACTGCGCGTTTAACGCGGTCTCTGACTTTGTTCAGGAATACACCCATGACTTCAAACAGTCCTGAGACTCCCGCTTTTGCGTCCGTGCATCTGCCGCCCGCCGTCGAGACGCCTCGACGCAGTATGCTGGTACACTTGATCACCGCGGTGCTGGGCTTTTTGATCATCGCCGTGCCCGCGACTTTGAGCGGACTGTTTTTTCTGGACCCGATTCTGCGTAAGCGGAAGGCCGCGACAGGCGGCGCGACAGGGGAAGAAGTGCTCGGAAAAGATGAAGCGGGATTCATACGCCTTGATGTGACGAAAGATGCCGTCCCGGAAGACGGCACTCCACTTTCTGTCACCGTCATTGATGACCTTGTTGATGCCTGGAATATGTTCCGGGATGTTCCGGTCGGTAGTATCTGGCTGCGAAAAGTCGGTGATGGTCCGATCCTTGCCTTCAACTCGGTTTGCCCGCATCTGGGCTGTTCGGTCGATTACATCCGCGCTGAAAATCACTTCTTCTGTCCGTGTCATACCAGTGCGTTCGCTCTGGATGGAACGAAGACGAACAAAATCCCGCCGCGCGATATGGACGCTCTGGAAGTTTCGATGCGGACCAATGGCAAGGAAGATGCAAATGGTCTCGAAATCTGGGTGAAGTTCCAGAATTTCCAGAAAGCGACCTCAGACAAGATCGTTATTTGAAAGCACACGGAACCATGATCGCATTGATCAACTGGCTGGAAACTCGGACCGGCTTCAAGGCTCTGATCCATGAAGCGTTCAACGAACGGGTTCCCGGCGGGGCGCGCTGGCGTTATGTGTGGGGCAGCACGCTGGTCTTCACGTTTACGCTGCAGGTAATTACGGGTTTCATGCTATGGGCCGCTTACAGTCCCAGCACGCGGACGGCTTGGGAAAGTGTGTACTACATTCAGCATGAAATGTTCCTTGGCAACATTATCCGCGGTCTGCATCACTACGCGGCACAGGGAATGGTGGTGCTGATGGCCATTCATCTGATTCAGGTGATCATCGATGGAGCTTACAAGGCTCCGCGCGAGATGAATTTCTGGCTGGGCATCGTGCTGATGATGATCGTGCTGGGACTGTCCCTCACCGGTTATCTGCTGCCGTGGGATCAGAAGGGCTACTATGCGACTCAGGTGACTACGAACATCATGAGTGCGACGCCAGGCGTTGGTCGCGAAGTTCAGATCCTGGCGCAGGGTGGTTCGGATTATGGGCATCTCACGCTGACACGCTTCTTTGCGATGCATGCCGGGATTCTGCCGACGCTGCTTGTCGGGTTCCTGGCATTACATATTTACGTGTTTCGCCGTCACGGGCTGACCGTGCATGATCCAAATCGTGCTCCGGAAACAACCTTCTGGCCGGATCAGGTTCTGAAGGATTCCGTGGCGTGTCTGGCGGTGCTGGCGGTCGTACTGCTGCTCGCCATTTTTCGCGCTCCGGAACTGAGCGCACCGGCAGATCCGGCAGTGAAATTTGATGCCGCCCGACCGGAATGGTACTTCCTGTTTCTGTTTCGTTTCCTGAAATTTCACGCCGTCGACGCCCTTGGCGTGACGTTCGGCGCGATTATCGTGCCCGGGATCATCATGGGCATCATCGCCGCGATGCCGCTCACAGCGAAAGTGTTCGGTAACGTCGGTCATACGCTCAACAGAGCCTTCATTTGGGCTCTGGCGCTGGGCGTTGTCGTGCTGACGGTGATGGCATTTTACGAAGACGCGAACAACAAGGATCATCAGGCGGCGTTGACAGAAGCCCATCGTGACGGCCAACGGGCGATCGAATTGGCTTCCGGGCCGGACAAGATTCCAGTCGAAGGTGCCGTCTCGCTGCTCCGCAATGACCCGTTCACTCAGGGACCGCGATTGTTTGAACAGCACTGTAAAAGTTGTCATCGTTACAATGGTCATGACGGACGCGGTTCGCTGGTGACCGAAGCGGGGAAGACAGTAGGCGATCCACCAGTCATCGCCCCGCCAACGGCTGCAGATCTGGGAGCGTTCGGAAGTCGTGACTGGATGACGGCGATCGTGACAGATTATTCAAATCACTTCGCATGGATGAAAAACTCGCAGTGGTTCCGTGATGCTCAGGCGAAGTCTGCTGCGGGTGAAACTGTCGATTACATCAATCCTGACACTTCGGAAATGGCCGACTGGACCAGCGGCAATCTCGATTCACTGAAGTCTGCTGAGAACGCAGATAACGTGAAAGCACTGGTCGAATTTCTCGCCGCCGAAACCGGACATGCCGGCACGAAGTATGATGCTGCGCTCGTGGAAAAAGGCCGGGATCTGGCGCTCAATGGATCGTGGGCCGGTCCGCTGAAAGATAAATCCTGTGCAAGTTGCCACGACACGATCGGACAGGATTTCCCGGCGCAACCGGATGATTCCGCTGCGGGCACTTATCCGACATTGGCGAAGTACGGCTCGGCAGCATGGCTGAAAGATTTTATTCGCCACCCTGACGCAGCTCGACACTACGGAGCGAAGAATCAGATGGTGGCCTATTCGCCACAGAAATTGTCTGAGGAGAATCTGATTCTTCTGGTGCGCTGGATGACACATGATTATCCGGCATCGACCGTGCCTGACTATGCCGACCAGATGAATGCACTGAAGGCTGCACTGACATCAGGAACGTCAGTTGCAGCCGAACCAGCACCAGAAAAGTAGACAGTTGCTCGTCATCAACGGGGTGCCCCATCGTCTCTCGTTGTCTGAAACGCGAGCACAAACGTTGCGGGTGTCGTCGCGGATGATTGTGAAAGTAGGTCCTTTCTGCCGGAAAGGACTTTCGCCGCAAGGCGAACCGCCGTGGGACGCACATCCGCTCCGCGTCGTCGCGTGGCCCTTCCCTCCATCTCGTCTGGTCGGCGGTCGCGGCAAGCCGCGAAGTCCTCCTCGGCAAGGAGGACCTATCCGAAATCCGCCACTACACCCAACTTTGCGGCTTGGGCAGGTCTTGTTAGAGGTTCATAGAGATTTCTGGTACGCTGCGTCAAATATTCTGCAATGGCGAGTTTCGCGGGGAGCCAGATATGAGAGACAGCCTGATCGATCGCCTGGTCTTCGTTCTTCTCCTGAACATGCTTGCATCGCAGGCCTGGGGAATGGACGACGTCAGGCGGATCGACTTCAATCGGGACATCCGCCCGATCCTTTCTGACAACTGCTACACCTGTCATGGTCCGGATGAGCAGCAGCGGGTCAATGATCTGCGGCTCGATCGTCGAGAAGTTGCGTTCTCTGATCGCAAGGGTCATCCGGCGATTGTGCCTGGTGATGTTGCGGCCAGCCTGCTCCACCAGCGAGTTTCCTCATCTGACCCCGAGAAACGGATGCCGCCAAAGGATTCCGGGCGGGAACTGACGGACTCCCAGATTCAGCTGCTGACCGAATGGATCCGGCAGGGAGCCGAGTGGACCGAACACTGGGCGTTCATCGCCCCAAAGCGTCATGATCTGACGGAGACGCAACTGAAGAACTGGAGTCGAAATCCTATTGATCATTTCGTATTGGCCAGACTGGAACAGGAAGGCCTGAAACCTTCCGAAGAAGCCAGCCGCAATACTCTGATCCGACGAGTCACTCTGGATCTGACCGGACTTCCACCGACGTCGGAGGAGGTTAACTCTTTTCTGTCGGATTCTTCACCAGGTGCTTACGAAGCCGTGGTTGACCGGCTGCTGGCATCACCGCAATACGGTGAGCACATGGCCGTTCGCTGGCTGGACGCTGCGCGATACGCTGACACCAGCGGGTATCAGAACGATGGTCCGCGGTCGATGTGGCGTTGGAGAGACTGGGTGATCAATGCCTTCAACAGTAACCAGCCGTTTGATCAATTCACAATCGAGCAGTTGGCAGGGGACCTCCTGGAAAATCCGACTCTCGATCAGCGTATCGCCACCGGGTTCAACCGCAATCATCGCGGAAATGCAGAAGGCGGGATTATCCCCGAAGAATACCAGGTCGAATACGTCGTTGACCGTGTGGACACGACATCCACCGTCTGGCTGGGTCTGACAATGGGATGTGCCCGCTGTCACGATCACAAGTACGATCCGATTCGGCAGAAAGATTTTTATCAGGTCTTTGCTTACTTCAACAACATCCCTGAGAGCGGACGTGCCATCAAGGAAGGCAACTCACCACCACTTGTCAAAGCTCCCTTGCCCGAAGAACAAGCGAAGTTGATTCAGCTTGACAGTGACATCGGGGCGGCCGAATCGAGGCTGAAGAATCTGCAAGGCGAACTTGCTGAAACTCAACGTGTCTGGGAAGCTGGCTTCGCGCCGGCGCAACCGGTCGATTGGTCCGTTTCTGACGGACTGGTGAACCATTTTGGCTTTGACGGGGGTCTTAAGGACTCGGCTCGAAATACCGACGCGGCGCTGGACGTTAGTCAGGCAAAGTATGCGCCGGGTGGTCTGGGACAGGCCCTCGAACTCGACGGTGCGTCCGTTCTGAATGCCGGAGACACGGCCAGCTTTGGCTATTTCGACAAATTTTCGATCGCCGTCTGGGTAAATGCCACTCATGACAACGGGACGCTGATCTCTCGAATGACGCCGGTTGAAGAAGGCGCAGGCTATTATGTTCATCTTCGGGAAGGCCGACTTCAGGTCAACCTTATCAAACGATGGCTCGACGACGCGATCCGCGTGGAAAGTCACGAATCACTGCCTCGTGATCGCTGGTACCATCTCGCTGTGACCTATGACGGCTCACGTCTGGCGGACGGGATTCGAGTCTACGTCGATGGTCAGGCCATTCCAATGGACGTAAAACTTGACCGACTCAATCAGACGTTCGCACTGCCGACTGAACCACTTCGTATCGGCGGCGGGCAAACGCCGTTCATCGGGACGCTGGACGACGTGCGCATCTACGCGCGGGATCTGGCATCCTTGGAAGTCCAGCTGCTGGCGGTTCCTCAATCGGTTTCGGAAATCCTCAGCCTGGCTCCGGAATCCCGGGATGGTGCTCAAAAGCACAAGCTCACACGCTACTTTCTGGACCACGATGCTCCGCCTTTGATTCGAGATGCTGATCGTCACCTGACGGAGCTCCGGCAGCAGCGGCGTACATTCGACGAGAATCTGCCAACCGTGATGGTCATGCAGGAAATGGAGCAGCCTCGGGAGACTCATGTCTTAATCCGTGGACAATATGACCGACCGGGTGACAAAGTGGAACCAGGCGTTCCAGCGGCGTTTCCGGCGCTGCCTGCCAATGTCCCGAATAATCGTCTCGGTCTGGCTCGTTGGATTGTCAGCCCGGATCATCCGCTGACCGCTCGAGTCGCTGTGAACCGCTTCTGGCAGCTCTACTTTGGCGAGGGACTGGTCAGTACCAGCGAAGATTTTGGTGCCCAGGGAGAAAGTCCGAGCCACCCGAAACTG
>Ga0335394_10006982_pt1 | contig 12754 bp, 8 predicted proteins | sample MAT03_FD_205741 | JGI IMG/M metagenome (GOLD analysis project Ga0335394, IMG submission 205741) | Freshwater microbial communities from Lake Fryxell liftoff mats and glacier meltwater in Antarctica - MAT-03 (spades assembly) (version 2) ...
AAATAATCGACGTGTGCCTTTTAGGGGTGGACGTGTAGGGACGTGTAGGGACACACCATAGTTTCTGGGGACGTGTAGGGACACACCATAGTTTCTGGGGGGCTGATGGCCTTGCAACCAGCCGAGATCGGTTAACGGAGGCAGAATGCGTTTTGCAAATTCTTGTCTGAAAGGAAATCTAGAAAGCCCCGCGACACGATGCTTGGCTCGCCCTTACAATCTAACGTTCTCAAGCCTGGGCCGAAAATGCAACTCGTGCGAGTCAACAAGTTACCGAAGGAAAACGCTCGCTATTGGGCGACTTCTGCAGCTAGCGACGGCACTCAGTACATTCGCTCAACGAACCCGTACGCACCCCCGATGCGACAACAGCGTCGCATTTAGACATCTAGAGATCAATCAGAGTCATGACGTCAAATTTGGGTGCCAAGACAAACAATGCAGTGCATCGAAGTGAGCGATCAGACGCTACCGGATGGTGGCTCTTAAGCAGCGACACGTTGAGTGTAACCTTTCTGCGGACGGAGTAATCTTTTGCCATCGAACCCATATGAACCGCTGACGATACTAAAGCTTCAAGATAGACCTGTCACGACACCACTCAATTGGCGTGCGATCTTGATCGCTATTGCGATCAGTTTTGGAGTTGGTTGCGTCGTTGGTATTGGATGGGGAATCATGGCGATCACCCTTACGTTCGCAGTTGGCTCGTCAATAACGACCTATATTGATAGCCCGATTCTCATGGTCGCTGGCTTTGTTGTTAGCTTCATACCTTCGATCGTCGGCGCTTTCTACTTGGGAAAAACGATTGAATCCAGATGGCTTACTCATGCGATCATTTACTCAGTAGCAGATCTCCTAATTTCATGTCTCTTTATGCTAATACCTTCCGAGTCCGGAACTTCCTGGACGGATATAGGCTACTGTGCTTTACTGATTCCGGTGTCGGTGGCATGCGTGTTACACGCATTTCGATCTCGCTAAATGGTGCCGCAAACCCAACCGAATCGGCTGATGCATCTTCGAGTCTTACTTTTGGGTGTGGCCTTAGTTGTGCGACGCTCCGCGTCGCAGAAATCACGACGCGGAGCGTCGTGCAACTAAGAAGTCGTCAGCGTTAGGGTTAGTTGCCGGGGGTGATTAGCTCATTGATTCGGCGGTAATAGTCGGACACTCGCTGGCGGTACTGAGTGGGAATGTTTTGTTGCGATTGGCCGGCTGCGTCGCTCGACTGCGATTCGTTTGTTCCGCTCTGACCTATGCCCTGCTTTGCAATTTCGGACTGAGTTGCAGCCCCCTGACTCACTTTGTCGGAGCGTCCTTGGCTGGAGGGTGAGGGCGTCGGCATGGAACCGTACATACCCATATTCTGCTGCCTTGGGGATCGGCTGGAGAATCCGTTGTTTTTCCCGCCCGGTTCGCCCGGTTGATCGCCACCTTGACCGCCATTCGACTTGCTGCCCTTTTGGTTCATTCGCTGTTTGAGCTGTTCCAACGTGCGGCCAAGTTTGGATTGCCCTGGCTTTCCGGGTTTTTGAAAAGCACTCTTAAGACTCTCGCCCGCTGCATCTCCCATCGAATTGTTGTCTGGCAATAACAGGTCCAACGCATCGGCAGCCGCTTGCGCATTATCAGCCGCCTGCTTGAATTTGGATTTCAGAAGTGACTTTTGGGCGTCGTTCATCAACTCGGGTGCACCGCTTTGTTTAATTCCCTCTGCCAGCTGATTTGCCGATTCTCTGAGTTCACTAAATTCAGGCGTCTCGGGGAGCTGTTCTGCATTCTCCGACAAGCTTTCCGCAAGCTCGTTCAACTCCTGTCTTAGCTCCTCCTGTGCCGCTTCCATTTCCATCATGCGGCGTTCGTTCGACGGGTCGTTTGGGTCTGCATCGGCTAGGGATTGCATCCGCTGAGCAAGTTCTTTTTGGCGTTCCACCAGTTCGTCAAATCGCTCCTTGTCCTGCATCAGCGGCAGTGTCTTGCTGAGGTCATTCAGTGGATCGATCGCTTCCTCCTGCAATTGTTCCCGTTCCGATTTTGTTTTGGAAGCGAGTTTGCTCAATGACTCTTGCTCCGATTCGTTCAACGGCCTATTCCCGGCTTGAGATTGGGCCATTTGATTCAGATCCTGTGCGGTTTGCTGCGTCTCTTTTGCCATCTCGCTCAACATGGCGGACAGTTCTCGATCGATATCGATGTCGGTTGGATTTTGTGCCAGCTTTTCAATGGCATCGGCGGCAGATTTCGCAGCGGCCTCGGCGGCGTTCAACTTCTCTTGAAGTTCTTTCTGAAGGGATCCATTGCTTGGGTCTGCGGCTGCTCGATCCGCGACTGCCTGAGCTTCCGCGATGGCTGTCGAAACGTTTTCCAAATGGCGTTGTGCGGCTTCGTATTTGGCAGTCAACGCTTCAGCCCCGCGTTGTTCCAGCATTCGCTCTTGGAATTCGTCTATTGAAATGATTCGGATCGTGGTCTTGGGCGATTCGGCACCTTTTGGGCTCTTGGGATCGTTGTCTTCGGTTCGAGCAAACAATTCGATCTCGTCCCCAGGCACCAGACCATACCGTTTGAGTTGCAATTGCTGAACGACATTAATGCGGGCTGAACCGTCGATCGGGAAATCAATCGGTCGGGCAGCCGATCCGTTGAGGCTTCGGTAGAGTCGGAGTTGTGTAATCCCAAAATCATCTTCAGCCGAAATGGAAATCGGCAGATCAATATCGGGTGTCGCAAGTGAAAATGGCCGCGGTTCTAAGATACGAACGATGGGACGCTGGTCGACTTGGAGCACAATCTTGCCGTAAACCACATCGAGTGATCGCAAATCATCGACGTCCGTTACGGTGATTTCAAACTTACCTTCTTTATCTAATTCAAATTGGCAAGCGACCGTATCCGTCGGTTTACTCACCTTTTTGTTTTGCTCTGTCTCATTGTGTTCAGGCAAATGAGCTGCCAAATCGATCGATCGTTCGCTTTGGTCCTCAAATCGGATCTGCAAACGTCCCATCTTTAATGGACGATTGCTTGTCACAAATAGTTCGACTTGGGTGCCTAGAAGTCCTGCGATTCCTGAGTCCGGAATTTTACCTTCGTATACCGCTTGGCGTGTGTAAGGCACTGGAGTGATCCTAACAATCGCCTCCAAAATCTTAGGCGTGAGCTGGACATCGATTTCGCCTGTGTCGGACCGGGTACGACCTAAACGGGCGTAAAACTGCGAAGACTCTTTGACGTCGGTCAACAACGCTTGCCATTTCGCTTCGCCACGTGGCAACATGGGCAGCACCTTCTCACTCTTGTCCTTGAGTATCGTCACCAACTCCAAGCGTTCGGTCGCATTCCTAGAGATCGTTGCGATCAACTTGACATCGTCGCCGTAGCGAAGGCTATGTTTCAGCTTTTCAAATTTGATTTCGATACCGCTAAATGGAGGCGTATCGCTTGCCGGAAATGCAAAGCGTTTGAACTGAGTCACAGTCAGTTGTGGCGAAAAAAAGGAGACCAATGCGATGGCAACTACAAGGCTTGCACCGGTTGTTGCTGGCGTCTTGAGGACCTTGAGTGGAACGACTTTTTTTGGCTGTATCGTGGACAACAGCGTGATCGATTGACCAATTGCTTTCGCAATAAATCGCGAGGTCAGAGGCGAGTCGTTGCCGTTTGTCCTGCGCAGTAAATCCCAGCCTGTTAATATCTGTCCACCTGTGGATTGAGACGCATCGATTCGATGCGCCAATTGCCCGGCGGACGTCTTCCGAACCGAACGAAACGCGAACAGACTTACGGCGGCGACTGCAGTGAACGCGCTCAAGCGACCTAAACGCCATCGCCAGTCCGCCGTCATTTCAGAAAAAATGTCGATGACCATGGCCAGCAACATGAATCCAATCCAAGCAGCCGATCCAATCAATAGGAATCGAGCTGCCGCAATGAGGTTGGATCGTCGAACGAAGATACCGAGTCGATTCAATAGCTCCGCTGTATCAATCTCATTCTGTGAAGTAAGGTTGGATGCGGACACGAATCGGTATTGAAAAGGGTTTAAGCAGCCGAGTTGAAGTTACGACGCAAGGCCTGCGATTGCTTTCTTTGCTGTCGCAACGCATTTGCGAATATCCTCGATTGGATTGTCGGGATTCTCTTCGTATTCCAATGAGAGTGCGCCATCCGCTGGGAATTTGGCTTGCACCATCGCGTCGAAGACTTCGTCGCACTGCAAATGGCCTTGTCCCAAGAGGACGCCTTTGGCCTTGTCTTCCATCGTTGCAAAATCTTTCAGGTGGACTCCGAAGAGCCTGCCTTTCAACAACCGAATCACTTCTACGGGTTTCTCACCGGATCGGATATAGTGTCCTAAATCGGCACAGGCACCGATGCGTTCGTCGCGTCCCTCAATCGCTTTGAGCAAGTCCGCAACTTTGTTGAACCGATCTTTGGGGCCGTGGTTGTGGATGGCGATTCGAATATTGAACTCCTTGACCAGATCGTTCAAGTTGTCCATTGATTCTGGAGTTGGGCCAGCGGTAATGGTCTTTAGTCCCGCCTTTTTTCCGAACTCAAAAATCCGTCTATTGGCTGCGAAATCTTTGTTGAATCCATTCACACCGTGAGCGGAAATGGTCAAGCCGTGTGCTTTTACTTTGCCGACGATTTCTGCAATTTTTTCGTCGCTGGAATCGAGAGCAAACATACCGCTGTAAAACTCCACCTGTTCAAAGCCAAGGTCCTTGGCGTGCTGCAACGCGTCGTCCAGTGAGAATTTTCGTAGCGAATAGAGTTGCAGTCCCAGCTTGAGATTGCTTGAAAAATTGCAGTTGGCTGGTGCACGATTTAGGAGAGACAGGCCGTCGCAGGCGATCGCTCCGGCGAATATCCCACCGCTGCGGAGCAGTGTGCGTCGATCGATTGTGGACCGTGTTCCAGCCGCGGAGTTGACGGTTTTAGGTAAAGTTCGTGAAATCATTGGGAATTGTTCTCGTGAGGAAGTTTTTCGGGTACCACCGGAAAGCTCCTATTATTACACTCGCAGCGTCCGGCGTATGTGTCCGGAGCAAAAAAAACGATTTTCCTTCCCGTTTCCGTTCGCGGCACTTGGTAGAGGAACAATTAGCCCCCGGTCCGTTGAACAGTAAATTGAATTAGCATGGCCAGTAAAGACCTCGATATCGAACAATTAGCTCTCTATTTGCATATCACTCCGGCAGAGGTTAGCAAAATGGCCGTGCGTGGAAAAGTCCCCGGGCGTAGAGTCAACAATGAGTGGCGGTTTTCGGAGTCGGAAATCCATCATTGGCTTGAGGACCGAATCGGTGTCGGTAACGCGGACGAGTTAGAACGGGTCGAGAAGGTACTCGTCCGCAACATCGACGTAACATCGGATGAACGGGCCATGCTTTCCGATTTTTTGTCGCCGGTTGCGGTAGCCGTTCCACTGGACGCACGGACACGTGGATCCGTCATTCGGGAAATGTGCAGCTTGGCAGGGGAGACGGGATTGCTTTGGGATCCCGCTGCGATGGCTGAGGCGGTTGCCGCTCGCGAAGCGCTGCATCCGACCGCGCTCGAAAACGGAGTTGCGCTGCTTCACCCGAGACGACCACAGTCCTCGATTTTGTCCGAACCCTTAGTGGCATTGGGCATCTCAACGCAGCCGATTCCGTTCGGAAACACGACGGGGCACATGACCGATGTCTTCTTTTTGATTTGCTCCACGGACGATTGCGTTCATTTACGAATCCTAGCTCGATTAGCAAGACTCGTCACCGACGAAGTGTTCCTGACAATGCTGCGATCCGCGACTTCGGCGAGCGAAGCGATCGAGATTATCCGAACAGCCGAGTTAGAACTAGTCGATTCAACGGTTCGTTAATGAGCCAATCGCGAACAATAGGTTGGTTTGGTCCCCAGCATTCACAGTGGGAATGGATGCTCGGTCACTTTCGCACTGTAGTGCGATTGACCGAACGCAACGTTGGGGACTGGTTAGGATCGAGATTGAAATTGAAATATCAGTCAACCAACGAATCTCAGTTAACCGGCGAGATGGATCCTTCGTCAGTCCTGTTGATTGCGATCGAGTCGCGTTTCGATCCATCTTTGGAAATGATTAAGCGTCTGGAACAAAATGCTGCACCGAATGATTTGCAAGAATACAGCGTGCCTTGGGCCGTAGTGCTTGGAGAGGATTGGGTAGGCCACCGTCGAACGCATCCGTTGCCAGAAACGTTGCAGACTTTTTACTGGTATGAATTATACGACCGATTACTACCTTGGCTTATCGGGCTTTCGCACCCGGCTGACGATGTGGCTTCAGCGGATCAAAGTGGCAATACCAACAAGAGGCGCATCAGCCCTCGCGTTCAACGCATTATCGACACGAGCGTTTCGATCGGAAGTCGCCTAAAGGATGATGCGACTTGTTTAAATCCCATTCGCATGGCGATGGTTGTTTCCGAAACGGCAACGACGCGGCAGCTTTGGTGTAACGCTTTTAACACGCAAGGAATCCAATGCCTTGCAACGACACGGGACAACGTCGATTTATGGACGACCCCTGACCTCATCGTGATCGATCTTGAATCGGAACCTTTGGAATTGCAACAGTCACGAGTCGCAATGGGAATGGAGTGTCCTCGGTTATCACTTGTTCGCGGACTTTCCAGTCAGTTCCCCGATGCGATACTGCTTATTGCCGATGCGTTCCCGAAATGGGAGATTTGGTCTCGGCTTCGGGTGGCAGGTGCCGACATCCTCGTCGCAAAACCGTATCAACTGACCGGTGTGTTTGATACGCTGCGCAACTGCAGTTGAATTTAAGGCGTTGCGCTGGGTAAGGCGCAGAGTGTCAGGTTAGAAACTTCAGAGCGATAGCCCACATCTTTGTGCTTGCTCCCCTCGCCCCTTTTTAGGGGAGAGGCTAAAAAGGGGCGAGGGGGAGAAATCGCATTGGTTTCGTACAAATCCCATGAGACCTCGATTCTCGTGTGGACTCGAAATGTGAGTAAAGATGAGGCGATAGCGATGGGCGTGGAAATCGTGGTATAGATTTCTAGCGACTCACACGCCCTTCGTGCCTTAGGGCGTGCCAGCCCTCAGGGCGTGCCAGCCCTCAGAGCGTACCACCCAATTTACAGGTCGATTTCACCCTGCCGCTCGCTAACTTGCTATTCGCATTTTCCTCGATTCTTGCATGGAGTAGCCGCACAGCAGAATCCATTTGGCTAGAATCGAATGCTGATTTCAGCTTCCCTTTTTTGTAATATGATCCGAGGCTATTCATGCATTTGAAATCCAATCGTCGTGCGTTTGTCAAATCAGCGACCCTGGCAGGTGCGGCCATTGCGCTGCCTGCGTTTCGATACTCGCGAGTCCTCGGTGCGAATGCTCGCTTGGGCATAGCCAGCGTTGGGACCGGCGGAAAAGGATGGAGCGACTTGAACGGAGTCGCAGCAAGCCCTCAAGTAGAAGTCCTAGGGCTCTGTGATATCGACAGCTCAACGAGTCATCTTGGTCAAGCGGCCATGAAATACAGCAATGCGAGACGCTATGAGGATTGGCGAAAACTGCTCGATGAGTCGAAAGACATCCAAGGCGTCCTGGTCTCGACACCCGATTTCATGCACGCACCGATTGCGTTGGCTGCAATGCAACTGGGGAAGCATGTGTTTTGCCAGAAGCCGCTGACGCACACCGTCTTTGAAGCTCGCCAAATGCAAATGGCTGCTAAGAAGTTCCAAGTGATGACGCAGATGTGCAACCAAATCCAGTCCCACTCGGCCTACCGAACAGCCGTCCAAATCGTTCATTCGGGAATGATTGGCAAAGTCAAGGAGGTGCATTCCTGGCAAGGTTCGAAACCGACTTGGCTGCGTCATATCGCGCGTCCTGAAGGTGCTGATCCGATTCCAAATCATGTCCGTTGGGACTTATGGCAAGGTGTTGCACCCGAGCGCCCTTACAAGGAAGGCATGTACCATCCGTTCAATTGGCGTGGCTGGCACGCGTACGGCACTGGGCAGCTCGGCGATTTTGGATGCCACATTTTGGACCCCGTCTTCAAATCGCTCGCGTTACATGCTCCCAAGACACTTACAGCTAGCGCACCGTCGATCATGCCGGACTCATGGACGGACCAAGCAACTGTGAAGTACGTTTTTCCTGGAACGGAGTTTACTCAGGGGTCGAGCATTCGTGTGACATGGTACGACGCGGTCGATATTTCGCCCAATCGGGAGCTTTTTGCGGACATCCCATCCGATTACAAACTACCTCGAGCGGGATCAGTGCTAGTCGGCGAGAAAGGGACACTGGTCATTCCACACGTCGCGATGCCCAAGCTGTTCCCTGAGGAGAAGTTCCCAACGGACAAAACTCCGATCGTCGCGGAGGTGGACCATTATGTTCAGTGGGCGGACGCTTGTCGTGGCGAGGGGAAAACAACATCGCATTTCGATTACGCGAGCCCGCTCACAGAGACTGTTTTGCTCGGCACGATTGGCATTCGCTTTCCAGGACAAGAGCTTCACTGGGACTCAAAAGCAATGAAGATCGTGAATCACGCCAAGGCCCAGGATTGGTTGACCAAGCCATACCGCAAAGGCTGGGAGCCAACCTGGATTTCGTGAATTAGTATCTTAAGTTAAAGATGATGCAGAACATGACGATGAGAGATCGGAAACCAAAACGTCCATGTTGACTGAATCCGAGTACGCATTCAACAATTTCTGTATGGAATGCTGTGTAGTTTGGCTTTTCAGCTGCTGTCTTTTCCTTGCGACTTGGATGGGAGTGTGGCTAGCAAATTCCGAAAAGACATTTGCAATACGGCTAGTCATTGTTCTTGTTGCACCGGTTTTTTTGGTCCTAGGAAAAGCGTCCGAGATCTATTGGGGATGGGTCCTCGTTTCACTTACTGTTGCGATGGGATATTGGCTAGTTCATCGCAAATGTTTGAAACCGAAAAACGACCTCAAAGAAACCCAACCAGCGCCTATTCGCTTTTCGATTCGCTCCCTTTTGTACAGCATGACATTCGTGAGCTGGTTCCTGTTTGTGTATCTGCATTCTGGATACGTAGACCTGCTCTCTTGGCGATCCGTAATTGCAATTTCCATCGCATTCTCACTCTTTGCGATTGGCATCCATGCCGTCGTCTTTGCGACTCATGGTCTCACTACTATTCGGTTATTCACTATTCAATTTGCCACTGTCTTGTTGCTGATGTTGGTTATTCCATTGGCTTGGACGGATGACCTGCTACCGTCATTCCTGGATGACTTCAGCAGTTGGCCTCCAGCAACTGCGTCGACCTTGTTTTTTGGTTCGCCAGATCGCAGTCGCATGTTGTGGTTTGCTGTTGGCGGAGTTTTTTATTCCTTGTCAATCCTTATTCCCAGTGCATCCATTTGGAGTATTAGCAGTCGGCGACGGAGAATCGTCGCGACGCTGCTTTTACTGATTGTGGGGTCGTTCCCAATGTGGGTTGGTTCGAACATGATGCTTCCTATCGCGAGAGTGGCAGTGCGACACGATTTCAACGCCTATAGCGAGTTGGTGTCGATCGGGCATGAGTGTGAGAATTCGAGTTTCGCGAAGACTCTGGCAACATACTCAGAATGGGAAAAAGTCCCCGCTGACGAGCAAGAGCTTGTATTGAATGAAACAAAATCGCTTTTGGCTTCACTTCGGGAATCGCTGCAAAAGCCCATTTGGATTCCGCTCGCGTATTCATGGGAAGACATGGATGTCGTTTCCATTAGCGCTTTTCGGTCCTTGTCTCGATTGACGATTCCCCATGGAACATCGCGGTTAAACTTACTTGACGGCGAATCGGTCGATACGATTCTTGCAGGCGCAAAAATGGGTGCGGTCCTTCAACGCGGGGGATTGATGATTCACTCCTTGGTTGGAATCGCGATTGGTTCTCAGGCGATCGGTTGGTTTAAGGTTCATATCGCTCGGCTCTCTCCAAGCGACCGTTCGAGGATCGTGAACGAATTGAAGCGTTGGGTAGACGAGATAGAGTCAGCCGACGTAATCCGTAAGAGGGATATCGAATGGTCTAGCACTATTTTTTGGGTCTCACATGTGCGTGCCATCTTAGATCGAACGCTCGGAGTTAACAGGGAAAGCTATGTCTACGAACCGGCGGTTAATCGTCATTTGGCTGAATGGAGAATGCTGATAATTGAGTTACTGCTTGAGAACCACCGAGAGAGAATGGGGCTATATCCACCTCACATTACGAGTCTCTTGGCGGATCGGCCCGAAATCATCCAAGATCCATTTGCAAGGAATCAAAGTTTCCAGTACCGGACAACATCTACCGGATTCTTGCTCTACAGTGTGGGTGAAAACGGGATCGATGACGGCGGGGACTGCCAGCCTCGGCCAGGTTTGTACCTTGGAAGAGACCTTTCGTTGGCTGGACGCCTAATTGATTTAGAATCTATCGAGCCGCGATAGGGATCGGAGTTAGGCCAACGTGTCTTAGGTCTCGGCTTCGATTTCAAACAATTGATCCATTTCTTAATCAGTGTAAAGGCTGTCTTACTTGAGCGATGAAGAAACCGTTTCTACTCAGCCAGCTTGACGGAGGTTCGGGCGAGTCGAATGTCCAGTTTGGCTCGATTCCATTGCGTCGTTTTGCATGTGCAGAGTGCGTTGCGGGAAGGGGTGCTGAATGCCGACCTCACTAAATCGATTCTTGATCCTCCTGAGCCATTCCTGCTTTACCGTACCGTGCTTATTTGGAAGCGTCTTGACCGAAATCTTTAGATTGACTGCGGATTCTCCAAGGCTTTCGATCGCAGGACTTGTCGGCTGTTCCAATATTAGACTTCCAAAAATCGGGTCCTTTTCGAGTTCCTGTGAAACAGCATCCAGTACTCTTGTCACCTCGTCCAAACTCTCGTTGTATCCAATGGCAATCTCACAAACGGCTCGAGACCATCCGTGCGTTTCATTGCTCACGCTATTGATCGTACCGTTGGGTATGAAATGGACGACGCCATTGGAGTCTCGCAGGACCGTCATCCGCAATGTGATCCGTTCCACTTGGCCACTGACTCCACCCACACGTACGGAGTCGTTAAGCATGTATTGGTTTTCAAGCAACATGACGAACCCGTAAAAATAGTCCTTGATCAAATTCTGTGCGCCAAACGCGACAGCCAAACCGATGACGGCCACACCGCCCATCAAAACCGTGATATTCGCACCGATCTCATCCAAGACCATCATCACGCCAGCGATAAAGATGCCGACGGTGGAAGCATTCTGAAATACGCCAACCAATGTTTTGGCGCGATTCTCTTTCTCCATTGTTGAACCTCGCCCGGAACTGGTGGAGACCAAACGAACGGAACGCAGCGCGAAGAACGAAGCCAGATGGTTGAGTAGAAACATGCCTACGGTAATGGCTAGAATCTTTGGCCCGTGTTCGATGAGCCACTGCAAAATGTTTCGCAGTGTGTACGGGTTTCGGATGGCTGCAATGCGATCGTCCGCCGCTTTCGCTTCTTCTCGCTTTTTCCCCTCTTCATGGAGCGCAACAATGTGTTCAGACTGCAAGCTACTTTGTTCGGCACGGTGATCGTTGAGGCGTTCACTGATTTCGGTGACTTCGGATCGAGCCACGATTAGCCGATTGCTCGCGTTCCCAATCGAGGACCTCAGATCTGCGAGCTCGGATTCACTCGCCTGTTCGGCAGTGCGACGAGCTAGTTCTTGTGAAAGCGTTAACTGTGTAGCGCTGACAAGGTCCACCTTTTTTCGAGCCAAATCAAGTTCCTTTTGCTCTTGGGCGACCAATTTCTGGATGTCCGTCAACCGAGCAGCGATCGACCGAGTCTCTTCTTGGGCTTCGTCGGCTTCTTTCTCTTTTACCTGTGCTTCCTCCACTGCCTGTGTCAGTTCAGCATCCCCTTCGCCGGCATCGGATGACGGCTCCTTGTCTTTTGAAGAGTCCGTGTTCGATTCGCTCGCGTTGTTAGAGTTCCATTGCCGATCATCGTGGTCATTGTGCTGGCGTGAGGAATTGTGAGTTGCATTCTGGGCCTGTGAACTACTGTCGAATCGATCATCGGAATCGCTTTTCTCATCGCTTCGTTGTCGGTTGTCGTCACCGGTGATCGCGGCGAGCGCTGCTTTATCATTTTCGATTTTGCGTCGCAGCGTGACCCTTTGTTCGCGTAGCGTTTTGCGATCTTCGATAGCCAGATCGAACCGATCCTCCGCTAATTTGCGTTGACGTTGAATCGAAGCGACTTCTTGTTCCAGCTGTTGAGTTCGCGTTGCGTCTTCGGATTTGCGTGCTGCCTCCAATCGTTCGTTTGTAAGCTCCAGTTCGTCCTTCAGGGACCGAAATTCTTTCTCTGCGAGCGCGTATTCACTATTTGGGTTTTCCATCTCTTGTTCGAGACTCAGCAGTTGCTCTTGGTCGTGCTCCAATGACTCCTGAAGTTCACCTAAGCGTTCGGCGTTCGACTGAGCGTTTTTGTCGTCGGGAGAAACCGCATCCGATGACGCCTCCTCGAGCGGAAAAGCTTCGCTTGAATCGGCCTGAGAGAAATTGGCTGTCGCAAGAGCGTTAGGACAGGACAGACCGGTGACCAAGAGAGCAAAAATGCAAGTACGCAATGCAAAGATACAAGCGGCAACGATTCGCATTCTCATTTCGGTTTCCTTACCTAAAGCGATTGTACGGTGATCCTTCACCGAAGATTGTGGACCGCGATTGTACTAATTC
>Ga0335394_10006986_pt1 | contig 12749 bp, 15 predicted proteins | sample MAT03_FD_205741 | JGI IMG/M metagenome (GOLD analysis project Ga0335394, IMG submission 205741) | Freshwater microbial communities from Lake Fryxell liftoff mats and glacier meltwater in Antarctica - MAT-03 (spades assembly) (version 2) ...
CGAAAGATAATATCGGCCAGTTTTCTATAGCTGGCGATTTTCACTCAAAAGCCGAAGGCCCCTACGCTGTAGCGATCTGTATTGTTAACATGGCAGGTGGTTATGTTTATACTGCTTTGGAAAATACCTGAACTGCAAGTGGTACATTTTATGACATAGGGTTTTTACAAGGCATTTGGCAGAGACAGTACCTGCGAAATTAGATGCGACACCCTTATTAATCAACAGGATTTTTTAGGTGTAAATTTTATTGCCATACAAGCCCTTGAAAAAAAAGCCGTAAGCTTAAAAAAAGAAATACTGAGATTGACAAAGAAGCAGTGAGCTTGAAAAAGAAAGTGCTACACTTAAAAGCAAACAGTTGATGCTGGAAGATGCTAACAAAGGGCTGGCTGAAAAATTAGAACTGCCGGATAAGAAGATGGATGTAGCACTGCAATTACTTAAACAGGAAACGGCAACTAAAAAGTAGTGGTATTCTGTAATATTTAGCCCCGTTCTTTTAATTCATGTATGAATTAAAAGAACAGGGCTTTAATGAATTAGAAAAGCAGGCCGGAGAAAGTAGCAAAAACCTATAAGGTCTTGCGGCGCTGCCTGGCCGGGCGGCAGACCTTATAGGTTTAGGGCGCTTTAAAAAACTGTTGCTCTAATTTTACCATTAATTGACCGAATTTTTATAGTCCTGGGTTGTTGCTTATTTTATCTTTATTAAACACAAACACCGGGTTTTGCATTAAGCGTACAAAAGGCGCAGTTTGTAGCTAAACGTTTATCAATTTTTATTTTTAAATAAAAATTTTTTTATGAAAAAAGTACACTGTTTTTTCCTTCTTGCTGTGGCAGTGCCCCATTTTTTATGCGCACAGAATGTGGGCATTGGAACCAGCTCACCATTGTTCCGTTTGCATGTAGAGCAGGGTAACGTTTTGTTTAAAGGCCCTGTAGGCTTGCCTGCTATACCCGGTCCGTTACCCGTGTCTGGTGCTGGCACCAAGTTAACGTGGTACCCCGATAAGGCGGCATTCAGGGCTGGTAGTGTTAGTGGTAATCAGTGGGATTCAGATAACACTGGTGCGTATTCTGTCGCTTTAGGTTTTAATACAATAGCCACAGGAAACGGTGCTGTAGCGATCGGTTTGTTTAACCGTGCAGATGGTTCATCTTCTACTGCTTTTGGAAATTACTGTACCGGAAGTGGTGCATCTTCTACTACTTTTGGAAATTTTTGTACCGCAAGTGGTAGCCCTTCTACTGCTTTTGGAGATCGCTGTATCGCAAGTGGTTCATCTTCTACTGCTTTTGGAAGTTTCTGTACCGCAACTGGTACAACTTCTACTGCTTTTGGAAGTTACTGTTCCGCAAGTGATTTGTCTTCTACTGCTTTTGGACTTGGGTGTAACGCAAGTGGTGATTATTCTACTGCTTTTGAATTATCTTCTACCGCAAGTGGTAAACAATCGGTTGCAATGGGCAGTTCTGTAAGTACCAGCGGGTACGCAGGGGCATTTGCTTTAGGAGATGCTTCCACTACCATCGTCATGCCGTCATTTGTTGCAAATGGTTTTAGGGCCAGGTTTGCAGGCGGGTATCGTTTGTTTACCAATAGTGGTGCCAGCATTGGTGCATTTTTAAATGCCAATGCCAATTCATGGGCGGCTTTAAGCGATGTGCGGATGAAAGAAAATTTTTTACCGGTTGACGGGGAAGTCTTTCTTAAAAAGATAGCAGCTATGCCACAGGTTACCTGGAATTATATTGGCCAGGATGCTAAAACGCTCCGGCATTACGGCCCCATGGCGCAGGATTTTTATAAGGCATTTGGCAGGGATGGTATCGGCGAAATTGGCTGCGATACCTTAATTAATCAACAGGATTTTTTAGGCGTTAATTTTATTGCCATACAGGCCCTTGAAAAAAGAAGCAGTGAGCTTGAAAAAAGAAATACTGAGACTGAAAAAAGAAGCAGTGAGCTTGAAAAAGAGAATGCTGCACTTAAAAGCAAACAGTTGATGCTGGAGGCGGCTAACAAAGACTTGACTAAAAATTAAAACTGCTGGATAAAAAGATGGATGCGGCACTGCAATTACTTAAACAGGAAATGGCAACTAAAAAGTAGTGGTAGTTTTTATGAAATAGCCTCATTCTTCTACATCATGTAAACATTAAAAGATCCGGGCTTTTATTGTATAAAAAACCAGGCAGGCGAAAGCAAAGAAACCCATTGCCAAATTTTATTCTTTTTTTTAGCGTTTACCTTGTATAAATTTAATTTTCCTTCTGCTTTCACTGGTTTCAGAAACTCTTGTTCTCTATGTTTGAACCAGCTTTCTTTCTAAGTATCTTTGCCGCTCAATTTGTTTTATTGCCATATTAAATGGATATGGTTCGGCATTATTACAAATGCATACATGGTATCAGAACCTCATCTAAAATATCTTTTAAATAATGATGATCAGCTTGTTTAAATTATCTTTTAATAACGGCACCCATATAAGAATTGAACTTGTCCAATAAATAAATTTCACCGGTTGATGTTTTGAACATTGTTGCAGTTCCATTCAATAATCTACCGGTTGGTTATAAAATTAAAAAGCGATTTGTATGTACCGAACCAACGCCAATAAAAATGATTATTGGGTATGTGCTCAAAGCTGTGAAAGAAAAACTTTAAATATTTCAATCAAACCAAACACTAGCAACTTGTAGATAGATATGGCTTAGATCTTGCAACACTTAGTGTCTTAGATTTTTTTACCCGCTATAAATTTGTAGCATGATTTTTCTTGAACCGATCAAATAATCAACTCATAAACTATGGCATCAGGTTTTTTTGCATTGTTAGATGATATTTCAGCTATGGTAAAAGTAAGTGCAGCAAGTTTAGATGATGTGCCTGCACAGGTAGCTAAAACCACCGGAAAAGTGTCAGGTATTGTAATCGATGATGCGGCCGTTACTCCAAAGTATGTGGTGGGCCTAAATCCCTCACGGGAGCTTTCTATTATTTTTCGGATAGCTAAAAAATCACTCTTTAATAAACTAATTATTTTAAGTCCGGCTGCCTTGCTGCTGGGTTATTTTGCTCCCTGGGCAATCACGCCTATTTTAATGTTGGGGGGTGCATATTTGTGTTTTGAAGGATATGAAAAACTACATTCTGTGTTTAGCAAAAAACACAATGTGGTGGATGAAACGGTGGAATTAGAGGAAATAACACCAGCGGAATTAGAAAAAGAACGGGTGGCAGGTGCCGTTCGTACCGACATAATTTTATCGGCAGAAATTATGGCCATTGCTTATAGCCAGGTAAATGGACAAACAATCGCCAACCAAATTATTGTGATGTTGGCCGTAGCTGTTTTTATTACAGTGGCCGTATATGGTTTTGTAGGATTGATTGTAAAAGCCGACGATTTTGGGATGCATCTTACACAGGCAAAATACAACCCTCTTACGCAAAAATTTGGACGAGGTATCGTAAAATTTATGCCTCACTTTCTGGTAGTCCTTGGATATGTGGGTACAGCAGCCATGCTTTGGGTGGGTGGCGAAATTATTTTCCACGGCATTCCATATACAGCTCACTTATTGCACAATCTGGAAGTTGCATTTGTAAAACTGCCGGTATTGGCCTGGTTTGCCAAGGCGCTTTCCTGCGGTATTGGTGGCCTTGGGGTAGGTTTTGTAGTAGAAAAAATAGTGTCGACCGTTAAGAGTTTTTTTCCGGCGCCGAAGAAAATAAATAATTAAAAAGCAACTGATTTCCATTTGGTAGCAGCGTAACTTTCATCACCGCAGGTGACGCTGATAAAAATATTATACTACTCAAGGTGTAAATTAGTGAGTTGGTATTTTGTTCCTCATTAATAAAATATAAAAGAGCCGATAGCTATCGGGATGATTATTAATCCTTTTTACCAAAAAGGATTAATAACAAAATCATATTTGCCACTAAAGCTTAATCCGATAGTTATCGGATTAAAAACTTCTGCCCGGTTCATAAAAAAAATTCTTCATTAATTTATCCCTTGCGTAGTGTAGCAATTGTAGATTGTTTTGATACACAATATTACTTTTAGCAACTGCCTGGGCAAAAGTCAACTGCATTCTTTATCATTCCTATAGATGCCGAATGTTCTATAACTGCACTAATTTAATCAGGGTGCCTTTTTCAACCCGGTCGGTTAGTTTCATCCCATTAAGTATGGCCATTTCTGTTTGCCTGCTCTTTGCAACTGCATAGCCATCCAACACTTGCTCCAGGGTGCCTGTTTTAGTGGTGGTCTTTAAGCGTATCCGTTCTGGCTTTTTGTTTAGCTTACTGGCATCCGTAAGTGTTTGAAAACTCTGCATGGCATTGCTAAAGAGGTTTTGAAAGTTTTCAAAATTATTGGCTGCTGCAACCCCTACCAGGTGATAAATTATATTGCCCTGTTGAATCAGGTAAGAAAGCGTTCTCACAGCAGGTCGCTGCTGTTGTTGTTGTTGTTCAACTTTTTGATCTGCCAGTATAGCAATTGCATTAAATCCATTTACCGTTAGTCTTTTAGACTCCAGCGTTTGTAGATTATATCGCTGCAAAATAGCAGTGGCAGACTCCTCCAGGGTTTTTCCTGGTGCCAACGTAAGCATCAGCAATGCATCGCCACTTTTTGGAGCCATTTGTACAGCTTGTGGCGAGTTTGCCACCTGCCAACCAGCCGGAACAAGAAATTGAAACTTTAGTTCCGGATGATAAAAAGCATTTGCCTCTACAAAACCTTGCTTGGGATCTTCTCCATAAATAATTCCTTCAATACGACGCAGGTACGATTCACGATTTACCTTAGGGTTCGTCAGGTTTAACTTTTGCTGCCATTCTGCTGCCAGCTTACTAACCGTTGCATTTCTTTCACCTGGGTCGGGATGAGTAGAAAGAAAGCTTGGCAGCTCGGCGGCTTCTGCACCCTGCTTTCTTTTTAGCGTGTTGAAGAAATTGGCCATTTGCTTTGCATCGTAACCAATGGTGGAAGAGTATTCCACACCAAGTTTATCTGATTCTCTTTCGTCATCGCGGCCAAATTTCATAAATAACAATTGTAAGCCCTGCGACGCCTGTTGGGCAAATTGTCCCAGTTCGGGTTTTATGATGACGGTGGCAAGAACACCGAGTTGGCCCAGCATACTATTGCGCTGCTGTATTACAGAATGCCTGGCCGTAATATGTCCAATCTCGTGGCCTAATACGCCGGCAAAATCAGCCTCACTGTTAAAGTGCGCTAAAATACCACGGGTAAAATAAACATAGCCGCCTGGCGTAGCAAATGCATTGATTACATCTGAGTCAAGTACTTTAAACTCATAAGCAAGCTTGGGCCGATGCGAAATCTTCGCCATCTCATTTCCTTTTTCTCTAATAAAACGCTGCAAACTACTATCAGGATACAACCCAAATTGCGCTACTATTTGAGGGTCAGCCTCTTTACCCATAGCAATTTCCTGCTCCTCCGACATCAAAACGACCTGTCTCTTGCCCGTAACCGGGTTTCGGGCACAGGCGTTAAGTAATGCAGCCATACAGACCAATTTACAAATGATGAAGATGTTTTTCATGTGTGTAATTATTTAAAGTAATTGATAAATATAACAAATACAGATGCAATAGCAATGCCAGCTGTTTAGCAAGATATTTTGGTTCTTATTACTATAACGTAAAAACATACGGTCCGCTTTAATTTTTTTTTAGTTTATCAGATAGCGTTGTTTTCTTGTAAATAGACAGTGAATGTTATAAACGGTGCATTAAGAAGTTTTTGTAAATCTATCCACAGTAAAGTAGATTTTAGATGGGAAGGAAAATCAGCAAATAATGCTGTTAGAATATTTGCTTCGGGCAATTAAATGGGAAATGTATAGGTACCAATTTTAGATAATTTAGTAGAAGAAAAAATTTGTGTACTCATCATTCCGTATGTACAAATTGCTGAAGCTTTTTATTTCTGGGTAGTTATTTCCCCGTTTAAAAAATGTTTCAATATTAAGTTGAAGGAAAAGAAGGAGAATAACAAGTTCCTGCCATACGCCAAAAAAAAGTTGTTTAGCTGATCAATGCAGAGCTGCGAATTCTTCTCCAGATGCAAAGGGTTTAAAATGCAGAAAGTGATTTAAGAAGTTTAAATGGGAGTAACTATACTTGATCTTTTTATTTCAATACTTAACCCATTCAGGTTGGGGTCATTTGTTGCAAATGGCTTCAGGGCCAGGTTTCCTGGCGGGTATCGGCTGCTGACCAACAGCGCTGCCAGTATTGGTGTGGTACTGTTAGCCAGTGGTAACGCCTGGTCGGCCATAAGTGATGTAAATATGAAAGAAAACTTTTTACCGGTTAACGGGGAAGCCTTTCTTAAAAAGATAGCAGCCATGCCACAGGTTACCTGGAATTATATTGGCCAGGATGCTAAAACACTCCGGCACTACGGCCCCATGGCGCAGGATTTTTACAAGGCATTCGGCAGGGATGGTATCGGCGAAATTGGATGCGATACGCTTATCAATCAACAGGATTTTTTAGGCGTTAATTTTATTGCCATACAGGCCCTTGAAAAAAGAAGCAGTGAGCTTGAAAAAGAGAATGCTGCATTTAAAAGCAAACAGTTGATGATGGAGGAGGCTAACAAAGAGCTGGCTAAAAAATTAGAACTGCTTGATAAGAAGATGGATGCTGCACTGCAATTACTTAAAGCGGAAACGGCAATTAAAAAGTAGTGGTATTATGCAAAATTTAGCTCCGATCTTTTAACTCATATTTGAATTAAAAGTACAGGGCTTTAATGAATTAGAAAAGCAGGTCGGGGAAAGTAGCCTAAACCTATAAGGTCTTGCGGCGCTGCCTGGCCGGGCGGCAGACCTGATAGGTTTAGGATAGTAAAAGATTCATCTTTTTTAGCAAATGCCGGTATCAAAACTCTCCAAACAACTGCACCATTAAATATCCAAACGACAGCACAAAACCAATGTACTCCAATTTACTAAAGGGCGGCCGTAATAAAAGAAAGAACCGCAGCGGTAAATAAAAAGCAAAGAGACAAAGAATGGCCATGAATGGTGCAGCCATAAAACCCGGTTGCCAATTTTTCATAGCCATTGTTAGAAATGAATAACTAAAAAAGAAGAAAATAGTAGTAACAGCGCTGCTGATTGTTTTTAGTACTTCCGACCCAGCCATTTTAATTCCCTTTGTATTATTGATGGTGCCTGCCACTACGCCCATAAAGGTTATAAAGTAAGCTAAGGCACCGAATATAAAACCCGTTTCGGTTACACCCATTTTTTTTACTGCCGCAAAAGGAGCCAGCCACCATAAAAACGCAAAGCAACTGATGAATGCTGATAACCCTAAAGCCGCACTTTCAAATGAGGTTAAGGTGGCTTTATATTTTGCCAGCATTTCCATATCTGCAAAAGCCGTAAAGAATGTAAAACAACCCAGGCCCACCGCCATAATGTTTAGCAACATTAACAATGTACAGGACAGTGCCGGGTGCTGCTGTTGCCAGGCCATCATGGGATCGAAGCAAAAAAAGTAAAGCAGCAACAGGAGAAGGTCGGGGGCGAATTTATTCCAGTTTAATTTGGCTAAAGCTTGCAATGGTAAAGGCATAAGTAGGTTCTAAAATGACAAAGTAAACATTTCCTTAGTACTGAAGAAATCAGGTCAGCATTAATTTATAATATACATTCAACCTTTATAATACTACTGTGTCTTAATGGTGAGTTCAATTGCTACAGTCGCACCCTCATATACTATACAGCATGGAGCGACACTTAGTAACCGCAGTGCAGGAAGTGCTTTATAAAAACAATTATAAACGGTTTATTTTTTCAAACTCTATTTATTCGGTCAGAATTCAACTTTCCCTTTTACAAAGAGCAGGGCGGACAATGCCATTGTTATTCCAAAGGATATAAATGCAGATTTGTATTCACCTCCTTCGAGTACGGATAGTAAAAAGATAAACAACAATGCAGTGATCCATATTGACAGGATAGTGCTCCACCTCGTCATTTCGTTTTTTAAGGGAGATGCGTTTATTGCCTTGCCGTACCCAAGCACAGCCGCAAAAACACCCCCAACGCCAAAGCTTACTACAAACAATACGGAGGAATAAAACCTTGGATAAAATACAGCTAATACTACGTCCAGCAAACTGGTGGCTACAAAAGTCAGCAGTATAGTTAGCAAACACAGGGGGAGATACATCCAACGCCGAATAAAATTCATAGAAAATCGTTTTAAGCGTTTAAAAGGATGTTCACTATACTTGACAATTTCAATCCAATCAAACCAATATCCTTAACTTTTAATTCGATACTGTTGTTTTAAAGCCAATGATTTAAAAGAGCCTTTGTGGTTACTTGTTATTTTATATTGCTCTATTAACTGATCAAAATTTAATAGCCAACGAAAAAGCATGAACCATTTATTAGCGGCTTTTTCTCAATCGGATTTTATAATTTTTTCAATTCCGTCAACAATTTATCCAGTTCATTTTGCAGCAGTAACATTACTGCATGTTGTTCCTGCAGCGCTTTTATCGCCAACATACCAAAACTGCTGTAGTTCATGGTGTATAAATCTTTTATAGGCTCACCTACACGATCATTGCTATTGATTTGCCTTACCAGTAAGGGAATAATTCCTTCACCTCCTGTGCAATAAAACCAATGAAGCGTTTGAAAGAAAAACCTATAAGGTCTTGCAGGGCAGCCGGGCCCGATTATAGACCTCATAGGTATTAGCGTCACTTGCTGTATTTTTACCTTTCAAGAGTCATTTAATGATGTGACTATTTCACTTTAGCACAATCAATTTTTTTTCCGCAAGAATTGCAGGTTCTTTCTCCCACAACTAGCCCGCCATACTTTCCACCTCCAATGTATTCCTGCCAAAGGTTTGCATCACCCACATAGCAATCATCTTGAAACTGGTAAACAATATTAATAATGGGTGTAACGTGGCGGCGAAGGATAAGGCCCAAATCATTTTTTTCTACCCGCCATAATGGACCAGTATAATCTCCAACGGTAAATTTAATTAGTTTCATATTAGCTGATGGAAGGTCTCTTTTAAGCACGGCGCCAATATTGGTATTGCTAAGCGCCGCATCTGGAAGCGTAGTTGATTTTGAAAAATAATCCGGTAGTTTCGATAGGCGGAAGGTGTTCTTCTGCACCATATCATTACCTGTCTCAAAATTTTTCTTTAATGCAGCAATGTCTTTGGAATCAAACTGGAATTTAAATTCGTCAATTACCTCAGGCCATTTTTCTGCATCTACCTCCTTACCCCAACCATCATAGGCATTCAAAAACAATCGGGTTTGTATACTATATTCACCATCTTCGGGGAACGATGCAGGGTTTATAAGAGAATACAAAGGGCCTGTGCCAATACCGACGCTAAAATCATCTATAGCGCAAAGTGCACTCGTGGCAGCAGTTGGGTTGGGCAGAATGTCGAAATTCAAATAATTCTTTTTTACATCCTGTTCATTTTTTATCAAAAGGTATTCATGGAAATTCCTATTGCCACTTTGTTCGCCATTTTTAAAGGCACAAACCCTCAACCGGAGATAATAATATTGGGTCTTAATGCTGCTCATCTTAAAAGCATCAAGCAAGGTCTGGTTGTTGTCTAATTATATACGCCCATAAATAAAATCGTCCGATTTAAAGGAGGTTTTTGCACCTTCATGATTGTTAGTAAAAGGCTTATCGGAAAAATACATTTTTGCGCCCGGTATGGGCAACATGGTCTCAGACTGGCTGCTTGCCGTAAATGACATCAAAAAGCAAAGTAGAAAAAACGAAATGATTTTTTTCATAAATCTTATTTTTTAAAATTGAATGTATAAATAAAATAAATCAAAAATAATCGTGTTGAAATTATTTTGGCTCTTCGGTTAAATAATGGATTTAATAATTTCCCGTACTTACCTATTGGCTGTAACGTTTATTTGTAGCATACTTTACCCTATATCAAAAAAGATAATTAATACTAATTCCACTAAGTTTACCGAGGAACCATTATTTTATTTCTGTCGTTTTGGAATTCCTAAAATGGGGTTTGCTTACCAGCAACAGTTTACTCCGCTGTTTTCGGACTGATGGTGTTGTTGATTTCTGTAATAGAAGTTATGGGGAAGCCGCCTTTTGTTGCATGTTCCTTTAGCAATGTTTCATTTTCTGCCTGGTACACACAAAAGATTTTGTTGCCGGTTACATAACTCTGCAACCACACAATACCTGGTCCCATTTCTTTTAATACCGAACACGATTTTTGAGAAATGCCTTTAAGATCGGCAGGTTGTAGTTGCCCGGCACCTGGTATATCCCGTTCAATTAAATAGGTTTTTAATGCAGGTTTTTTGTTGTCGGTTTTGCTCTGTGCACTGGTGTTGGTTACCGAAAAAAAAGTTAATGCCAGTAACATTGTGCTTGCTAAAATAATCTGTTTCATACATGAAAGGTTTAGTTGATTAATAATGAATCAAAGATAATAGCAAGTGACAGCAGGAGGGTATCACATTTCATTCAAGAAATGGTAAAATTCGGTCAACTTTAAAAAACTAAATTAATTCCAGGTAAGAAAGTGGCAGCAAACCGAATGTTGCTTTAAAACACTTGGTGAAGTAAGAGGGGCTGTTAAAGCCTGTCTCAAATGCAATTTCAGATATATTGTATTTCTTTTTGCGGAGCAGCTCTTTCGCTTTTTTAAGCCTGTATTCTTTTAATAAATCGTTGGGAGAATAACCGGTGAGTGCAGTAACCCTGCGGTACAACTGCGATTTACTCATGGCCTGCATTTTTGCAAACTGATCTGCACTAAACTCATTGTTGGTAAAGTTTTTTACCAGCAGATCAAATAACGAAACCAGCAGTTGTTCATCGGGTAAAGAAAGTGCCAACAGGTGTGTGGCACTTTTATGGAGCATATCTTTTGCAATCAGTTCCTTTACACTGGCAGTAATTACAATTGGTTTATTTCGCCTGATTAAGCTCATTCCCTTTAGCAGTTGCAATGTGTCACCAAATAATTCATCCCTTTGTGATACAGGCTCACCTGCATGTATTTGTATAGAAAAGCCATCTTCAGACAAGTCAGTTAATTGTTTTTGAATAGCCAAAGCACAACTCACTGCTTTTTCTGCAGCGATGAATGAGCCAATAATTTCAAGACTATTTTGCAGCGCTTCTTTACCCGAATGCTTTTTTATTTCTTCTCGTATGACATCATTTTGCTGCGCTACTTTTTTAACAGCCGCATCCAATCCCAACTGGTGATGCAGTAAAATTGAATCAGTCGTATTTACCGACATGATAATTCGGTAAGAAGTATCATCCAACATTAGCAAACCGGTATCCGTATATTGTCCACTATCAGGGTCGGTAATACGACCGAGAAAGGATTCTACAAAATTATTCTGTACTTCAATAATCTTATGCGGCAGTAATCCGTGCGATCTGTTGTGCAGTTCATATACGGTTTCCTTATTGGGTGCATCGATTAAACAAAATACATGACCACGTAGTTCATCAATCCAATAAGTGAGGCACTTACAATGGTGATCTTTTTCAAGATAAACGTCCCTGCTATGTGCTTCCGCTACATCCTTGGCATTTACACCGGGAACGATATGGAGATCCATGAATATTGGCATAATAAAATGAATATAAATATATTTCAAACGTAAACAACCCCGCTGGCGGAATTAATTTTCCATCTGGTGTAAAATCTTTACTGTATAAGTATTGTTGCTAATCTTTTAAAACTACACCGAAGGTAACGGGTACATTACAATTTAGTAAGTTTTAAAAATGGCTAAGGGGTGCCAATCTTATGTAAGCCTGTTACTCCCTGCAACAGTCTGCCAGAAAGGTTGACACACCAGTCGGCAATATGAAATACGCACACTGAAATCGCAGCATCAACTACAAAACAAGGCGCATGGAAATTGTTTTCCTTAAATAAGCCCCATCCATTTATATCCATTTTTACGCTAATTCTCCGGTATAAAAATTAAATGCTGTTCTTTTTTCCTGGTGATCTTTTTTGCTTTTAATGCGATTGCACAAAATGAAAAGTTTTAATTGCTAAAGCCTGATCGTGTTTTTGATGGATAAACGATGCATACTGGTTGAGTGTTGTTGATAAAGAATAATACCATTGTGGCGGCAGGTTCGATGAAATTCAAATTTCCCGCAGGCACAAAAATTATTGAACTTAAAAATGTAACGGTGATGCCCGGACTGACTGAAGGGCATACCCATTTATTATTACATCCCTACAACGAAACGCCCCGGAACGACCACGTATTGAAAGAAAGCCATGCCGAGCGAATCGCTTGTGCTGTAAACCATGCAAAAGCCACGCTAATGGCTGGTTTCACCACCGTACGGGACCTGGGAACCGAAGGAGCCATGTATGATGAAGCAGGTTTAAAAACCGCCATCGAAAAAGGTGTTATACCGGGTCCCCGGATGATCATTGCCACCAGGGCCATTGTTGCCAAAGGAAGCTATGGACCGGCATCACACAATGCGGATGTTGATTTAATTGTGGGTGCAGAAGAAGTAAGCGGAATGGAAAGCATTGCCCAGGCAGTGAGAACACAAATTGGTAAAGGCGCTGATTTAATAAAAGTGTATGCCGACTACCGGTGCGGTTTGAATGGTGAAACGGCTCCTACATTTACCGTAGAAGAATT
>Ga0335394_10006987_pt1 | contig 12749 bp, 16 predicted proteins | sample MAT03_FD_205741 | JGI IMG/M metagenome (GOLD analysis project Ga0335394, IMG submission 205741) | Freshwater microbial communities from Lake Fryxell liftoff mats and glacier meltwater in Antarctica - MAT-03 (spades assembly) (version 2) ...
AATTGATGAAGCCGCGATTCGCACCGGCACCACAGTGGCACAAACACCCGAACGCACCCTGATCCTGGGGTGGAACGAACGCGGCAACTCGATGTTGATCGAGCTCGACAGCTACGTGGCTCCGGGCTCGCAGGTGCTTGTTGTGGCAGATGGGTCCACCGCCGAGGTTGATGTAGCACGCTTCAATCAGCAAACGCGCAATCAAGCGGTGGAATTTCAGACCGGCAACATCACCGACCGCGCGGCATTGGACGCGTTAAATCTGCCTTCGTTCAACCATGTCATTCTGATGAGCTACTCGGACACGCTCAAAATACAGGATGCCGACGCCAAAACCCTGATCACCTTGTTGCATCTGCGTGCCATCAGCGAGCAGGTGGGCCGCACGTTCAATCTGGTGAGCGAGATGCTAGACGGCCGCAACCGCGACCTGGCCGATGTCACCCGCGCCGACGACTTCATCGTCAGCGACAAATTCGCCAGCCTGCTGTTAACCCAGATCTCGGAGAACAAAGAGCTGCCACTGGTGTATGAGGATCTATTCACGGCCGATGGCTCTGAGCTGTATCTCAAGCCAGCCTCTGAATATGTGGCGCTGGACCAGCCGATGAGCTTCTACACCGTGATGGAATCCGCCCGCCGGCGTGGCGAAGTCGCCATCGGCTACCGCAACATGGCGCTGGCCAACGTGGCCGATAACAACTATGGGGTGGAAGTGAATCCTAAGAAGTCGGCTTCAATTACTTTCCGCAAGGGCGATAAGGTCATTGTGCTGGCTGAGTCTTAGGCGGGTAGCCGAAAAAACAAACAACCCCGCACATTCATGTGCGGGGTTGTCTATGTACGAAGTTCGATCTAGCGAACGGCTTTCTCCGTCTGCTTGTCGAAGATGTGGATGTTGTCCAGGTTCAGGGCAACATCAAGATTATTGCCGACGCGCGCCTTGGAGCGTGGGTCTACGCGCGCCAGGAACGGCTTGTCCTTGGCGCTCAAATAGACAATGACCTCGTGACCCATCAACTCGGTCACTTCCACTTTGCTTGGCACAATGGCCGTGTGGATGCCGGGCGGCACAAAGTCGGGATCGTGCACATCCTCCGGGCGAATGCCAAAGATGACCGACTTGCCGCGCAAGGCCTTGTACTGTGCCGCCTTCTCGTCCGGCAACTTGAGCCGGAAGACACCGGCGTCCACGAACAGCCCGTTGTCGTCGCCAGTCAGCGTCGCATCGAAGAAGTTCATGCTGGGGCTGCCGATGAAGCCGGCCACAAAGATGTTGTCCGGCCGGTCGTACAAGTTCTGGGGCGTGTCGATCTGCTGCAACACACCGTCTTTCATCACCGCAATGCGCGTGCCCATGGTCATGGCTTCGACCTGGTCGTGCGTGACGTAGATGAAGGTGGTGCCGAGTTGCATGTGCAGCTTGCTGATTTCGGCGCGCGCCTGAACACGGAGTTTTGCATCCAGGTTCGAGAGCGGCTCGTCCATCAGGAAGACTGCCGGGTTGCGCACAATGGCGCGGCCCACGGCCACGCGCTGGCGCTGGCCGCCGGAGAGCTGCTTGGGCTTGCGATCGAGCAATGCCTCGATGCCGAGGCGGCGGGCGGCTTCCTTCACCCGCTGATCGATCTCGTTCTTGGGCACGCGGCGCAGTTTCAGGCCGAATGCCATGTTGTCATACACGCTCATGTGTGGATAGAGCGCGTAGCTTTGGAACACCATCGCGATGTCGCGATCCTTGGGGGGAACATCGTTTACAACGCGGTCGCCAATGTAGATATTTCCATCGGAAATCTCTTCAAGGCCGGCTAGCATTCGTAAAGACGTCGTCTTGCCGCAGCCAGACGGGCCAACAAATACGAGGAATTCACGATCCTGAACCGAAATATTCAGGTCGTTCACTGCCATCACATCCCCGTATCGTTTGGTGACATGTTCGTACGTCACACTTGCCATGCTGTAGATACCTCCACTGTCAAACTAAGTCAGATTGATTCAAACTTACTCATCGTTGTTAGGGTAACTTTGAGTTAACAAAGATTCTACACAGCGCGATGAAAATGGGCAAATCCGATTTGATGACAATCACAAAGGTGTTGAATGTCTGATGTCCGATGACAAGCGCTCAGGAGACTTAAAAGGACGTTATCGTATGACTGACTAGACAGCCCCCTACGCCAACACAACCTGCGTGCCCTGCATACTCACATCCAACACCCAGTAGCGGGCGGCCAGGCCAGATTCGGCAAAGGCGCGGCGCATCGCTTCGCCGATGGCAACGTGTCGATCCCGCGCAAATCCGATCAACCCAGGCCCCGCCCCGCTGAGGCACACCGCCACCGCCCCGGCAGACAGCGCGGCTTCTTTGGCTTGCAGCGCACCGGGGATGGCCGGCAGCCGATACGGCTCGTGAATGCGGTCGGCCGCCGCATCGGCCAGCAAGTCGTAGTTGCCCATTCGCAACGCTTCGGTCACCAGCAGCGCGTGAGCAATATTGAACACGGCATCGGCCCGCGTGTAGTGCAGCGGCAGCACACTGCGCGCATGCGAGGTGAGGAAGTGAAACTGGGGCACGCACACCACCACTTTGGTCGGCGGCAATGCAATCTGCGAGGCCAGCACATGGCCGTCGCTGGCCGTCACCAACACCATGCCGCCCAGCAGGGCCGGGGCCACATTGTCGCCGTGCCCTTCGATGTCGAATGCGCGCGTCAGAATGCGCTGCCGGCCGGTCTCGGTCTGAAAGCCTTCGGGATCGAGCAGCCCATTGGCAAACAGCAGGCCGGCCAGGGTGGCCGTGGAGCTGGAGCCCAGGCCGCTGCCCACCGGCACCTCGTTGTGGCACACGATGTGATAGTGCGCCTGCCGCGGGTCGAACGGCGTCCGCATCGTCAGCTCATCCACCATCGTGCGCACCACCAGATGGCTCTTGTCGGTGGGCAGCGCCGCCGTGCCTTCGCCGTGCGAGTCTACCGTGATGCCGTTGCCGGGCTCGGCCTCATACAGCTCGAAGGTGTTCCACAGATCCAACGCGATGCCCATGCAATCGAAGCCGGGCCCTAGATTCGCGCTGGTGGCGGGAATGCGGAGGGTGAGCAGCTTTTTTGAATCTTTCATTTTTGATCTTTCATCTTTCATCTGTCAGACGCCAGGTGGAACGTGGTTCCTAAATCAAAGATGAAAGATCTAAGATGGGAAATTAAGAAATGACTTCCAGCAGCGCACCAATCGTGGCCGGGATCATCTTCGGCGTGGGCATGCCTTTGATAGCGGTGTCGGGGTCTTTGAGGCCGTGGCCGGTGAGCACGGCCACCACGCGTTTGCCCTTCAAATCCAGCCAGCCCTCTTGCAAGCCCTTGGCCATGCCGGCCAGACCGGCTGCACTGGCCGGCTCGCAAAAGATGCCCTCAGTGCGGGCCACAGCGCGATACCAGTGCAGGATTTCGTCATCGCTGGTGGCGGTGATGTGGCCGTCGCTCTCGTCGAGGGCCAGCATGGCTTCGTGCCAGCGGGCGGGGTTGCCGATGCGAATGGCGGTGGCGATGGTCTCGGGATGCTCGACCACTTTGCCCAGCACTAACGGCGCGGCACCGGCGGCCTGCACACCCAACAGTTGCGGCCGGCGCGTGGCCAGTCCCGCATCAAAATATTCCTGAAAACCCAGCCAATAGCTGGTGATATTGCCGGCATTCCCCACCGGCAGCGCCAGCCAGTCCGGCGCATCGCCCAGCCAGTCCACGATCTCGAAGGCGGCAGTTTTCTGGCCCTGGATGCGAGCCGGATTCACCGAGTTCACCAGCGCAATCGGCGCGTGCTCGGTGGCCTCGCGCACCAGTCGCAGGCCGTCGTCAAAGTTGCCATCAATAGAAATGACCTGCGCGCCGTAGCTGAGCGCGCCGGCCAGTTTGCCTGCCGCGATCTTGCCGTCCGGCACCAGCACGATGCACTTGAGGCCGGCGCGCGCAGCGTAGGCGGCGGCGCTGGCAGCCGTGTTGCCGGTGCTGGCGCAAATCACGGCCTGCGCGCCATCGGCCACCGCCTGGGTCATGGCCGCAGTCATGCCGCGATCCTTGAACGAGCCGGTGGGATTCAGCGCCTCGTATTTGATGAACAGCTCAAAGGTCTCATGGCCGCCACCAATCTCTTTGGCCAGCCGTTGGGCCGGAATCAGCGGCGTGTTGCCCTCCAGCAAGGTGACGGGTGGCACCGAGTGGCTGATGTGAACGCGATCTTTGTAGTGTTCGATGACGCCGGGCCACGGATGGCCGGGCCAGGCACGAACGGCAGCGGGGACTTGGGATAAGGACATAGCGGCGCGATTTTAGCATTGGGGCAGAAGAGAGCGGAGAGGGGTGAGCCATGAGCCATCCGAACGCTCATCGCTTACAGCTCATCCCAACGACATGTGATGAGTGGCTTTGGGAAGCGTGTCATCTTCTACAAAACCGAGCGCGCGATAGAACGGCGCAGCGTCGTTGGTCCACAGGGTGAGCCGGCCGAAATGTTGCCGCGCCTCGGCGATGACCACCTCGACTAATCGCCGGCCAATCTGTTAATGGTATTTGAAGCAAGCGTGTGATATGTATAGGTTGCATGAGAAAGCAATTGCAGGAGATTTCGCGCCAGGCCACCTCGCACCTCAAACTGGTGCTTACATTATTGGCTGTCTTTTGGTTTCTTGAAATTATTGATCAGGTGCTTTTGGGGCAATTGCTAAACAGCTTTGGCATTCGGCCACGCACCCCCATCGGCCTGTTGGGCATCGTGTTGGCACCCTTTTTGCACGGTAATCTGGCCCACCTGGCCGCCAACAGTGTGCCCTTTGCGGTGCTGACCCTGCTGATTCTGGCGCGCGACCCCGACGAGTTCTGGCTGGTGACTGTGATCGTATGGCTGGTGAGCGGCCTGGGCGTGTGGCTGTTTGCGCCGGCCAACACCATTCACATCGGCGCCAGCGGCGTCATCTTCGGCTATCTGGGTTTCCTGCTCTTTCGCGGCTTTTTCGACCGCAAGTTGCTGTCTATTGCCGTGGCCATCTTCGTGGGTGCGGTGTATGGCTGGGTGCTGCTGGGGGTGTTGCCGTTGCAAGCCGGCGTGTCGTGGCAGGGGCATCTATTTGGGTTAATTGGCGGCGCGATCGCGGCCAGAGTGGCGACCCATTGGCAGGCTTGATCTATATCGCAAAGGGCATGGCCGGCTGTTGAACCAGTGCCGTAATGCGCGCCACAAAATCAGTCCGCGAAATCGGCCGCGCGCCCAGCGAGGCCAGATGCTCCGTCTCCTGCTGGCAGTCGATCATGGGAAAGCCGGCCGGTTTCAGGCGTTCCACCAGATGTACCAGCGCCACTTTGCTGGCGTTCGGCACGCGGGTAAACATGCTCTCGCCAAAAAACATGCGCCCAATTTGCACGCCATACAGGCCGCCGACCAATTCGCCATCCTGCCAGCTTTCGACGGAATGGGCGTGGCCGAGGCGATGCAGCCGCTCGTAGGCATCGATCATTTCGGGCATGATCCAAGTGCCGGCCGGGCCATCGCGCAGCGCGGCACACTGCTCCATCACGGCGCGAAAAGCGGTGTTGATGCGCACCTCGAATGGCCTTTTGCGCAGCACTTTGCGTAGACTCTCGCTGATGTGCATCTCGTCGGTAAACAGCACCATGCGCGGATGGGTGCTCCACCACAAGATGGGCTGGCCCTCGCTATACCAGGGGAATATGCCGTGGCGATAGGCGTCCAGCAGACGCCGTGGCGAGAGATCGGCACCGGCCGCCAACAAGCCGTTGGGCTCGTCCAGAGCCTGTTCTACCGGCGGAAATGGGGTATTCGCGCGCAACCACGGAATCACAGGGCTATGTTATCCCACCCGGTTATCCCACACGCGATGTGGGATAACCGGGTGGGATTGTCCATTTTCAACCTGCCGCTTGAAGGCTGCCCGATCGAAAATGCCCGCGTATGGCAATCAAGGGAATGGCATACAAAACAAAAAGGCCGATGTTGATAACCGCATTTTGCCAGTAGCCCATCAATACAGAGAGAACGCTGTCGATGACAAACCAGGTGGCGACCGATGCTACAACGGCCCACCAACTTGCCAGATGGCCTAGTTTGAACGGGCCGGCAAGCGTGAAGAGCAACGAAAGCGCCCAACCGAACATGACCGTGCCCAATACCACGTAGATGAATCGAATATAGGCCGATGCGGCCTCGTTAAACGTGGTGTGGACTTGTGAGGTGGAGAAGAACAGCACGTTGTAGACCTGCTGCATGAATCCGGGCAGGACAAAGAAGCTGACGCCGAAAATCATCAAGCCAATGGTCACAACCAGTAACCAACGCCACCAGAAACGAAATTGAATATTCATCGACCAACCTCCCGGGCGAATGCGGTGGATGCTTGTGGCGATGTGCCAGCGCGCACATACAGAAACAACGGCAAAGCAAAGCACAACCCGCCGCCGACGAACGAGAGGATGACATAGAGCCAGGGCCGGGCGATGCCGCGCGTCTGTGCCTCATGGAACATCCACAACCAAACGACAACGGCGCACACCAACAGATCGAATGTGGCAAGCGCAGCCCCAGGTGTTGCAGTGACCTGGCGTGTCAACAGATCCAGGTCGAGCCCATGCGCGGCCACAAACGAACCCAGAATAACGTAGGAGCCGCAGAAACCCAGGGCGGCCAGCAATAGATAAAGTGTTTTCATGGTTTTTTCTCCAGCAATTCCGCCGCAGATTACAGCTCGAACCGCTGCCAGGTCTATGAAAACCACTGCCATATGCTGCCAACTGGTGTTTAAGACTCGCCGCGCAGTTGCTGAGCCACCAATTTGGCGGCCGCGGTCTGCCAGTTGTAGAGGGTGCGCTCAGGTACGGCCTGTTGAAACCAGGCGAGCGCGCGACTGGCATCGGGCGAGAGGCCGTTGGACTGGGTGCCATTGAGTGCCACGCGGGCTGAATACGGCCGCAGACCCACTACGTAGGGGTAATACAGCGCGTTGAAGTGGCGCCATTCCTCGCCGGCCCCAAACGCCGTGTCATCGGACTTCGCCGGCTTCAGTCGGACGACACATTCGATCAGGATCTGCTTTAACTCAGTGGCCCGCTCGATGGGATCGAGCGCGGCATTACGATCCATCAGACGCTGCTGCACCGTCGGCAGCCGGGTCAGCGGGTTGGTGGTGAGTTTGGTCAGATCGTTCATATGACTGAGGGCGCGGCGGGTCAGTTTCGCAAATTCGACTTCATCCACATCACGTGGGTCAAACACATCGGCCAGCCGGGGCAGAGCCGCGGCCACTTCACGCAGTTCATCACGGGCCTGTTGCAAATTTGGTTTTTGGACAAATACGATTCGGTCGAGTAGCGTTTGCAGCCGGTCGGCCAGCACATTGAAAGCAATGGCTGCGGCGAGTGCAACAAACAGCCACGGACTGAAACCGGCAGCCAGCGCCATTAACCCGCCAAATACGACTGCCGCAAGGGTCACCCCCACGAGCGAACGCAGCAGATCCGGCCACAGCAACTCCCCCTCGTCAAACGCATCCAGGCGGGCGATGGCGACGCCGAGCAGCAACACATCGCCGCCGATGACTAGCACCAATAACTCACGCGGCAGCCAGACCAGATTCAGAGACAACAGCGCAGCCCCTACGCTAAGCCCCAGGAAGGTCATGCCGACGAGGAGCAGCCGGATGGGCCGTTTGGGGTGTGTGCTGGGTGCATGGCGCAACGTGGGCAGAATGGCCCCGGCCCAACACAACCCTGTCAGGGTGAAACAGAGCAATGCACCCCATGTACCTGATGCACCCACGGGTTGGGCAAATGCACTTACAGCCAGTCCAAGCGCATAGGACACCAACCCTGCGCCGGCCAACCGCAACGACAATTTAGCGGCGGGCCGTGCAAGTAAATACAGCCCCAGCCACAGGGCAAGCGAAAAAACGATAGGTGTCAGCCAGGTCATACGCCTATGCTAACAAATTGGTGGAGACGGCTGGGAACTTGCTGCGGCATCCTGCCGACGCGCCGCAGCAGACTGCGGACCGCCGCAGCATGACAATTCATAGGTTTTGGTGATTTTGAAGACAGGTTCTAAGGGTGTTTGTACTTCACCGCCCGAGCGATTGCAAATATTGGGGTGTCTCAGGGTCATCGCGATAAGATTATCTTGAAGAGATTCAGAACTGATATAGGGACGTTACAGAGCCGGTGAATGTGTGCGCTGCACGTAACCCTGGCGCACATACAAAAACAAGGCCACGATGTAGAGCCAGGGCCGTGTCATACCCAGTCGCCGGCCCTCGTGCAAGATCCAGACATAGACGATGAGGCCGGTGATCAGCAGATCGGACAACGCTTGCAGCGCGCCGTGGGTCTCGACCATTTGCCGTAGAAACAGGGCGATATCGAACCCATGAGTGGCGACAAACCAGCCGGCGATGCCATAGCCGACCACGGCACTGATGATCATGAGGACGAGGTAGAGCGTTTTCATGGGTGGAGTTATCCCACATGTCGTGTGGGATAACTCGTGGGATAACATCGCACTCAAAACCACCCAAACCGTGGCGATAATGGGAACATGAAACTCGCGCCTTCAATCTACACGGCGGATTTTGCCAATCTAGGCCAGCACATTCGCGATGCCGAAACCGCCGGCGTCGATGTCATCCACCTCGACATCATGGACGGCCACTTTGTGCCGAACATCACATTTGGGCCGGCGGTGTGCGCGGCCGTGGCGCGCAGCACCTCACTGCTGTGCGAGGCGCATCTGATGATTGAAAATCCAGAGCGATATTTTGAAGATTACAAGAAGGCCGGTGTGAAGCGGATCATCGTCCATGTCGAGACGTGTCCACACCTGTATCGCACCATTCAACAGCTACGCGAGATGAACTTGCAGGTCGGCATCACCTTGAATCCACTGACCCCAATTAATATCGTCGAGAACGCGCTGCCGCTGGTCGATATGGTGTTGGTCATGTCGGTCGAGCCTGGCTACGGCGGCCAGACCTACATCCGACAGGCCACTGCCCGCATTCGCGCGCTGCGCAATCTCATGGACGCGATCGGCTCAAAAGCTGAATTAGAGGTGGATGGCGGCATCAATGCCCAGACCATTCGCGAGGTGCAGGAGGCCGGTGCCAGCATGGTCGTGGTCGGCTCGGCCTTGTATAACGACAAGCACAGTGTGGCCGACGGCGTCAAGATGCTGCGCAAGGCGATGGGCGAAGCTTAGTGGCAGTGCGATAGCGAAAGCGGGTGAGATAAAAAGAGTTCCGAACTTTTTAGAAAGTTCGGAACTCTTTTTATCTCACCCGTTGTGGCCGATATCTACTACGCGACTTTCAACACGATCTCTGAAATCGGCTTGCGCTCGCGCGGCGCACCTTCGCGTTGGGCCAGCGCTTCTGGGAGCACCTGAGCCGGGTCGCCGGGGAAGCCCAGCGCAATCAGCGGCCCCACATCGTAGCCATTCTCGGCCGCGCCAATCAGCGTGCGTGCGCCATCGGCATCGAAGCCGCCCATCATGCGCACATTCATGCCGCGGTGCTCGGCCTCCAGCGCCAGGGCCATATTGGCCATGCCCAGATCGTGCAATGCGGTGCGGTTGGTGGCCTTGCTGCCATCGGGTCGGGTGTATTCGACCGAGGCCACGGTCAGAATCAGGGCCGGCGCTGTGCTGGCCCACGGCACGTTAAACGGCATGATCAGGGCCAGCAATTTCTCGTAGGTGCGGTCGCCCTTGAGGCCCACGACGAAATGCCAGGGCTGGCCGTTGCCGCCGCTGGGTGCCCAGCGTGCCGCTTCCAGCACGGCATTCAAGTTGGCTTCGCCGACGGGCTGCTGGGCATTAAATGCGCGCCGGCTCTGGCGGTTGCGAATCAACGGGTTGATGTCAACGCCGTCGAGGTTGGAGTAGGTGCTGTCAGAGGCTGAAGTTTGAGCTGGAGCAGTCATTTGATAATCCTCACAGAACTAATAGACATTATGCGAAATAATAATGGGTGGAATTGCTGAAAGTGGCGATCTGCAACAAGGCCTTGTTGGGTGTTGGATTTTCGTAGGGGCGCAGCATGCTGCGCCCCTACCACTACAGCAAAACTGCTATTTCGCATAACGTCTAATACATTAAAAGGCAATTTTTTATTCCGCTTGAATTTGCTCCACAGCTTTGGCCAAAGCCTCATAGGGTTGTGAGCCACTGATCAAGTACTTGTTGTTGAACACCAGCGCCGGCACACCGTTCAAGCCATACTCCCGTGCCAGGGCAATGTCCTCATCCACCTCGGCCTCATAGCGCGGATCGCTCAGTACGGCGTCGAGTTGATTGGGGTCGAGGCCGGCCTTGTTCATCAGCGACTTCAATACGTCATGATCAGAGATATCCAATCCTTCCAACCAGTAAGCCGCTTGCGTCACGTTGTGAAATGCCTCGCCTTTGCCCTCGGCCTCGGCATACTTGTCGAGAATCAGGGCCGGACGGCTGTTGATACCAAATGGGCCGGATTGAAGCTCGACTCCATGATCGGCTTTCATACGCGCCTGCAGCATCGGCCGGCTTTGCTCGATGCGCTCCAAGTATTCTGGCGAAATCGGCGGCGAGCCCGCAGGCCGCAGCTCGAACGAACGCCAACGAATTTGCACGCCGTGGGTTTGCTTGAGCTTCTCCAAACTGAAGAAGACGTGGGTACACCACGGTCAAACAAAATCCGACCAAACCTCAATCTGAACAGGTTGATTCGTCATGACAACTCCTAAATCTTGAATATTTAACTGGATTGGCAATAAGGCCGATCTCTGCCTTATTTGCCTTTTACACTTTGTCTCAGCTTGCAAATCACCACTTAATTGGAGACAGACCATGATCCAGACCGACTACTTCGTCATCGTCAAAAGATTACAGTTTTTGCTGATCAAGGCGGTTGGCAGCTAGCCGCTAATCGCCAGCCACCTCTTCCCCATCCTTCAATTCCGCCATCAATGAATCAAAATCCAGCCGGCGCGTATACATGGTCGTGCTGCCATCGCTGGCTTTCGGCCATGCATCGCGCGGACGGTCCCAATACAGCTCGATGCCGTTGTGGTCCTGGTCGTGCAGATACACGGCCTCGCTCACGCCATGATCACTGGCACCATCCAGCGGCCAGTTGTGCTCCATCAGTCGTTGCAGCGCGCGAGCCAGATCTTTGCGGGTGGGATACAAAATGGCCGTGTGATACAGGCCGGTGCTGCCCGGAGGCGGCGGCTTGCCGTTGGCGCTCTCCCAAGTGTTCAGGCCGATGTGATGGTGGTAGCCACCCGCCGACAAAAACGCGACGCTCTGGTTGTCCGTGATCACCACTTCGAAGCCGAGCACATCCCGATAAAACCCAAGTGCCTTCTCGATATTCGAGACCTTGAGATGCACATGCCCGATGCGTGCGCCGGCGGGAATCGGTTCCTCGGCTTGTGTCTCGGGCTTTGCGCCATATTGTGATTGTGCCGTTGCCATGCTGTCCTCCATCACTGTGTTCAGATGTCAGACTTCCAGGAAGAAGTCTGACATCTAGTTTCGCTCTAATAACTCGCGGCCGCAAAAAACTCACCCAGAAAACTGCTGGGCCGAGTGGCGATTAATTCTGTGTAGGCAAACCCGGCCTGCTGTGCCTCACGTTGCCAGGTGCGAAACGACATCGGATGCGGCACCCACACATTGCTCTTGTCGGTGTTGTATTCCACCATCAGCAAACGGCCACCCGGCTTCAAATAGCGTTTGACCTGCTGCAAGATACCCTGTTTATGCCGGTGAAAATGCAGTGAGTTGGCCATGACGATGCCGTCTAATTCTGGCAATGTCAAATGCTTCGTAAAATCGGCTTTCAAAAATGTCACCCGCATCTGCGGGAACTGCCGCTGAAATGCGCGCCGCTGTTCGGCCAGCGCACCTGCATCCTGATCCACCGAATAAATCTCACTTGTCGGCCCAATCAATTCTGCCAACGCCAGTGTAAATGCACCGCCGCCCGACCCTAGATCGGCCCACACGCCACCCTGCGCCAGGATGCCGCTTTTGAGCAGCCGGACATGATCAGCGTGATTCATTCTGAATTTCGGATTTTAAACAGAATAAAGAAAAATCCCATTCTGTTAAATTCTGTTCATTCTGTCCAAAGTCCCCTCAGCATCTTCAAACAGCATCTTCAAACAGCATCTTCAAACAGCATCTTCAAACAGCATCTTCAAAAAACGATGGCAGAGCATGGTTGCTCTGCCATATCCTGCCAGCCTGGATCGTTCACCGATTGCTATCAAACCCGCGCAATTCGGGTCAACGCGCCAATGGCAAGCACGCCGCTGACGATGTGCATCAACTCAAGCACAACCACGGTCGTTAAATTAAACGGCTCCATACCAGGCGCAGGTGCATTGCCTAGCATCGAAACAGGCGCAACTGCATACAGCGCCAAAAACACAATCGCGATGACGGCGAAGATGGTGATGGGCTTCTTGGTGAACTTACCCAGCAGCCAGTACAACACACCGCCGATCACAGCGCCAATGACGCTAAAGCCAATCACGGGCAGCAGGGGAAGTTTCATTCCTCCGGCTGCGTTGCCGATGAACCACAAGATTGCGTTGATGACCGCACCACCCACGCCGGCAATCAGCACCGCCTGTGGTATTTTGCCGAACGCGACTTGCTGGGTTTGATTAGATGCAACTGTTGCCATTATTGGGGCTCCTTAATTTAAGCTA
>Ga0335394_10006989_pt1 | contig 12747 bp, 6 predicted proteins | sample MAT03_FD_205741 | JGI IMG/M metagenome (GOLD analysis project Ga0335394, IMG submission 205741) | Freshwater microbial communities from Lake Fryxell liftoff mats and glacier meltwater in Antarctica - MAT-03 (spades assembly) (version 2) ...
TGGAGCCGATGCTCGCCGAGCTGCGCACGATCGTCGACCTGGCCCGCCCGAGCGACGCGGTGTTTCGCACCAACCACGCCTCCAACTATCTCCCGCTCTCGGGTCGGCTGCCGCAGGACCGCGAGCACATCGTCGAGACGATCGACCACGCGCTGGCGGGCCAGGTTCGGCTGCGCCCGGAGTGGTCGCGCGGGCTGTAGGTCGGCGATGCAGCTACGCGTCGCCGACGCGGCCGACGTGCCGGTGTTGTTGGGCATGATGGCGGACTTCAACCGCATCGAGGCGATCGCGTGGGACCGGGTCTCGGCCGAGCCGCCGCTGCGGCGCCTGCTGAGCGCGCCGGAGCTCGGGCTTGTCGGGATCGTCGAGCGCGACGCGGATCTGCTCGGCTACGGGGTGCTCGCGTGGGGCTTCGACCTCGAGTACGCGGGCCGTGACGCGTTCCTCACGGAGTTTTATCTGCGCCCCGAGGTCCGGGGCCAGGGCCTCGCGGCGGCGGCGATCGAGCTGTTGTTGGTTGAGGCGCGTCGGCACGGGGTCGCGGCGGTACACTTGGTGGTTCGCCACGAGAACACGCCGGCGCTGCGGGTCTACGAGAAGGCCGGGTTTATCGCGCCGGGGCGGCTGCTCTTGACGAAGAAGTTGTAGCGGTCCTGGGGGGGCTGGGGTTGGACTGCGCACATGCGGTCCTTGACGCGCATGGGCTCCGCGCGAGAAACAGGGGGGATGAAGTTCTCATCGATCCGCGTCGGATGCCTCGCGGGCACGGCGCTCGCGGCCTGCAGCGTGGGCGAGTACGAGACCTCGAAGGGCAGCTTCGGCGGCGGACCGCTCGGGGGGCCGGCCGAGGAGGGCGGGGTGGGGACGAGCGGCTCGGCGGCGGACACCGATGTGGTCACGTCGGGCACCGGCGGCGGGGCGAGCATGGGCAGCGGGGGCACGAGCGGCGGCGTGACGGGGGATCCCGGTGAGACCGGGGCGAGCAGCGGGCTCAGCGGGATGGGCGAGCTGCCGGCGTATTGCGGCGACGGTACGGTCGACCCCGGCGAGGGCTGCGACGACGGCAACCAGGTCGACGACGACGCGTGTGGCAACGACTGCAGCGCGGCGAGCTGCGGCGACGGCATGGTCCAGGTGGGTGAGGCTTGTGACGACGGCAACCAGGTCGAGACCGACGCGTGCCGCAGCACTTGCGCGGCGGCGGCGTGCGGCGACGGGGTGGTGCAGGCCGGGGTGGAGGGCTGCGACGACGGGAATCTGGTCAACGACGACGCGTGCAGCAACAGTTGCAAGGCGGGGAGCTGCGGCGACGGCGTCGCGCAGCCGGGCGAGGCCTGCGACGACGGCAACGCCAACAACAACGACAGTTGCCTCAATTCGTGCAAGCAGGCGAGCTGCGGGGACGGGGTGCCGCAGGCGGGGGTGGAGCAGTGTGATACGGGCGGGGCGTCGCAGCAGTGCAACGCCAACTGCACGCTCTCCAAGTGCGGGGACGCGGTCGTCAACGTCGCGGCCGGCGAGCAGTGTGACACCGCGGGGGTGTCGTCGACCTGCGACGGCGACTGCACGAGCGTGGTGTGCGGCGACAGCGTGATCAACGCGCAGGCCGGTGAGCAGTGCGACGACGGTAACGCCAAGGGCGGCGACGGCTGCTCGTCGGCGTGCAAGATGGAGGCGACCGGACCCAAGCAGTGCGACAAGGGCAATGACCCGGGCACGGGCTCGCCGTGGGTGGTGTGCTCGGCGGACGCGAACTCGGCGTGGATCTCGGCCGACTTCGAGGGCCAGTATCACCCCGTCAAGATCTGCCAAAACCTCGGGTACAGCGGCGTCAGCCAGTGGGGCGGCACCTTCGGCTCCGTGTGTGGGTTTAACCAGTTCGGCACGAGCTGTCAGGCGCCCGGCCAGAAGGTGTTCTCCGAGGGGGCGTGGAAGGGCGTCGGCAACTGCGGTCAGGACGGGCTCGGGCCGATCGTGTGCAAGTGGGTGATGTGGACCTGCGTGAAGTGAGCGCCGCGGATATCAGCGGCGCGGCTGGATCAGTTGGAAGTAGCGCTTGATCCGACGGCGCTGCGGGGCGGGCACGGCCTCGCTGTCGATGCTGCTCTGCGCGAAGCTCTTGTAGTCGGTGAAGACGTCGCGGTAGCCGGTGTTGGCGAAGCCCTCCTGGCTGGCGGTGCGGATGACCTCGGCCCGCGTCGCGCCGCTGCCGTGCTTCGGGTTGACCTTGATCTGCCTGGTCTTGACCTTGAGGCCGGCGGGATCACCGAGCGGGTCCTGGGTGCCCTGGCCCATGCCGTCGCCTTGACCGGCGCCGTTGCCCTGACCCTGGCCTTGACTGTCGCCTTGACTGTCGCCGTCGGCGTCGCCGTCGGCGTCGCCTTCACCCTCGCCCTGGCTGTCGCCCTGGCTGTCGCCGTCGCCGCTGTCCATCTCCATCGGCTCGCCCTGGCTGTCGCCGACCTCGCCCTCGACGAGCAGCGTCGGGCCCTTGCCCTGGTCGCCGCGCTTGCCCTTGGCGGCCCTGGCGAAGCGCTGCATCTGTTGCTTGCGCTTCTGGTCCTTGTCGCCGTTGCCGGCGCGGCGCATGAAGCTCTTGGCCTCCTCCATGTTGTCCCGCGCCTGACGCATGCGGCGTGACTTCTGGGCCTGCTTCGAGGCGTCGCTGGCCTCGCGACGCAGGCGCTCGAGCGCGCGCTTTTGCTGCTCCTTGCCCTTGCTGCCGGACTTGGCGTCCTGGGCATCGCGGCGGAGTTTATCGAGCTTGCGCTGGGCCTCCTTTTCCTGGGCGTGCTGGCGCTTGAGCTGGTCGACGCGGTCCTGCTGCTTCTTGAGCCGGCGCTCCTGCTCCTCGGGGTCGGCGGCGGGCTGCTTCTGCTGACGCTTGAGGCGGCGCTCGGCCTCGGCCAACTGGGCGGCGGTGTCGGTGCTCTCGCCGGCGGCCTTGCCGAGGGCCTTCTCGGCGGCGGCCATGGCTCGCTCGAGGGACTGCATGTCGGCCTCGCTGTGGGCGGCGGCCTCCTCGGCGTCGGCGAGGGCCTGCTCGGCCTGTTCGGACTCGCCGCGCGCGAGCGCCTCGCCAGCGGGCTTGGTGATGGCCTCCTGCTCGAGCGCCTCGGCGAGCTCGCGCATGCCCTCGGCGAGGATCGCCGGGTCGGCCTCCTGGGTGGCCTCGAGCTCGGCCTCGGCCTCGGCGAGCTGCTGCTCGAGCTGCTCGAGTTTGGCGAACGCGGCGGCGCGATCGATCTCGCCGCGACCGAAGGCGTCGAGCACCTCGAGCATGGCCTCGGCGATCTTCGCGGCGGTGTCCTGGCCGTCCTTGAGCGCGCGCAGGTCCTCGCGCAGCGGCTCGGCGAGGGCGCGGTCGGGGCTCGGGCGAGATGCGAGGGGGGCGGTCGCGTCGGTGTTTTGGGTGGTGCCCGCGATCGTGATCTCGGGGGTTGGGGCGGGCGGCACGAACATGGCCGCGAGCACTGCCAGCGCGCCGGCCCAGCCGAGCAGCAGGGCGCGGGCGCCGGGGCGCGGCAGCGGGACCACCGGGCGCGGGTCGATGCCTGGCGCAGCGGCCTCGGCGTCGGCGGTCAGCAAGGCGATCATGTCGGCGCTGCGCGGGTCGTCGCCGGGCTTGTGCGCGGCGAGCTCGAGGGCGCCGCCGAGCAGGTCGTGCAGGCCGTAGTGGTGGTCGAGGCGGCGGGCGGCGTGACGGGCGGCGCGCGGGCGCAGGGCCGCCCATAACAGCGCGAGCGGCACGGGCACGAGGCCGAGCCAGGGCAGGTAGGCGAGGGGGGTCTGCGGGTCGCCCCAGCGGTGCATGGCGGCGAGGCCGAGCGCGGTCAGCAACAGGCCCGCGGGCAGCGCGACCTCGGTGAGCAGGCGGGTCGCCTCGGCGAGGCGCTCGCGCCGTTGCACGGCGCGCACGAGCCGGTGGACGGCGCCCAGGCGGGTCATCGCGGCTCCTGGTCCTGGGGACATGTCCTTGCGTACAGGTCATGCCGGGGCGCGCCGGGGCGGCGCGACGCGGTTGGGACCTGGCGCGAGGGACATGTCCGCATGGTCAGTTCGCCTTGTCGCTACGGGCCAGGGGTTTGCCGGCGCCTGCGGGTTTGCCGGCGACGGTGAAGGCGGCCCAGGCGTGGGCGCTGAGGGCTGCGCGGGTGGTCTGGTCGCGGACCTGGGAGGCGTAGAGCACGTGGGCGCCGCGGCGCTCGCAGAGGAAGGCGGCGGGCATGGCCTTCTCGAGGTAGAGGCGGAAGGTGTCCGTGAATTCGGCGGCGTCGGCCTCGCTGTCCCACGCGACCAGTCCGACGACCACGGGCGCGAGGCCTGCGGGGTCGCGCTCGAGCACGAGGTAGCGGTCACCGCCCCACCCGGCAGCGGCGGCGCGTGCGATCGGTGCGGGTTCGACGTCGGCGAGCATGGCGAGCAGGCTGGCCTCGCCGATGTTGTCTTGCCACACGACCTTGTGGCCGGGGATCTGCTGGCCGAGCGCGGCGGGGTCGGCGACGACGGGGATCGCGGGCTCACGCTTGAGCAACTTGTCGAGGTGGAGCATCTGCTCGGTGGTGGTCGGCAGTTGCTTGTACAACGCGTCGACGGCCGGCCAGCCGCGCTCACGCACGAGGGCGGCGATCGTGGCGGCGCCGTCGGCGTAGGGCAACTGCAGCGAGCGGGCGAGCACGGGGTAGTCGACCAGGTCGGCGAGGTCCAGGGCCTGGTTGCCGGTGGCGAGGAACACGGCGTCGCTGATGTTGGCGAGCCCGCCCTCGCCGCTGACCCACGCGAGGTAGGCGGCCTGGGCGTCGCCCTCGACCAAATAAGTGCGCGCCGACTCGGCGTCGCTGTCGCCGCGGATCGGCTCCTGGAGGCGCTTGAGGCCGAAGTGCATATCTTGCAGGCCGTGGGCGATCTCGTGGCCGACGACCATGTCGAGCTGGCCGTCGCCGACGTGGGTGCCGATGTAGAGGGTCTTGTTCTTGGGCTCGTAGAGGCCCATCACGCCGCTCTCGAGCATGTCGAGCAATACGGCCTCACCGTTGGCGCCGACCGGCAGCACGCCCATGCTGGCCTCAATGCGGGTGAACAGGCGGATCTGGTCCGGGGTGTTGTGCTCGTACATCGAGGCCTTGGCGTAGTCACGGATCTCGGCGCGGTGCATGACCGCGACGGCGACCTCGCCGGTCACGGGCAACGCGCGGGCCCTGGCCACGGCTTCCATGATCTTCCGGGTCTGCTCGGCGGCCTTGACCTGGCTCAGGCCGGCGGGCGCAGGCTGCGAGGCGCCGGGGGTCCGACTGGACGCGGGCTGGCTCGGGTCGGGCGCGGTGGCTGGTCCGGAGGGCGAGGCGCTGGCGCAGGCGGTCAGCAGCAGCGCGAGCGGCCAGGCGATCCGATCGGCAGATGCGGGAGCAGTTGCGTGTGTGGGCTCCCATGGGGCCGACTTGTCTCGCGGGCGCGTCACCGGCATAGCCTACTCGCCGCGCGCAGGCCCGGCTAGAGCCCTCCCGCATGCGCAAGCCGAGCACAGCGAGCCGTCCTGACCGAGAGCGTTCGCCCGGTGAAACTGGTTCGGGTTTGGGTTCGGGCTCGGGTCCAGTGAGTGACGTGGTCGGGGCGGTGCTGGCGGCGCTGCTGGCGGATCGGCCGCTGCGTGTGGTCGGGGCGGTCGGTGGCTATCGCGGGTATCTGTTGGCGCAGGCGGCCCTCGACCCGCGGGCGGACGGCCCGGTGTTCACGGTCGCGGTCGACGACGCGGCTGCGCGGGCGCTCGCGCTCGACGCGGCGTTCTTTATGGGCGCGGCGCAGCGCGAGCTCGGGGCCTCGGGTCCGGTGCTGGTGGTGCCGGAGATCGATGTCTCGCCCTACGCGGATACCAGCGCCGATCCGCGGGCGGTGGCCCTGCGTCTGGCGGCGTTGCATCGCTTGATCGACACGCAGAGCGATCCGCCGCGCCTGGTGATCGCGAGCTTGCGCTCGCTGACCCGGCGAGTGATCGCGCCGGCGGCGTTTTTGGGGCTGTGTGCCCGCTGGTCGCGCGGCGATCTGATCGAGCGTGACGAGGCGGTCGCGACGCTCGAGCGGGCCGGCTACGCGCGCGTCGACGTGGTCGAGGATCCCGGGACCTACGCGGTGCGCGGCGGGGTGATCGACATTTATGTGGCGAGCTTGCGCTTCCCGGTGCGGGTCGAGCTCGATGACGACGAGATCGATCGCATGCGGCTGTTCGACCCGGACACGCAGCGCAGCCTGCGGCCGATCGATCACTGCGCGATCCATCCGGTGCGCGAGACAGTCGCGACGAGCGCGGGCCCGCTGCGGCCGCGGGTGCTGGCCCTCGCTGACGCGATCGGGGCGCCGTCGAGCAAGAGCCGCCAGGTGCTCGAGAACCTCGAGGCGGGGGTCGACTTCTTCGGGCAGGAGGCCCTGGCGCCGCTGTATCACGACGGGCTGGTCCCGCTGTGGGACTACCTGCCGCCCGCTACGCGGTGGTTCATCGACGAGCCGGAGGGGCTCGCGGGGGCGGCGGAGGAGATGCACATGGCGTGCGTCGAGGCGCACGGGCGCCGGGTCGCGGCGCGAGACCTTGTCGCCCCGCCGGACAGCTTCTTCGTGCCGCCGGAGCTGCTGGCGCGCAGGCTCGGCGCGGCCCCGGTGATCGCGTCGCGGCTGGCGATCGCGGATGACGCGGTCGAGGTCGAGGCTGGCGCTGAGGACATGTCCGCGGGGACAGGTAGCTCCGACGAGCTGGCGCGCCTCGGGGTGCCGACCGACCGACCGATCGCCTGGCTGGCGCTCGAGCGCCACAAGGTGCTGCGCACGCAGCTCGAGGCGGCGCGCGCCGATCGCAACGCGGACGTGCTGCGGCCGCTGGTCGATCGCATCCGCGAGCTCGAACCGCCGGTCGACGTCGCGGGGGCGAGCCTGGCCGCGCTGGCGCCGTGGACGGTGCTGCTGGTGGTGCCGGGGCAGACGCAGGTCGAGCGGCTGCGCGGGGTGCTGGAGGGCTACGGGCTGGCGCTGACGACGGTGCCGGCCGGCGAGGCGCCGGGGCTGCGGGCGCCGAGCGGGGGCTCGACGCTCGTGCAGATCGCGACCGGCGAGCTGAGCGAGGGCTTCGCGAGTCGGGCGGACCGGGTGATGGTGCTGGCCGAGGCGGACATCTTCGGCAAGGCGACGCGGCGGGCCCAGAATCGCCGGCGCACGGGGCTGGCGAGCCTGTCGCAGCTTGGGGTCGGGGACTTCATCGTGCACCTGACGCACGGGGTCGGGCGTTACCTCGGGCTCGTGCAGCTCGAGCTGCGCGGGGTGCCGGGGGACTACGTGCAGCTCGAGTACGCGGGCGGCGACAAGCTGTACCTGCCGGTCTATCGATTACACGAGATTGAGCGCTTCGTGGCGGCGGAGGGCAAGCCGCCGAAGCTCGACAAGATGGGCGGCACGACCTTCCTGGTCAAGGCCGGCAAGGTCAAGCAGGAGGTCCGCCAGATGGCGGAGGAACTGCTGCAGATCTACGCCCAGCGCGAGTCGCAGCCGGGGGTCGCGTACCCGGTGATGAGAGACGAGGTCGAGGCGTTCGCCGACACCTTCCCGTACGCGGAGACGGCGGACCAGGCGGAGGTCATCTCGGCGGTGCAGAGCGACCTGTCGCGCGCGCGGCCGATGGACCGGCTGGTCTGCGGCGACGTCGGCTTCGGCAAGACGGAGGTCGCGCTGCGGGCGGCGTTTCGCGTGGCGATGGCGGGCAAGCAGGTGGCGCTGCTGGCCCCGACGACGGTGCTTGTGCAGCAGCACTTCCTGACCTTCAGCGAGCGCATGTCGCAGTTCCCGATCAAGGTCGCGTGCCTCAACCGGTTCGCCAGCGATCGCCAGCAGAAGCAGATCGTGGAGGCGGTCCGGGGCGGCAGCGTCGACATCGTGATCGGCACGCATCGGATGCTCGGCCGCGACGTGCGCTTCAAGGACCTGGGCCTGCTGATCATCGACGAGGAGCAGCGCTTCGGGGTCGCGCAGAAGGAGCGCTTTAAAAAGTTCAAGTCGCAGGTCGACGTGTTGACGCTGTCGGCGACGCCGATCCCGCGGACGCTGCACATGTCGCTGCTCGGCCTGCGCGAGATCAGCATGATCCGCACGCCGCCGGTCGACCGGCTGGCGGTGCGCACGTACATCACGCGGATCTCGGACGCGGTGATCGAGGAGGGCATCACGCGCGAGCTGGCCCGCGGCGGGCAGGTGTTTTATGTGGTGCCGCGGATCCTCGGGATCGAGGAGCACGCCAACCGGGTCCGCCAACTGGTGCCCAACGCGCGGGTGCTGGTGGCCCACGGCCAGGTGCCGGATGAGCTGCTCGAGCGCACGATGGTCGACTTCGTCGAGCACCGGGCAGACGTGCTGGTGTCGACGGCGATCATCGAGAGCGGCCTCGATATTCCCCGCGCCAACACGATGTTCATCGCCCACGCGGAGCAGTTCGGTCTGGCCCAGATCTATCAGCTTCGCGGGCGGGTCGGCCGGAGCAAGCAGCGCGCGCACTGCTACCTGATGGTGCAGGCGATCGAGCGGCTGTCGCCCGAGGCGCGGCGCCGGTTGGAGGCGGTGCAGCGCCACAGCGAGCTCGGCTCGGGCTTCGGGGTGGCGGTCCACGACCTCGAGATCCGTGGCGCCGGTGAATTGCTCGGGGCGCGCCAGAGCGGCCAGATCCAGGCGATCGGCTTCGATGCGTATGCGCGGATCCTGCAGGAGGCGGTCGCCGAATTGCGCGGGCAGCCGATCACCCGCGAGACGGACCCGGAGATGGTGTTCGACGCGCCGGCCTACCTGCCCGAGACCTACGTGTCCGAGGTCGGCCAGCGCCTCGATTTTTATCGGCGCCTGTCGGGCGCGCGTGACCGCGACCAGGTCGAGGACGTGATGGCGGAGCTGGTCGACCGCTTCGGCGACCCACCGCTCGAGGCCGAACACCTGGGCCTGCTGATGGCCTGCAAGACCTACGGCCGGCGCCTCGGGGCCCTGGCGCTCGAGCTGCGGGGCAGCAAGCTGGGCGTGCGCCTCGGGCCCGAGACGCCGCTGTCGGGCGAGGTCGCGGCGGGGCTCAGCAAGCGCACCTCGGGCAAGTTTCGGCTCGAGAGCGGCGAGCGGGTGACGAGCACGGTGCCCGAGCCGAGCGGGCCGGACCGGCGTAATCAACTGCGCGTGTGCCTGGCGGCGCTGGTCGAGCTGACGGCGATCGCGGAGACGGCGGTGGTGGCGGGCGCCGGCGGGGCGCGCAAGGCCGGCTAGGCGGGCTCCTGAGGCGACTTGCGCGCGGCGGCGTGCGGCTGGTATGTCTTCAAGACATGCGTCGCCTGTCGCTCGCCCCGTGCCTGTTCGCTGCGGTCTCCGTTGGGGCGGCGCCGGGCGTGGCGTCCGCGGAGCTGCTCGACCGGGTGGTCGCGGTGGTTAATGATGAGGTCGTGCTGCAGAGCGAGCTCGAGCAGCAACTGCGCAGCTCGCCGGTTCTGCAGGAGCGGCTGAGTCAGTTAGGGCCGTCGGCGACGCCGCAGCAGGGCGACCAGGTGATGCGCGAGGAGCGGGCCAATACCCTCAACGACCTGATCAAGAATGTGCTGGTCAAGAAGGAGGCGCAGCGGTTTCAGATCGAGGTCAACGAGGCGGACATCGATCGTTACCTGCAACAGTTGGCGACCGCCAACCAGTTCGCGACGATCGCCGAGCTGCGCAAGGCGGTCGAGGAGTCCGGCGAGTACGGGGCGTGGTCGGACTACCGCCAGGACATCCGCGACCAGTTGATCGTCTTCAAGACCACGCAGGCGCTGGCCAACTACGCGGTGACCGACGCGGCGGTGCGCGAGCAGTACCGCAAGATGACCCGCGGCGAGGAGTCGAAGGTCGAGGTCGAGCGGTTCCTGTTCGGCGCCGATGAGCAGACCGCGACCGCCCGCGACGCGGCCTATACGAAGGCGCAGGTCACTGCCCGACGCCTGCGGTCCGGTGAGGCGGTCGAGACGGTCGCCAGCGAGTACGGCCTCGCTGGCCAGACACACAAACAATACGCCCGCGGCGAGGTCGCCCCGACCATCGAGGACGCGATCTTCGAGGCGGGCCCCGGCGCGGTGGTCGGTCCGCTCGAGACCGGGCAAGGTTACCTGGTCCTGAAGATCGTGCGACACGTGGCCTCGGACGTACTCAGCTTTGAGCAGGCCAAGGAACGCATCCGCCAGCAGCTCGAGACGGAAGCTTTCGAGAAGGCCTCCGAGGACTTCCGGCAGGGCCTCGTCGCCAAGGCCCACATCGACATCCGCCTGTGAACCGGGCGCCCGGGCCCGGGCGACGACGCAGGCCGACTACTCGTCGTTGGCCGCGGCGCGCTCGCGCAGGCGACGGCCGCGGGTGCTGCGGTCGAGGTTCACCGGCGGGGCCGCGTGGTAGTACTGCATGAGCTCGCCGACGCGACGTGGGGCGCTGGCGGCGAGGTTGTGGGCCTCGGCGAAGTCATCGCTGAGGTCGTAAAGCTCGGTGAGGTTGTCGCCGGGGCGGATCAGGAGCTTGTGCGGCCAGACGATGACGCCGTACTGCTCGCTCTCATTGAGCACGAGCGGCCGGGTGCTGCCGCGCAGCGAGGCGGGGGCGCCGGGGAGCAGGTGTGGGAGCAGGCTGTGGCCCTGGATGTCGGCGGGCAGCGGGGCGCCGACCAGTTGCAAGACGGTCGGGGTCAGGTCGAGGACGCTGACCGGGTCGTCGACGCTGCGGCCGGGCAGGCCGGGCAGGCGGATCGCGAGCGGGACGTGGATCAGCGGGTTGTAGAGCACGCGGCCGTGGTTCTCGGGCAGGCGCGGGTCCTCGCCGAGACCCTCGCCGTGATCGCTGACGAACAGCACGATCGTGCGGTCCCACAGCTCGCGGCGCACCAGCTCGTCGATGAGCCGGCCGAGCTGGGCGTCGACCAGGCGAAAGCTGGCGCGGTACTTGCTGGCGCGGTCGAGCTTGCTCTCCGAGTCGCCGATTAACTTGCGTAGCTCGCGATCGCTGTCCTTGAGCTCGTCGTGCTCGTGGACGTCGAAGTAGTGCAGCCACAGGAAGAACGGCGCGGCGGCCCCGGCCGCGGCAAGCTGCGCGCGCGCGTCGAGGAAGGCGAGGCCGAGGTCGGTGGTCCGCGCGCTGGTGCTGTAGCTGCCGACGTCGCGCTCGCCGAGGTCGTTGACGAGGCGGTCGTGATCGTCGAGGCCGCGGGTGATCAGGGTCTTGCCGACGTAGCGCAGCACCTCGCTGGGGATCACGGCGTGGCTGGCCCTTCCGGTGGCTCGCAGGCCCTCGGCGAGGGTCTGGTCGACGTCCGCGAAGGGGTCGACGCGGCCGGTCAAGATCCCCGAGAGCGAGAGGTCGGTGCCGGCCGAGGGCGCGAAGGCCCGCGTGAACACGGTCGCGCCGGCGAGCAACTGGAACACGTGGGGATAGGCGGCCTGGTTGTCGGGCGTGGGCGCGACCAGGTCGGCCCGCAGGGCGTCGATCGAGAGCAGCAGCACATTAAAGCCGCGGGCGTTGCCGAGAGTGGCCTGGACCTCGGGGGTCTCGATCCAACTGGTGGTCTGGGCCTGGGTCGCGCGCTCGGCCTGGGCGACGGTGTTGGCGAGGTCCTCCTGGGCGAGGAAGCCGTCGCAGTCCTCGTCGATGGTGTTGCCGGGGACCTCGCGCGCGCCGGGGTGGATCGCCGGGTCATGGTCGTCGCAGTCGGCGCCGTGCATCGCCGACGAGTGGCCGTCGCCGTCCTGGTCGGCGAGGCCCCGGGCGAGGCGCACGAGCAGGCGGGTATGCAGTCCGCGCTCGCTGACGACCTGCCGCGACTCGGGCGTGGCGAGCCCGAGCACGAGGCAGGCGACGAGGTTGGCGGTGACGACGAGGCCGACGGAGATCAACAGCGCCAGCACGATCGCCCGCGACTGCGCGACGGCGAGGCGCCGCTCGACCCGCGAGTCGTAGTTCCACGGACGGGTCAGGCCGAGCCACACGCCGAGCCCGAGCGCGACGCAGGTGGCGACCAGCAAGGTGGTATGGATGTCGGGGTACACGCCGCGCAGGAGGCTGCGGTTGGCGACCTCGAGGCCGAGGCCGGCAGCGATCGCGGCGAGGGCGATCAGCCGGCGGCGCAGGATGAAGCGCGGCAGGGCCCCGGCGCGCAGCGGGGCCAGGCCGCTCTCGGGGCGCGGATACTGGAGCAGCCTGCTACCTGGCCAAAAGGTCAGGGTCAGTCCGAGCCAGCCGAGCAGGGGCACCAGCGCGGGCGCGAGGCTGGCCCCGGGGAGGGTCTGGGCGAAGGCGCCGTCGAACAGGTGGCTGGCCAGCGGGATGAGCACGGGCAGGCAAGTGGCGGCCCGGATCGCGGCGGCCCGCAGCGGGCGCGGGCGCAGGCGGGCGACCAGCCACTCGCTGACGGCGATCGTCGCACCGACCGTGACGCCGAGGCCAGCGAGCAGCGACAGGCAGGCCCACATGACCTGGGTGTCATCGGTGGCGAGCGACATGAGCTCGAGCGGCGTGACCAGACCGGCGCCGAGCAGGCCGACCGCGAGGCCAGCGATCACGCCGCGCGAGGGTTGCACGCGACGGCCACGCAGGCCCGGCGCGAGGCCTGGCTGGTCCGGCGCGGTCGCCCGGATGTCGGCGTCGGGCAGGTCGGCGCCAGCGCCGGTTCGGACGCTCGCCTTGTTCGCGGACGGGTCGGCGAGGCCCCCGACGGGCGCCGTCGGGGGTTCGGGA
>Ga0335394_10006997_pt1 | contig 12742 bp, 8 predicted proteins | sample MAT03_FD_205741 | JGI IMG/M metagenome (GOLD analysis project Ga0335394, IMG submission 205741) | Freshwater microbial communities from Lake Fryxell liftoff mats and glacier meltwater in Antarctica - MAT-03 (spades assembly) (version 2) ...
GTGCGACGATGGCAACACCGACAACGGTGATGGCTGCTCGGCGAGCTGTACGAACGAGGGCGTCCCGGCGTGCGGCGACGGCATCTTGCAGACGGGCGAGCGCTGTGACGACGGCAACGTCGTCGCGGGCGACGGCTGCTCGGCCACGTGCATGATCGAGGGCACGCCGCCGAACTGCGGCGACGGCGTGCTCGACAGCGGCGAAGAGTGCGACGACGGCAACCTCATGGCGGGCGACGGCTGCGACGCGGTGTGCATGCGCGAGGTGAACGTCGGCTGCGGTGACGGCACCGTCGACGGCGGCGAGGAGTGCGACGACAGCAACACGACCGCGGGCGACGGCTGCTCCGCGACGTGCACGCTCGAGGGCGCGGGCGGCTGCGGCGATGGCACGCGCGCGGAGCTCGAAGAGTGCGACGACGGCAACGTGATCGACGGCGACGGCTGCTCGGCGCTGTGCATCGTCGAGGTGCTCGAGACGTGCGGCGACGGGACGATCGACAGCGGCGAAGAGTGTGACGCGGGCGCCGCGAACAGCGACACGACGCCAGGCGCTTGTCGCACCGACTGCCGCCTCGCGCGATGTGGCGATGGCGTCGTCGACAGCGGCGAGACCTGCGACGAGGGCACCGCGAACAGCGACACGACGCCGGACACCTGCCGCACGACGTGTGTGCCGTCGCGCTGCGGCGACACCGTGACCGACAGCGGCGAGACCTGCGACGACGGCAACGACGTCGAGACCGATGCGTGCCTGAACGCGTGTGTGATGGCGGGGTGCGGCGATGGCGTCGTGCAATCGGGCGTCGAGCAGTGCGACGACGGCGCGGCGAACAGCAATACGGCGATGGACGCGTGTCGCTCGGCGTGTACGCGGCCGAGCTGCGGCGACGGCGTCGCCGACACTGGCGAGGCTTGCGACGACGGTAACGCGCTCGACAACGACGCGTGCCGCACGACGTGCCTGCGCGCGCGCTGCGGCGACGGCGTGCTCTACGAGGGCGTCGAGCTCTGCGACGACGGCGCGGCGAACAGCAACACGACGCCTGGCGCGTGTCGCCTGAGCTGTATGCCCGCGTCGTGCGGCGACGGCGTCGTCGACACCGGCGAGATCTGCGACGACGGCAACCGCGTCAACACCGATGCATGTCGCAACGACTGCGCCGCCGCGACGTGTGGTGACGGCATCGTGCAGGCGGGTACCGAAGAGTGCGACGCCGGCGCGATGAACAGCGACACCGCTCCGAACGCCTGCCGCACGACCTGCCGGCGCGCGCGCTGCGGTGACTCGGTGCGCGATGCGGGCGAGGCCTGCGACGATGGCAATGCCGTGAACATCGACGCGTGCATCAACAGCTGCATGAGCGCGCGCTGCGGCGACGGCTTTCTGCGGCCTGTCGTCGAGCAGTGCGACGACGGCGCGGCGAACAGCAATACCGCTCCGAACGCCTGCCGCACCACGTGTCTGCGGCCGACCTGCGGCGACGGCGCGCGCGACACGGGCGAGGCGTGCGACGACGGCAACCGCGCGAACGGCGACGGCTGCGACACCAACTGCACCGCGTCAGCGTGTGGCAACCGCATCATCGGCGGCGCGGAGACCTGCGACGACGGCAACTTCATCTCCGGCGACGGCTGCGACTCGGTCTGTCGCCTCGAGTTCTGCGGCGACGGCTTGCGCAACAACAACAGCACCGAGCAGTGCGACGACGGCAACGCGGCGTCCGGCGATTGTTGCTCGATGGGCTGCCGCATCGAGGGCGGCTGCGAGCTCGAGAACAACAACACGCAGGGCGCGGCCAACCGGCTCGCCGAGTTCGGCTTTCGCGTGCGCGGCTTCATCGATCCGGTCGGCGACGTCGACTACTACACCTTCGTCGTGCCCGCGGGCGCGCCGGTCGAAGTGCGCGCGGAGACGCTCGACGGTCCGCTTGGGACGACGTGCGCCTCGAACATCGTCGACACCAACGTCGAGCTGCGCCGCGCAGACGGCTCGCTGGTCGTCTCCGACAACGACTCGGGCGTCGGCTATTGCTCGCTGCTCTCGTTCAGCGGCCTCCCTCCCGGCACGTACTTCGTCATCGTGCGCGCGTATTCGGCCGCGACCCCGCCGACGTTCGACTACACGCTGCAGGTCGACGTCGGACCGGTCGTGTGTGGCGATGGGCGCAAGGCGGCGACGGAGATCTGCGATCTTGCGGACCTCGGCGGCGAGACCTGTCTCACGCGGGGCTTCGTCAGCGGCACGCTCGGCTGCCGCGCGGACTGTCAGGCGTTCGTGACCAGCGCGTGTCTCGCGCCGGTCTGCGGCAACGGCGTGCGCGAGGCAGCGGAAGAGTGCGACGACGGCAACGTCGGCGGCGGCGATGGCTGCGCGGCGACGTGTGTCGTCGAGGCGATCTCCGAGGTCGAGCCGAACGACGACGGCGCGGTGAGCATCACCACCGGGACCGATCTGCGCGCGGGCAACGACTATTCGAGCGTGCGCGCCAACGGGCCGTACAGCGCGGACGTGATTCTGCGCGCGTCGTTCGGCGTCGCGGGCGACGAGGACGTCTTCGCGGTGCGCAACACCAGCACGACCACCAGCATGACCGTGCGCTTCGAGACGTATTCGGGTGACGAGTTCGGCAACTGCGACTCCAGCCACGACACCGTCATCAACCTCCGCAATGCGCTCGGCACGCTGCTCGACCAGGACGACGACGACGGAATCAGCCTGTGCTCGCTGCTCGACTACGTGATCCCGCCGTCGACGACGATCTACGTGCACATGGTCGAATACGGTGACAACACCGCGAGCAATTATTTCCTGAAGGTCGACTTTCTCTGACTCATCGCCAGGCGCACTCCGCCGAGTGCGCTCGGCGCTACCTCGTGCGGCTGCCTCTCGTGAACGATCGCGCGAAAGCGCTTGCGGCGGCGCTCCGTCCTTGCCGCGTGTGAAGCCCGCATCTACCCTCGCAGACCGTGCAGGAGCCCGCCGCACCGCGCCGTATCGGCAACTACGAGATCATCTCGCACCTGAAGGCAGGCGGGATGGCGACGCTCTACCTTGCGCGTCGCACGGGCGTGGCGGGCTTCGCGCGGCACGTGGCGATCAAGGTCGTGCACCCGCACCTCGCCAAGCAGAACGGCTCGTTCGTGCGGATGTTCCTCGACGAGGCGCTGCTCTGTGCGCGCATTCATCACCCGAACGTCGTGCACGTCGAGGAGCTCGGCGAGTCCGACGGCGTCTATTTCTTGGTGATGGAGTACGTGCACGGCGCCGCTCTGTCGCAGTTCATGAAGGCGCTGGCGGAGCGCAAGCGGCGGCTCACGCCGGAGCTCGCGGTCTCGATCGCGATCCAGGTCGCCGATGGGCTGCACGCGGCGCACGAGCTGCGCGGCGAAGATGGTCACTCGCTCGGCGTGGTCCATCGCGACGTGAGCCCGCACAACGTGCTGCTCTCGTACGCAGGGCACGTGAAGGTGATCGACTTCGGCATCGCCAAGGCGCGCTCGCACGTCAACGAGACGCAGACGAAGTCGCTGAAGGGCAAGCTCCGCTACATGGCGCCGGAGCAGGCGTTTGGGCGGCCGGTCGATCGCCGCACCGACGTGTATGCGCTCGGCATCGTGCTGTGGGAGCTGCTCACGCTGCGCCGATTGTTCGATGGCAACGACGACTTCGCGCTGCTCGATCAGGTACGTGATCCGGTCCGCGTGCCGCCGAGCCAATACGCGCAGGGGATCCCGCCGGCGCTCGACGCCGCGGTGCTGCGGGCGCTGTCGCCGGACCCCGACGATCGCCCGGCGAGCATGCAGGAGTTTCGCCGCTTGCTCGCGGAGGCGGTGCCCGGCGCGACGGCGCTCGATGCGGCGCATGTCGCCGATCTGCTCGGCGCGGTGATGACCGACGAGATCGCGGCGCAGCGGCAGATGGTGCCGGACACGCTCTCGGCGCTGCGCTCGATCGACGACGCGTTCGCCGCTGCGCGTCCGGATGCGCCGAGCGCGCGTCTGTCGGAGCCGCAGCGCAAGGAGATCCTCGGTGCGCTCACGACGCAGGCCGACAACGCGTCGATGCCCGATGAGGTCGACGACGACGCTCTGCCAGTCGAGCCTCCGCGTCCGACGGCGAGGGCGCGTGGACAGGCGAGCACGCAGAGCGAGCAGCCTCCGATCCCGGAGACGCTGCCAGCCCCAGCGCCAGCGCCGAGCGGAGCGCGCGCGGCCGAGCCGACGGTGAGCATGCGCGGGCCGATCAAGCTGGTCACGCGCTCCACTTCTTCCGCGCGGCCCGCGCAGCCGACACCGATCTCCGGCCCGCTGCTCGTCGACGATCTCGACGACGCAGCGCCGAAGGGCAAGGGCGGCCTGATCGCGCTGATCGTGCTGGTGCTGCTGGCGGCTGCCGCGGGTAGCGTCGTGTACTTCCGTCCCGACCTCGTCGCCCGGCTGCGCGGTGGGCCGGATCCGGCGATCGCCGCGGCGGAGCGCCTGGCCGCGGCGCAGGCGCGCGAGCATCAGGCCGTGCTCGACGCGCAGTCCGCGGCGCGGGTCGGCGAGCTGCGCGTGCAGAGCAACGTCGAGCGCACGCAGGTCCTGCTCTTCGTCGGGCGTGGCCCGCTCACCGTCGCACATCTGCCGCTCGGCGTCGCGCACGAGTTCGTCGTCATCGCCGACGGGACCGCCGCCGTGCGCGCGCTGGTGCCCGCGGATGCCGAGTGGGACGACACGGCAGACGGGAAGCGGTACGAGCTGCCGATGACGGCGAGCGAAGTGGCGACGCCGTTCGCCGAGCTCGACCTCGGCGCGAGCACGTTGCCGGCAGAGTTCGGCACGCCGGGCAACGAGCGCGGCAGCGTGCGCATCGTGACCGCACCAGCGGGCGCGAAGGTGTACGAGCTCGTCGGCTTCACGCCGGACGTGCGCATCGCCGACGTGCGCGCGGACGAGATCGCCGAGCTGATCGTGTTCGCAGCGGGCCACCTGCCGCAGCGCCTCGTCGTTGGTCCGAGCGACTGGCGCGTACGTGCGGGCGCGCGCTCGGCGGAGGTGTCGGTGACCTTGGTCGCGCGGCCAGTGCGTCGCCGCCGCGAGCGCGAGCGCAACTCAGGAGAAGCGCCGCTCGTCGGCGCGCCCGGTGAGCCTGAGCCCGAGGCCGTCGAGCCGAGCGCACCGACTCGAGCGCCCGACGCACCCGCGCCCACGTCGCCGCGCTGAGCAGCCCGACACGCGCACGCGGCCGCGCGGCTCCCCACGACGCGCCGAACGCGCTGCTCGGCGCGCTGCCGAGACGCGCCGTCACCGCAGCGTTCCTTGCGGTTGTTCGGCTGCGCCAGTAGCCTCGACGCAGTGCAGGAGCCCGTCGCGCCGCGCCGAATCGGCAATTACGAGATCGTCTCGCACCTGAAGGCGGGCGGCATGGCGACGCTCTATCTCGCGCGTCGCACGGGCGCCGCGGGCTTCGCGCGGCACGTCGCCATCAAGGTCGTGCATCCACACCTCGCGCAGAACCAGTCGTTCGTGCGGATGTTCCTCGACGAGGCGTTCCTCTCGGCGCGCATCCAGCACCCGAACGTCGTGCACGTCGAGGAGCTCGGCGAGGCGGACGGCGTCTACTTCTTGGTGATGGAGTACGTCCACGGCGCTGCGCTCTCGCAGCTGCTGAAGGCGCTCGCGGTGCGACGCCGTCGTCTGACGCCGGAGCTCGCGACTTGGATCGCGATTCAGATCGCCGATGGCCTGCACGCGGCGCACGAGCTGCGCGGCGATGACGAGCAGCCGCTGCAGGTCGTGCACCGCGACGTGAGCCCGCAGAACGTGCTGCTCTCGTATGCGGGCCACGTGAAGGTGATCGACTTCGGCATTGCCAAGGCGCGCACCCGCGCCAAAGAGACGACGACCAAGTCGCTCAAGGGCAAGCTCCGCTACATGGCGCCCGAGCAAGCCTTCGGAAAGCCGGTCGATCGGCGCACCGACATCTACGCGCTCGGCATCGTGCTGTGGGAGCTGCTCACCGTGCGTCGCTTGTTCGAGGCCGACGACGACTTCGCGCTGCTCGATCAGGTGCGCTCTCCGGTGCTGTTTCCGCCGAGCCACTACGCCGACGGAATCTCGCCCGCGCTCGACGCTGCGGTGCTGCGCGCGCTCGCGCCGAAGATGGACGACCGGCCGGCGACGATGCAGGACTTCCGCCGCTTGCTCGCCGATGCGGTGCCCTCGGCGATGTCCGTCGACGCCGCGCACATCGCTGATCTGCTCGGCGCAGTGATGACCGCCGAGATCGCGAAGCAGAAGCAGACGCTGCCGGACTCGCTCTCCGCGCTGCGCGCGATCAGCGCGCTCGGCGAGAATCCGGCCACGCGCGCGGGCAATCCAGCGTCGCTGCGCGCGGGCGCGATTCGCACCGCGCAGCTGCCGCCCGAGGAGCGCGAAGAGATCCTGCGCACGATGACGTATCGCGCGGAGAACGCCTCGCTCGCTGAAGACGAAGACGACGAGCCGAGCGTCGGCGCGCGCACCCCACCGCCGGTCGCGCCGACCATCACGCACACCGAGCGCTATCGCGTGCCACAGAAGCCGCAGACCGGGCTGCACGTCGTCGCCGGCGCGGGCATCGCGATGTTACTCGTCGCGACCGGGCTCGGCATCACCTGGACGGTGCTGCGCTCGCAGGCCGCGCCCACCGCGACGAGCGCCGGTGAGCTCGGTCTGCCGCCGATCCTTCCGCCCTCGCCGCTGCCGACCGATCTGCCCACGGTCGCTGCGCTGCCGGTCGCACCGCTCTACGCCATGCCGCTCGTCGCTGACGCTGGACCGGCGACGCTCGAGCTCGCGCAGGACGAAGACGTCGCGCGCGGCGGACGTCACGGCGTCGGTAGGCGCCGCGGAGGAGCCGCGACACCGAGCGCCGATCCCGTGGTGACGACCGAGCCGATCGACACGCCGCCACCACCGACCGGCGGCACGACCGCGACGAAACGTGGCGGGACGCCGCTCATCGAAGAAGCCGACTTCTAGAGGCCGGCGACCTGCGCGGGCGGTGAGGTGGGTAGTCCGCTGCCGATGCCGAGCTGACCGCTGCCGTTTCCGCCCCAGCACCAGACCGCGCCTCCCGGGGTCAGCGCGCATGCGTGCGTCTCGCCGAGGGCGATCGCTGCGGCGGGTGGCAGGCCCATCGCGGGCGCCGCTGTTGCGCTGGCCATCGTCGAGCTGTTGGCGAGCTGTCCATCGCCGTTGCAGCCCCAGCACGAGACCACGCCGCCTGCGCCGAGCACGCAGCCGAAGCAGCTCGGCGCGCCGATCGCGAGACCGGTCGCGCCGCTGGTTCCGGGCACGACCGTCGGCACCATGCCGTCCCACCTCGTTCCGAGCGCGAGCCCGAGTTGGCCCGAGCCGTTGGCGCCCCAGCAGCGCGCCCCCGAGCCGGTGAGGATGCAGGTGAAGTCGAGGCCGGCGGCGAGCGCCGTCGCGCGCATCGTGGTGTCGGTCAGATCCGCGAGGCCGATGACCGACGTGGGGACCGCGCGTGCGGTCTCGCTGCCATCGCCGAGCTGACGACTCGCGTTGTCGCCCCAGCAGCTCACGGCGCCGGTCGAGCGGAGCGCGCACGAGTGATTGAAGCCGACGTTGACGCTCGCTGCGTTGGCGAGGTTCATCACCCGCACCGGCAGCTCCGCGCCCGGCATCATCACGCCGTTGCCGATCTGCCCATTCGCGTTCCTTCCCCAGCAGTACACCGAGCCAGAAGAGAGGCGCGCGCAGTTGTGGCAGTTGCCGCCACGGATCTCGACGGCTCCGCTCACCCCTGGCACGAGCGTCGGCACGCCAGTCTGGGAAGTGCTCGCCGGAAGTCCGAGCTCGCCGCAGCTGTTGCTTCCCCAGCACATCACCGATTGATCCTGTCGAATCGCGCAGGTGAAGCCGAAGCCCGCGCTGACGTAGATCGCATCGCTGATGCCCGAAACCGACACCGGCCGCGTCCGCATCGTCGACGTGCCATCGCCGAGCTCGCCGAAGCCGTTGGAGCCCCAGCACGCAACGCCGCCGCCCGAGCGGAGCGCGCAGCTGTGCGTCGAGCCGGTGGAGATCTGCACGATCTCGCTGTCGGCACACGCGGAGTCGACGCACAGCACGCCCGGTGAGCAGCGCACGTTGCAGGCGCCACAGTGGAGCGGGCTCGTGCTCAGGTTGAAGTCTTCGTCGGCGCGACCGTCGGCGTCGTCGTCGACGCCGTTGCACAGCTCGGAAACGGACACCGTGCCGAGATACGCGGGGAGGTCGGCCGGGTCGACGTCGGCGGACACGCAGAGTCCGTCGGTCGAGCAGGTTTGCCCCGCGGTGCAGGTGATGCCGAGACAGTCGACGCTGAGGCGCACGTGCAGCACACGGCTGACGCCCTTCTCGAAGCGTGTCTCGACCACGCGGGTGATCGTCGTGCCAGTCGGGGTGCCGCTCGCGCTGCCGGTGATGGTGATCTCGACTGGGCCGAGCACCTCGGTCTCCGCGACGAGACCGAGCGTGCGCGGCGCGCCGCCGTACGGGACGGTGACGTTTTGCATGGCGGCCGACGGTCCCCTCACCACGATCGTGAAGGTGTCGATCACGGTCGGCGCGATGTCGGTGTCGACGACGAGCACGATCTCGCTCGCGGTTTCACCGCCGCACGAGCCGAGGAGCGCGCCGCAAAGAACCATTGCGAGCGTGCGCGAGAGCGTTGGTGCGGTGTGCGTGGCGCGTCGGGTGGCGATGATCATCGAACGCTCCACGAGCCGGGCGGGATGTTCCCGGCGAACGGATCTTGTCCGCCCGACGCGACCGCGACGCCGATGCCGATCGCCGTACCGACCACGACGACGCCGACGATGACCCAGAACCACGGCGACGCGAAGATGCTGCCACCGCGGCCGTCGCTGCCGCCTTCCTCTGCCTCGAGCGGCGCGAGCGGCAGCTCCAGCTGCACCGGCGTGAGCCGCCGCTCACCTTCTTCCACGGAGAAGGACTCGCGCGCGATCTCTTGCTCCGCGCGCTCGACGCGCACGACGTGCTCACCCGGATTCACCGGCAGCTCGGCGCCGAGCACCGCCTCCGATAGCGGGGCGTCATCGAGCTCCACGAGATCGCGGCGCGCGAGGTTGCTGATCTCGAGGCGCACGCGCGCGATCCGCGGCTCGACCGATGCGAGCGCTTCCTCTGCCGCCGGGACCTGCTCCGCGGCGCGCCCCTCCGCCTCACGAATGAAGCGCCGGTAGCTCTCCGCGCCCTCGACGAGGTGACCGGTCTCGACCTGCGCGCCGGCGAGATTCAGCAGCGTGAGCGGTCGCGGGGCGAGCTCGTAGGCGCGGGTGAAGGCCTCGAGCGCCTCCCACCAGCGCCCGCTTCGCGCAGCATCGACGCCCGCGCGAAACTGCTCGCGGGCCAACGTCGTCTCGGCGGCGGTCGGCGCGTTCGGATCTGCTGCCGCTTGCGCAGCGGCGCGCTCGGCGTCGCCGCCCGCGACTGCCAGGCAGAGCGCGAAGGCCGTGAATGTAAAGGAGAATCGACGCATGCGATCGGCGACATTACCACAGCGGCCGGGGCGCGTGGACGTGAAACCAGGCCACGGAAGTGCGTCGCCTGTGTGCCACGCTCGGGCGCATGTTCCGTCAAGACTGGCTGCAGCGGCAGATGAAGGCGCTCACCGAGCTCGTCGCGCGTGTCGCCACGCTGCTGCGCAATGGGCAGCCCGAAGAGGTGATGGCCATCGTGCGCGATGAGTCGACGCGGATCCTCGGCGCCGATGAGAGCGTGCTCGCGGTCGTCGACGAGCGAACCGTGTTCGTGTTGCTCGGCGACGACCCAGCGCGCGTCGTGCGCTACGCGGCGCTGCTCGGCCTCGAGGCAGACGCGATCGAGGCGATGGGCGATGAGGCGCGCGCGACGCGTCTGCGTGCGCGCGCTGAGTCGCTGAGCGCGGCCGCGCTCGAGCGCGCAGAAGTCTCGGCCGCTCGATCGCGTTAGCCGAGCGTCGTCCAGGCAGCCGGCGCGATGCGGCGCCACGCGCCGCTACAGCGTGCCGCGCTCACATGCGATGAGCCGCTCGTAGCGCGCCCAGTCGGCGCCGCCCTCTGCGTGCAGCCGCGCCGCCAGCTGTCGATCGTCGAGCGCGCGCACCAGGCGCTCGTAGGGCGCTGCCTCGACGCGCTCTTCGTCGAGGCGCTGCTCGAGGGCGTCGATGCGCGCGCGCGCGTCGCGCCACGCGACCATCTCGGGCGCGCCGTCGAAGAAGGCCGTGACGGCGTCGCGCTCGCGCGCGAGCGTGGCGTGGAAATCGGGGTGCCAGGGGTCGTCGAGAACTGGCCAGCGCGATAGCAGCGCGGCCGCTGCGCCGCGGTAGGCGTTCGCCTCGTCCTCGTCGATCGCGGCCATCTCGTCACTGAGCCGCGCCATCCGCTCGTGACGACGCGCGAGCTCTGTGCGCGCGCTCCCCTCGCGTCCGAGGAGCCCGGTGCGCTGCGCCATCGCCGCGACCACCGCGTCTACTTCGGGCAGCGCGTACGGCTTCTCCGCGCCGCGCTCGGGGGCTGCGGCGCGCAGCCACGTCTCCGACGTCGTCGTCGGTACGTCGAGCGAGTTCGACGCGATCACCGCGCGCGCGTGCGCCTCGCGCAGCGAGACGTGCCCGTCGTGGTCGAGGTCGAGCGCGCTGCGTGCGTCACGGCCCTCGCGATCTTCACCGCGCAGCGCCGCAAGAAAGTGAATCGCGTAGCCCTCGTGCACCGCGCGATCGGGATCGGGATCGCAGCCGCTCGCCTGCAGATCCCACGGCGCCGCGAAAAATCCGCAGCGATCGGTCTCCGCCAAGCCGAGATCCGCGCGCGCGCCGCGATACGCGATCTCGCCAAAGCCGCCCGAATAGCAAGACGTGATGACGACGCGCACCGTGCGGCTCGCCGGCGCGCGATCGAGCGTCTCGGCGAGCGCCGCCGGCGACAGCGCTTCGTCGCCCCACATCAGCAGCGCCGCATCGCCGGGCGCTTCTCCTGCCGTGCCGTGGCCGGCGAGAAACACGGTGAGCGGTGCGTCGCCCTCGGTGAGCGCGCGCTCGATCGCGCCAAGCGTCGCGCCGACCGTCGCCGGTCCATGCAGCGCGAGCCGCGTCGCGCGGTAGTGCGCGTCGCGGCCGGCGCGCGCGTCGAAGAAGTCGGCGATCTCGAAGGCAACCTGCTCGCCGCGGCGGGCGACGTCGAGCACCTGCACTGAACGCGTCCCCGGGCCGCCGGCGAAGAACAACATCCCATCGGCCGCGCCGAGCGTGTCGGCGAACAGCGCGAGGTCGTCCTCGACGCTCAGCTGGTTGTACTCGGGCGTCGGCCCGCCACCCGCCGCGATCCAGCGGATCGTCCGCGGTGTCGCTGCGGGCGTCGTCGTCATCGGAGCGGAGTGCTCACCGCGCTCGGGCCGCGCGTCGCGCTCCTCGGCGTGCGCGGCCGCGCGCTCGCGACCCGCCGTGCTCGGCGCGCGCGTAGTGCTCGCTGCGATGTCGCGCTGCGCGTCGCCCGTCCGCACGACGACGGCGAGCGCCGCGCCAGCGAGCGCCGATGCGACGATGGCGCTCAGGCCGAGGAGTGTTCGGATCGGGCGGGACGGCATGCAGCGTCGGCGACTCTAACGCCCGGCTCCTGCGGCGTCGACGTCAGGTCGGCCTCGAACGCGCGCAGCTTCTCCCACAGATTCTTGCGCGAGATCCCGAGCATCTCGGCGGCCTTGCCCTTGCGTCCTTTGGCCAACGCGAGCGCCTTCATCACGTGCCGTCTTTCAACGTCGCGCATCACATCCGCGAGTACTGGGAAGCTCCGGGCAACCATGGATTCACGCTCCTCTGGGCGCGCTCGGTACCGAGCCGCGTTCCCGTCGGAAACGTAGCGAGCGAAACGCACTGCTGTAAAGCAAAAACAGAGAGGCTGGAGTTGCCGGGAGGAGCCCACCGAGCGCATTACGCGCCGCAGATGTCCGCGCTCACGCCGGGGCGGTCTTCGTGGTGCGCTTCTCGTCTTTGGCGACGGTGCCGAAGACGTGGTCCCAGAACGCCGTCGACACGCCGTAGCCGGTGTCGTGATCGTCGTAGTGGTGCTTCATGTGGCGCTTGCGCTGCGACTTCATGATCGCGGCGATCGGCGCGAGCCAGGCTGTGCGCGGCGGCTTCACGTGGTGCGTCGCGAAGTGCGCGTAGTCGTAGTTGAGGTAGCCGATCACCAGGCCGGCAAACGCCGCCGGGACATACTCCATCGGCAGCACCGCGCCGAACAGCGCGTAGAAGGCCAGCGCGAGCGGTACGCTCACCGCGGGCACCATCACCAGGCGATAGTAGTCGTCGGGATACGCGTGGTGGATGCCGTGCGAGTAGAAGTAGAGGAGGCGCTTCAGCGCGTTGGTCGGCGCCATGTGGAAGTAGAAGCGGTGCAGCGTGTACTCGGTGAAGCTCCAGAAGAACAAGCCGAGCAACGTCGTGCCGAGCACCGCGTACCAACTCTGCAGCGCGAGCGCGCTCCACGCGCACCAGGCGACGATCGGGACGTACATCAGCGCCGGCAGCGCGGGATGCACCTTCGAGAACAGCTCGATGAAGCCGCTCTTGAACATCCGCGCGTTGGTGCGGCGGTAGACGTTGTCGTCCGCCATCGTAGCGATGATCGTGCTTTGGACGTTTTCGGACATCACGTTTCTCCGACCGTGCAGCGTCTGAAACCGCGGCAAGTGTAGCCAGACGGTCGCT
>Ga0335394_10007001_pt1 | contig 12742 bp, 8 predicted proteins | sample MAT03_FD_205741 | JGI IMG/M metagenome (GOLD analysis project Ga0335394, IMG submission 205741) | Freshwater microbial communities from Lake Fryxell liftoff mats and glacier meltwater in Antarctica - MAT-03 (spades assembly) (version 2) ...
GGTGCTCGATCTCGTCGGCATGCCGTCGCGACCCAGCACTGGCCCCCGCACGCGGCCGGAGCCCCGCCAGCAGTAGAGCTCGCGTTGTTCGAACAGGCAGCGAAGTGCTCGCAGCGGGCGCCTCGTGATGGCATGATGCCCTTTCGGTTCACGGCCGGATGCGCAGGGAAGGCGCAAACGGTCGATGCAAATGGGGGGCAGCGAGCATGCGATACGGCACTTCAGGCGCCAGGTATGTCTGTGGACTCGGGCTGGCGCTGGGGACACTGATTGTCGGCGCGGGTGTGGCGACGGCGCAGGTGTCGATAACGACCCTGGATGCCTCGCCGCCCTACACACAGGACTTCGATACGCTCTCGAACTCACCGGATTCCACGTCGGTTCCAAGCGGCTGGGACTTCGTCGAGACCGGGTCTGGTGCCGATAGCCAGTACACGCCCGGGACCGGTTCGAGTCCGGACGGCGATACGTACTCGTTCGGCGCCGACGCTACCAGCGACCGCGCCTTCGGTAGTCTCCAGAGCGGCACGTTGGCCTCCACTCTCGGCGCCGCCTTCACAAACGACACCGGTACCGTCATCGGCTCTCTCACGATCAGCTACACCGGCGAACAGTGGCGCCTCGGTGCCCTCGGGCGCGTCGACCGGCTCGACTTCCAATACAGCCTGAACGCCACCGATCTCTCGACCGGCACCTGGACCGACGTGCACGAGCTCGACTTCACGGCGCCGGTCACGACCGGCTCCATCGGTGCGCTGGACGGCAACAACACGCTAAACAAGACGACGAGCAGCTTCGACATCAGGGGCCTCGCGATCGCAGCCGGCGCCACCGTTCGCATCCGTTGGCGTGACTTCAATGCAACCGGCTCGGACGACGGGCTCGGCGTCGATGACTTCGGCCTCGTGGCCCATGCGCCACCGCTCGACCCGGTGCTCGACATCGTGATGGTCGACGACGCCATGCCGCCGATCCTGCCCGGCGCCATCATTACCTACGAGCTCGAGATCGCGCACGACGCCGTCCTGTCGACCGAAGACGCGGCGATGCTCGTCTTGAAGGACCAGCTCCCGCCGGGGGTCTCGCTGCCCGCCGTGCCCGACAACGTCATCGGCGTCGACCCGGCGCTCAACGGCAACCTCTTCCCGACCCTCGATCTCGAAGACGCGGATAGCGACGGTGCCGGGATCTCGATAGATGGCCTCATCACCGTCGAGCTCGGCGCGCTCGAGTTCGGCGACAGCTTCATGCTGTTCTTCGACGTCGTGCTCGACGCCCGCACGAGCGCCGGCACCCTCACGAATACCGCCTCGGTCAGCTACCAGGGCAACCCCAGCGGGGGCCCATTCACGGCGACCTCGGACCCGGTTGTGACCGCCGTCGTCGCCTGCGTAGCGCCGACCGACTGCAACGACGACAGCCTCTGCTCGACCGATGTCTGCGGCGCCGGGTCGTGCACCGCCACGCCGGTTGTCTGCAGCGACGGCAAGAGCTGCACGACCGACGTCTGCAGCCCGAGCGACGGCTGCGTCTTCCCGCCAAGTGATCTCGCCTGCAATGACAATATCGGTTGTACAATCGATAGCTGCGCGCCGACGAACCCCGGGGCGAACGCGGCAGGCTGTGTCATCACGCCGGTCGACGCGCTGTGCACGAACGTCGACAACGAGGTCTGCACGAGCGAGGTCTGCGATCGGACACTCGGCTGCAAGACCCAGAACAACACGCTGCCGTGTAGCGACAGCGATCAGTGCACGCTCGCGGACGTCTGCGCGGGCGGGAGCTGCCAGGCCGGCGCGACCCGGTTGGCGTGTATCGACAGCAACGACTGCACCGACAATACCTGCCTGCCCGCGACCGGCTGCGCGTTCCCCAACGACAACAGCAACACCTGCAGCGACGGCCAGTCCACGACCAGCGCTGACACGTGCACGGGCGGCGTCTGCGCCGGCACGCCCATCGTTTGTGTGCCAGCGCCAAACGCCTGCCAGGAGGCGAGCTTCGACGGCAGCTCCTGCACGCTCGTCGCGAAGCCCGCGAACACGCCGTGTGACGACGCCTCGCTGGCGACTGCGGACGACAAGTGCACAAGTGGCCTCTGCGCCGGCACGACGCTGGTGTGCCCGGCGCCGACCCAGTGCCAGAACGCTGTCACGCCCAACGGCAGCAACTGCACGACGACGTTCAAGGCGAACACCGCGACCTGCGACGACGGGCTCGCGACGACCGCGAGCGACACGTGCGATGGTCAAGGCGTCTGTGCCGGCACGAGCCTCGGGTGCACCGCGCCGGGCCAGTGCGAGACGGCCGGCGTACCGAACGGGAGCGACTGCCCGAAGGGCTTCAAGCCGGCCACCGCCACCTGCAACGACACCCTCGCGACGACCTCGGGCGACACGTGTAATGGGCAGGGCGCCTGCGTCGGTACGACCATCGTGTGCCCGCTCGACACGGCCTGCGGCACCTACGCGCCCAATGGCAGCGACTGCACCTTCACGGCGAAGTCGGGCGCCTGCGACGACGCGCTCGCCGCGACCCACGACGACGTGTGCGTGGCCGGTCTCTGCAAGGGTACGGCCTATGTGTGCGCGCCGTCGCAGTGCGAGTTGACGTCGGTCGCCAACGGGGTCGACTGCACGACCACCGACAAGGCCGTCGCGACCCCGTGCAACGACGGCGTCGCCACGACGCGCGACGACGTGTGCGATGGCGCGGGTCGCTGCGCCGGCATCGCGTTCCGCTGCACCCCGGGCGTGTGTGAAGCGACCTCGGTCGCCGACGGCAGCGGCTGCGTCGCGACGCCTGTGATGCCGGGCGTCGATTGCGACGACCTCGATCCGTGCACGAGCGACGATCGCTGCGACGGCGCCAAGACTTGCACAGGCGACCTGGTCGAGTGCGGCGTCGGCGAGCGCTGCGATCTCGTGGGTGCCTGTGAGCCCACGCACTGCAACGTGTGCAGCGCCGACAGTGAGTGTGGCGAAGGCAGCGATTGTCTGGCGGCGGGGAATGACAACCGCTGTCTCGGGTCGTGCTCGCTCGACGCGGATTGCGACGTGAACCAGGTCTGCCGGCGCCACGGCGCAGGAACGCTGCGCTGCTTCGACGTAGGCGGTGCCTGCGCGGCGCCCGAGGTCGACCCTGTGGAGGCCGGACCCGAAACTGTCGAGGCCTCACCGGAGGAGGTCGAGCCCGAGCCCGAGGGGGTGGAGGTCGGGCCCGAGATTGGGCCCGAGATTGGGCCCGAGATTGGGGCCGAGATTGGGCCCGAGATTGGGCCAGAGATTGGGCCAGAGATTGGGCCAGAGCCAAGCGAGGTCGTCGAGGCGAGCCCCGAGGGTGTCGAGCAGCGCCCCGAGGGGGTCGAGACGTCGCCCGAAGACACCGTCACAGACGATGCCGATGCGAACCCCAAGCGCGGAGTGGCAAGCGGCGGCGAAGGGTGCGCGGGTGGCGCCGGGTCGGGCATCCTGATGGCGATCATGGCCATGCTCCTTGGGTGGCGGGTGATCTGCAGGCCGCAGCCGTAGCGGTCGGCCAGAGCTCGACGCTCCCCACCTGGGGAGCTTGCAGCCATCGAGGGTCTGTGGCTCGCTGGCCGCATGAGCCAGGCCCTCCTCGTGTATGCCCATCCCTATCCCGATCGCTCACGTGCCAACCGCATCTTGTCGGACGCTGTGCGCACCCTGCCGGGCGTCGTCACGCACGCGCTCTACGACCGCTATCCGGACTTCTCGATCGACATCGAGGCGGAGCAGAAAGCGCTGCTCGCGGCCGACCTCGTGATCTGGCAACACCCGCTCTACTGGTACACGGTGCCGGCGCTCCTGAAGCTCTGGTGGGAGAAGGTGTTGGCCCACGGTTGGGCCTACGGCGCGGGCGGCAATGCACTCGTTGGCAAGCGTTGCTTGTGGGTCACGACCAGCGGCGGCGATGCGGCCTCCTACGGCCCAAGCGGCATGCATGTGTCGCCGTTTGCGGACTACGAGCCGGTCGTGCGGCAGACGGCGCGCTTTTGCGGGATGCAGTGGGAGTCGCCGCTCATCCTGCATGGCGCCCATCAGGTGCACGAGACCGAGCTGTTCACGTTCGCGGGCGCCTATCGGCAGCGCGTGATGTCGCTCATGGCGGTGCCGGTGGCCGCGTCGCCAACGATGGCGGGTGAGCGCGATGGGATGTTGCGGCTCGTGCCGAGTGCCGCCGAAGGAGGCGAGCGATGACGACCGCGCAGCAGGTGATGATCTATCTCGCGGTGGCGGTCGTGATGGTGCCGCTCGCGAGCCTCATGGGGCTCGGCTCGGTGCTCGGCTACCTGGCCGGTGGCTGCATCATCGGCCCCTACCTGCTAGGCTTCGTGAGCGACGTGCCCACGATCATGCTCGTCGCCGAGTTCGGCGTCGTCTTGATGCTGTTCATGATAGGCCTCGAGCTCGACCTCACGCGCCTCTGGTCGATCCGCCGCCAGGTGTTCGGGGGCGGTTCCTTGCAGCTCGGGCTGTGCGGCCTCGTGCTCGGGCTGGCGCTGTTCGCGGCGGGCATGCCGGCGGTGGCGGCGCTCGTCTCCGGCTTGTCGCTGGCGTTGTCGTCGACGGCTATCGCGGTACAGACGATGGCCGAAAAACACCTCGACAAGACGCCGGTCGGACGGGCGGCGTTCTCGGTGCTGCTGTTCCAGGACATCGCCGCGATCCCGCTCCTGGCGATCGTGCCGATGCTCGGTGCGCCGTCCGCGAGCGGCGAAGGCGGCGAGGGGGCGATGGGCGTCTTGAAGGCGCTCGCGGCGATCGTCGGCGTCGTCGGGATCGGCCGCTACCTGACGCGTCCGATCCTGCGATTCATCGCGCGTACCGGGTTGAACGAGGTGTTCACCGCGTTCGCGTTGCTGTTGCTCGTCGGCATCGGCGAGCTGATGCACATGGCGGGCCTGTCGATGGCGCTCGGCGCGTTCCTGGCCGGGGTGCTGCTCGCGAGCTCGGAGTATCGCCACGCGCTCGAGTCCGACCTGCAACCGTTCAAGGGGCTCTTGATGGGCCTCTTCTTCATTGCGGTCGGCATGTCGATCGACTTCCGCCTCTTCGCCGCGATGCCGCTCGCGGTTATCGGCCTCACGCTCGGGTTCATGCTGCTGAAGCTACTTGTGTTGCGCGCGATCGCACCGCGCCTCGGGGTGCCGGCGGCGCAGCCGTGGTTGTTCGCGGCGTTGATTGCCCAGGGTGGCGAGTTTGCATTCGTGGTGTTCGGGGTCGCGCGCAGCTCGCAGATTTTTCCAGCGGGCAGTGCCTGGGACGGGCTCCTGACGTTGGCGGTGGCGCTGTCGATGGCGCTCACGCCGCTCATGCTCATCATCCACGAGCGCGTCCTCGAGCGACACCCAAAGCCCGAGCGCGAGACCGACGTCGAGGACGAGGGTGCGCCGGTCATCATCGCCGGCTTCGGGCGCGTCGGGCAGATCATCGGGCGCCTGTTGTTCGCGTCGGGCGTGAAGGCGACGGTGCTCGACCGCGACCCCGATCAGATAGAGCTGCTCAAGCGCTTCGGCTTCCGGATCTTCTACGGCGACGCGACCCGCCTCGACCTGCTCGAGGCGGCAGGTGCGGCGCGTGCGAAGCTGCTGGTCGTGGCGATCGACGACCAGGAGGCGTCCGAGACGTTGGTCGACCGCGTGCGCGAGCACTTCCCGAAGTTGCGCATCGTCGCACGCGCCCGCAACGTCGGGCACTATTCGGCGCTGCGGCGAAAGGGTGTGGAGGTCGTCGAGCGCGAGACGTTCGAGGGATCGATAACGCTTGGCAGAAAGGCGCTCGAAGCGCTCGGCTGCCCGCCGTTCGAAGCGCGCGAGCGGGCCGACCGCTTCCGCCGCTTCAACGTGTCGATGCTCGAAGAGCTCATCCCGCACTGGGACGACGAGGCCCGCCGCATCGCGATGGCGAACCAGGCGCGCACGGCCCTCGAGCAGCAGTTCGAGCGCGACCGTGAGGTGTTGGACAAGCGCGGCATCCAGGGCTGGCACTACGACGCCGACCAGGACGACAACGCGGCGTAGGCGAGCACCGGAGCGACTCCAGCAACCCTCGTGATTGTCTCGAACAGAGCAGTACGCTTGCGAGCCACGTCGATTGGCGCTTCGCCTGCGGGGTCGAGCGCGCGATCCCAGGTTGCGATTACGAGCTGGCCTTGCGCCCATCGATCCAATGACAGGCCGCCGCTACGAGGGATTCGTGCCGGGCAGTGCCGATCGGATCTTCGGGTCGACCGACGCTCGCCGCACCTGAGCCGTCGCTCTCGCTCCCGCCCACCCGCCGCCCCAACCCTAGCGAGGTCGTGATGGTCAAGCGCATCGTGGTGTCTCTGGTCCTCGGTCTTGGAGCCTGCGACGCGGCGAGCGCACCGCCCGATGAGAGCGGCAGCGCTGAGCCACCACAAGGACATCGTGCCGCTCATGCGGGCCCACTGCACGACCTGCCACTACCCGGGCGGCGCCGATCTCCGAGGCGCACCTGCCCGACCCGAGCACCATCGACGACTACCACTGCTTCGTGCTCGACCTCGACTTCCCCACGGACACCTACCTCGTCGGCTCGCAGGTCGTGCCCGGCTCGAGCCAGGTGCACCACGTGCTCGTCTACGCCATGGGCGAGGACCGCCAGGCCGCTATCGACGCGGCCGATGCGGCCGACCCTGGCATCGGCTACACCTGCTTTGGCGGACCCATCGAGACCGGCGGTGACAGTCAGCAGATCACTGGCTTCCTCGCGGGCGCGCCGCTCCCGAACCTGGTCTTGCCGACGCAGATCGGCAGCTGGGTCCCGGGCGCCCTGCCGCAGGAGTACCCGCCGGGCGCGGCCACGGATGACTCTCGAGTGACGCTCACGGGGAAGCGCCACCGAGCGTCGGGGATGCGACCGACCATCAAAGCGGGCGAAGCCCGCAGGGAGGGAGCGCCCCGACGTCGGTGGTGCAATGGCTGGATCTCAGTCGAGAGTCATCCGTTAGTTCGACGCCGAGGTCATTTGCGAGGGCGAAGACCGCGCAGCCGCCGGCGAGTGCGCGCTGCGTATCCCCGAGTGGGACTTCCACTGGCAGCAAGCTCGTGACGTGCGGCGTCGTCTTCGATTGACGCCTCCGGGGGGCCGCCGTTCAGCTGGGAAGCGGGTCGAGGGCTACGAGGGATTCGTGCGGGTCAATGCCGATCGGATCTTCGAGTCGACCGACGCTCGCCGCAACTGAGCCGTCGCCTCGCGCAGTCGTCCAAGCGTCCTTGGGACCTGCATCGCGAATGTGCGCACGGGTGACGGCAGCAGGTGCCGCGCGAGTGCGCGCACGATGTGCACGCGATAGGCGGCGAGCAGCTTCGGATCATCCTGCGGCAGAAAGCGCCAGCGACCATCGAGATTCAGGGTCCAGGCGGCGAGCCCGCCGAGGTCGCCCTCGAGCACGCAGCGCAGCACGTCGACCGGAAACAGCGGGACCTCGACGTCGGTGCCGCGCGCCAGATGGGCGGGCGGTGCGATCGGCGCGCGCGCAAGGATGGCGCGCAACGCATCGCTCATCGGCACACCGAGCGCGTCGCCGAGATGGAACACCGCATTGGGTCGCGGGTCCAGCTCGATGAGCACGAGGCGCCCATCGTCGCCCCGAATCACGGTGATATTGCCAAAGCCATGGACTCCGACGACGCGGCCAATCTGCTCGGCGAAGGTGACCAGGGCATCATCGTGCTCGAAGCGCCGTACCGCCGAGGGGCCACAGGGCGCGGGCCACGCGCGTACGACCCGCGACGTGAGCAGTGCCCGCAGGTGACCGCGATCATAGAGCGCTTCGAGGCTGTGCACCTGCCCGGTCACGAACTCCTGCACGACGACCTCGGCCGTACCGATGGCGTCCGGTAGCGCGCGCACGTCGCGCACGGTGGCGACCCGATGGCAACCTTCTCCGCCGCTGAACCCGTCCTCCTTGATCAGCGCCGGTCGACCGAGCTCACGCACGGCCGCTTCGATGGCGGGCTTGCCACGGCAGACGCGCGACCACGGCGATGGCAGGCCGAGCGCCCCGCACGCGCGCACGAAGCCGACCTTGGTGCCGAGGAGACCATGACGCACAGCATCGGGCTCGATCGGAAGCACGCCAGGCACCCACGGTTCGGCGCGCAGCGTGGCCAATGCCGCGAGCAGCGGGTCGTCACCGATGATGACCCAGTCGTAGGACTCGCCCGTGGCGAGGTGGTCGCCGAGCGCACGCGCGACTTCGGCCGGGCTACCTTCGGCCGCGACGTGCCGGTCGACGAAGCGGCCCTTCAGCGGCCATGCGCCGTGCGGCCCGAGGAAAGTGACGTGGGCACCAGCGTCATGCAGGAGGTGCGGCACGTGGGCGGTCGCGAGCCAGGTCGTGCTCGACGCGCAGAGCGCCCGGGTGGTAGCGGTAGCAGATGCTTGCATGCGCGCACCATCGGACGGGCCGCAGCGCCTGTCAATCACCCTGCGCCCAGCGCGCTTCGTGTGACCACCTGGCGCGTCTACTGCGAAGACTTCCGGGGGGCTAACGCCCCCAACTCTCGAGGACGCGACCAGCCAGCGCCACACCTGAGAGAATCGCGCCCTCGACGCGCCCGCCAGCCAACCAATCGCCGCAGACACCGACGCCAGCGTTCTCGTCAAGCCAGGCCCCTTCGGCCGAGGGTGCGGCGGCGCGCGCATAGAGCCAACGTCGCGCGGTCATGACCTCGGGCTCTGGAACACCAAAGAGGCGCGCAAACTCGCTGGCAAGGATCTCGGCAACGCGTTCCGCTGGTTCGTCGAGCAACGCCAACGAAAGCCGCGTCGATGCGTGCAACGTCCACCGTTCGGCGGTTCCTCGTGAGGGTTTGCTCGTGTCGCGTGCAACCCAGGCCAGCGCAGCATCACTTTGCTCGCTGTCTCTGCCAATAAAGGCGGCGTCAAATGGCAAATCTGTGACCGGTCCAGCGCCTTCACGCGGGGCCACTCCAGCGGCGAAACAAGGCGTAAACACGGTCCTTTGCGCCGCGGCCGCCAGGGCTGGACACAGAGGCTGCAGGAGCGCGGATGCCTGCGGCGCAGGCAGAGCGACCAACACCGTATCAAACTCACCAAGCACAGACTGCGATACGCCACGAGCCGGCGTAAGCGTTGTCCTTGTCTCACCCACTTCGCCGAGCAGCACAAGGCCCTCCGCGCGCCTTTCAATGAGGTCGACGCGGCGACTGCAACACACCGCCAAGTCGCGCGCCATATGGCGGGCGAGTGCACTCATGTGGGGCGTCCCAACCCAACGCATCATGGGCAGCGTGTCGCTCATCGTTGATGTGATCTCGTCGACGGCAACGACCCGGCCAAGCCAGGGTTCGCAGACGCCTCCCTCCTGCCAGGAATGTACCCAGCGCGCGAAACCAGGATCGCGCACGGTAAAGTATTGCGCGCCCAGGTCGAAAGATAGCTCATCGCGAGAAGGAAGGGTCACGCGGCGGCTGGAGAGGCGACCCCCCGGTGCTCGGCCCTTGTCGAAGACCGTGACAGCGACATTGTGATCCCGCAGTGTCTGTGCGCAGGCAAGGCCCGAAAGTCCGGCACCAATGATAGCGACGCGGTTCTGACCCGCCCGCGCTGCTCGCTTGATGTGTTCTTTGGCTGGGACAGAATGAGCGTCATCGCCTGTCGAACTCTGGTCATCGCCCATCACCATACGAGCACGAGCATACACGATCGACGGGTCATCTTCTGCGCAGAAGTTGCGCGGCCCCGGCCATGCCTCCAACTCCGGGTTGGGCCCGACCCCCGACGGGCACGCCGTGGGTTCGCCGTGGCAAATTCGAGCGGGACACTTCTCCTCAAGGGGAAGAGTCTCCGGGTCAGGATGACCCCGCCCGGAGCGACGCGTTGCATCACTTGTGCAGGCCCGAGCCACACAGGCACAGTCCATGCACTCATCGCCGTGGCGCCCATGCGCCCCCACACCACGACGGAGGCCCCGCATGATGCAGCCCGCTCCCGACCCACGCAACATCGAACGCGACCCGCCAGGCAAGATGGAGTTCCCGGGATCGAACCCGGACGAGCCTGCAAAGAGGCTCGCGCGCGACCGGCAACTCGACCGATACGATGACGAGACCCCCGGTTCCGATCCGGAACTCGACAGGGAGCCCGACCGACCTCCGACCGAGAAACGCTCGGGCGTATGACGGGGCGGTCATTGCTCGCGACGTTGGCCACGACAGCGCTGCTCACAGCGATGGGCGTCGCGCGTCCGAGGCGGCTCGGAGCAGCCCCGACCTTGCGGCGATCCGGCTGCCTCCGGGCTTTTCGCTCAGCGTCTTCGCGTGCGTACCCAACGCCCGCTCACTCGCGCTATCACCAATGGGCACTCTATTCATCGGCACGCGCGAGGAGGGCAAGGTCGGTCTTCGCGATCCGCGGCGCCGCTCGCTCGGGCGCGCTGAATCAGGAGGCCGACGCGCATAGGATTATTGTCTCTGGGCTCGACAATCCCAACGGTGTCGCGTTCGCCAATCGCAACCTCTACGTGGCCGAGGTTTCACGCGTCACCCGCTTCGACGAGATCGAGGCGCGGCTCGACAAGCCCCCCGTCCCGGTCGTCTTTCGCGGCGATTCCCCGACGAGCCGATGCGCGGCTGGAAGTACATCGCGATAGGACCCGACGGCTGGCTCTATGTGCCAGTCGGTGCCCCGTGCAACCTGTACGCGGGTCTGGGTGAACATGAGAGTGACGACTTATCGAGCGCGCGTGGAGTCGTCGGCGTCGCGCGGAGGTGATCAGCTCGCTTTCGAAAGCCAGCCGAGCGCCGAGCGCGCCCGCTCGCTGAGCGCCTCGTGCACCGTGTGGTCGCGGTCGAGCGGCCCGAGCGACATGCCGCACAGGGCCCCGTGCGCCCACGCACCCGACGCGAGCCACGCCAGGTCCAGCTCACGGCGCCACGGATCGGCGTCGAGCTCGGGGAAGTCGAGGTGCAGCTCGACGACGCGCGCGTGCAGCTGCCAACTCGGGCCGACCAGCCGACGTGCCTCGCGCGCTGCGGCCCACGCTGCCTCGCCCTCGCCACGCGCACGGTGCGCGTCGAGCGCGGCGATGACCTCGCGGGCCTGCCGATAGTGATCTGCGTGCGTGGCGAGCCCCGCGAGACTCTCTATGTCGGTCGCGCCGATCGCCAGCAGTATGAGCTCGAACGGACACGACGCAGGCGGTCCCGCCAGGCCCTCGCGCCAGGCGGCCTCGGCCCCGGCAGTGTCACCGGCCTGCCAACGGTTCAGGCCGAGCAGGTGCAACGCATGGGCCTGCGCCCCCGGGTCCGCAGGATAGTGCGTCACGGCCTCCCGCAAGAGCGCGGCGACGGCGGCGTCGCCTGGCTGGTAGCGCAGCACGTACGAGGCTGCTGTGAAGAAGTCCGCCTGGTGCGTCTTGGGGGCGAGCTCGCAAGGAAAGAGCATGAGCTGATGCTTCGCGCCCAGTGCCTTGGTCACTTGTCGTAACGTCGAATTGAGCCTGAGTGACGCGTGGTTCACCGCAAGCTGCTTCTTCTTGTGGCCCCCATGAAAGGCCCGGGCGTGTCCCTGCGCCAGCCCTTCGTCCGCGACGCCTCTGTGGATGCGGCTCGCGAACTGGTCGGGTTCGGTCGAGCACGCGGCGTGGGACGAGAGGGACTCGCCGATGAACGCCGGCGGCGAGCGGCCGAGCCACTGATGGAAGTGCTCGGGGAAGAGGGTGAGTCGCAGGTGCTCGTTGTCGCGGACCACGCCTCCGCGCATGCGGCCGTAGTTGCTGCGCAGCGAAGGCCGTGCCCCCAGCACGAGCGTGTACTCGTCGCGCAGCGTCAGATCGGCCAGGTCGTAACGCGCCAGCGTCGGTGCGCCCTCGCGCGTCAGCTCGACCAGGGCATCGCTCTGGTCCCCACCCATGACCATGAACGCGCCCGCCCCGCCTCGCGCCGGGCCCGTCGCGACGCGCGCACGGGGTACGAAGTCGAAGCTCATCGTAACGAGGTGCAGTTCGACCTCGGCGGGCAGGAAATCTCCCGTCGACGGCAGGCGCGCCAGATCCCAGGCCAGGGCGACGAGGCACTGGCCAGCCGGGTGCTGGAGGATCTGCATCGGCACCAGCGAGGCGAACCCGCGCGGCGCCCTGGGGGGCATAAATGACTGCTCGTCGGCCACCAGTGTGCCCTCCGCATTGAAGACAGCCCACATCTGCTTGCTGGTCGCGCCCGTCAGCAACAGCGCGCGGCCGTCGGCGTCGACGAACCAGCCGAACGCCGCTGCGCACGGCAGGACCTTCAACTGCTGCCCTCGCACGTCGATGAGGCGGATGACCCGCTCGGCCCCCTCGACCTCCATCGCCAGGCAGGTACCCATGGGCTCGAGCGCGACGCGCTCGACAATGCAGTTGGCGCGGGGCGGAACCACCGCTTTCACCCGGGTCGGGTCCTCGCAATCGAGCACGATGACGCCACCGTCATTGACCACGATCCACAGTGTGCCGCCGGCCACGCCGATATCGAACCCACGGCGGCTGGCCCCGAGCGCTAGCGAGAAGCGCTTCACGGTCGTGGTGATGCTCGGGCCATCTTCCGACGCCGGCGTGCAGCGCACGACAGTGATCCACGCCCGTCCTTCGGGCGCGGCGAAGAAGTAGTAGCAGCCGTCGTGAACACGTGCGCTGCGGACCGACCAGCCCTGCTCGTCCTCGTGAACGGGCTCGGGCAGCTCCGGCCCGCTGT
>Ga0335394_10007002_pt1 | contig 12741 bp, 8 predicted proteins | sample MAT03_FD_205741 | JGI IMG/M metagenome (GOLD analysis project Ga0335394, IMG submission 205741) | Freshwater microbial communities from Lake Fryxell liftoff mats and glacier meltwater in Antarctica - MAT-03 (spades assembly) (version 2) ...
ACGTTCAGCGGCGTGCGCGGTGCCATGCTGAGATTGCCGCTGTCTGCCTTGCCACCGAGCAGCGCGCTGCGCGACAGCGCCTGTCCGGCGGCGTCCTTCAGCGTGCCCACCGTGGACGGCAGCCCGCGCACGATCTGCGCCACCTTCTGCACCTGGTTGCCGATCACGCCGCGCAGCATTTCGCTCATGCCGAGCTTGAAGACCGCGGCGCGACCTGCCGGTAGCGAAGGCACTGCACGTGGCTGGGGCCCGGTATCGAGCAGCGCATTGGCCAACGCCACAGCGGCCTGTCCGTCCACCGCCGCGTGGTGCAGCTGGGTGTACAGGCCAACGCGGCGCAGGCCGCTGGGGCCGGGCGCCAGCCCTTCGAAGACATGCATCTTCCACAACGGCCGCGCGCGGTCGAGCAACACCGGATGCAGGCGCGAGACCTCGGCCTCCATCTCGGCCATGCCGGCGCCCTTGGCCAGGCGGATCTCGACGATGTGCAGCCTGAGATCGGGCCCGGCATCCACCCAGGCCGGGTTGGCCAGGTTCAGCGGCATCCACCACAGCCGCCGCCGCAGCACCGGCGCGACGGGCAGCCGCGCGGCGATGTGCCGGCGCAGCGCGGTCGCAAAGCGTCCCGGGTAGCCTGCCGGCAACTCGAAGACATGCAGCGCACCGACGTGCATCGGCATCTCGGCCGTCTCGAGAAAGAGAAAGGTGGCGTCCAGACCTGAGAGCTGCTGCATGCCGTCTAGCCTAGCGGGCAAGGCCCGCCGCTGGCAACCGGCCAAACCCAGGCCGAGCTCTCAGCCCGACCCCGGCTGCGACTTGCCCGGCACGGGCGCAGCGCGCAGCGCCAGCGCCTCGTTGCCGGCGAGCGCCAGCAGCACCAGCAGGCCCCCACCGAGCACCGCGCCCGAAGGCGCTTCGCCGGCACCGAGCCAGGCCCAGGCGACGCCGAGCACCACCTCCAGCAGCGCGAGCAGCGAGACCTCGGGGGCCGGCAGCACACGCGCCGCGAGCACCGCCATCAGGCAGGGGATGGCGAGTTGGAAGACGCCCAGCAGCGAGAGCCAGGCGACATCGTGCGCCGATGCGGCAAAGGGCAGCGACATCGGCAGCGTGAGCGCCGCCGACAACAACGCGCCCAGCAGCACTGCCGGCAGCATGTCGAGCTGAGCACCGCCGCGGCCGGGCTGCGCGGCGCCGCCCCGGTGCTGCAGCAGCGTCCAGTTGACGGCGGCCGCGACCGGCACCGCCAGCGCGATCAGCGTGCCCAGCAGATGGCGCGGGCCAGCGCCGCTGACCTCGCTGCCGTACATCCAGCCGATACCGATGCCGGCCAGCACGATGGCGCCCCAGGTGCGCGGCGCCAGCCGGTGGCCGAGCGCGGCGCGCGACAACAGCGCCGTCATCAATGGCGCCAGCGCCAGCGTGATCAGCACGTTGGCCACCGTGGTCAGCATGACCGCCAGCATGAAGGCGGTGTACATCACGCACCAGCAGACACCCGACAGCCACAGCGCCCGACCGCCCTGGCGCAGCGAGCGCCACAGCGGCAGCGGCCCGCGCAGCCAGCCCAGCATCAGCACCAGGGCCAGCGCGTTGACCGCGCTGCGCCAGAACGTCATCTCGAAGCTGCGCTCCGTCTCGAGCTGCCGCGTCACCACGCCAGCCGTGCTCCACAGCAGCGCCGCGCCCACCATCATCAGCACCGCGCCGCGGTGCGTCAGCGGCCCGCCGCGCGTCATGCGCCCTCGCGGGCCGCCTTCTTGCGGTCGTGTTCCTTCAGGTAGCGTTTGCGCAGGCGAATCGACTTGGGCGTGATCTCGACCAGCTCGTCGTCAGCGATGAACTCGACTGCCGACTCCAGCGACAGCTCGATCGGCGGGGTGATCTTGATCGCGTCTTCCTTGCCGCTGACGCGGAAGTTGGTCAGCTGCTTCTGCCGCACGGCGTTGACCACCAGATCGTTGTCTCGGCTGTGGATGCCGACGATCATGCCCTCGTACACCGGGTCGCCGGCGCGCACGAACATGCGGCCTCGGTCGTCCAGCTTGCCCAGCGCGTAGGTGACGATCTCGCCGTCGTCCATGCTGATCAGCACACCGTTCTTGCGGCCGCCGATGTCGCCCTTGTAGGCCTCGTAGCCGTCGAAGATGTGGCTCATGAGCCCGGTGCCACGTGTCAGGTTGAGGAACTCGGTGGAAAAGCCGATCAGGCCGCGCGCCGGGATGCGGTACTCCAGGCGCACGCGGCCGCGGCCGTCGGGCTGCATGTCGACCAGCTCACCCTTGCGCACGCCCAACTCTTGCATCACGCCGCCCTGATGGCTGTCTTCCATGTCCACGGTCAGCAGCTCGAGCGGTTCATGCCGCTCGCCGTTCACCTCGCGCATCACCACGCGCGGGCGCGAGACGGCCAGCTCGTAGCCCTCGCGCCGCATGTTCTCCAGCAGGATCGTCAGGTGCAGCTCGCCGCGGCCCGAGACCTCGAAGATGCCGTCCTCGTCGGTTTCGCGCACTTTCAGCGCGACGTTGCTCTGCAGCTCGCGGTCGAGCCGGTCGCGGAGCTGCCGGCTGGTGACGAACTTGCCCTCGCGCCCGGCCAGCGGACTGGTGTTGACGCAGAAGTTGATCGTCAGCGTCGGCTCGTCCACCTGCAGCATGGGCAGTGGGCGCGGTTCTTCCAGGCTGGTCAGCGTGACACCGATGCCGATGCCCTCGATGCCGCTGACGAGCACGATGTCGCCCGGGCTGGCCAGCTCGGTCGGGCGGCGCTCCAGACCCTCGAAGGTCAGCACCTGGTTGACGCGCGCCTTCACCGGCGTGGACTCGGGGCCGGAAAACATCGCCACGTCCTGGCCCACCTTGAGCGTGCCGCTGTTGACGCGGCCGATGCCGATGCGACCGACGTAGGTGCTGTAGTCGAGCGAGCAGATCTGCAGCTGCAGCGGCTCTTCCGGGTTGCCCTCGTGCGCCGGCACGTACTGCAGGATGGCGTCGAACAGCGGGGCCAGGTCGCTGCCCACCTCGCCCGGCAGCAGGCTGGCCCAGCCGTTCAGGCCCGAGGCGTAGATGATCGGGAAGTCGAGTTGTTCCTCGGTGGCGCCGAGCTTGTCGAACAGGTCGAAGGTGGCGTTGATGACGTAGTCGGCCCGCGCGCCTGGTCGGTCGACCTTGTTGATGACGACGATCGGCTTCAGACCCAGCGCCAGCGCCTTCTTGGTGACGAAGCGGGTCTGCGGCATCGGGCCCTCGACGGCGTCGACCAGCAGCAGCACGCTGTCGACCATCGACAGCACACGCTCGACCTCGCCGCCGAAGTCGGCATGGCCGGGCGTGTCGACGATGTTGACGTGCGTGCCCTTCCACTCGACGGCGCAGTTCTTGGCCAGGATGGTGATGCCGCGCTCGCGCTCGAGGTCGTTGCTGTCCATCACGCGTTCGGCGACCTTCTCGTTCTCACGGAAGGTGCCGCTCTGGCGCAGCAGCTGGTCGACCAGCGTGGTCTTTCCGTGGTCGACGTGGGCGATGATCGCAACGTTGCGGATGGCTTTGGTCATGACTGCACCTCGAGCGGACTCAGAAGCCGGTCGGCAATCAGCTCGCCGGCGGTGATATGGGCGCTGCCCAGGAAGGCGCGTGGCAGCGCGTAGACACGAACGGCCGGCGCATCGGCCAGCGTGACGCGGCGGCGCAGGCCGGTGAGGAAACGCCCGGCTTCATCGTCGGGCAGTTCGACCATCGGCCAGTCGGCGAGCAGCGCGTCGGGCGGCAGCAGGCGCGCCTGGCGGGCATCGTCGTCGAGCGCGGCCAGCGCCTCGATGGTGATGGCATCGTCCAGCCGCAGCGGGCCGCAGCCGGTGCGTCGCAGCGCGCTCAGGTGCGCGCCGCAGCCCAGGCGCTCGCCCAGATCGCTGGCCAGCGTGCGGATATAGGTGCCCTTGCTGCAGACGACGTCGATCACCAAGCTTTCATGTTGCCAGCCGACGATGTCGAGCCGGTGAATCACGACCGGGCGCGGCGTGCGCTCGACCTCCAGGCCGGCGCGCGCGTACTCGTACAGCGCGCGGCCGTCCTTCTTCAGCGCCGAGTGCATCGGCGGCAGTTGCAGCATGGCGCCAGTCAGCGCCGCGCAGGCGGCGTCCAGCGCGGCGCGGTCGAAGTCCAGTGGCCGGCTTTGCAGCACCGGCGTCTCGGCGTCGCCGCTGGCGGTAGTCTGGCCCAGGTGCAGCGTGGCGCGATAGGCCTTGTCGGCGTCCAGGCTGACCTGCGAGAACTTGGTCGCGGCGCCGAAGCACAGCGGCAGCAGGCCGGTAGCCAGCGGGTCCAGCGTGCCGGTGTGGCCGCCCTTGAGCGCGCGCAGCAAACCCTTGGCCTTCTGCAGCGCGTCGTTGCTGGTCCAGCCGACGGCCTTGTCCAGCAGCAGCACGCCGTGCAGCGCGCGCCGGGGCAGATGGGTTGTCGATGGAACACGCGATAGAGACATCAGTCTTCCCTGGCGCGCGTGGCGTTGGCGCGCGTGATCAGCGCCGACAGGTCGGCGGCGCGTTCGGTGGTGCGATCGAAGTGGAAGTGCAGAGTCGGCACGGTGTGAATGGAGAGCTTCTTGAACAGGCCGTTGCGCAGCCAGCCGGCGGCCTCGTTGAGCGCCTCGGCACAGGCTTCGGCGTCGCCGATGAGCAATGAAAAGTAGACCTTGGCATGCGCGTAGTCGGGCGACACCTCGACCGCATTGACGGTGACCATGCCGATGCGCGGATCCTTCAACTCGCGGATCAGCAGCGCCACGTCGCGCTGGATCTGGTCGGCGACGCGGAAGCTGCGGTTGGGGATGACCTTCTTGTGTCGCATGGGGTGCCCCTAAACGCGAACCCCGCCGTCTTTTGGAGGGCGGGGTTGGCTCGGGTGAGACGAACGCCGCACTACAAGGTGCGTGCCACTTCCTTGACTTCGAAGAACTCGAGCTGGTCGCCTTCCTTGATGTCGTTGTAGTTCTTCAGCTTGATGCCGCACTCGAAGCCTTCCTTGACCTCGCGCACATCGTCCTTGAAGCGCTTGAGCGAATCCAGCTCGCCGGTGTAGATGACCACGTTCTCGCGCAGCAGGCGGAAGCGGGCGTTGCGCGTGACCTGGCCCGCGGTGACCATGCAACCGGCGACGGTGCCGATCTTCGTGGCCACGAAGACGCTGCGGATCTCGGCGGTGCCGATGACCTCTTCCTTCTGCTCGGGCGTCAGCATGCCCGACATCGCCGCCTTCACTTCATCGACCGCGTCGTAGATGATGTTGTAGTAACGCAGGTCGACGCCGTTGCCCTCGGCCAGCCTGCGCGCGCCCAGATCGGCCCGGGTGTTGAAGCCGATGACCACCGCCTTGGACGCAATCGCCAGGTTGATGTCGCTCTCGGAGATGCCGCCGACGCCGGCATGCACGATCTGCACGCGAACCTCGGGGGTGGACAGCTTGACCAGGCTCTGCGCCAGCGCTTCCTGCGAACCCTGCACGTCGGCCTTGACGATCAGCGACAGCGTCTTGGCGCCTTCACCGAGCTGGTCGAACATGTTCTCCAGCTTGGAGGCCTGCAGGCGCGCCAGCTTGACGTCGCGGTACTTACCCTGGCGGAACGTGGCGATCTCACGCGCCCGGCGCTCGTCGCTGAGCACCATGAACTCGTCGCCAGCCGCCGGCACCTCGGTCAGGCCCTGGATCTCGACCGGCAGCGAAGGCCCGGCCTCGTTGGTCGCCTTGCCGTCTTCGTCGAGCATCGCGCGCACGCGGCCGTAGCTGGCCCCGGCGAGCACGATGTCGCCGCGGCGCAAGGTGCCGCTTTGCACCAGCACCGTGGCCACCGGGCCGCGGCCCTTGTCCAGCTTGGCCTCGATGACCAGGCCCTTGGCGGCCGCCTCGGACGGCGCCTTCAGCTCCAGCACCTCGGCCTGCAGCAGCACCTGTTCGAGCAGCGCGTCCACGCCCTGCCCGGTGCGGGCCGAGACCGAGATGAAGGGCGAATCGCCGCCGAAGTCTTCGGGCACCACGCCCTCGGCCACCAGCTCGCTCTTCACGCGCTCGATGTTGGCGTCAGCCTTGTCGATCTTGTTCATCGCCACCACCAGCGGCACGCCGGCGGCCTTGGCGTGCGAGATGGCTTCCCTGGTCTGCGGCATCACGCCGTCATCGGCGGCGACCACCAGGATCACGATGTCGGTCGCCTTGGCGCCGCGCGCGCGCATCGCCGTGAAAGCCTCATGGCCCGGGGTGTCGAGGAAGGTGATCATGCCGCGCGGCGTCTCGACGTGATAGGCGCCGATATGCTGCGTGATGCCGCCCGCCTCGCCTGCAGCCACGCGGGCACGGCGGATGTAGTCCAGCAGCGAGGTCTTGCCGTGGTCGACGTGGCCCATCACCGTGACCACCGGGGCCCGCGGCAGCGCCTCGGCGTCCTGCGCTGCGGTCTCTTCCTCGGTGAAGGCCTCGGGGTCGTCAAGCTTGGCCGCCAGGGCCTTGTGGCCCATCTCCTCGACGACGATCATCGCCGTCTCCTGGTCGAGCTGCTGGTTGATGGTCACCATCTGGCCCAGCTTCATCATCTGCTTGATGACCTCGGTGGCCTTGACCGACATCTTGTGCGCCAGGTCGGCCACGCTGATGGTCTCGGGGATGTGCACTTCCTGCACCTGAGGCTCAGAGGGCGCGGAAAAGCCGACGGCGCCATCTTCGCGTTCGCCGCGGCGCCCGCCGCGCGGGGCACGCCAGCCGGCACGCGCGCCGCCGCCGTCACCGCGGGTCTTCAACGCGCGCTTCTTGGCCACGTCGTCGGCCCAGCTGGACGACAGCTTCTCGCTCTTGACCTGCTTCTTGTCGCCGGGCTTGGCCGTCGTTGCGGCGGGCGCACCCGCGACTGCCTTGGGCTTGTGGATCGTGCCCTTGATCGCTTCCTTGGGCGCCTCGACCGGCTTGGGCGGCTCTTCGGGCTTCTTGGCCACCATGACCTTGCGCTTGCCAGCCATCATCTCGCGGATGGCGGCGGCTTCGGCCTCGGCGGCCTTGCGCCGGCGCTCCAGATCGGCCTGGCGCTGCGTGTCCTCAGCCGCCACCTCGGCGGCCTTGACCACGCGCAGCGTCGGCTTGGGCGGTTCGGCGGGCTTCGCAGGCTCGGCTGCCGGCGCACGTACCTCTGGCTCGGCGGCGCCGACCGGCGCCTGCGGCGCGCCAGCGCCAGCCGGGGCGGCGGCTGCAGCAGCAGCCGCTGCGGCAGTTGCTGCTGCTGCTGCCACCTGCGCTGCCGCCTCGGAAGCAGCGCGTTCGGCGGCCTCACGTGCGGCGGCGGCTTCGCGCGCGATGCGTTCGTCTTCCTCGCGCCGGGCGCGTTCGCGCACCAGTTCTTCCTCCTGCAGGCGGATGGCCTCGGCCTGCGCGCTGGCTGCTTCCTCGCGGCGCTGCAGTTCGAGGTCTTCCTCGCTCACGCCGGCAGCGTCGGCACCGGGCGCGACGTCGTCACGCTTGACGAAGACGCGCTTCTTGCGCACCTCGACCTGGATCGTTCGCGCCTTGCCCGAGGCATCGGCCTGACGAATCTCGCTGGTCGACTTGCGCGTGAGCGTGATCTTCTTGCGCTCGGCGGCGACGGTGCCGTGCGCGTTGCGCAGGAACTCGAGCAGCCGCTCCTTGTCGGATTCGGTGAGCGCGTCTTCGGGCGAACGTTTGGTCACGCCGGCCGATTGCAGTTGTTCGAGCAGCGCCGCCGTCGGGCGGTTGAGCTGCGCGGCGAACTGAGCGACGGTAGTGACGGCCATGGGTGGGTTTTCCTTCGGGGATCCGCTTGCAGCCTGGGCTCAGGCGGTAAACCAATGTTCGCGGGCCTTCATGATCAGCTCGCGGGCACGTGCCTCATCGACGCCGGTCATTTCGGTCAGCTCGTCGACCGCCAGATCGGCCAGGTCGTCACGGGTATGCACCTCGGCCGCAACCAGCAAGACCATCAGATCGGCGGACATGCCTTCAAGGTCGCGCAGATCCTGCGAAACCGAACCGACACCTTCCTCGCGCGCGATCTCCATCGTCAGCAAGGCATCCTTGGCCCGCGTGCGCAACTCTTGCACGGTGTCCTCGTCGAAGGCCCCGATCTCCAGCATCTCCTGCAGCGGCACGTAGGCCACTTCCTCCAGGCTGGTGAAGCCCTCGGCGATCAGGATGTCGGCCACCTCTTCATCCACATCGAGCTTGTCGACGAAAATCTTGCGCACCGAGTCGGACTCCTCGGTCTTCTTGGCCTTGGACTCTTCGGCGGTCATGATGTTGATGCGCCAGCCGGTGAGTTCGCTGGCCAGGCGCACGTTTTGCCCGCCACGGCCGATGGCGATGGCCAGATTCTCTTCGTCGACCACCACGTCCATCGCGTGGCGCTCTTCGTCGACGACGATCGACACCACGTTGGCCGGTGCCAGCGCGCCGATGACGAACTGCGCCGGGTCTTCAGACCACAGCACGATGTCCACCCGCTCGCCGACCAGTTCGGTGGTCACGGCATTGACGCGCGAACCACGCACGCCGACGCAGGTGCCGATGGGGTCGACGCGGCGGTCATGGCTGACGACGGCGATTTTGGCGCGTGAGCCGGAATCACGCGCGCAACTCTTGATCTCCAGCAGCCCCTGCTCGATCTCGGGCACCTCTTGCGCGAACAGCTCCATCATGAAAGTGGGGCTGGACCGCGACAGCATGATCTGCGGGCCGCGCATCGTGGGATCCACACCGAGGATGAAGGAACGCACGCGGTCGCCGATGCGCAGGTTTTCCTTCGGGATCATCTCAGTGCGCTTCAGGCGCCCTTCGACGCGACCGCTCTCGACGATGATGTCGCCCTTGTCAAGGCGCTTGACGGTGCCGACGAAAAGTTTGTCGCCGCGCGACAGGAAGTCGTTGAGCAACTGCTCCCGCTCGGCGTCGCGAATCTTCTGCAGGATCACCTGCTTGGCGGCCTGCGCACCGATGCGACCGATGGGTACCGAATCGACGGTCTCCTCGATGTAGTCGCCCTCTTCGATGTCGGAAATCTGCTCTTGCGCCTCGAACAGCAGCATCTCGGCGTCGGGAATCTGCAGCCCGGCGTCGTTGGGCACGACGTGCCAGCGGCGAAAGGTCTCGTAGATCCCGGTGTCACGATCGACCGAGACACGGATGTCCACCTCGCCACCGTGCAACTTCTTCGACGCCGACGCCAGCGCAGCCTCGACAGCGCCGAAGACGGTCTCGCGTTCGACATTCTTCTCGCGCGAGATCGCCTCGACCAATGTGAGCATTTCGCGGTTCATCGCCCCTGACCTCCTTGCATCCCGGCCGCCTCGTCGGGCGCCACCCGGCCAGCCGCCTTGCCGCGGCGCCCCTTGAAGTCCAGCACCGGCACCAGCCGCGCGCTGCGCACTTCATCCAGCCGGAAACCCAGCACGTGTTCTTCCTTTGCGTCCGCGATGCGCAGACTGAAAGCACCATCGCCCCCCGCTTCCAGCAGGCCGCGCCAGTGCTTGCGCCCCTTGAACGCCTCTTTCAGCGTGAGCTCCACCGCCTGCCCGGCAAAGCGCAGGTAGTCGGCCTCGCGCACCAGCGGACGATCCAGCCCGGGGGAGGAGACTTCCAGCCGCGCGTAGTCCACACCCTCGACGTCCAGCACATACTGCAATTGGCGCGTGACGAGTTCACAGTCTTCCACTGTCACGAAGTGCGCCGGCACCCCATGATCGCGTTCGTACACGCGGCCGGGTATCCGGTCGATGAAGAGGCGCAGCAGAGCGCCGCGAACCCCCGCGCGCTCGGCCATGACCAGCTCATAGCCAAGCCCTTCGACGGTGGTTTTCGCCACTGCGTCGAAGCTTCTGATGGCGCCCAAAGAGGGCAATGACTGCGTCTGCACCTGTAGATCTGGCCCTGTCGGTCTGGTTCTGTCGTGACGGTTATGTCGTGACGGTTCTGCCGTGCCGGTTCTGTCCGTCTGCGCCGCCTAGAGTTGCGCAGACAAAAAAAATGGGCTGGAAGATTCCGCCCACTTGAAAGACATCCGGAAAACCACGGATTATAGACGCGGCCCAACGCCCGGGCAATGCCGCGCCGCCGCGGCGAGCCAGGTGTCGCCCGCGATGGGAGAATCGCCAGCCACCTCATCGGAGACACCATGGGCTTTCTCGCCGGCAAGCGGCTGCTGATCACCGGAGTGCTGTCCAACCGCTCGATCGCCTACGGCATCGCGCGAGCCTGCCACCGCGAGGGCGCCGAGCTGGCCTTCAGCTACGTCGGCGAGCGTTTCAAGGGCCGCACGACCGAGTTTGCGGCCGAGTTCGGCAGTGCGCTGATCTTCGACTGCGACGTCGGCGACGACGCGCAGATTGCCGCCATGTTCGACGGCCTGGGCGCGGTGTGGCCGCAGTTCGACGGCCTGGTGCACTCGATCGGCTTCGCCCCGCGCGAGGCGATCGCCGGCGACTTTCTGGACGGCCTCAGCCGCGAGGCCTTCCGCATCGCGCACGACATCTCGGCGTACAGCTTTCCGGCTCTGGCCAAGGCCGCGCTGCCAAGGCTGCGCCCGGGCAGTGCGCTCTTGACGCTGACTTACCTGGGCGCCGAGCGCGTGGTGCCCAACTACAACACTATGGGGCTGGCCAAGGCCTCGCTCGAGGCCAGCGTGCGCTACCTGGCGGCCAGCCTGGGCCCGCGCGGTGTGCGCGTCAACGGCATCTCGGCGGGGCCGATCAGGACGCTGGCGGCCAGCGGCATCAAGGGTTTCGGCAAAATCCTCGGCGTGGTCGAACGCGAGGCGCCGCTGCGGCGCAACGTGACCATCGACGACGTCGGCAACGTGGCCGCCTTCCTGCTGTCCGACCTGGCTGCCGGCGTGACCGCCGAGATCACGCACGTGGACGCCGGCTTCAGCCAGGTGGCGTCGGGCTTCGCCGACGAAACGGCGGGCTGAAGCCCGCGCGTCGGGCGCGGGCGCCGGGCTACCCTCGCACGCAGTCCACGAAGTAGCCGCGCGGTACGCCGCCTTCGGCCTCGATTTCCACCAGACCGTGCACGTCGGTGTCGAAGCCGGGAAACGCCGTGTTGAACTCGCGCGTGAAGCGCAGATAGTCGACGATGCGGCGGTTGAAGCGCTCGCCGGGGATCAGCAGTGGAATGCCCGGCGGATAAGGCGTCAGCAGCGAGGTCGTGATGCGCCCTTCCAGCTCATCGATCGGCACCCGTTCGGTCTCGCGGTGGGCGATGCGCGCGTAAGCGTCACTGGGCTTCATCGCCGGCTGCAGATCGGACAGGTACATCTCGGTGGTCAGGCGGGCGATGTCGCCACGGCCGTAGGTTTCGTGGATGGCCTGGCTGAGGTCGCGCAGGCCCATGCGCTCATAGCGCGGGTGCGCTGCGCTGAACTCGGGCAGCACGCGCCACATCGGCTGGTTGCGGTCGTAATCGTCCTTGAACTGCTGAAGCGCCGTCAGCAACGTGTTCCAGCGGCCCTTCGTGATGCCGATGGTGAACATGATGAAGAACGAGTAGAGCCCGGTCTTTTCGACCACCACGCCATGCTCGGCGAGAAACTTGGTGACGATGAACGCCGGAATGCCGGTGGGCGCAAAGCGCCCCGCCATGTCCAGCCCCGGCGTGATGATGGTGCTCTTGATCGGGTCGAGCAGGTTGAAGCCCTCGGCCAGATCGCCGAAGCCATGCCAAAGGGCGCCGGTCTGGAGTATCCAGTCCTGTGCGCGGCCAATGCCTTCAGCCGCCAGGTGCTCTGGGCCCCAGACCTGGAACCACCAGTCATGGCCATATTCCTGATCGACCTTGCGCATCGCGCGGCGGAAGTCCAGCGCCTCGAACAGGCTCTCCTCGACCAGTGCGGTGCCCCCAGGCGCCTCCATCATCGCCGCTGCCACGTCGCAACTGGCGATGATGGCGTACTGCGGGCTGGTGCTGGTGTGCATCAGGTAGGCCTCGTTGAAGAGGTGGCGGTCGAGCTTGCGTTCGCGCGCGTCCTGCACCAGCACCTGGCTCGCCTGGCTCAGGCCGGCCAGCAGCTTGTGCGTGCTTTGCGTGGCAAACACCAGTTGGTCGCGTGGGCGCGGGCGCTTCTTGCCCATGGCGTGGAACTGCCCGTAGAACGGGTGGAAAGCCGCGTGCGGCAGCCAGGCCTCGTCGAAGTGCAGCGCGTCGACGTAGCCGTCCAGCGCGTGCTTGATGGTCTCGGTGTTGTAGAGCACCCCGTCGTAGGTGCTCTGCGTCAGCGTCAGGATGCGCGGCTTGACCTTCTCTGCGTCCACCCCCGCCAGCAGCGGGTTGGCAGCGATCTTGCGCCGGATCGCGTCGGGCGAGAACTCGCTTTGCGGGATCGGTCCGATGATCCCGTAGTGGTTGCGCGTGGGCGTCAGGAACACCGGCACCGCGCCGGTCATGATGATGCTGTGCAGGATGCTCTTGTGGCAGTTGCGGTCTACCACCACCACATCGCCCGGCGCCACCGTGTGGTGCCAGACCATCTTGTTGCTGGTGCTGGTGCCGTTGGTGACGAAGAAGCAGTGGTCGGCGTTGAAGATGCGCGCGGCGTTGCGTTCGCTTTGCAGCACCGGGCCGGTGTGGTCGAGTAGCTGGCCGAGTTCTTCCACCGCATTGCAGACGTCGGCGCGCAGCATGTTCTCGCCGAAGAACTGGTGGAACATCTGGCCCACCGGGCTCTTCAGGAAGGCCACGCCGCCGCTGTGCCCCGGGCAAT
>Ga0335394_10007004_pt1 | contig 12739 bp, 14 predicted proteins | sample MAT03_FD_205741 | JGI IMG/M metagenome (GOLD analysis project Ga0335394, IMG submission 205741) | Freshwater microbial communities from Lake Fryxell liftoff mats and glacier meltwater in Antarctica - MAT-03 (spades assembly) (version 2) ...
TCAAAGTCCAGCGAGCCGAAGAAATGCTGAAACTCTATGCAGACATCGAAGCTCAGGAACCCCGACTCAACCCAGATTCGCTCAAGAGCGAAAAGTAAGTTCCGACAGTAGGTCCTTTCTGCCGGAAAGGACTTCACAGCCTCGCTGCGACCAGCGACCAATCGAGAGGGACGAAAGGCAACGCGGCGACGTGGAACTGACCGCCGCACCCGAGGCAGTTCGAGCCATGCGTTTTCTGTAGCTTGGACATTCATGTCCGGGATTGGACCATATGGCGTGTCCCTGGCAACCGACATCAGCCGCACCAAATCCCCTGTTTTGATTGTGTTACATGGCCATGCGACGGACATGAATGTCCATTCTACTGCTCGTCTTGCGGCGAAAATCGTGCCCTGCATGTTCGGCTAACCTCGTGTCGAATCATCGAACCCGGGAAGTTCCGGTCTCAGCACGCGGATGTCAATGCTGTCATCAGGCGTTGGTCGGAGCGACAGACGCAGGCCATCAACTTCAATCCCCTGGGAACGGATCAGGGGGCCATCGAAAGTATTTATCCGGAACTGCGGGATTGGACAGGCCGATCAGTCAACGGGAATCACAATCGTCTGTATGTCGCTATGCCACGACCACCGGCGATGTGAGGTGAGGTGTCTGGCTGCCGCACGGAAGCGATTACCGATCGGGCATGGGAACGATCCATTCGACAGGAGACTCGGGCTCGAAACCGATGGTGCCGGACGGCTGCTGACAGCCATTCGGCCGAGAAAGGCCAGCCACCGAATTTCCTGGTCCAGAGCCACGCATGTCGTTTCCACGCGGGAGCGGTCGCTTCGATCTTTGATTCCACTTGCGTCCGCCGAGGATAAAAGGCCCATTCCTGCGTGACCGGAAGAGCCGGCCAGTCGAGTGCTGTGCCAAAGCTCAAATACGCGCCACCGCCTCCATTGACAAAATGATGCATGACAGACGGCGAGCCGGTGTCTGACGTCGGCGCCTTTCCCAGCGGTTCCTGGTAGTATTCCAGGTCGTGCGTATCACCTGCCATCACGACCGAAACACTGTGCTGCTGAAACAAAGTCCGCAGCTCTATGAAGTCCGGATCGTCTGTTGTCGTGTCGTTTCCACCGGCAAAAAACGGATGTCCCAGGATGACCATTTTGGTCTTTCCCTGAGCTGATTCCAGTGCGGCTTCGAGCCACTTCTTTTGACCGTCATCAATGCGGCGCGTCACCCCGGTATCGATGGCGAACAATGCGAAGGATTCCGTTTGAAACTGGAAGTACGGCGCCTGCTGCTGCTGAGTCGGCACACGGTATTCCTCACGAAGTCGTGTCGCCTCGGCAATCAGTTCTTCAATGCGGCTGACAGCCAGCGACAGCGAGCAGCGAGCCAGCCGGAGCCGAATCGCGAGCCGAAGTCGCATTGTCAGCAGCATTTTGAGGACTCGGGACATCCAGCTGCGGCCTCGAGCCGGGGCCAGGCTCCAGTGCCAACCTGAGCTTTCGATTCCTCTTGTCAGCCGGTTTGTTGTTGCCAGGATCGGCATGAGCACCAGAAATGCAAGCATCAGCGCGGCGAACATGTCGCCCATGACAGCAAAGGCCGGGGACATGAGTCCCAGAAACGTGCGGTCCAGACCCATTCGGCCAAGGTGAATTGCAAACAGCGTCAGCAGAAAGCTGAAGATCCAGCTGCGATCGATCGCCGAGCGTGAACATTCCTCGGATGTGATCGACTGAACTATGGACGAGACCTCTGATCCGGGGGAGAAACCAAAGTCAGCATCGACGGACTCGGCAGAGAAATCGGCAGACATCAGCGGAGACCGATTCGCATTCCAGCCGGACAGGAAGATGCGAGTTGCCGTTGCCGCTGCCAGGCCCCAGTTGATCCTGGATTCCTGCAGCAGCAGGATAACCAGCATGGCGGCGAGATTTCCGGAAAAAGCGAGCAACGCCGTCTGACGCGCGTCCCAAACAGTACGAGGCCTGAGTGCAGACACAAGATTTCGCACGACGTCAATTCCGAACCACCCGGCGATCAAGAGTCGGATGGCCCGTGTGGCGAAAAATGGAGCATTCATGAGCAGCATGCCGAGACCCATCGAAATCGCTCCACTGGCCCACGCTGATTTTTGATCCTCCCACCTGGCGCGTCGAAAGCCGTGAGTCATCTCCGGCAGGGCCGTGACGACGAGGAGAAACCCTGATCGTCCCCGGATTTCACCTTCGGAAAATGGACACAGCAGCGCCAGAACAGCGAACCACAAGCCTGTCAGAAAGTACAGATTGTGCCACAGGGTTCTAATCCATACCGGAACCATCGGATGATTTGCGTCGGGGCGCGTTTGCAATGAAGGTCTCTCCAAACGGAGGGGAATTCAAAACTGTCTCCGTTCGCGCATTGAAAAAGGTGTCTGGAACTTTGGAGACATCAGCATACGCTGCAAGAAACTGGTGCGGGGAGAGTTCCACACACCTTTTTCAACCCAGATTGGCCTATTGCATTTTCAAGAGAGAACTCAGCCCAGTTGCTCGGCGTCGTTGTTCCCAGGCAAGGTGCCGAGCCACTGAATGTCCTCAAAACACTCGAAGCCAACACGCAATGCCATCGTGAGTGGCATGCTGAGGTAAAGAATTCAACGGATCTCGCTCCGCCGGGTAAGGCCGTGGGCAATTCATTTGCCTGGAAGAGCCGTCTATTTTCCGATCGGAACTTCACGAGTCGCTTTGTTTGTCCGTCCGAGGCCATCAATAAAGACAAATTCTGTCGATGTCATGGCTGTGATGGTAAACAAGTGACTGGATCCCGTGCGCCCCGGTTCCGTCGATGTCGCAAGATTGGTCTGAATCTTTCCATCATGAACTTCGTTCTTCATAGACGCGAAATGACGCGAAAGTCCCGTTGTCACGGAATCGGATATGCAGAAATCCCAGTTGATCCGGAATTCGCCACACGCCCGGAAGCTGCTTCCGGATCTCTTCGTCGGTGGGCGCAACTGGACCTGCCGGAGGCCTGGAGACTGGTGGAGAATTTGTTTTCTTCTGCTCATCGGTCGATGGTTTCCCTCTCTGCAGGACCATCAACATCGCTCCGGAGCCCTTCGGAGCCGACAGTTCGGCAGGACGCACTTGTGTGAAGGGGTCACCGATACAGACAATCAATTGCCCCTTGTCGAACTTGTAAATCCCGCGGCTGACCTCGGGCTCATTTGCCGATGTGATATCGAGGGTGCTGGGATCCTGAGTCGCATCGACCCTGATCGTTCGAGCGTGTCGTTGCCCTCTCCAATTCCAATCAGCAGGAACAGTCCCGCCATGGTTCTGCGTTGAATGCATCCGTTCATTTTGTTCTCCATTGCGTGAAATCTCCGTAACAAGTCATGGTCAGTTTAAACAGCAGGACCGATCAAGCCCCGTTGCCAAACACCTTTTACAGAAGCGGCGTGCTACACCTTGACAGTGGCGGTGGCGAGAGCGTGTAAATCGTATCACACGGAACTTTCTGAATTCCGGCCTCTTCAGAGAGTGGAGTGCTGATTCAATCTCACGCAAGATGAATTTACGTTTCTTCCTGTCTGGAAAGTTGCTGCCTGGAATCGCTTCAGACTGAGTTCATTTGGATGTGCGCATCCGCCGACGGCACGCCAAGTGCATTTGTGTGAACTGGAATTTTGGAGTGCCGCTTTTGGCAGAATGGCGAAAGCCTTGAATTGGTCGAAAGCGGTTACTGGTTGCAGGCTTTTTCAGGGAGGGAGTGTATCGTGCTCGTACTTTCAAGGAAGATCGGTGAGGTAATTTGCATTGGCGACAGGGTCAAGATCTCGATCGTGGAGGTGCAGGGAAACAAAGTTCGGATTGCGATCGATGCGCCTCGCGATATCGTCGTACACCGCCAGGAAATTTATGATGCAATCAAAGGATGTCCCCAAAAAGTTGGCTAAACTCGACCTGGATTGAGACTAGTGCTTTGTCTGGCTTTAAAAAAGGGGTCAGGAACCAATAGCCAAATGGCCCAGTGGGCGCTCCGCACTATTGGTTCCTGACCCCATTTTTAAAGCGTCAACCCATAGATCTAACGTTGACACAGCACTAGACTTTCGCGATCTATTGGTTTGACCCAGAGCGCGGTGGCATACATAGGCAAAGTGGGCACGCAAGATCCGTGTCACGCAGTCTAGCCTCCCTCTGACAGGACAGCGCACAACTGTGACGGAACGGCACGTCTATTTTTCGTGACTTGAGGCAATCCTGAGTTTTCCTGAAACGTAGAATGCACCGCAGAACCTGGTACGAAAAAATTTCTGGAGCTCTCCTGCAGCAGTTTTCTGCGGCGTATTGTGATGCCTCCAAAGTTTCAGAGAACTTTTTCAACGCGAGTTTCTGCTCCTGGTCGTGAACCTGGGACAGTCGAAGTAAGTAGAGGGCAAAAATGGAAGAACGACCGGTCACACAACTTCTTTCACGGTTCTGGTGGCTGCTGCTGCTTCGCGGATTGTGTGCTTTGCTTTTTGGGATTGGTACCTTCGCCTGGCCGGGGCTGACACTGGTCACACTGACGATGCTGTTCGCCGCCTATTCGTTCCTGGACGGCATTTCGAGCGTTGGTCAGGCGATCAGTCACCGGAAGGAGATCGAGCACTGGGGCCTGCTGCTGATCGAAGGCCTGTTCGGGATTGCCTTTGGCGTGTTTGCTTTCTCGTCACCCGAGCTGACCACTGTCATCGGCGGTGTGATCGTGGCGTTTTACATCGCCGCGTGGGCGATTGTCACCGGGGCCATGCGAATCGCGATGGCTGTACGGCTGCGAAAAGAAATCGAAGGAGAATGGCTGCTGGGCCTCAGCGGGGCTGTATCTGTTTTCTTTGGCATCATCATCATGTCACGGCCAGCCGTTGGAGCGTTGGCCCTGCTCTACTTCGTAGCCGCATGGGCGGTTGTGCTTGGCGTGATTCTGATTGCTTTGGCTTTCAAAGTGCGAAAATTTGGCAATCGGGTTCGTGAAGTGAAACCAGTCCTCACTGAACGCTGAGACCGTCCTCCAACCGCTCGCTGGACCACATGCTGAGATCTGAAGACCAGACACTGCATGTCGTACGGTTCTCTGTACGCTGACCACGTTGTGAAATGTCCCATCCACTCCTCTGGGAACAGGCTCTATATGAATGTCAAAAAACGATGTGGTTTCGCTCCTGCCTGGTGCTCGTGTCCTACTTCTTTGTTCCCCTGATGGCCGGCTGCGGGAACTTGAAAATTTCACGAAGTCGAATCCGACGTCCGCAGATGGACACTTCCTGCTGGGTTGCCACTATCTGACTGACGATGGGACATCAGGAGTCGGCCAACAAAGCGTTTGGTCTGGCTCTGCAACAACTGCCGGGAGACAAGCTCCTGACGCAACTCATCGATATGACGACTCCAGTGGGAAAAGAAACAAAAACGCCTCCACCCGTACCCCCCGCTCCGGACGATCTTGCAGCCGAGAAAGTGCTTTCCGTGGAACAAATGGTGGGCACACCGCTCGGGACAAATCCAGGCTGGTCCTTAAACAAGCGTAGTCGACTCGATCAAAATGAAAGTTTTGCCGCGCAGCCGTCCACGGCCGCCACTCTGTGCGGATCTTCGCAATCAAACATCAGGTTTACTCGATTGATGCCAGGTTGTTTAGCGAAGCGGATGACTTTTTCACCCTGAGCCTCGGTCATGCGGTTGGACATGATGGCGAGGGCGGGGATGCCGAAGGTGTCGAGATTGATGACGTCGTTGAAGCCTTCGACGAGGATCAGACCTTGCTGCTGGATGAATTCACGATAGCCGGGTTCTTTGAGGCGACTGGCTTGTTGGCCGAAGAGTTCGAAGCCCCTATGAAAGCCTTTGGGAAACAGTGTTTGGCGGGTGGGTCTTTGTCGGAACGTTCGGCGGGGGAGAGTTGCTGGTAGTCGCGCTCCTTCTGTTCGTACTGTGTATCGCGACCGGCCCAGGCGAGGACATGGCCGTGCGCGGAGAGCACGGGGCAGAGGATGCTGCCTCGGAGACTCCAGCCGCGTTTGTCGCCACCGCCGTCGTTGCGGCATGTAGCCGCAGCGCCACTTGGCCATCGACTCAGAAGAAAGGCAGGGACGGCGGCGGATGCACGCGGCGGCGGTCGGGTTCATCCTCGAGACGTCGCGTAGCAGCTTGTCGTCGATGTTGTGCAGTTCGCGGACACGTCCCTCGGGCGAGTCGATGAGGGCGATGTTCGCGGAGAGTGGGGGGAGTCGTCGATTCGCCTGCGGCCGACTTTGGGTTGGGGTCTGGTCGGCTTGCAGCGGATTCCCCACTGCTGGCGAGCACTTTCTTCACTCGCTGAAATTCATCGCCTTTGAGTTTTCCGCCGCTGGGCTTCGACTGTGTCAGGAAGCCGTGCATCAGGGTCAGCAGGTTGCCGCGAAAGCCGCATTGGTAGGCATGGCACTGGAAGACCTTCTGCGGGTTTTCGGTGTTGATGGCGATTTCTTTGCGGCCGCAGTGATCCCCCGCACTGCCGCATGGGCAGTCCATGCGGATTTCAGGGCCGGAGCCTTTCACGTCGAGCGGGATCCCACATTTGGAAGCCGCTGTTTCCAGCGTGGTGTCGGCCTGCAGTCGGTCAACGTCGATGTAGCCACCAGGTTTGTTCATAGGGCAATCGGGAAAATCTGTGAAGAATGATAACGTATCTTCCTGTCATGACCCCACCATCTGCCCCTACAGAACGAGGAACGGAGCCTTCGGTCGTGAAATGGGCCAGCCCGCCTCGGGAGATCCATGCACATCGATCGGGGCGGTTTTCTAAAGCGACATCAGTATTCAGGTGCAGTTTTTTCCTGACGATTCCGGCCCACAATTAACGTGCTGGTTTGGCGATATCGCTCGCCAGACGGGCTGGTCGGTGGTATGACAGTGACACGACACCTGTACTCACCGAACAAATTCGACAAGCGTTGGATGCCGAATGTGGCCAGCCCGTGAAGATCGTGGATGAACAGACGAGCCAGGTCTATTACGTCATCACTGTCAAGCAATTCGAAACGGTGCTGGCATTGTTCGCGGAAGGGGATTTTGGTCCGCGAGAAATCTATCCGCTGATCTCGGAGACAGCCGGGGAAGCTGGCTGGAACGACCCGGCAATGGATGTTTACGACAACTACGATGAGCACAGGAAATAAATTCAATCGTGGTGACGTCGTCCTGCTGCCGATTTCATTTGTATCGAGAGTCACATTGGATCAACGGGACATTGTTCGCAAGATCGGACATTTTTCCGCACCGCTTCTTACGCAGTTGGAACAATGCATCAAGGCGGCTCTGCGGATGCCGTAGGCACGAATTCGCCAGATGGTCGGACAACTATCGCACCGAAGCTGTCGCGGCGATCCAAAACAAGTTCCGGCCCTTCGTCGTGAACGGCACGATCCGGACGCTCACCGCCCACAAGCGAAAATGCCTGACCAACCTCGCCGCCAATTGCCAAGACGATTGAAATCATCAAGGTGCGTGGCCAACACACCGATCGACTCGTCCAGTTCTGATTCGTGGGTCGAAATCATTGTTGTCTATCTGAGACCATTTTGGTTCTGCAGTTGTCGTAGCCAGCTCTGGTCGTCATGATGGACCGGCATTTCAACTGATTTCGATTGTGTCCGGGCACAGGCAAATACGTTATGCAAGAACGAGCCGCTTCCACCGTCGGTCGCAGACGAATGCTTGCCGGATGCACGGCTGGCGGTCTGTCGCTGAGTCTTCCCGGTCTGCTGCGGGCTGAAGCGGTCGCCGGGACGAATGGGTCGCAGAAGGTTCGGTCGTGTATCTTTGTCTTTTATTATGGTGGCCCCAGTCATCTGGATACGTACGACCTTAAGCCGTCAGCTCCTTCGACGGTGCGGGGTGAGTTCAATCCGATAGATACCACGGTTCCCGGCATTCAGATCTCCGAACATTTGCCGCAGATGGCTCGCGTCATGCATCACTGCGCGATCGTCCGCAGTATGCATCACACCAATCGGCTGCATGATTCGGCCTCAACCGAAGTCTTTACGGGCCGACAGGGATTGCAGGGTGACCGGGAAGAGTTCGCTCCGATCCCTCAGTTTTTCCCATCACATGGTTCAGTCGTCAATCATCTGCGACGGCCATCGTCCGGAAATCCTGAACCTGCACCTGTTGCACATGCGGCCCTTCCGTGGCTCATTCATAATGTCGTGACAACACCGTGTCAGGGCGGAGGATTTCTGGGACAGCAGTTCGATCCGTTTGAAATCAACGCCGACCTCCCCTCCCTGCGTTACCAGGTGGAAATGCTTCGGCGACTCGATCAACTCTCACCCGATCGCATGCAGCATCGACGGGAACTGCTGAACCGGCTGGACGTGATCAACACGGCCGTCTCCAATCCTCAGGCCCTTCGACTCAATGAATACAGCCGACGTGCCGTTGAGCTCCTGGATTCCACCGCACTGCACACCGCATTGGATATTTCTCAGGAAAGTGCTGCGACTCGTGAACGCTACGGTTTGGCTGCGCTGGCCGCTCAGCCCGGTGATGGCGCTGCCGCAGGCGCTGCCGGGCGTGACTTGCGCGGTCAGAATCTGTTGCTGGCAAGACGGCTGGTGGAAGCCGGGGTGCCGTTTGTCAATGTGAATGATTTTCGGCAGCAGGGACAAAACTGGGATTCACATGCCGACAACTTCGGACAGAATAAAAAGTATCTGCTGCCCCAGGCTGATCGAGCTCTGGCGGCATTGATTCAGGATCTGGATGAACGAGGACTCCTTGAGAGTACTCTTGTCGTCGCCACCGGCGAATTTGGCCGCACACCAACCATCAACGCCAACGCTGGCCGGGATCACTGGCCTGATTGCTATTCCTTGATCCTCGCTGGCGGTGGCATCAACGGCGGACAGGTGTTCGGTTCCAGTGATCGCATCGGAGCTTATCCGGAAACCGACCCGGTGACTCCCGCAGACCTTGCCGCCACGATCTACTGGCGATTCGGCATCGATCCTGCGACCGAAGTCAGGGACACGACCGGTCGACCTCATCGCATCGCCACCGGTGAACCGATTCGCAGGTTGTTTGCCTGATACAATTCGACGAACCAGGAAAAGGCCAAGCTGATGACAGCCCGACACTGCCCAAAATGCAAAGTGCCGAAACTGAAGCAAAAGAAATTGAGCGATGGCATCACCAGGATCGATGTGTGCCCTTCTTGTCGCGGAGGCTGGTTCGACGCTACGGAACTGGCCCGCGTGCTGTCGGTAGCGGTGGAACGGCTGAGTGCTCCAGGTGATGCGGAAATGAGCGATCGTCCATGTCCCAAGTGTGGCATTCCGTTATCAGGAATCGAATATCCAGAAACAGAGATCGAGGTGGACGTGTGTGGTCGCTGCCACGGAATCTGGCTTGACCGGGGGGAATTTCGAGCGATCAACCTTTCGCGATCAAAGTATCAGGATTCGACCAAATTCGAAGAAGATCGACCGGTGCCCGCAAACTTGAAGGAAGCAGCGATTCAATTCGTCGAGCGAATTCTGATTCGATTTGACAAGTTCTGATCGATTGCCTGGAAAAGGGGCCAGGAACGAATAGCCAAATGGCCCAACGGGTGCTTCGCACTATTGGGCTTGGAAAAGGGGTCAGGAACGAATAGCCAAATGGCCCAACGGGTGCTTCGCACTATTGGTTCCTGACCCCTTTTCCAAGCCTCATTCTTTCCGAAACGAACCCGTCGCGAAGTACACCGCAAACGTTGCCAGCCAGTGTTCGCCTTCGTAGTGTCCGCTGTTGACGTAGGTCATGCCGGCGTCGAAGTGTTTGCGAGCGGAATCCTGAAGCAGCGCCTTGCGAGGATCTGAATCAGACAGTGCGGTTGCAATTCCCGCCATCGTCCATGCTCGGGAAAGATCGAGTCCCGCGAGATGCACGAGATGTCCATCCGTCACGTCGCTGACTTCCACAGGTTCCATCATCGGACCCATGTGCCCGCTGCGCAACTGAGGCAGGAAGGTGTCGAGCCATCCGGAGAATTCTTCGCGCGACAGGACACGTCTCATAAGGTCCGCTTCATTGAAACCGGGCGAAAAGAAATCGTTGCCCGATGGCTCATAGTGTGCCGGATAGTTGACATCCTTCAGATAGAAGTGCTTCGCTCTGGCGATGATCAGTTCCTCAAGCGGTTTGTGGCCGGTTCTGCGGGCGTAGTCCAACTCCAGTGAAAGTGCGAATCCGGTATCGGGATGAATCCCCGTGCGAATCGGAAAACTGAGTTTTGGAAGGTAATCCATCGAAGACTGCACGATGACCATTTCCAGAGGCCTGAGATGATCCCGCCAGTTCTTTGCGTCAGCGTCGTCCCAGTTGTGAAGTTCGGTGACAAGTTGCAGAGCCCAAGCCCAGCCGTACATGCGTTCAAAGCTCTTGTTCTCCTTCGGCTGAAAATAATCCGCCTCGACCTGCAACTTGTCTTTCGTGAGCTGCCGATTCAGTGTCTCACGAATCTGAGCGGCAGCAGAAGAGTCGGGATACAGCTTCAACAGACGGACCAGCATCCAGTGGCCATGCACCGACGAATGCCAGTCGAAGCAACCATAGAAAACAGGATGCATGGCTGACGGCGATTTAACGTCTTCCGGAGAACTCATCACATTCGAAGGTTTGTTGGGATACTCCTGCGGAATTCCTTTGAGCGCAAGAGACGCGAAGGCCGCGACCTGATCATCGGACAGCGTCATTCCCGGTTGCTCCGACGGCCGTGTGTTATTTTCAGGCTCTTCCGCAAACGCAACCGGGCGCGGTCCGGCATCAGACGCGAACACGACAAGACCCAGAACGACAACACAAATGCTCAGCGGTTGAAAACAGATCTGCATAACTTCACTCTATCTTCATGGCGAGCAGCAATGCAAGGCTGCCGGATTGGAAAGTTCCGGGAGGTTGTTCGGCCTGGTAGTTCCTAATCTGCCGCTCGCCTTAGAAAACTTTGAACTTCGGCAGACAGACATTCCGGATTGCAGGCTCAATAGCAGCACTGAGGCAACGAACGTTGCCGTCGTGACAGCTCCTTTGTCGTCAGTTTTCGGAGAATACCGATGAAATCAGTACTTTACACCATAGTCGTTCTGGTGCTCGCTGCCGGTGCTGGCCATGCTATGGACGGCGGTGGCTGATTTGAAGATGCAGCGGTCGAGTTCGATCGCACCAACCATCCTCAGCAGATTCAGCGAGCGGCCGAAGCTCGGCGGACAGAGATGGCTCGCCTGATTGCGCTCAATTCGGAGCCACAAATGGAGATTCCGGTGATTTGGGTGAGGCTGACACGCAACATCTGGAGCCGGTCTTTCTACATCGCGCCGATCAGCATGTCCGGTCTCGTCATCATCGCGTTGTGGATGACACGACCGAGGGAATTGGACCTGCGAACGTTCATCATGGCCTGGTTTCTTTCAACGCCGGTCGGATTTCTGCTGTGGATCTACGCATGGAAAACATACGGGGCCGACAATGGGCATATTACCGCGACTGTGGGAGTGACAGCGCTGTTCGGATGGTGTATCTGGCACCGGGGTTTGTACGTCGCGTGGGTTGAACGAAAATTCCGCAAAGGCTTAACCCTATGTATCGTGTCCGGGATGGCGACTTTCTCCGTAAAAACAATCATCGGCAGCAGCACGGCTCCGATTACACTGGCGATGACAGCGGCGTTTGCTGGAGCAGCACTTCCAATCTGCTTGCTCCTCGCCGTCAAAGCGAATGCATTGCAGCGTCGGTTCATTGGAAAGTTTGTAACGCCCGCCTGGAGACTCCTGAATCAACCAATAGCTCAAGTTATGTCACGGCGTTCCCTGCCTTTTTAGATCCCGAGTGGCAGAAGACAGTCCTCCTCGGCAAGGAGGAACTGCAGAACCTGCTTCAACGTTGCTTCAACGTGACTGGTACCGGCGCAGCAGCGTACACTCTTGTTGTCTCACCGCTACCGAACTCGCCATGAAACCCGCGAGTTGCTGGCGGCAGCATTCAGAACGTCACCGATTCTCGCTTGGCCGAATTGGACAAACAAAGGTGGCATGGACAAACAAAGGTGGCATGGACAAACAAAGGTGGCATGGACAAACAAAGGTGGCCGGACAAACAAAGGTGGCCGGAACCGAATATGCCAATTTCATTGGAATCGGTTCCTGCCACCTTTTGTGATTCTCCCACCTTTTGTGATTCTTCGCGTGATTGGGATGACCAACGCCGAAGGGCGCATCATCTGCCGCGTGCTGCCCGGTCACGCGACCAAATTTCTGGACAGCGGATGAGGCGCATGAAAATACAACAGGCGAGCGGCAGGGCGTCAGCCCTCCGTGAAAACCGTCCATCGACGACCATTTTCAAAACACGCATTCAGTCGTGTCGGATCGCAGTGCGCGCTGAGGTAGGTCCTTTCTGCCGGAAAGGACTTCGCAGCGTCGCTGCGACCTGCGACCAGATGCGTTTCCGCTTCAAAATCACGTCGCCGGAGATCACGGCATCGCTTTTTGTTTCGCCCTGTGACGTCCCGCTGACGGTTCGCCTTGCGGCAATTTGGAAAATCCTTTCCGGCAGAAAGGACCTACAGAAATCGCCAAATCGCATTGTCCTGCAATTGCTTTTCCCATACGCCACCCGGCGTCGCTCAACCAACGGGCTTCTTGAACAAATGCCGCGATCCTCGGATCGACGAGCTTCGGCTCGAATGGCTC
>Ga0335394_10007006_pt1 | contig 12736 bp, 5 predicted proteins | sample MAT03_FD_205741 | JGI IMG/M metagenome (GOLD analysis project Ga0335394, IMG submission 205741) | Freshwater microbial communities from Lake Fryxell liftoff mats and glacier meltwater in Antarctica - MAT-03 (spades assembly) (version 2) ...
TGGCAGCGTCGAGAGCGGGGTGTTCACAGCCCAGGAACGGATTGCTGAAGCATTAGAACGGGACTATCGCCAAAAGATGCCGTTCAAGATCGTTGAGGATGTCCTGCGCACCGGACGTTTTCGTGCCAGTGGTGATCTGGTGGATTACAGTGCCGAAGTCGAAGAAGCCCTCGCCCCACTCCGCAGTTCGACCTTGAATCTTCTCAGTGAAAAGTGGAAAGCGGGCACGACCGTCGATGTCGTCTATCTGTCGGGCGGTGGCGCGGAGCTGGTGCGGCGCGAAGTCATGAGTGCCTATCCGCAAACGCAATTGGTTCAGAATGCGCAACTTGCCAATGCCCGCGGCTACCTGAACTATGCCCAGTTCGTGGAGCGTGCCTTATGAGCGGGTTTTACCAGTTAAACGAGCGGTTTGACGACGGTAAAACCGGAAAACGAGGGGGTATGAACAAACGACGACCGCCCAAACGGGAACATAAGCTAATCGCCTTCAAAGCCTTCTTCGACACCGACCGTGACATTCTCGAATGGTGGGAAGGGATGCAAGAGGGCGAACGGAGCGCGGTGATCCGTGAACTTCTACGAGGGTATGTGAAGGGGATGTCGTTGTATGAGGTTCACCGACCGAAAGTGACAGTCGATGGCGGCATGGTGTTGCAAGTCCGGGATGATACCGCTTGGATACGAGGGGCGTTAAACGACATGCCGGCTTATCTGGAAGGGCTGTTCGGACGGATGACCGTGAATGCCATTCCGATCCCTGCCGTACAAACTGCGCCCGCCCTATCGGATGATGGCTTGTCGAACGATGCGCTGGCACGCCGCAAAGCCAAGATGGGGAAAGCCGCGTGGTGAGACCTTTTGCAATGCAAGCAAGCAAAGGAAGTCGTCGTTGTCCTCCGCAGTGCGGGGACAATCCGCGTAGCGGACACGACGGCTCCTTCGGTCGAGGCAGGGGGCGCGTTTGCTTGTCGTCGTCCATGTTTGGACGCGCCCCCTATGCCTCACCCTCGGAGAGCCAGCTAAATCGCTGGCTGCTTAAGCGCCGCAGGGCTTCGGTGCAGCGCCTCGCGGCGGCTGCCCCGGTTCGGCGGTGCGTGGCACCCGCCGAACCTGTGAGCGGCATTGGTGCCGCCCACAAACCACACCCCACCCGATTTTTACCATTCGCAGTGAACCGGTTCGGAAACGAACCAGAAAGGACAAACCGATGGCACATCGGCTGGCACATCGGCTGACCCATCGAGAGCTTGTCGCCACCGTTGCGCGGCGCTTTCCTGACCTGACGCAACGGCAAATTGAGGATGTGATAGAGGTGATGGTCGAAGTCTGGCGGGCGGAACTGGCACAGCCGGACGGTGAGATTGTGATCCGTGACTTCGGCAAGTTGACCATCGAAGTGCAGCACATGCGGAATGAGGGCGCAGTTCGAGCGCAGATGGGCAGCGCCGCGCCCGACCGTTTGACGCGGCTGTACTTTCGTTTTCGTCCCACGCCGGGATTACGCGAAGAAATCGAACAGCACTTGAAGGAGGACGCATGACTCGAAAAGACAAACTCAAAATTCGTTTCACTGTCGGCTTGACGCCAGAGCAGTTGAGTCGGCTAGACGAATTGAATCGTTCGCGCAATCGCAAAGGGGTGACGACCAGCCGCGCCGATCTAGTACGTGAAGCGGTCGGGCTGTACCTCCAGCATCAACCCGATCTGGTCGGTTCACGCAAAGCCATTGCTAAAGACCTCGAAGGCAAGATCGATGCGCTGGATACGAAGGTGGATGGCGTAGCAGAGCGTTTGGATACCTTTATCGAGATGCTGCGCAATCGTCGGACGGGAGGGTGATGGATGGATCGCAAGCAGATGTGCATCGCCAATGTCCAGTACAAGAAACCGACCGCAAACGAAGCGAAGCGGACGAAGGGACTCTTGCGCTATCTAACCTATCGCGAGAGCCGCGACGAAGCGGCACGCCATGCTACCGGACAGGAGCGCTGGGAAGATCATGGTATGGGCGGGTCGGTCGCTGAGATCGCCGAACGGTGTGAAGCGTTACAGAGTAAGCATGTGCTGCTGTTCAGCCTCGTCTACAACGTCAACCCCGACCTGATCGCGATGGTCGCAGCGGACGAGCGAGAGCGGTTTGTGCGAGAACTCACGGTCAGTACAACCGAGGCGTTCTTCGAGGAACGGGGCATCGACAGCGGGGTCGAATGGTCATATGTGCTGCACCACCGCCAAACCGACGATCTACAGTCACCGGGACGGCACGATCCGCATACCCATGTGGTGCTGCCCGGCACGTATTACGACGATGGGATGGGAGAACGGGTGCCGCTGTATTTCAGCCGGAATCAAACGGTCAATCACATTGAGATGCTGCACCGACTGACCGAGCGGCAGGTGGCTGATCAGATGGATCGCTATGTCGGACTGGATTGGGAGCAACGCTATGACGATTTGGCAGCAAACCGCGAGGCACAGTTGGCGGTGACGACCGAACCCGCGCACGGGGCATTTACTGAGGACGATAGTGCTTTCGACTTTTGGTGTGGGGCACGGCAGACGGATGAGCGGACCAGCGCGATGGGCTACTACCGCACAGTGGAATCTGAGGAGGGAATGAACGAGGTGGAGTTTCGCCCGTTGGTGCGCAGTTTGCGCCACGACGAAGCTGAACTACTGGCGAAACTGCTGCACAGCGAGATCGGCGGCGACTTCCTTCAGTTGTGCCAACTTGCCGATGGGATCAACCAGATGAAACGAGAAGAGCGGAAAGCGTTCTTTGCCGATGTGCGGCGGCTGGACTTCAGTACGCCCGCACCAGAACGAACGATGGACTTCGATATCGAACTTTAGTCTAAGCGAAGCCAAGCACACAGGGGAAGGGAGCGCACTCGTTTGCCGACGGAAGGCGCTCACAACCCCTGTGTGATACAAAAAGGAATAAACATGAGTATGCCACATTCTGACGCACCCGGCAACAAGCCGGAGCGAAGTGATTTTCTGCGCGCCCTGTACGGAAACGCACCCGATAATCTATACATAGAACTGCGCTGCATCCACCCTGCAACGGGGGATGCGAAAGCATTCTGGAGCAAGGTCGGGGACAAAAGTTCACTCACGACCGCCTTTAATCGGGCGAAAACTCTGAACGCCGAAGGCTATGGCGTCTACTTCGCGCCCTGTTTGCGGGTAACGAAAAGCGGCAAGGCGGACGCGGCAGCAGTCATGCCCGCGCTCTGGGTGGATATCGATTGTGACGACGAACCCGCCCGACGCGCAGATGCGCTAACGAAACTGAACGATTTTACGCCGCCACCCTCAGCGGTCATCGACAGCGGTGGTGGCTTGCACGCTTATTGGTTGCTGGAGGAGCCAATTTCGTTGGATGAGAACACCCGCAAGCAAGCGGAGAACATCCTGCGCGGCTTGTTCACGGCATTGGGCGGCGATCCCCAGTATGTCAAGTCGGTGGCATCGGTGATGCGTTTGCCCGGCAGCGTGAATACCAAGCCGGAGCGCGGTGGCGTGATAGCTACGATCCTCGAATTTGATGCCGAGCGACGGTATCCATTGCGTGATTTTCTGTGGCTGGAAAGTTCACCAACTGTCGAGCGCATTGGCACAATGAACATGGTCACGCTCAACGGGAACGGTAATCACGCCTTGCCGAAGCGCACCGAAGACTATCTCGCATCGGGCGCGACGGAGGGCAGTCGCAACGCCGAATTATTCGCGGCAGCGTGCCAATTGCGCGATGCGGGACACAGCCAATCGGAGGCGGAGGGGCAGCTTGTGGCGCGTTATGTCGCCGATGGATGCAACGAGCGGGAGGCACTGGCGACGATTCGGAGTGTGTATAGCCGCCCGCCGCGAGCGCCACTTCCGAGTCCGCGTGATCAGGTTGATCAACTCGTCAGCCGCTATCAACGCGACACGATCCAAGAACGTCCGACTGCCGCCCAGATTGCTGAGGCAGTGCGCGCTTGCGCCGAACTTGATCCGGTGGCTTGGGCAGAAGAGCGGCAACGGCTCAAAGCCTTGTGTGGCGTGGGCTTGAAGGTGGCAGATCTCGACCGCCTCTATAAGGAAGCACGACGACAGCGTGATCGCGCTCCCAGAACCACCATGGGCAACAGTGGGGACGGCTATAGCGAATCGGAAGGGGGGATAGTGTATGAGAAGCAGACCGAACGCGGCACCTCACGGCAAGTGGTCGCCGAGTGGCTGGGACGAATACTAGAGTCAGTCACCCATGTCGATGATGATGGGCAGATCGAGCATTTGACGCGCCTACAACTCAGCAAGGGCGCGAAAGTAGTGACGCTGGATGTGCCGGGTGAGTTGTTTGGCGATCCCAACGGCTTGGCGAAATTCATTGCGGGCAGAGCTGGGGCGATGTTCTCGCCCCGAGCGGGAATGCACAAGCACCTTGCCCCAGCCATCCTCAAACTGTCGGGCGAAGCCCCCGAACGACGAACCTATCGGTTTATGGGCTGGACGAAGGTGGATGACCAGTGGGCGCTGGTCTCGCCCGGAGTCAGCATCGGCGCGACGGGTATGCTTGAGACCAGCCCTGAAGTGGAACTGGAAAGCCGATTACGCGATTATGGCTTGGCATCGGCAAGCTGGGATGAGGCACTGGCGGCATTTCAAGCGGCGGTGGCGGTTTTCCCACCCAACTTTGCGCCTGCGCTGACAGCTTTTTCGCTGCTGCCGCTCTTGCAGCGTTTCTTTCCATCCGCCGCGCCAAAACCCGCACTCCATCTCGTGGGCACGACTGGCAGCGGCAAGAGTGAGATTGCCGCGCTCATGACCAGCTTCTACGGACAGTTCAACCGTGACACGCCACCCGCGCAGTGGGGGGACACCGTGAACACGGTCGAGGCACTCGGTTACGCGCTGGCGGATGCCCTGTACTGGGTGGATGACTACAAGACCTGCTACGCCGACGAACGCACCTTCACCCGCTTCTTGCAGAGTTACTCACGCGGGATGGGGCGCGGACGCTTGACCCGCGAAGCCAAAGTGCGGCAAGATCGCGCTTGTCGGGGCTTGCTGCTTTCGACAGGCGAAACGACTATCGAAGGTGAGGCGTCCATTCTTTCTCGTATGCTGGTGCTGGAAGTGCCGCCGTGGGAGCAGCGCGATCCGAAGGGGAAAAAATTGGCACATGCGGAGGATCTGCGCGTTCATTTGCCCGCCTTCACAGCGCAGTTCGCCCGCTGGATCGCGGCGCGTGCCGATGCCGGCACCTTGACCAGCGAGCTTGCGACCTTGTTTGAGGAGAATTCGGCGGGTTATCGCGCCAAATTGCAAGCGACTCTCGGTCGCCAAGCCAACACTGGTCGTATGATCGGCAATTGGGCGGTGCTGGTGACGGTTTATCAACTGCTCAGGGACTTTTTGAGCGACCACGATGCCGATGTCGGCTTACCGATTTGGCAGGATGCCATCGTCGAGACGGTGCAGGCGGTGCAGCAGGAACGCGCTGGGCAGGTGTTCCTTGACAAGCTGACACAACTGATCGCCAGCGGGCGGGTGATGTTCGCCAACAATATGCAGCACCCAGAAGAACCACGACCGGGGGTGACGATTATCGGTTATGTGCATGAAGCGCATGTCCTGCTGCTGCCTGATATCGCCTTTCAGGAAGTGGCGCGCGGCGGCTCGATGAAGTTCAGCGCGACCGACATTGGCAAGCAGTTACGCGAGGACGGCTGGCTGATCCCCGGCGCGAACAATTTGACCGTGCAGCGCCGCGTGCGAGGATTACCCACACGTTTTTGGCAGTTGAAAGCTGATTTTCTCACTTGTGACGACTGTGACACTGTGACAACCTAACCGCAATTGGTGAGCGAAGAATCGCATTGGAGAGGCTGTGACAGGTGTGACACTGTGACAGTCTCTTGATTCTAAGGATAAACGCTGTCACAAGTGTCACAGGTGTCACGGTTTCAGAAACATCATTCTAATGGGAAACATAAAAGATCATGGGGGTGTCAGGGCAAGCGCAAAAAGCGCTGATTGCGATCTGTGACGGGTGTGACACTGTGACAGTCTCTAGACTGAGTTTGCTCACACAACCAACCGCCGATGCGTCGAATGTCCAATAGCGTTGATTTTGCTTATTGTGTTCTTAATCTTTCGAAGATGGCAGAATGTGATAACATGAAAATAAGGCGGAAAATTTTTACGCAACTTTATAATTACACTTTGTGTCGGATTTCAACTGATTATCACTTCAAAGCACTTTTCTAAGGGGAATTGAATGAAGCGTTTGTTCTTAACATTGATGAGTCTTCTTTTTGTCGTGTGCATCACCTCTCTGGCGGCTCAAGATACCACACCCGAGCCAACGCCGACAGAAACAGCGTTGCCAACGATGACGGAGACGATCCAGCCTACAGAGACCCTGACGCTTCTTCCTCCTACACCCACTGATACCGAATTGCCATCAGCAGAACCAACCGCTACCATTGTACCGACTGAGATCCCGCCGACATTGGCGACTCCCAATGTCGAAACAACGGCGGATATCCCTGCGCCCAGCGGCAGTCCGATCCCAAGTGAAACACCTTTAAACACAGCAACCCTGATCCCGACCCAGACATTAATACCGCTACCCAATGTGGCGTGGACACCTGTGTTTACCGACTTGTTTAGCAATCCCAATGAAACGATCTGGTCTTTCACAGGTTCCGGATGGGGCTACGCGCCCCAACCCGACGGCAGTAGCGACCTGCGTGTTTTCAACAGCCTGGCACCTGTTTTTTATCAAGGTCCGGTGCTGACGGATGTCGCGGTCGAAATCCTGGTTGATGTGAGCGCAGGCAGCGCCCATCTGTTTGCCCGTCGTAGCGAAGTGGCGACCTACGAAGTATCGCTTACACCCTCTGGAGAAATTGTACTGCGTCGTACTGGCGTCATCATAGCTTCGGTGGTGCAACCCAATTTTCTTTCCCTTCAGCCGCACCGGTTGCGATTAAACGTGTATGGTAGCCAGCTTTGGGTCGAGCTTGATGCCCAAATCGTACTGAGTGTGGTCGATGCCGTTCCGCTCCCACCCGGAAATGTCGGCTTTTCGGCATCTTTTACCATGCTTGCCGATGACTTGACCCCTACGCCACCGCAAAATGTCGTTGCTTTTGATGACTTCGTTCTGTATCAGCCTACCAATCAAGTTATTCCAACTGATACTGCTCCGACGCTAACGCCGTTTATGGAAGTAAGCGCCACGCCGTCCTTTCCGCCCATGCAGTTAGCGCCCCTTCCCGAGACAGCCCGCTTTGGCACTTTTGCTATCGATGAACCGATTGAGATTCCAAATATGGATGTCGGCGCGTTGCGGGCGGCAATGGAGTTGGGCGGTACCCAGACGATCAACCTTGCTCAAGGGGGCGAGTATGTTCTGCTCGACGGCCCCTATAATTTATTCTCCTTAACAGGACTGCCGATCATTCGCACTGGCAGCAATATAACAATCCATGGAAACGGGGCAACTATCCGCGCCAACAGCGTCGGCTTCCGTATTTTCGGTGTCGATCAGGGGACACTGACCCTGAAGGATCTGACCTTGCGCGACGCCACACTGTTCAGCAATGGTGGCGCGGCAATCTCTAATAGCGGCGGCATCCTCACACTCGAAAATGTCCGTATGGAAAATAATCGAGTCGAGAGTGATACGGCTTACGGCGCTGGCACGGGGGGTGCGGTTTATACGTTTTTTGGACGCACTACGATTACAGATAGTGCTTTTATCAACAACTATGCGATCAATTATGGCGGCGGATTGTATGGTTGGGATAGTGCGATCACGATCACTGGCACGCGGTTCGAAGGTAATCAAGCTGGACGGTTTGGTGGTGCCATCGGCACTCGTGATGAACGTTCCGACACCACCATCAGTGGCGAAGAAAACATCTACAGTGGCAACAGTGCGCTGCAAGGGGGCGGTGCTTTCTATGTCGAATCGGGTGGGTTGACCGAGAGCAACTCGCTCATCGCCAATAACAACGGCGGTGTGCAGGGTGGCTTATTGTTTAGCGGAGCCTCGGGTGAATTAACGTTCGTTAATCCTTCTAGTATTCAAGTCACACAAAATGACATCACAGGCAATAGTTCGCCGCTGGTCGTGTCGCAGGGGGTGGGGAGTACCGTCAACCTTGACCAAAATTGGTGGGGAACGCCGTCCGGACCCGCTCCGACCGATCTGATTGGCAGTGGCATCAGTGCCACCAACCCGATTGCGGGTCCAACTGTCCAGTGCTATATCTCGGTCACCGATAGCGATGGCGACTGCTTACCGGATACATTCGAGCAGAGCATCCCCGGATTGTCTTCCACAAATCCGGATAGCGATGGCAATGGCACCCGCGATGACGATGAAGACGCCGACAGTGATGGGCTGACCAATGTCGAAGAATTCATTCAACGGACATCCGCCACGATCTTTGACACTGATGAAGATGGCTTGGGCGATGGCGCCGAGATTTACACTTATTTCACCGACCCCACCGACCATGATAGCGATGGCGATGAGCTGGTCGATGGTTTTGAAGTCATTGCTACGGAAACCAATCCAAACCTTGCTGACAGTGATACCAATGGCATCACTGACAGCGATGAAGACTTCGATGGCGATGGACTGACCCACTTGCAAGAACAGCGCGTGGGCACCAACCCGCGCGCCTCGGACACGAATGATAATGGGATCGAAGACGGTAACGAAGATTTCGATGGCGATGGACTGACCAACCTTCAGGAGCTACTGCTCGTCGATGAGTTAGGTGTCCGGCTCTACGACTTCACCGTTGCGGATAGTGACGGAAATACCGTGTTGGACGGTGATGAAGACCCAGACGACGATGATCTGCTCAATCGCGCCGAATATTCCGCAAATGCCAATCCGTTGGTTTCCGATACGGATAGCGATCGATTGCCCGATGGTTTTGAGGTGAACCGCTCCCAGACCCATCCAGTGCTAGCTGATACTGATGGCAACAGCCTCACCGACGACCGCGAAGATCCCGATGCCGATGCCCTGACCAACTATCAGGAATTCCGTTTGGGGACCGACCCACGAACCTTTACGACGTTGGGCGCGCCCTCGCGTCTGCGCAGCGAAACCGTGCTGATGCCGACGCGCACCACCGCCGATGGGTCCGCTGCCATCACGATGATGACCGTCATCCGCGACGCGCAGGGGCGCTTTCTGCCCGCTCGCGCTGTAACATGGACGAGCAGCAATCCGAACATTGTGTTCTCGTCGCCCAGCAGTGTAACCGACGACGAAGGCGTTGCGACCGTGCAAGTGACCAGCGGAGCGGTCACATCGGGCGTGGTCGAGATCCGTGCATTAGGCGTGGTCGTGGGTAGACCACTCGTACAGTTCATCGGTGGCGATCCCGCGGTGCGTTTCACTTCCACATCTTACACGACCTTACAGCCCGGACAGGTGGTCAACGCCACGTTCGAGGTCGTCAATGGAGGGGTGCTGCCGATCTCCGATATCGAAGTTGTCGCCAACCTGCCCTTCGGTCTCGGCGTGGTCGAAGCCGTGAGCGCTGAAGGGGATGTCGAACTCGTTGGGCAGGGAAGCAACGCCGCTACTTGGAACATCCCGCGACTCATGGTCAACGAACGGCGCATTTTCAGCATCCGCTACCGTTCGGCTTCGACGTTGCGGCTGAACAACGTCATCCCCCTCACGGTGCAAACCTCGTCAATTGATGACACCAATGTGGCGAACAATAGTGCGACATTTTCGGCGAGCATTGTTCAGGGTTTCAATTTCCCATCCAGTGACCAACAACCGGATAAACTTTCTGTGGTCGTGTCCGCCGAACCTGCTTTTGGCGCTATCGGCGAGACGATTGAGCTTGTGATCACGGTCGAGAATCTGTCCGCCGAGCCGCTGTATAACCTGAGCGGTTTCGCGCCATTACTTGGAATCCAGTACCCGAATGTCGCCTTCCGCTGGAACACGCCCGCACAGCCCGGCACTCTCGCACCGGCTGGGAGCGGCGATACTTCCCGTGCGGTCGCGCGTATTCCGTTCACCATCCCGGAAAATTATCCAACAGGATTAAACCGTGTCGTCGCGGTTCAAGCCATTGATGATGATCCATCGAATGGCAGCCTCGTCGTGGTACGCGACAGCCTGGAAAATGCCGAACTGGGCATTCGCGGTCCCAACTTGCAAACCAGCCTGACGGCGAACTCGACGACTGCTGTCGCTGGGGATATTGTCACCTTTACCTTGACGGTGAGCAACAGCACCACCGCGACGGATACCGCAACCAATCTCCAGATTGCCGGAACCTTCATCACCGATACTCAAACCCTCAGCCCGTTGCCACCGGGAGGAATCATCAGCCTTCAGTTCACTCGCCCAGTGACGCTAGATGATGTGCCACAGATCAGCGCCCAGATTCTGTTGACCGGTCAGGGCGAAACCCAGACTGATGTCCGGATCAATCGAACCTTGCGGGCTGCCGTGTCGGTGATCCGTCCGGTGGTACCCAACAGTGCCAACTTGCTATTGGTTTCTACGCCAACCCTGACCTTCCTGCCTGGACGTATGACCCCCTTACCGCTAACCGTCCGCAACAATGGCGAACAGAATGCGGATGATGTGCGCCTGATGATAAGTGTGCCCTTTGGGTTGGAACCCGATATGACTTCATTGGGCAGCGGCACCTACGATACAACGACGCGCGTCATCACTTGGCAACTCGGGACGCTGGCACCTAATCCCAATAGCCAACAGCCCTTCACCCCGACGTTTATCACGCCCTCGGATGCAGAGGTAGGCACGCTTTTCGTCTTGGATGCCGTTCTTACGACCACTTCGGATGAGATTAGTCTTGATGATAATGTGATCAGCGCCTCAGGTCTCGTCGCGCTGCCTGCCCCGGCGCGCGTGAACGTCAATCCGTCGCCGCGCAACTGGTTGGTGGGCGATGATAGCGATCAATTGACGCTTACGGTGACCGTTTTCGACCAGCTTGGTGCGCCGCTGGCAGGGGTTACGCCCATCTACTCGTCGAGCCTTCCGGGTGTCTCTTTCATCAATATCCCAAATGTCCCAGAAGAGACTGATAGCAGTGGCGTCGTCACGATCGGTGTCCGCGCCACGCAAGCGGGCGTCGTCAGCGTGATCGCCAGCTTTCCCAACGGCGTTTCTGGGTCAACCGTCATTAACCGCCGTGCCAGCGCTGTCGAGATTACCCGTAACCCGGTGTCCATCGGGATTGGCGGCACGGATCGCTACAACTTGTTCGTGGTGAACACGGCGACCTTGCCGGACGGCACGACTTCCACGAGCGATCTCGTCGATCTCGACATTGTCGGACTGCCGCCGAGCATTCAGCGGGAATGGTTTACCTTTGTCCAGCCCACACTGCCGTTGGGTTTCGGCGATTTTGCGGAAACAGGGTTTACGGTTTCTATTCCACCAGCATTGGCATTGCCGGATTGTCAGGCACTGGTCGGGACTTACCCGTTCACCGTGACGGCGACCGGACGCACGCTCGGCATTGTCGGGCAGGCGCAGGGGCTGCTCACGATTGTCGCACAACCCCCCGAACTGACCAACATTGTGCCGAACAGCGACGGGCGCGTCGGGGGGACGCGGGTGCTGTTCGGTTGGCGCTCGAACACGCCCGGAACCAGCAGGGTCTACTATCGTCGTCAGGGTGAAACGAGCTACACGACCCTTTCCCTCACTGCTGACACGCGCGATCCACGCCTGTACAGCGCGTCCATTGATGTGCAAGGGGATGCCGAAGGAACAGTGTTTGAGTGGTACGGCACGATTGACAACGGCTGCAGCACTCGTTCCTTTGGGTCAGAAGCGTTCCCCCAAACCTTCACGCGCGTGCGCTCGACAACATTTGTCGATACGGGTTACAATTTTACGGTTGCCGATGGCTACGACCTCATGACCACTGTGAGCGGAGGAGCGATGAGCATCCGCGTGCGCAATGACGACGACCAAGCACGTGCCATTGTGCTGGATGTGGAAAATCCCTACGACGACCTGATCCTCGGCTTTACCGGGTCGGGTAGCGTCGATCAAGTGCTGTTGCTCCAACCCGGGGACACCTTTGAGGCACCGCTGCGCATTTTCACCCAAGCGACGGAACGGGCTGTTTACACGCTCGCCATTCGTTTGGAAAATGACCGCGGCGATGTCGATCGTATCCCGCTCGTCATCGAAGTCCGGCAGCCGAATCTCGCGCTCGATATTCAAGTGCTGGCGGTCGATCCACGCACATTGGTCACAACCGCACGCCTGACCAATCTCGGCGATACGCTGACCGACCTCGCGCTGAACATCGTGCAGGACTCGACCGGCATCCCGGCAAACTTCGTCATCCAGCCCGATATTCAGCACACCTATCTGCTGGCGGGGCAAAGCCTTGACATCGCCTTGATCCCACTCGATTTGAACGACTCGTCGGCATCTGCGCCTGCCAATATGAGCGTCGCGCAGTTCGATCCGTTGACCAGCACACCGTTGAACGCCGCACCTAGTCTGGCAGCTATCGCCGGTCCGTATCGGATCACCGCGAGTGCGCGCCGCATGACCCTCCCGAACGTCACCTTGCGCGACGGGACGATCACCAACACCTGTGGTGCGGGCGGTTCGGTGCAGACCATTGCCGCAAACTGCACCACGCCAGCGGGCAGCGAAACCCGCCTCATCAACGACTGGTATTGCACCAACCGT
>Ga0335394_10007007_pt1 | contig 12735 bp, 8 predicted proteins | sample MAT03_FD_205741 | JGI IMG/M metagenome (GOLD analysis project Ga0335394, IMG submission 205741) | Freshwater microbial communities from Lake Fryxell liftoff mats and glacier meltwater in Antarctica - MAT-03 (spades assembly) (version 2) ...
GCGTCTGGTGAAGGGGGGTGGGGGGTCACCAGACACAATGAGAACGGCTCGTGGATCAGGGAACGAGCATCGGCCGCGGCATGGGTTGCAGGAGCGCGGCGGCGCGGTCGGCGGCGAGTTCCAGCTGCCGGTGCGGGTCGGCTTCCGGCAGGTGCGGCAGCACGCCGGCCGACAGCGGACCCGACGGCGCCACCAGCCGGGCGATCGTGACGCGGACGGCGCCCGGCCCGGACAGCTTGAGCGGGAACTGGAGCGTCCCCTTGCCGAACGTCGCCACGCCGACGAGGACGGCCCGCTGGTTGTCGCGGAGGGCGGCGGCGAGCACCTCGGCCGCGGACGCGGTGTCGGCGTCGATGAGGAGCACCAGCGGCAGGTCGATCGCCGCCGAACCCGACGCGGACGTGAACGTCTGCCCGGCGACCTGCGGCAGTTGGCCGTGCGTGGTGACGATGGCGGCCCCCGGCGGGAGGAAGCGGCGGGCCGTCTCGACGCCGGCGAGGAACGACCCGCCGGGGTTGCCGCGCACGTCCAGCACCAGCGCCCGCAGCCCCTGCTCCTTCAGGCAGCCGACCGCCTCGACGATCTCGCGCGGCGTCGTCGGCTGGAACTCGCCGACGCGGAGGTAGCCGACGCCGTCGCGGCCGCCGACCATGCGCCCGCCGAACACCGTCGGCGCCGTCACCGGCAGCCGCAGTTCGGAGAGCATGCCGGTGCCGGGGGCGACGAGTTCGAGGGCGTGGAACAGGCCGTCCGGGCTGCGGAGGGCGTCGGCGAGGTCGGGCGGGCCGTGGAGCATCGACCGGCCGTTCACCCGGGCGACGCGGTCGCCGCGCCGCAGCGGGGTGTGGAACGCCGCCCACGACCCGGCGGCGACGCCGTCCACGACGAGGCCGTCGGAGTCGAACCCGAGGAACAGGCCGTGGCCGGAGAGGTCGTGGGCGGCGTCGGGGGTGATCTCGGGGGTGAGGAAGGCGGTGTACTCGTCGAGCCCGGCGCACGCCCCGCACAGCACCTCGGCGGCGAGCGCGGCCGGCACCCGGGGTGCGAGGTCGTCCTGCGCCGCGGCGAGGAGGCCCTTCAGGAGCGCCCGCGCCTCGCGGGGGTCGGCGACGGGCCGGTTCGCCCAGTCGGCGCGGAGGGCGAGGCGGAACGCTTCGACCTTCGCGGCCGGCGTGTCGGTGAGGAACAGGCCGACGAACGCCCGGCTGCCGAGGGCGCGGTCGAGTTCCTCGACGCCGGCGGCCCAGAGGCGCTGGGGGGCGGCGCGGCCGGGGTCGGCGAAGGTGCCGGCGAGCTTGCCGACGGCTTCGCCGAACACCTGGGCGGCGTCGCGGACCGGCAGCGCCGCGGCGAACTGCTGGTAGGCCGGGTCGCGGTGCCGGCGGGCCTGTGCGGCGCGGCGGGCGGCGTTGAGGAGGCGGTCGCGGGTGGCGGGTTCGGTGCGCTCGGCGGCGGGGAGGTCGAGGTACGCGGCGAGGGCGGCGTCCCAGTCGGCGGCGCGTTCGGCGGCGGCGGCGCGGGCGCGGAGTTGGGCGGGTGTCTGGCGGGTGGCGTCCCAGAGGACGGGCGAGGCGACGGCGGCCGGGCCGAGCGCGGCGAACAGGACCGCGGCCGCCGCGAGGCGGCGGAGTGTCGTCGGTGCCGTCATCGCCGTGTCTCCCGGGGTGGTGCGCTCGCCAGGGTGGGAGAGGTAGTATGGTGCGATCTTACCCAGCGTCGGGGGTCGGCGTCAAACGGTTGTTACCGCCGCGTGACACGATTCGGTCCGCCGTGCCCCGCCCGTTGCGTGCAACCCGCGGGCCGATGTCAGGGGAGCAGGTCGGCGACGCGAACGCTTGAGGTCGGGGCGGCGAGCGGGGAGGCGGTGTCGGTTTCGGCGAGGGTGAGGTGGGTGGCGTAGGTGTCGCCGGCGGGGTCGCGGAAGACGTGGAGCTGGCGTGCGTTCACGTCGAGCACCCAGTAGTCGGCGATGCCGGAGGCGGCGTAGAAGGCGAGCTTGGTGGTCGTATCGTATCGGAAGGTGGTATCCGTAATCTCGACAACGAGTGCGGCGGTAGTCGGGTGGGCGGTCGCCGTGCGGGGGTCGCCACCGACGACGGCGAGATCCGGCATCGGATCAGTGGTCTGGCCGAGGACGAGTGGGAGTTGCGGCCGCATCCGCCACCCGGGACCGAACGCCACCTGGAGCGAGATCATCGCCAGTTCGAGGGCGATGGCGTGCGGGTGGTTCATCGGCCCTTCCTCCACGATCTCCCCGTCGATCAGTTTCGCCCCGCGGCCCTCGAACAGCCCGAGCTCACCGAGGTAGTGGAATTCGTCCACCGTCCACACCTTGGGCGTCGGCCCCGCGGAGGGTGGGATACTCGGCCGCACGGGTGGCGGGGTGAGAACGGTCGCGGTTGTCATTGTTCGCCCTCGAAATCTCCTCCAGCGTACCCGGTTGACGCCGTGCGAGCCAGCCCGCGCGGCCACTTCTTCTCATCGGGTTTTCGGCTTCCCGCGGCCCGAGCACCGGCGGAGAATGACCGCGTCCGTTACCTACGGGGCCGAGCCATGCGAATCACCGGACTGGTCGTGGGCGTCGTGCTCGCATTCGTCCCGGCGCTGGCGGCGCGCCCGCCGGAAGCGGACGCCGACCAGGCGCTGGCGGCGTGGGCCGGGCGGTCCCCGCGGCGCGCTACGAGCTGCGCTGGGAGACGTTCCCGACCAAGGTGCGACCCGGCGAGTTGAAGCCCGGCGAGGACGGGGCGTTCACCGGCACCGGACTTGTCATCCTCGACCACGCCGGCGGCCGCGTCCGGGCCGACCAGGACGATCGATACCGCATCCTCAACCGCCCGGAACGCCTGCATCGGATCCGGCAGTCGGTACGGTACGACGGCCGGGAACAGTCCGCCTTACTGACCATGGACCCGGCCGCGACCGCCCCGGCGGAACCGGCCGCGAAACGGGTGTTCGTCGGGGCGTGGGGCGACGCGATGCGGTGGCCGGCCGAGTTCGCCCCGCTGATGTTGGGGCACGGGTTGGTCGTTCCCGACGGCGGCCCCCAAACCGGGCCGTTCCCGTACGCCTGGCGGGTCACCGCCGACCGCTACCAGCACGCAGGCCGTGAGGATGTTGCCGGCCGAGCGTGTGCCGTCGTCCGCGACACGGCGGCGTCCGAAACCGTGCCCACGACGCTGTGGGTGGACCTTGCGGACGGGGCGGTCGTCCGCGCCCGGACGGGCTGGCCCGGGGGCACGACGCAGGAGGTTGCGGTGACGTACCGGGACACGCCGCACGGCCGGCTCCCCGCCGGCTGGGAGGCCATCGCCACGCGGAAGGACCGACCCGCGGCGGTGGAGCGAAAAGTCACGGTGACCGCGATCGGCTTCGACCCGCCGACCGCCGACGACTTCCGGGTGCCGTACCGGCCGGGGATGATCGTGGACCGGGGCGGGCGATCGTGGATGGCGGGGGCGGGCGGGGAGTTGTCACTGATCCCGCCGGAACCCGGGACCGAACGGCCGTCGCTCTTCGGCCGGGCGGTCGCGCTGTTCGGGCCGGTCGGGCTGGTCGGGCTCGTCGCCGCGACCGGGCTGACCGGTGGGTTGGTCGTCGTCCGACGGCGAGCCGCCGGCCGTCAGGCCCCGGGTGCGTCCGCCCCTCGGCAACACCCGACGTGATTCGTGGTGGGGACGCACCCGACGCCTGACGGCGTTCGGCTCGCCGGCCCGTCACGCGCTCGCCACCCCGCCCAGCACGTCCAGCAGCAGCCGGTACGTCGCCTCCGGCTCCTCGTCGCCGGCCTTGAGGCGGAGGTACAGGCTCTTCTCGTCCACCACCTTCACCCGGCCGCGGCTGAACGCCTGGAGCTGCTCCGCCGCCTTCCGGTTCCGGTAGCTGAACACCAGGTCCGGGCCGTCGCGGTGGACGCCGGCGATCTTCCACCGGACGCACAGCAGCCGCACCTCCGTCGCCCGCAGCAGCCACTCCACCGGTTCCGGCGGCGCCCCATAGCGGTCACGCAACTCCTGGCGGAAATCGGCCAGCTTCTCCGGGTCGCGCAGCCGGGCCAGCCGGCGGTACACCTCGATGCGCAGCTTCTGACCCGGCACGTAGTCGCGCGGCAGGAACGCCGGCCACGGCAGATCGACGTTCACCTCCACCGCCTCCTTCGGCGGCTGCTGCTTCAGCGCCCGCACGGCGTTCTCGAGGAGCTGGCAGTACAGCTCGTAGCCGATGGCCGCGATGTGGCCGCTCTGCTCGGAGCCGAGGATGTTGCCGGCGCCGCGGATCTCCAGGTCGCGCATGGCGATCTTGAACCCGGCCCCGAGCTCGGTGAACTCCTCGATCGCCTTCAGCCGCTTCTGCGCGTTCGGCGACACCAGCTTCAGCGGGTTCACGATCAGGTACGCGTACGCCCGGTTCCGCGACCGCCCCACCCGGCCGCGCAGCTGGTGCAGGTCCGCGAGGCCGTAAGTGTCGGCGTCGTCGATCACCATCGTGTTCGCGTTCGGGATGTCGAGGCCGCTCTCGATGATGGTCGTCGCCACCAGGATGTCCGCCTCCTTGCGGACGAACTTCACCATCGCCGACTCCAGCTCGTCGGCACCCATCTGTCCGTGACCGACGACGATCTTGGCTTCGGGCACGAGCATCTGCACCTTCGCCGCGATTTCGTGGATGTCGAAGACGCGGTTGTGGACGAAGTACACCTGCCCGCCGCGCGTCATCTCGCGGAGGATGGCGTGCCGCAGCAGCTGATCGTCCCAGCGGATGATGCGCGTCTCGACCGGCTGGCGCTCCGGCGGCGGCGTCTCCAGGTTCGAGATTTCGCGGATACCCAGCAGCGCCGAGTGAAGCGTCCGCGGGATCGGCGTCGCCGTCATCGTCAACACGTGAACGGTGGCGCGGAGCCGCTTCAGCCGCTCCTTGTGCTCGACGCCGAACCGCTGCTCCTCGTCGATGACGACGAGGCCCAAATCCTTGAACTTCACGTCCTTCGACAGCAGCCGGTGCGTGCCGACGATCACGTCAATCTCGCCGGCCGCGAGCCGCTTCAGCGCGTCCTTCGTGGAGCCGTGCGACTTGAAGCGGTTGACCACGCCGACGGCGAACGGGTACTCGGCGAACCGCTGCGTGAACGTGCGGTAGTGCTGCTCCGCGAGCACCGTCGTGGGGACGAGGATGGCGACCTGCTTGCCGCCGTCGACGGCCTTGAACGCGGCGCGGATGGCGACCTCCGTCTTGCCGTAGCCCACGTCGCCGCAGATGAGCCGGTCCATCGGCTTCGGCTTCGTCAGGTCGCCTTTCGTCTCCTGAATCGCGGCGAGCTGGTCGGGCGTCTCCTGGTACGGGAAGGCGGCCTCGAACTCGGTCTGCCACTCGCTGTCCGGCGGCAGCGCCTCGGCGGCGACGGCCTGGCGCACCGCTTGCAACTGAATCATGTCCGCGGCCATGTCGCGGACGGCTTCGCCCACCCGATCCTTCTTCCGCCCCCACGCGGTGCCGCCGAGCTTCGACAGCTCCGGCTCGGTCGATTGCCCGCCGACGTACTTCTGAACGAGATCGATCCGCGACGCCGGGACGTACAGCATCACCCCGTCGCGGAATTCGAGAACGAGGTTCTCCTCCTGCGCGTCGTCATTCGTCATTGGTCCTTCGTCATTCGAGGAGGTTGACGGGGCAGCCGGCCCCCCGAATGACGAAAGACCAATGACGAGGGACGACCGCGAGAGCATGACCATGCCGCGGAAGCGGCCGATGCCGTGGGCGACGTGGACGACGTAGTCGCCGTCGTTGAGTTCCAGGAAGGTGTCGATCGCCCGCCCTTCGACGCGGCGGCTCGACCCCTTGCCCGCAGGCGCCTTCACGCCGTGCGGCTGTTGATCCTTGTGGAACAGCTCGTGACTGCCGAGCACCACCACGCCCGCCTCGACCAGCCGGAAGCCGGCGCGGACGTGGCCCGTCACCAGCTTCAGCCGCTGGGCGTCGGCCAGCCGGCCGGCCTTCAGCACGTCCGTCAGGCGGTGGCACTCGGCGTCCGTCTGGCAGGCGATGAGGACGCGGCTGCCGTCGTCCGCGGCCACGGCGTCGAGCTCGTCGCGGACGCGCTGGACGTTGCCGCTGAACCGCTCCACCGACTCGACCCGCAGGTGAACCGATGCCTCCACGCTCGGCCGCGGCAGCGCCGTCACCGCCACCGTCGGCAGCTTCAGGATGTTGGCGAAGGCGCCGTCCACGGTGAACAGGCCGGTCGTGTCGCCGACGCGCTCGAAGAAGAGTTTGGCCTGTACCTTCAGGTCGCCGGGCTCGATTAACGCAACGACCGCACCCGGCGCGAGGTGGTCCGTGAAGAAGCCCCGGGACGGCTGTCCCGGGGTCTCCCCCACCGGGAGGAGCGTCAGCGCCGTCCGGGCGTCGAGGCTGCGCTGCGAGCCGGCGGCGAAGGTGCGGAGCGATTCGAGCTCGTCGCCGAAGAACTCCAGGCGGACGGGGTCGGGGCTGTCGGGCGGGTACACGTCGAGGATGCCGCCGCGGCGGCCGAACTCGCCGGGGTACTCGACCGCCTCGACGCGCTTGTAGCCGTTCGCCACCAGCCACGCGACCAGCTCGTCGGGGTCGATCACCTCGCCGGCGGCGAGCTTCTTCCCGCGCGCCGCCAGGTCGGCCCGCGGCGGCACCGGTTGCAGGAGCGCGGCGACGGTGCAGACCACCAGCCGCGGGGGTGCGAGGGCGAGCTGTTGCAGCAGCCGCAGCCGCGACGTGGTGGCCGGGGCGAGCTTCCCCTTGTGGGTCGGCGGCGGCCACGCCTCCCAGGCCTCGAACACGGCCGGGCGGGCGCCGCCGAACGACGCCAGGTCTTCGGTCCACCCGTCGAGGTCGGCGGGGGAGGCGACCACCGCGAGGACGGTGGACGCGGAGTCGGCCGCGAGCGCCGCGACGGCGAGGGCGGCGGCGGAGCCCCAGGCGCCGTCGATGGTGCCGCTGCGGCCGGCGGCCAGCGCGGCGCGCAGGTTCGCCCAGCCGTCCGCGCCGTGGAGCGTCCGGGGGAGCTGCGCCAGTCCGTCCGTCGCCGCCGGCCCGGCGGCCTCGTTCGCCATCTCGGGAATTCTACGCCTCAGGCTCGCGGAAGCGCTGCCCGTCCCCACTCTCGTCCGTGACCCACGGGTCGCCGCGCATGTGGTAGCCGCCGTGCTCGGGGCTCTCCCAGAACCCGGGCCGGTCGTCCGTCATGAACTCGACGCCGCGCACCCACTTCGCGCTCTTCCAGGCGTACAGCCGCGGGATCACCAGCCGCACCGGGTAGCCGTGGTCCGGCGTCAGGTCGGCGCCGTCGTGCCGCAGCGCGAACAGGGCGTCGTCCGCGAAGAAGTCCTCGACCGGCAGGTTCGTGCTGAACCCGTACTCGCCGTGAACCATCACGAACTTCGCCGCCGGGCTCACCGTCACGTGCTTCAGCAGCTCCGTCGTGGCGACCCCTTCCCACAGGTTGTTCAGTTTCGACCAGCGGGTGACGCAGTGCATGTCGGCGAAGACCGCGACGCGCGGCAGCGCCGCGAACTCGGCCCAGCCGAAGCGGCGAATCTTGTCCACGAGCGGGATCGGGAAGACGGTGAGGTCCCACGTCGCGGGGTCGAACGGCGGCACCGGGCCGGCGTGGAGCACCGGCCACTTGTGGGTGAGCACCTGCCGCGGCGGCAGCCGCTCCTCGCGGCGGGTGTCGGGGGAGATGATCGGATCCATTGGCAGAAGAGGACAGAGGACAGAGGACAGAGGACAGAGGACAGACCGAAGCCAGCTGTCCTCTGGCTTCTGTCCTCTGTCCTCTTCTTAGTAGTGCGCCCCGGACCGCCGCACGTGCGTGGCCGGGCGGGCGTCGTTGTGGACCTGACCGCCGACCACGTCGCCGATCACCAGCACGTGATCGCCGGCGTCGAACCGGGCCGCGACGCGGCAGGCGACGTGGGCGTGCGCCGCGGTCAGCACGGGGGCGCCGTCGGCGGTGCGGGTGATGTCCAGGCCGGTGAACGCGGGCGCGTCGGCGGCGAAGCCCTTCCCGAAGTGGGCGACCAGCTTCTTCTCGCCTTCCGGCAGCACGTTCACGGCGAACGCCGCGCCTTCGGTCAGCAGTGGGAGTACCCAGCGCTCCTTCGCCACCGCCACGGACACCCGCGGGGGCGTGAACGAGCACTGCTGCACCCAGCTCGCCAGCATCCCCGTTTCCGCCCCGCCCGCCGACGCCGTCAGCACGAACAGCCCGCTCGGAACGCGGCCCAGCGCCGCCAGCATCGCGTCGGTCATCGCCCCCCCCCGGCCGCCCACGCCGGCGCCACCACCTGCCCGTGCGCCGCCAGCGCCCGCGCCGACACCTGGAGGACGCGCAGGAAGCCCTCGCTGTCGGCGTGGTCGAGCTTGCCGACCGCCTCCATGCTGGCGTCCTCCTCGGAGTACATCTGGTGCGGCACGTCGGCCGCGGCGTCGAACTCGGCCCGCCCCTTGTACAGCTTCATGCGGATCGTGCCGGTCGCCAGCCGGTTGATCGGGGCGAGCGCCCCGCGGGCCATGTGCGTCCCCAGGTCGAAGCCGTAGCCCTGGTAGATTTGCTTCGACACGTACCCGGACAGGTGGTCGAACAGCTCCCGGCTGCGGCGGTCGAGCACGAGTTGCAGCAGGTAGGCGTAGGCGGTGCCGAGCACCTCCATGCCGGGCGCCTCGTACACGCCGCGGCTCTTGATGCCGACGAAGCGGTTCTCGACGAGGTGGGTGCAGATGCCCACCGCGTTCCGACCGCCGATCGCGTTCGCCTGCTGGATCGCCTGGAACGCCGTCGTCTTCTGGCCGTTCAGGGCGACGGGCCGGCCCTCCTCGAAGCGCACGGTCACGACCTCGGGCTTGTCGGGGGCGTCCTCCGGCAGCACGCCCATGCCGGGGGGGTTGACGAACCACGGCGGGCAGTCGAGGTGTTCGAGCTTGCCGGCCTCGTGCGTCAGCCCGAGGAGGTTGGCGTCGGTGCTGTACGGCTTCTCCCGGCTCGCGGTGATGGGGAGCTTGTGCTTCTCGCAGTAGTCGATCATCGCGGCGCGGCCGCGGAACAGGGCCAGTAAGGTCGGGTCGCGCCACGGGGCGTACACGGCCACGTCCGGGGCGAGCATGTTGGTGCAGAGCTGGAACCGCACCTGGTCGTTGCCGCGGCCGGTCGATCCGTGGCCGAGGACGGTGATCTTGCGCTTCCGCAGTTCCGGCAGCAGCCCCGCGATGATGACGTGCCGGGCGATGCCGGTGGTGTTCCAGTACGCGCCCTCGTACCGGGCCTGGAACTGGATCACTTCCACGCCGCTCTCGGCGATCATGTCGTGGAGGGGTACGGCGACGGTGTCGGCGGCGCCGCAGGCGCGCATGCGGCGCTCGACGGCGCCGAAGTCGGTCTCGTCCGGCTGGGCGATGTCCGCGGTCAGGCAGACGACGTTGACGCCCTGTTCGGCGAGCCAGTGGGTGATGGTGCAGGAGTCGAGGCCGCCGGAGGCGGCGAAGGCGACGGTCTTGTCCTTCAGGTCGGCGACGGTGGTCATCGCGGTGCGTCCTCGGTGCGCGGCAGAGTTGACTTTAGCGTATGAATCACGACCCCGAGCGGGATCGCGTCAGCGCCCCGTGCGACCCCGCGCCCTTAAGCACCGGGTTCGCACGGGGCGCTGACGCGACCCCGCTCGGGAGGTTGTTCCGACCACGCTTACGGCGCCAGCGCCGCTCGGCGCCACGCCTGGTCCAGCCCGGCAGGGCCGTCCAGGTCGTACTGCCGGCGCAGCGCTTGCGCCGTGCCGTAGCGCTGGGTGTCGCGCAGGAACATCAGGAAGTGCTGCTCGCCCTTCAGCTTCACCAGGTAGTCCACGAGCGTGACGCTGGCACAGAGGTATCCGGTCACCTTCTCCGCCGGCGGGAAGTCGGTCAGATCCAGGAGCGCCGCCGTCGGCAGCAGCTCGCCGCCGCGGGCGCAGCGGCTCAGCGTGCGGACGTAGCGGCTCACCTCGTCCGGCGCCCCGGCCAGCACGGCCATCCCCTCCTCGGCCCACTTCGGCGGCGGCGTGTTCGGGAACAGGTCGGCCAGCACGACGTGCGTCAGCTCGCGCGGCAGCGCGTTCGGGATCAGGTCCGCGTCGTCGGCGCGGAGGTCGAGGCGTCGCCCGGTGGGTCGTCCGCCGGCGAGCTTCACGGTGGCGTGCCCGGTGCCCGCGGCCGGCCGGCCGGTCATGGCGGCGTAGCACGCGGCGGTCGGGTGAAGGACGATCTCGCACTTCGCCGCCCACGCCCCGCCCGGCGGGCCGCTCCATCGCGTGAACGTCTCGGTCCGCTTCGCCTCGGCCGCGGCCGCAACGGCTTCCGCGACGGCCTTGTTCCCCTTGTGCCGGACGCGGAAGCTCGGCGTCTCCACCGTCTCCCAGTCGGCCGGAACCGACGGCGCCGGCGCGCTGCGGTTGCCGGCGCGGGCGCGGGCGACGGCCTGCACCTGCCGGCCGACGCGCTCCAGGTCGGCGTTCCCGGGGGCGAGCTTCAGCGCCTCGGCCACGTCCTGCTCGGCGGCGGCCGCGGCGGCGGGGTCGCACGCCGGCGGGTTCACGGCGTCGGCCGCGGCGCGGATGCGGCAGTAGGCCCACGCGGCGGCTTCGTCCTGCGTCAGCGGCGCGGCCCCGCGGGCGGCCACGAACTTCGCCGCGGCTTCCGCGTACTTCCCCTGGTTGAACAGCGCCCGCGCGTCGGCCGTGTCCGGCGCGGCAGCCGCGGGCGCCTCGGGAAGCGCGACCGCGACGGGGGTCGTGGGTTCGGCGCCGAGCAGCGCCAGCCGGCGGGCGAGCGCGGCGGCGCGCTCGGCGTTCGGGGTGCGTTCGAGCTGCTTCAGCTCGGCCGCGTAGGCCCGGCGGAGGGCGTCGAGGAACGGGGCGCGGCCGTCGGCGTTCGGCAGTTGCGCTTCGAGAACGACGACGGCTTCCGCGGCGCGGTCGGCGACCAGGTGCGCGTCCGCGGCGGCGAGCGCCTGCTGAACGCCGAGCGCGCGCTCGACCGGGTCTTGCCCCGACGCGGCGGCGGTGAGCGCGAGTACGAGCGCGAGGGGAGCGAGCGAGCGGGACATGCGGCGGCCCTGCCGGGGAAGGCGGGGCCGTCCTGGCCCGCCCGCGTGGACGGGAGGGTATAAGCAGGTGGGGCGGACGACACAAGGCGGGTTTACGCGGCGAATCGTGGCGAGCCGACCGCCGTGAGGCGGCGGGTGAGTCGTGCGTCACCCGCCGCCTCACGGCGGTCGGCTCGCCTGGCTCACTTGTGTGTGATACGATCGGCACCGCCCACCCACCGGAGCCGCCCCATGCGCCCGCTGTCCGCCGCGCTCCTCCTCACCGCCTTCGCGTCGCCGGCCGTTGTCGCCGACCCGCCGCGCGCCGAGTTCACTCGCCTCATCGCCCACTGGGACGCCTACGGCGACGACGACTACCTCGCGTTCGTCGCCGAGGCCCGGCCGGAGGTGTGCCAGCTCGGGTTCTACGGCGGCCACTTCTACAGCCTCGTCCACACCCCCGACTACAAGGGCTACCCCGCCCACTTCCCGGTCCGCGGCGTCGCCGAGTGCGGCAAGTGGTTCGAGGAGCGGAACGCCGCCGTCCACAAGCTCGGGGCGAAGGTGGTGGGGCACTTCAACGTCACGTTCCTGGTCGGCGAGCCGGACGGCAAGGACGGCCCGAAGGGGTTCTTCAAGTTCTACCGCGACCTCTGGGACGAGAAGGAATTCGGCCCGAAGCCGGTCGCCGACCCGCTGCTGCTGATGGCCCGCAACGCGGACGGCTCGCCAATGGCGTCGAAGCAGTACAGCATCGGCGGGATGCGCGAGTTCACCGCGTGCCTGAACAACCCGCACTGGCGAACCGTGCTGAAGGCGTGGGCGAAGCGCGCGGCCGAGCGCGGCGTGGACGGCCTGATCGCCAACTACTTCTACCGCCACAACTGCCACTGTGAGCACTGTCAGACCGGCTTCCGCGGCTACCTCGCGGAGCAACACACGCCCGCCGCGCTCAAGGGGTTCGGCATCGACGACGTGAAGACGCACCGCTTCCCCGAGATCGTCGGCTGGCACGACCCGAAGGAGAGCACGCCGCTGCGGCTCGAGATGCTGCGCTGGAGCCAGATCAGTCAGAAGGCGGCGTTCGACGACGTGTTCGTGAAGTACGCGAAGTCGCTGAAGCCGGGGTTCCTGGTGGCGCAGTGGAATCACCTGGGCGACTTCGGCCAGATCAGCGGCGACGAGCGCTGCCTGCTGCCGAATGAGCTGTGGGGCAAGGACGAGGACTACCTGTGGTACAGCACCGGCGGCGCGGCCAACTTCACCGACCTGGCGGCGGGCGTGCTGGGTGAAGCGACGTTGCAGGCCCGCTACATCCGCGGCGCCTTCGACGACAAGCCGTTCACCCTCGGCAAGTACGAGAGCACGCGCACCCGGGTGGCGATCGCCGAACTCGCCGCGAACGGCGGCGCCCCGATGGGCTTCTACGCCCGACACAAGGACCCCGAGGCGCGGCAGGAGCTGGTGCGCTACTACCGCTTCCTGGCGGCGAACGACGCGGCGTTCAAGGCGAACCGGCCGTTCGCCGAGGTGGCGCTGCTGTTCCCGCGGTCGAAGGTCCACAAGGGCGACGTGGCGAGCGTCGAGGCGTTCAAAAAGGCCGGCCGCGACCTGCTCGACAAGCACGTCCTGTTCGACGTGATCCCCGA